>JACCDW010914083.1_pt1 | contig 78834 bp, 68 predicted proteins | sample 7449781 | NCBI WGS metagenome assembly JACCDW01 (sample SAMN15323449, study PRJNA562643) | freshwater metagenome | isolation source: river surface water | place: USA:Blue River Watershed | collected 2017-08-18
CCGCCGATGCATCGTCATTCAACACGCCGGGCAGCAAACGAATCACTGCATCCATCAGCGCCATCGCCGGCAGCTCGCCACCGGACAACACGAAATCGCCGAGGCTGATCTCTTCATCGACACAGCGATCGATGAGACGCTGGTCGACGGCTTCATACCTTCCACACAACAGCACCAGTCCCGGTTCGGCGGCCAGCTGCGTCACCTTGCGATGATTCAGCGGTGCGCCTTGCGGCGACAGATAGATCGTGCGTGGCTCAGGCAAGCCAGCTTCCTGTTGCCGCGCGCGTGCTGCTGTAATCGCGGCTTCCAGCGGGGCTGCCATCATCACCATCCCGGGGCCGCCGCCATAGGGGCGATCATCCACGGTACGGTGCTTGTCGCTGGTGAAATCACGCGGATTCCAGAGCGTCAGGCCCAGCTTCTGCTGCTCGAACGCACGCCGCGTAATGCCGGATGCGGTCAGCGCCGTGAACATCTCGGGGAACAGCGTGATCACGTCAAACTGCATCATCGCTCTCCCCTGCTGCGGGACTGTCGTCCCTTCGGACAGGATGCGATCAGTAATCGCGTTCCCAATCCACTTTGATTTTCTTGCCTGCTGTATCGACTTCGGTAACGAAGCGATCGACAAACGGTATCAACAGTTCCTGCGACTTGTCCGTACCTTGCGCAGGAAGCTCGACCCGCAGTATCGGGTGAGCGCCATTGTCGATCAGTCCGGCAACGGTACCGAGCGCGTCGCCGCGCAGGTTTTCAACCGCATGACCAATCAGATCGACCCAGTAGAACTCGTTGTCGTCCAGCGGCGGGAAATGCGCCCGGCGGATCTGCACGGTAGCGCCCTTCAGCAACTCGGCGGCATTGCGGTCGGCCACGCCGACCAGCTGTGCGACGATGTCCTCGCCCTGGCTGCGCACCTGCATGACATCCACATCGCGCAAGTCCGGCTTGTCCAGCCACCAGGTCTTCGCGCTCAGCAAGGCGCTGGCTTCGGACGAATAAGGCCTGAGCCTGATCCATCCGTGGATGCCGTAGGCGCCGGTTACATGCGCCACCAGCACCAGATCTTCAGGAACCGGAATTCCTGCGGTACTGCTTACTGCCAAATCAGGCTGCTTTCTTGGCGTTGGCCTTGACCAGACGCTCGACGGTCGGCGACAGCTGCGCGCCAACGCCGGTCCAGTAGCTCAGGCGGTCTTCCTTGACGCTGAAGCCTTGTGCCTGGCCGGCTGCGATCGGGTTGTAGAAACCGATGCGCTCAATGAAGCGACCATCGCGACGGTTGCGCGAATCGGTTGCGACGATGTTGTAGAACGGGCGCTTCTTGGCGCCACCACGGGACAGACGAATAACGACCATGATCTTCTCGAAAAAAAGGGGTACGGACGGGGAAAAGTCCGCGATTATACCGGTTTTCCCCTACCGGCAACAAGCTCCGCTAGCCGCGGGGTCGGGCGTTTGCGCGGAAGGCCCTGCTGCGGCACACTGGCGCCTGCAGAAAAATTGCCGGCAAGGTATAAAACCGGCAACATGCCCGGCGCTGTTGCGCGCCCTTGACCGTGCCGAATCGTCAGGATTGGCGCGGGTTTTGCCAATTTCGCCCTTTATCCAGCCGTACCGTTTCGCCATCGCCGATGAACTCCCCGCACAAGAACAAGACCTTCGCCGCCCTGTTATCGTTTTTGCTAGGCATGCTCGGCGTGCACCGCTTCTATCTGCGCGGGCTCGGCGACCGCTGGGGTTGGCTGCATGCGGCCAGCCTGCCGGCCACGGCCGCCATCATGGCGACCGATCCTAACCGCCCGCTGCTGATCAATGCGATCCCGCTGGTGATCTCGATGCTCGTCGCCAGCATCGAGACCTTCCTGATCGGCCTGATGCCGGATGAGAAATGGGACGCGACCTACAACCCGGACTCCGGCATGAAATCGGACAGCCGCTGGTTCGTCGCCGCACTGATGGTCGCCAACCTGTTCTATGGCGCGACCCTGCTGCTGACCGTCATTGCCCGCGGCTTCGACCTGTGGCTGACCGGCGGCGCGTACGGCTGAGCCGTATCGGCTTCGCACAATGAACAACGGCCGGGTTTCCCCGGCCGTTTTTTTCGCTTACTTTTTGCGCTTCGCGTCGTACGTCGACGGTCAGAACTGGTCTTCTGCCAATGCCAGCACGCCGGCGCTGCCTTCAACAATTGCGGCCTTCGAAGCAACCGCCTGCGGCAGCAGGTGATCGGCGAAGTAGCGCGCAGTCGCAATCTTGGCCTTGTAGAACGCGGCATCGCCGCCACCGGCCTTCAGCTTCTCGGTCGCCACCTGTGCGGCTCGCGCCATCTGCCAGCCGCCGAACACGATGCCGGCCATCTTGAGGTAAGGCACGCTGCCCGCGAACGCGGCCTTGATGTCGGTCTTCGCGGTGGAAGCAATGTAGTCGACCACCTGCTCGAGCGCGGTACTGGCTTCGGACAGGCGCTTGCCGATCACGGCCAGCTCGTCCGAGCCGGCAGCGCTCAGCGCCGCTTCGGTCTTGCGCACTTGCGCGATGATCTGCTTCGCGACGGCGCCACCGTCACGCGCAGTCTTGCGGCCGATCAGGTCGTTGGCCTGGATCGCGGTCGTGCCTTCGTAAATGGTCAGGATGCGCGCATCGCGGTAGTACTGCGCAGCGCCAGTCTCTTCGATGAAGCCCATGCCGCCGTGCACCTGCACGCCGGTCGATGCGACATCGATCGACATTTCGGTCGACCAGCCCTTGACGATGGGCACCATGAATTCATAGAAGGCCTGGTTCGCCTTGCGGGTCGCCTCGTCGGCGTGATGATGGGCTGCGTCATGCGCAGCGGCCGCCACGTAGGCCAGTGCGCGTGCAGCTTCGGTCTGCGCGCGCATGCTCATCAGCATGCGCTTCACATCCGGATGATGAATGATCGCCACCGGACCCGGCGAACCGGCGAGGTCGCGCGACTGGATGCGCTCCTTCGCATACGCAACAGCCTTCTGGTAGGCACGCTCGGCCACCGAGATACCCTGCATGCCGACGGCGAAGCGCGCCGAGTTCATCATGATGAACATGTACTCGAGGCCGCGATTCTCCTCGCCCACGAGATAGCCGGTCGCCCCGCCGTGGTCGCCGAACTGCAGCACGGCAGTCGGGCTGGCCTTGATGCCCAGCTTGTGCTCGATCGATACGCAGTGCACGTCATTGCGCGCACCCAGCGAGCCATCGGCGTTCACATTGAACTTCGGCACAATGAACAGCGAGATGCCCTTCACGCCTTCGGGCGCGTTCGGCGTACGAGCGAGCACCAGATGGACGATGTTCTCGGCCATGTCGTGCTCACCGTAAGTGATATAGATCTTGGTGCCGAACACCTTGTAGGTGCCATCGGCCTGCGGCTCGGCACGGGTGCGCACCAGTGCGAGGTCGGAACCGGCCTGCGGCTCGGTCAGGTTCATGGTGCCGGTCCATTCACCGGAAACCATCTTCGAGATGTACAACTGCTTCTGCGCATCGCTACCGGCCGTCATCAGTGCCTCGATCGCGCCATCGGTCAGCAACGGGCACAGCGCGAACGACAAGTTGGCCGAGTTCAGCATCTCGATGCACGGCGTACCCAGCAGCTTGGGCAAGCCCTGGCCGCCAAATTCCACCGGATGCTGGATGCCTTGCCAACCCGCTTCGCCAAACGCCTTGAAGGCTTCCTTGAAGCCGGGCGTGGTCGTGACGCTGCCGTCATGCCAGTGGCTGGGCTGCTGGTCGCCGGTCCAGTTCAGCGGTGCGACGACTTCGCCGCAGAATTTCGCATTTTCTTCCAGCACCGCTTCGGCAGTGTCCGGGGTCGCATCCTCACAGCCCGGTAGTTGGCTGATGGCCTCGAGGCCTGCGAGTTCGTTCATGACGAACAGCATGTCCTTGACGGGCGCGGTATAGCTCATGGGATCTCCAATAGACAGATTGTTGCGTTGTTATCTCGTTGCTGCGTTCTTCTGGTTGCGTTCTTGTTGCGTTCTTGTTGCGTTCTCCTGGCGTTCTTGGCGCCAGATGCGTTGACCTTGCCCCCGAGCTTAGTCCAATGAAAAACGGCCGTCTGTCATGAGCATGACATTCCGGCCGCTTTCAATGCTGCGAATCTGGCGCACCCTGATCTTTCCAGAGCGCGCCAGCGATCAGCCCAGCTCCTTGATCAACGCCGGCACGGCCTCGAACAGATCGCCAACGAGGCCGTAGTCGGCCACGCTGAAGATCGGCGCTTCCGGGTCCTTGTTGATCGCGACGATGGTCTTCGAATCCTTCATGCCGGCCAGGTGCTGGATCGCGCCCGAGATGCCGACCGCGATGTACAACTGCGGCGCGACGATCTTGCCGGTCTGTCCCACTTGCCAGTCGTTCGGCACGTAACCGGCATCGACGGCAGCGCGCGAAGCACCCATGGCGGCGCCCAGCTTGTCGGCCAGTGGCTCTAGGATCTTGAAGTTCTCGCCCGAGCCCATGCCACGGCCGCCGGAGACGATGACCTTGGCTGCGGTCAGTTCCGGACGATCGGACTTGGCCAACTCGCGCGACACGAAGGCCGACTTGCCGCTGTCAGTGACAGCGTCGAGCTTTTCGATCGCAGCGCTGCCGCCGGTGGCAGCCGCATCAAAACCGGTGGTACGCACGGTGATGACCTTGATGGCGTCGATCGATTGCACGGTCGCGATCGCGTTACCGGCGTAGATCGGGCGCTCGAAGGTGTCCGGTGCATCGACCTTGGTAATCTCGGAGATCTGGCCGACGTCCAGCGACGCGGCGACGCGCGGCAGAATGTTCTTGCCGTAGGCGGTCGCCGGGGCCAGCACGTGGCTGTAGTTCTTCGCGATGGCCAGTGCCTGCGCGGCGACGTTTTCGGCCAGGCCGTTGGCAAACGCCTCAGCGTCGGCCACCAGCACTTTGGATACACCGGCGATCTGTGCAGCAGCAGCGGCAGCAGCATCGCACTGGTGACCGGCGACGAGGACGTGCACATCGCCGCCGCACTGGGCGGCCGCGGTGACGGTGTTCAGGGTGCTCGCCTTCAGCGAGCCGTTGTCGTGTTCAGCAATGACGAGTGCGGTCATGGGAATTCCGATCAGATGACTTTGGCTTCGTTCTTCAGTTTCGCCACCAGGGTAGCGACGTCCGGCACGATGGTGCCGGCCGAGCGCTTCGCAGGCTCGGCGACTTTCAGCGTCTTCAGGCGCGGCGCGACATCGACACCCAGCTCTTCCGGCTTGACGATGTCGAGCGGCTTCTTCTTCGCCTTCATGATGTTGGGCAGCGTCACATAGCGCGGCTCGTTCAGGCGCAAGTCGGTGGTGATGATGGCCGGCAGCGACAGCGACACGGTCTCGAGGCCGCCATCGACTTCACGCGTGACCACGGCCTTGCCGTCCTCGATCGCCACTTTCGATGCGAAGGTCGCCTGCGGCCAGCCCAAGAGCGCCGCCAGCATCTGGCCGGTCTGGTTGCAGTCGTCGTCGATTGCCTGCTTGCCGAGGATGATCAGCTGCGGCTGTTCCTTGTCGGCCAGCGCCTTGAGCAGCTTGGCGACGGCCAGCGGCTGCAATTCAGCATCGGTCTCGGCGAGGATCGCGCGGTCGGCGCCGATCGCCATCGCAGTGCGCAGGGTTTCCTGGCACTGGGTGACGCCGCAGGACACGGCCACGACTTCAGTCGCCTTGCCGCCTTCTTTCAGGCGCATCGCCTCTTCCACCGCGATCTCGTCGAACGGGTTCATCGACATCTTCACATTGGCGATATCGACGCCAGTGCCATCGGATTTGACGCGGACTTTGACGTTGTAGTCGACCACGCGCTTGACCGGAACCAGTACCTTCATGGGAGTCCTATGTTGCTAAAGGTTTAATTGACGTTAACGTAAACTGCGATTATAGGGTCGTTCCCTCGCGTTCGCAAAACCAGCGCACGATCGTTCGGTACTTTACCCGTGACTGCCGACAGCGTAGTGCGATCGCCGCCGGCAGTCTGTCAGCGCGGCGACAGTCGCCGCCGGGACCTGCACGACACTGCGCAAGCCCTTGATTTATTTACGCTTCATTTACGCTTCAGGAAGAAGGTAAATTCCTTCGGCTCGACGCCGGCATTCTCTTCATGGGCGAGCAATTCGTTACCGGTCTGGCGCGCGAACGCGCCGAAATCCCGCACCGAACCCGGATCCGTCGCCATCACGCGCAGCACATCGCCGCTGGCCATGTCGGCCAGCGCCTTCTTCGCTTTCAGGATGGGCAGCGGGCACTTCAGGCCGCGCGCGTCGAGGTCTTTGCTGAAATCCATGGCTCTTCCCTCGTCACGCACCCAGCTTGCTGCCGACCCACTGGCTGACCGAGGCCAGCGCCGCCGGCAGTGCGGCCGGGTTGGTGCCGCCAGCCTGCGCCATGTCCGGACGGCCGCCGCCCTTGCCGCCGACCTGCTGCGCGACATGGTTGACCAGCTCGCCGGCCTTGATCTTGCCGGTGGCATCGGCGGTGACGCCGGCAATCAGGCTGACCTTGTCGCCGTCGACGGCCGCCAGCACGATGGCCGCGGTCTTGAGCTTGTCCTTCATCTTGTCCATCACGCTGCGCAGGGTCGCGACATCGGCGCCTTCCAGCGTCGCAGCCAGCACCTTGATGCCGGCGATGTCGACCGCTTGCGCGAGCATTTCATCGCCCTGGCTGGACGCCATCTTGCCCTTGAGCGCAGCGAGTTCCTTCTCCAGCGTCTTGACCTGGTCCTGCACCTGCGCGATGCGGGATGTGATCTCTTCCGGCTGCACCTTCAGCGCGGCGGCGGCTTCATTTACGCGCGCGGCCAGCGACTGCACCAGCGCCAGCGCGTTCTCGCCGGTGACGGCTTCGACACGGCGGATGCCGGCGGCCACGCCGCCTTCGGACACGATCTTGAACAGGCCGATATCGCCGGTGCGGGTCACATGGGTGCCGCCGCAGAGTTCGGTCGACGAGCCGATGCCGAGCACGCGCACGGTGTCACCATACTTCTCGCCGAACAGCGCCATTGCGCCCGCCTTGATCGCATCGTCGTACGCCATGTGCTGCGCATTGGTGCCGGCGTTGCTGAGGATTTCATGATTGACCAGTGCCTCAATGCGGCGGATCTCGTCGGCCGTCAGCGGCGCATTGTGGCTGAAGTCGAAACGGGTCTTGTCGGCGTCGACCAGCGAGCCCTTCTGCACCACATGGCCGCCGAGCACGGTGCGCAGTGCCTTGTGCATCAGGTGGGTGGCCGAGTGGTTGCGCATGGTCGCCGCGCGCACATGGGCGTCGACCTTGGTAGCGACCTTGTCGCCCACCGACAGCGTGCCGGACGCGAGCTTGCCATGGTGGCCGGTCACATCCGGCTGTACCTTCTGTGTGTCTGCCACGGTGAACGACGCATTGCCTGCCTCGAGCACACCGACATCGCCGGCCTGACCGCCGGACTCGGCATAGAACGGCGTGGTGTCCAGCACCACGGTCGCTTCCTGACCTGCGTTGATCGCATTCACCGCAGCGCCATTCACGTACAGCGCCAGCACCTTCGCTTCGCCATGCAGCGTGTCATAGCCGGTGAAGACCGTCTTCGGGCCCGAGTAGTCGATGGCGGCAGCCATCTCGAACTTGCCGGCTGCGCGTGCGGCCGACTTCTGTTTTTCCATCGCGTCATGGAAGCCGGCTTCGTCCAGCGTCACATCGCGCTCGCGGCAGATGTCGGCCGTCAGGTCGAGCGGGAAGCCATAGGTGTCATACAGCGTGAACGCGGTCTTGCCATCGAGGCGGCCCGGGTCTTTCGCCAGCGCAGCCTCGAGGATCTTCATGCCGTTTTCCAGCGTCTCGCCGAAGCGCTCTTCTTCCTGCTTCAGCACCATCATCACGCGGTCCTGGGCTTCGGCCAGTTCCGGATAGGCGGCGCCCATTTCCTTCACGAGGTCCGGCACCAGCTTGTGGAAGAACGGCTTCTTCTGGCCCAGCTTGTTACCGTGGCGCAGCGCGCGGCGCACGATACGGCGCAGCACATAGGCGCGGCCATCGCTGCCCGGCACGACGCCGTCGGTGACGAGGAAGGCGCAGGCGCGGATGTGGTCGGCGATCACGCGCAGCGAGCCATTGGTCAGGTCTTTCGCGCCGGTCTCGCGTGCCGCAGCTTTCACGAGGCGGTCGAACAGGTCGATCTCGTAGTTGCTGTGCACATGCTGCAGCACGGCGGCCAGGCGCTCTAGGCCCATGCCGGTATCGACGCAAGGCGCCGGCAGCGGGGTCAGCGTGTATTCGCCGGTGGCCGGGTCGAGCTGGCGGTCGAACTGCATGAACACGTTGTTCCAGATCTCGATGTAGCGGTCGCCATCCTGCTCCGGGCTGCCCGGGGGGCCGCCCCAGACGTCCGGGCCATGGTCATAGAAGATTTCCGAGCACGGGCCGCAGGGGCCGGTCTCGGCCATCTGCCAGAAGTTGTCCGATGCATAGGGCGCACCCTTGTTGTCGCCGATGCGTACCACGCGCTCGGGCGGAAGACCAATGACCTTGGTCCAGATGTCATAGGCCTCGTCATCGGTCTGGTAGACGGTGGCCCACAGCTTGTCGGCCGGCAGGCCATAGACCTGGGTCAGCAGCTCGAAGGCCCAGACCAGCGAATCCTTCTTGAAGTAATCGCCGAACGACCAGTTGCCCAGCATCTCGAAGAAGGTGTGGTGGCGTGCGGTGTAACCGACGTTCTCGAGGTCGTTGTGCTTGCCGCCGGCGCGCAGGCAGCGCTGCACGGAAGCCGCACGCACGTAGTCGCGCTTGTCGGTGCCGAGGAAGGTGTCCTTGAACTGCACCATGCCGGAGTTCGTGAACAGCAGCGTCGGGTCATTGCCGGGCACGAGGCTGGACGAACGGACGATGGTGTGGCCTTTGGATGCAAAGAAGGCCAGGAATTTTTCGCGGATTTCAGCGGCGGTCATGGGGCGAGTCGGAGCGAGTAGTGTCGTTTCAGGTGCGTTTCGGGTGCGCTTCAGCTGTCATTCACGCAAGCGGGAAGGCCGGCGAACGCTGCCGCCGGCAAACCATGGATTATACGTGATCGACCCTGCAAGACCCGCAGCGGGACTGGCTTGTGGCGGGGAAGGATTGCCGAAAAATAAATAAAACCGGCAAGGGTCAGGCGAACCCCGGGCCGATCAGGTCGAGGCGGTCGGTGCAGATCGCATCGACGCCCATCGCGAACAAGGCGCGCGCCTGTGCCGGGTCGTTCACGGTGTAGCACAGCAGACCGTAGCCGGCGGCTTTGACGGCCTCGGCCTGTGTCGGCGTCAGCAGACCGGCCTTTGCATGCAGCGCGACGGCGTCCAGCGCCTGCAAGCGCGCGAGCCAGTCGTCGGGCACGGCTTCGACCAGCAAGGCCCGCGGCACGGACGGCACGGCCTCGCGCGCGGCCAGCAGCGCATCAACGGCGAATGAGGACAGCAGCACGCTGCCAGCGGGCAGCGCCGCGCAGGCCAGCGCCACTTGCCTGCCGGCCGGGATTTCGGTGCCGGGCACGGGCTTGATTTCGGCATTCATCCAGATGCCATGCGCGATGCAGAAGTCGCGTGCGATTGCGAAGGTCGGTACCGGTTCGCCGGCAAAGGCGGGCGCGAACCAGCCACCGGCATCCATCGCCGCGAGGTCAGCCACCGTGCAGTCGGCAATGCTGCCCTGCCCGGCCACGGTGCGCCCACGTTCGGGGTCGTGCATCAGCACCAGCCCGTCGGCCGCATCCATCACATCGAATTCCACTGCACGAAAACCATGCGACAGGCCGCAGCGCAACGCGGCGATGGTGTTTTCGGGCGCGAGGCTGCCGCCACCACGATGGGCAATGACTGTTGCCGGATAAGTTCCCATGACCTGCCTCCTTTTGCCCGGGCGCCAGCGTTACCGCGAATCCGAAGCCAGGACCGCGATGGCTTGCCCGCGACCCCATGACTGCGCTTGCCTGCGATGCTTGTCTGCGATGGCATCCCGCTCATCCAGCGCATGCACCGGGCCCCTGTTAGCCGCGATGGCTACGGTAAAATGCGACATTCTTTTAACGCATTATCTTCCTGATCCATGGGCAATGACAGCAGCAACGGTGCGCCAGCCGCACCGTCCAACTTCCTGCGCGGCATCATCGACGCCGACACCGCAAACGGCAAATACGCGGGGCGCAGCGACAAGCAAGGCAAGGCACTGCCCACCGTCATTACCCGCTTCCCGCCGGAGCCCAACGGTTACCTGCACATCGGGCATGCAAAGTCGATCTGCCTGAACTTCGGCCTCGCGCGCGACTACGGCGGCCGCTGCCACCTGCGTTTCGACGACACGAACCCGACCAAGGAAGAGCAGGAATACGTCGACACCATCATCGACAGCGTGGACTGGCTGGGCTTCTCGTGGAAAGCCGGCGATGACGAACACCAGTACTTCGCCAGCGATTACTTCGACCAGCTGTATGCGATGGCTGAATGGCTGGTGACGGCCGGCCATGCGTATGTCGACAGCCAGAGTGCCGAAGAGATGGCTGCCAATCGCGGCTCGTTCAGCGAACCGGGCAAGAATTCGCGTTTCCGCGACCGTCCGGCTGCTGAATCGCTGGACCTGCTGCGCCGCATGAAGGCCGGTGAGTTCAAGGATGGCGAGCACATCCTGCGCGCCAGGATCGACATGGCGTCGCCGAACATGAACATGCGCGACCCGGCGATCTATCGCATTCGCCATGCGCATCACCATCGCACCGGCGACAAATGGTGCATCTACCCGATGTATGACTATGCGCACCCGATCTCGGATGCGATCGAGAACATCACGCACTCGTTCTGCACGCTGGAATTCCAGGATCACCGTCCGTTCTACGACTGGATCCTTGCGCGCCTCGCCGAGGGCGGCTTCTTCAAGCAGGCGCTGCCGCAGCAATATGAGTTCGCGCGCCTGAACCTGACCTATGCGATCACCAGCAAGCGCAAGCTGCTGCAACTGGTCGAAGAAAAAATTGTCGATGGCTGGGATGACCCGCGCATGCCGACCATCGTTGGCATCCGTCGCCGCGGCTTCACGCCGGAGTCAATTCAATTGTTTGCAGAGCGCATCGGCGTGGCCAAGGCCGACAGCTGGATCGACATGGGCGTGCTGGAAGGCGCATTGCGCGACGACCTCGACGCGAAGGCCGCGCGCACTGTCGGCGTGCTGAATCCGTTGAAGCTGATCATCGACAATTACCCGGAAGGCCAGAGCGAGCCCTGCAGCGCACCGGTGCATCCGCATCATCCGGAACGCGGACTGCGTGAATTCCCGCTCAGCCGCGAACTGTGGATAGAAGCCGAAGACTTCATGGAAGAGCCGCAGAAGGGTTACTTCCGCCTGTACCCGGGCAACAAGGTGCGCCTGCGCTACGGCTATGTGGTCGAGTGCACCGGCTGCGACAAGGATGCATCGGGCAAGGTGATTGCCGTCCATTGCAACTACTACCCGGACAGCAAGAGCGGCACCGATGGCGCGAACAACTACAAGGTCAAGGGCAACATCCACTGGGTGTCGGCGCCGCACGCGGTCGAGGCCGAAGTACGTATGTATGACCGCCTGTTCAGCGACCCGCACCCGGATGCCGGCGGCAAGGACTTCAAGCTGGCGCTGAACCCGGATTCGAAATCGGTGATCACCGCCTATCTGGAAGCCGGCGCCGACAAGGCGCAACCGGACGACAAGTTCCAGTTCGAGCGCCACGGTTACTTCGTCGCCGACCGTGTGGACTCCAAACCGGGCAAGCCGGTGTTCAACCGCATCGTGACGCTGAAGGATAGCTGGGGCGGCAAGTAAGGGATAGCAAGGGCAAGCAAGCCTCCACCGACGCTGCAGGTTGCAATGAAGTTCGACAAGCTGGTTTTCCTCGACCTCGAAACCACCGGCACCAATCCGATCTCGGACCGCATCACCGAGATCGGCCTGGTGGAGGTCGATGCGGCCGGCCATGCGACCCATTGGTCCAGCCTCGTCAATCCGGGCGTTGGCATCCCGGCCTTTATCCAGAGCCTGACCGGCATCTCGAATGACATGGTGCGTGATGCGCCGACGTTCGAGGAACTGGCGCCGGCGCTGCATGATCGACTGCAGGGCGCGCTGTTCATTGCGCACAATGCGCGCTTCGACTACGGCTTCCTGCGCAATGCGTTCAGCGAAGCCGGGCTGCCGTACAAATCGGACGTACTTTGCACGGTGAAGCTGTCGCGCGCGCTGTATCCGCAGGAGCGCAAGCACAACCTCGACACCTTGATCGAGCGCCACCAGTTGCAGCCCGATGGCCGCCATCGCGCGCTCGCCGATGCCGACCTGCTATGGCAGCTGTGGCAGAAGCTGCATGTGGCGCTGCCGGCCGACACCATCGAAAAGGCGCTGCAAACCCTGCTGCAGCGGCCCAGCCTGCCATCGCACTTGCCGGCCGATGCGCTCGACGAGATACCGGACACCCCGGGCGTTTACCTGTTCTATGGCGAAAACGACTTGCCGCTGTATGTGGGCAAGAGCGTTCACCTGCGGCAGCGCGTGCTGTCGCACTTCAATGCCGATCACAAGCTGTACAAGGACATGCGGCTATCGCAGCAGCTGCATCGCATCGAATGGCGCGAGACGGCCGGCGAAGTCGGCGCGCTGCTGCTCGAGGCGCAGCTGGTCAAGGACCTGCAGCCCATCCACAACCGCAAGCTGCGCCGGCAGGGCGATCTGTGCGCATGGCGTCTGGACGAAGACCTCGAAGGCGACATCACGCCAGTGCTGACCTTTGCGCAGGATGCGGACTTCGGCCATGCGGGACGCCTGTACGGCCTGTTCAGCTCGAAACGCAAGGCCGAAAGCACCTTGCGCGAGCTGGCTGAATCCCACCAGCTGTGTCTGGTGCAGCTGGGACTGGAAAGCCGCAGCGGCCCGAACAAGCCCTGCTTTGCGTGGCAGCTGAAGCGCTGCAAGGGCGTCTGCTGCGGACGCGAGGCACCCTCCTTCCATCGCGCGCGCCTGGAAGCGGCGCTGGCCAGCCTGCACGTCAAGACCTGGCCCTATGCCGGTGCCGTCGGCCTCATCGAAACCCTGGGCGAGCGCACCGACGTGCACGTGGTCAGCAACTGGTGCTATCTGGGCACGGCGAGGACCGAAGACCAGGTATGGTCGCTGCTTAGTGAAGCGCCATCGCGTCCGGCGTTCGACCTCGATACCTACAAAATCCTCAGCAAGGCGCTGCTCGGCACCGGCAGCCATACAAAAAGCGTCAGCGGCTTGCAAGTGCGCATGTTGCATGCCGCGTAGCGCAAGGAAAAATAATTACCTAAACGCAAGTTATAAGCGTAATATTCATTCCAAAGTGTACCGGCTTTAAAGTACACATTAAAAAATAATAAATTTGAAATACTGGAGATAGCACCTGCGATTCCTCTCGCCGTTCGGTTATCCACCAAAACGCGCACGCCTTCATCACTGAAGCAGGGAATTAGCCCTTTCGTATTGAACTCCCACTGAAACTGCATCGCGTCACAGTCGACCGACTGAGACGTTCGGTTGACCCGCATCAAAAATGCGTTGAAGCCGATTGCTAGCATCTGGCGTTTTGCCTCTCGGCGGAGCAAACCGCGCTGTAATTAGTCGCCGTACCCGGTTGATCGAACCGGACTCGCAGCACGCATTACCGCAGCATCAAGCAATGTAGTCGTCAACACGCAGCACTCACGGAGAACAATATGGAAGAAGTCGTCATCGTCGCCGCCGCTCGCACCGGGGTCGGCAAGTTCGGGGGTACCCTCGCCAAGATTCCCGCCGCAGAACTGGGCGCGCATGTGATCAAGGGGCTGGTGCAGCGCACCGGCATCGATCCCCGACTGATCAGCGAAGTGATCATGGGCCAGGTGCTGACGGCAGGCGTTGGCCAGAACCCGGCGCGTCAGGCGGTCATCAAGTCCGGGCTGCCGGACATGGTGCCCGGCATTACGATCAACAAGGTCTGCGGCAGCGGCCTGAAAGCCACCCACCTCGCGGCGCAGGCACTGATGTGCGGCGACGCCGACATCATCATCGCCGGTGGCCAGGAAAACATGAGCGCCTCGCCGCACGTGCTGAACAATTCGCGCGACGGCTTCCGCATGGGCGACGCCAAGCTGGTCGACACCATGATCGTCGACGGCCTGTGGGACGTGTACAACCAGTACCACATGGGCATCACTGCCGAGAACGTCGCGAAGAAGCACAATGTGTCACGCGCCGAGCAGGATGAATTCGCGGTCGCGTCGCAGCAGAAGGCCGAGGCCGCGCAAAAGGCCGGCAAGTTCAAGGACGAGATCCTGCCGCTGGAAATCCCCGGCAAGAAAGGCAGCATCGTGTTCGACAGCGATGAATACATCAAGGCCGGCACCACGATCGATGCGCTGTCGGGCCTGCGCCCTGCGTTCAGCAAGGAAGGCACCGTCACTGCTGGCAATGCGTCGGGTATCAACGATGGCGCTGCAGCCGTGATGATGATGACCGCGAAGAAGGCGAAAGAGCTGGGCCTGAAGCCGCTGGCGAAAATCGCCGGCTATGCATCGGCCGGCCTCGACCCGACCATCATGGGCATGGGTCCGGTGCCTGCCAGCCAGCGCTGCCTGCAAAAGGCCGGCTGGACCCACAAGGACCTCGACCTGATGGAGATCAACGAAGCCTTCGCGGCACAGGCGATCGCCGTCAACAAGGAAATGGGCTGGGATACGTCGAAGATCAACGTCAACGGCGGCGCGATTGCGATCGGCCACCCGATCGGCGCGTCCGGCTGCCGCATCCTCGTCACGCTGATCCACGAAATGATTCGTCGCGATGCCAAAAAAGGGCTGGCCAGCCTGTGCATCGGCGGCGGCATGGGCGTTGCACTCGCCATCGAGCGCTGACCTGCGTTCGCACCACTGACAACAATCACGACATAGAAGGAGCAAACATGAGCAGAGTCACATTGGTTACTGGCGGCATGGGCGGCCTCGGCGAAGCGATTTGCATCAAGATGGCGAACATGGGTTATGACGTGGCGACCACCTACTCGCCCGGCAACACCAAGGTCGACGCATGGCTGGCCGAGATGAAGGAAAAAGGCTACAGCTTCCGCGCCTATCCGTGCGACGTCGCGGACTACGCTTCGGCACAGGAATGCATCGCGCAGATCACCAAGGACATGGGCCCGATCGACGTGCTGGTGAACAACGCCGGCATCACGCGCGACATGACCTTCAAGAAGATGGACAAGGTGAACTGGGATGCGGTCATGAAGACCAACCTCGACTCCGTGTTCAACATGACCAAGCCGGTCACCGACGGCATGATGGAGCGTGGCTGGGGTCGCATCATCAACATCTCGTCCGTCAACGGCCAGAAGGGTGCGTTCGGCCAGACCAACTACTCGGCCGCCAAGGCCGGCATGCATGGCTTCACGAAGGCGCTGGCGCTGGAAGTGGCGAAGAAAGGCGTGACCGTGAACACCATCTCGCCGGGCTATATTGGCACCAAGATGGTCACCGCGATCCCGCAGGAAGTGCTGGATTCGAAGATCATCCCGCAGATCCCGATGGGTCGCCTGGGCAAGCCGGAAGAAGTGGCGGGCCTCGTTGCCTACCTGGCCTCGGATGAAGCAGCCTTCCTGACCGGCGCCAACATCGCCATCAACGGCGGTCAGCACATGCAGTAATCGCTGTGACCGGGCGGCGTTGCAGCAAGATCCACGCTGCACGCGCCGCTTCCGCAGACCGCGCGCGCAGGTACCGATGGTCCTGCCTGCGCAGGCCTCGGTTGCCCGGGGGTGTCAAATCAGCGATAATCCGGCTCGCGTTGCCGGCCCCGCGCGGGCAGGCACCTGGCCTCGGTGGTGAAATTGGTAGACGCGCCGGACTCAAAATCCGGTTCCGAAAGGAGTGTCGGTTCGATTCCGACCCGAGGCACCAACCAGACATGCAGTCGTAAAAAAAGCTCCCGACGGGAGCTTTTTTTATGCGCGCTTGTTGCTTACTGCTTGCTCATCGCATGCCTGGCTGATTCTTGGCACTTCCGATGGCGATGCCGGCTGCCGGATACGCCGGCTTCAAGCCTGCTTCGCCGCATCCGGCGCTTCGTCTGCTGCAGGCTGGTCGCCCGAGCCGTCATCGGCTGCACCGTCCGGAGCGGGCAAGGCCGGTGCCTCGGCTTCCGCGGTATCGGCAACGGCCGTCGCGGTGTCATCGGCGGCAGCATCGACGCCCTCGGCACCGGGAGCCGTATCCGCTGCTGCGCCCTCTGCAGCACCCTCGGTCGCCGCAGCAGCTGCGCCAGCCTCAGCGGGCGCATCAGCCGCCTTGCCGTCCTTCGCTTCAGGCTTGTCCTTCTTCAGCGGCTTGGGCGCGCGCTTCTGCACTGCCATCATCATCGTCGCCAGCATCGCGAGGAAGCCAAGCATGATCATCAGCGACATCGGCACGAAAGTCACCAGCGCCAGGAAGCCAACCACGATCACGATGGACAGCGGCAGCAACGCCATCTCGGCGACGAACACGAAGGGTGTGATGAACGCGCACATCAGCATGATCCAGCTGATCCATTGCGCGGTGAAATCCGGTTGCAGCAGCGTATGGATGCCATACGCAATGAACAGCAGACCGATCGGGAAGCGCACCCACCAGTGGCCCCAGAAGCGGCTGCTGGCGACGCGTGCGGCACTCCAGTAGCGATATTTTTCCTCGAGCGCCGCTTCGGTCCATTCCCAGCGCTTGGGCCGCAGCAGCGCGATACCGGTCGACATGAACCAGAACAGCAAGCCATAGACCCAGACCACCACCGGCAGGATCCAGCCGGCCTCGCCCCAGCCATCGCTGAACGCGAACTGGGTTTGCACGGCCGCCGGTATGCCGAGCGACACGAGACTGGGGATGGTGGCGTTGGCGACGCGGTCCTCGATGCTGACCGGGACCCACTCTCCGTTCACGCCGGGTTCTTTTTTCATGCGGTATTACTGTCTTTGCTTCTGCGTTGAAGGATATCCCTGACCGCCCAGGCAGCTGCGGCGATGGCGATGCACAGCACCAGCAATGCACCGGGCACGGTCAGCCAGATGGCCAGCCATCGTACCAGTGCCGACAAGGCCACGCCTACCGTCACGACCGCTGCCCACAACAAGGGCTGGCGCCAGCTCCACAGGTTGACGATGGCCAGCAACAGCATCGCGACCAGCCAGCTGCCCGAGACCTGCATCTGGTTGACCACCAGTACCCAGTACAGACCGGCGATCATCACGATGACCAGCGGGATGGCCACCAGCGGATGGGAGGGCCATTGCCATTCCCGTTCGACCGGCACCGATGATATCGGCTTGGGCAGCGGCGGCTCGAACAGGCGACTGTCGCTGCGCCAGCGGCGTTGGTTGCTGCGCGCGATGCGCGCCTGCACCAGCAGGATCACGAGGCTGGGGCCGCCCAGCAGCATCACGAAATCAGGCCAGCTGCTGGCCAGTTCACTGAACCAGCCCAGCGCGGCGAGCGCCGCCAGGCCAAACGGCCAGCGCAGACGACGTAGCCACCGGCGACGCGGAACGTCCGGTCCTTCATGCCAAGCCATGTCGATGCCGCGCTGCTGCTTCATCTTTGCCTCGGGAAGTGGCGCAAGCCACATGCGCTTCCACGCCGGCAGGGGTGAAACGCTGTCGGGATGATGCACTGCCGGGAATGCTGCTTATTTTAGCAGCAAGATTTGTGTTAACTCTCTGTAAATCGCGTCTACGGGCCTGCTGCAGCCCATGCGAATGACAAAGCTCGTCTTTAAATGACAATTTTTGTCACAAGTGACCTGATCGTGAAACCAAACGAACGATGTATCGAAAATCGAATTGCTACTTCAGTCGAGACCGGGCCGGCTATCAACGTTGAATAGCGATTGTTGTTCAGGAATGTGCTGACAGAGATAGATGACGGACGATTGCCGAAAGCCTGCAACGCGCTTGCATTTGACAGTGCGCATTTCGAACATGTGACAGGTATGCCTTGCGTTTGGCACAGGGCTTGCCATGACCGGTGTATCCACCGCCACGGTGGAGTGAATTGATACATCTACCGGGAGCCCCCATGAAAACCAAACGCATACCGTCACCTCGCCGACCGGACGCCATTCGCACCCGCGCTCACCTGTCGGGCTTCACGCTGATTGAAATCATGATTGTGATTGCGATCATCGGCATCCTGGCCGCCGTTGGCTTGCCGGCCTATCAGGATTACACCGCGCGTGCGCGTGTCACCGAAGGCCCGAGCATGGCCTCGCCTGCTTTTACTGCGCTCGGTATTGCCTGTAGCGATGGCACCTTGACCGAGCGGGCTGCCAACCTCTCGCATGACGATCTCGGCCTGCCGGCGGCAAATACGATTACGGGGCGCGGCATTACCTCAGTGACGGCAGTGGGTGTCAATGCGACGACGGCGCGCATCACGATCGCCTACAACAACACCATTCCCGGCGTGAACACGGGCGACGCCATCGTCTATACCGGCACCTGCGCGGCCGGTACCGGCATGACCTGGGTCATCGACAATGCGCTGTCGACGCTGCCGCAACGCCTGCGCCCGCGGACTTGATCACACTTGAGCTCGTGAACCGGATCATGCAGATCTAAGCCCGCTCGCCTGATTGCACACTGGTCGTCGGTCGCGACACCTGCCTGCCGTGCGCCTTCGGGCGGCAGGCATGAAAAAAGGGAGCCTCACGGCTCCCTTTTTCGTGCTGATGCGGATGCGTTCAGGACTTACAGCATTGCCTTCAGCAGGCGGCCCATCTCGGACGGGTTGCGCGTGACCTTGATGCCGCAGGCATCCATGATCTCGAGCTTGGCGTCCGCGGTGTCGGCGCCGCCGGAGATCAGCGCGCCGGCATGGCCCATGCGCTTGCCCGGAGGTGCGGTCACACCGGCGATGAAGCCCACCACTGGCTTCTTCATGTTGTCCTTGATCCAGTACGAGGCGTTCGCTTCGTCCGGGCCGCCGATCTCGCCGATCATGATCACCGCATCGGTGTCCGGATCGTCGTTGAAGGCCTTCATCACGTCGATGTGCTTGAGACCATTGATCGGGTCGCCGCCGATACCGACAGCCGACGACTGGCCGAGGCCGAGCGCGGTCAGCTGGCCGACCGCTTCATAGGTCAGCGTGCCCGAGCGCGACACGACGCCGATGCGGCCCTTCTTGTGGATGTGGCCCGGCATGATGCCGATCTTGATTTCTTCCGGCGTGATCAGGCCGGGGCAGTTCGGGCCCAGCAGCAGGGTCTTGCTGCCGGCCTTCTTCATCTTGTCCTTCAGCGCGAGCATGTCACGCACCGGGATGCCTTCGGTGATGCAGATGGCCAGATCGAGTTCGGCTTCGACCGCTTCCCAAATCGCGTCCGCAGCGCCGGCCGGCGGCACGTAGATGACGGATACGGTGGCGCCGGTGGCCTGCTTGGCCTCACGGACGTTCGCATAGATCGGGATGCCTTCGAAATCTTCGCCGGCCTTCTTCGGGTTCACGCCGGCGACAAAGCAGTTCTGGCCGTTCGCGTAGTCGCGGCACATGCGGGTGTGGAACTGGCCGGTCTTGCCGGTGATGCCCTGCGTGATGACTTTGGTGTCTTTGTTGATCAGGATGGACATGGGTTTTTCCTGTTAAATGTTTTGCGCTTCGCTGTTCAGTGGGTGCGTGCCGTGCGGCTTATTTGCCGTTGGCCGCAGCGACCACTTTCTGCGCCGCTTCTTCCATGGTGTCGGCCGAGATGATGGGCAGGCCGGAGTCGGCCAGCATCTTCTTGCCGATGTCCTCGTTGGTGCCCTTCATGCGCACCACCAGCGGTACGCCCAGCTGCACGGCGCGCGAGGCGGTGATGACGCCTTCGGCGATCACGTCGCAGCGCATGATGCCGCCGAAGATGTTGACCAGGATCGCCTTCAGGTGCGGGTTCTTCAGCATGATCTTGAAGGCTTCGGTCACTTTCTCCGCGGTAGCGCCGCCGCCGACGTCGAGGAAGTTGGCCGGTTCGCCATTGAACAGCTTGATGGTGTCCATGGTCGCCATTGCGAGGCCGGCGCCGTTCACCAGGCAGCCGATGTTGCCGTCGAGGGAGATGTAGGCGAGGTCGAATTTCGAGGCCTCGATCTCGGCCGGGTCTTCTTCGTCGAGGTCACGGTAAGCGACGATCTCGGGCTGGCGGAACAGCGCGTTGGAGTCGAAGTTGAACTTGGCGTCGAGCGCGATCACCTTGCCGTCGCCGGTCAGGATCAGCGGGTTGATTTCGGCCAGCGAGGCATCGGTTTCCCAGTACGCCTTGTACAGGCCCTGCAGCTGCTTGCGCGCGTCGGCGATGGAGCCGGGCGGCACGCCGATCTTGGCGGCGATGTCATCGGCTTCGGCGTCTTTCAGGCCGGTGGCCGGATCGATCTCGACCTTGTGGATTTTTTCCGGGTGCGACGCGGCGACTTCTTCGATGTCCATGCCGCCTTCGCTCGAGGCCATCAGCACGACGCGCTGCGAGACGCGGTCGGTGACCATCGATACGTACAGTTCCTTCTTGATGTCCGCGCCTTCTTCGATCAGCAGGCGGCGCACTTTCTGGCCTTCCGGGCCGGTCTGGTGCGTGACCAGCTGCATGCCCATGATCTGGTTCGCGTATTCCTTCACCTGCTCGAGCGACTTGGCGACTTTCACGCCGCCGCCCTTGCCGCGGCCGCCTGCATGGATCTGTGCCTTGACGACCCAGACCGGGCCGCCGAGCTGCTCGGCTGCCTTGACGGCTTCATCGACGCTCATGCACGGAATACCGCGCGGAACGGTAACGCCGTACTTCCTCAGGATTTCCTTACCCTGGTACTCATGGATTTTCATGCAAACTTCCCCCTCAAGGCGCGTGTTGTATGTGCAGGTTGATCAGGACTGGGTCATGGGTTTGACGACCCAGCGTGGGTAATATTTGGCGACCGCAGGACCGTCGCGGCGCAGCGAATGGCAACGGTCCAGCTGGAAAGGCGGATGGGCGCCGCTGTCATCGACGACACCGTCGCGGGTCGGCAGCACATCGCCGGCAAAGGCCTGGATGGTCGCGGTCGGCAGCACACCTGCGAGTTCGGTCAGGTGGGTGCAGCCTTCGACGCCGGCGAGGCGCTCCTTGACGGCCAGGCGGAAGCCCTTCATCAGGTTCAGCCCGATGAGCTTCTTGTACGCGGGGCCGATGGCTTCGCAAAAACCGTAATACGGAACCGCGTCCGAGACGGCGACGACGTCGACGATGTTGAACTGGGTATCGACCGTGATCCGCAGGGACAGGTCGTGGATGTATTCACCGGCAGGCCGCGGACCGGAAGCGATCTCGACCAGGCGCGTCTTGACGTCGGTGATGCGGGCATCGATATCCCACAAACCATCATCGCGCTCGAACGCCTGTGCGACGATGCTGCGTGTATGCCGCGGCGCACGAGAGGTTGTCGGGGATGGCAAAGGCATTCGGCGATGGGCGCGGGCGACCGGAATCGGCATGCGCTCGATAGTTGTGCAGCCTGTCGCAGTTTCTACGACTGGTGCCGCTCCTGCGGCGCTGCAAAGCTATAGGAGTTTAACACGCCTCTTTGGCGCGCCGCATCACGGCTTTGATCGCCTCGTGCGAAAACCCACGCTGTTGCAGAAATCGCATCTGTTTGGCGGCTTCAGCCGCGTCGGCCGCCGGTGCGTGGAATTTTTTCTGCCACACCTGCCAGGCCCGCTCGCTCTCGCCGGCCGTCAGGTCTTCGCGCAGTCCGGCCACCGCTGCGTCGGCCACGCCGTGCCTCTGCAGCTCGGCGAGGATGCGCGAGCTGCCAAAGCGTGCGGCACGCCGGTTCACCAATGATTCTGCGAACCGTTCATCGGACATGAAGTTATTCGCCTTCAGCCAGTCCAGCACCGCCTCCACATCGTCGCCCTCTTCCGCATGGCGCGCCAGCTTCTGCGCCAATTCCTGACGGCTGTGCTCGCGCGCGGACAGGTAGCGCAGTGCGCGTGCTTTCAGGCTGGGCTTCTGAGCGGGCATGATTTCAGGGGACGGGATCGTCGAACGAGAGTCGCGGGCTTGGACAGTCAGGCGTTACCGGACGGGCTGGCAAACTTCAGCATACGGCTTTGCGGCCACATTCCGCGGCCCCAAAAAACAGAAAGGCGGCGGGCAGGGCCAACCTCCCCACCCACCGCCATGGCAACACGGTACTCGCCGCCGGCTTATTCTTCAGCGGCTGCCGCCGACGCCTTGGACTTCTTCGCCGGCGCGGCCTCTGCAGTCGCAGCGGCTGCGGAAGCGCTGGCCGGCAGCGGCGGCAGTTGCGGCACGCCGAGGTGGGCGCGGACCTTGTTCTCGATCTCGTGCGCCAGCTCCGGACGCTCTTTCAGGAAGATGCGCGCATTGTCCTTGCCCTGGCCGACACGCTCGCCGTTGTAGCTGTACCAGGCACCCGATTTCTCGACCACCTTGGCTTCGACGCCGAGATCGAGGATCTCGCCTTCGCGCGACACGCCTTCTCCGTACAGGATGTCGAAGTGCGCTTCCTTGAACGGCGGTGCGACCTTGTTCTTGACGACCTTGACACGGGTCTCGTTGCCGATCACCTCGTCGCCGGACTTGATCGAGCCGGTGCGGCGGATGTCCATGCGCACCGATGCATAGAACTTCAGCGCATTGCCGCCGGTCGTGGTTTCGGGGTTGCCGAACATGACGCCGATCTTCATGCGGATCTGGTTAATGAAGATCACCATCGTATTGGTGCGGTTGATCGAGCCGGTCAGCTTGCGCAGCGCCTGCGACATCAGTCGCGCCTGCAGGCCGGGCAGCGAATCGCCCATGTCGCCTTCGATTTCAGCACGCGGGGTCAGCGCCGCGACCGAGTCGATCACCAGCAGGTCGACGGCGCCCGAGCGCACCAGCGCGTCGGTGATTTCCAGCGCCTGTTCACCGGTGTCCGGCTGCGAGATCAGCAAGTCTTCCAGGTTCACGCCCAGCTTTTGCGCATAGACGGTGTCGAGCGCGTGCTCGGCGTCGATGAAGGCGCAGGTGCCGCCCATTTTTTGCATTTCGGCGATGACCTGCAGGGTCATCGTGGTCTTGCCCGAGGATTCCGGGCCATAGATTTCGATCACGCGGCCGCGCGGCAGGCCGCCGACGCCCAGCGCCACGTCCAGACCGAGCGAACCGGTCGACACCACTTGCACTTCCTCGGCGACGGCGCCATCCATGCGCATCACCGAACCCTTGCCGAACTGCTTTTCGATCTGCGCCAGTGCGGCGCTCAGTGCCTTGGCCTTCTCGGAATTCGCGACTTTCTTGTCGTCCATGCGGGTCTCTCGTAGCTGGGAAGTGAATTGAAACAGTACTGTATAAAAATCCAGTAAAACCTGCAAGCGTATTTTATCCGGCCGGCGCGCCGCCGGCTCGGGGCAGGCCAGCTTGCCATTCCGGCAAATCCGCGCAAAAGCCCCGAAAATGCTGCTAGTTGCTGGCAGGATGCAAACCCAATAGACTGCGGGTGTGGGTTGGGCGTTGGTCTTTTGCGCAGGGGCGCACGGGAGCCGACCCCCGACTGCCGGGACTTTCCAATTCATTATGAACAGCCCGTAAGGCTGGCCCGGCACACCCATCCATCAACGCCTAGCCGAACCAACCTGAAGCCGCCTCCCGAATGCGTATCCTGCTCGCCGAAGATGACAGTGTGCTGGCCGACGGCCTGACCCGTTCTCTGCGCCAGTCCGGCTATGTGACCGACTGTGTCAGCAATGGCCAGGAGGCCGACAGCGCGCTGTCGACGCAGGACTTCGACCTGCTGATCCTCGACCTCGACCTGCCCCGCATGCCCGGGCTGGAAGTGCTGCGCCGGCTGCGCTCGCGCGACTCGCGGGTGCCGGTGCTGATCCTGACCGCGAATGACTCGGTCGAGCAGCGCGTCAAGGGTCTGGACCTGGGCGCCGACGATTACATGGCCAAGCCCTTTGCGCTGTCCGAGCTCGAGGCCCGCGTGCGCGCGCTGACCCGGCGCGGCGCCGGCGGCGGCCCGACGGTGATTCGGCATGGCCCGCTGTCCTTCGACCAGGTGGGTCGCATCGCCTACCTGAACGACCACATGATCGACCTGTCCGCGCGGGAGCTCGGCCTGCTCGAAGTGCTGCTCAAGCGCAGCGGCCGGCTGGTGTCGAAGGAGCAGCTGGTGGACCACCTGTGCGAATGGGGCGAGGAGGTCAGCAACAATGCAATCGAAGTCTATGTGCACCGGCTGCGCAAGAAGATAGAGAGCAGCGGCGTGCGGATTGCCACCGTGCGCGGCCTCGGCTATTGCCTCGAAAAATTCTCCGCCACCGCCCCAGCCGCTGACGCCGGCGCCGCCTGAGGCCTGTCGTGCGCGTCGACAGCGGCAGCCGCTCGCCCTCATCAACTGCGTCACCACCGACGTCCTCCATCGCGTCCGCAACCGCCCCGGCCCAGCCGACCACGGGCAGCAGCAGGGAGCTGGGCATACAGCGCTCGCTGTTCGGCGAGATCCTCGACTGGATGCTGATGCCGCTGCTGCTGCTGTGGCCGCTGTCGATCGGCGTGACCTACCTGATCGCGATTTCGATCGCCAACGAACCCTTCGACCGTGCGCTGGAAGATCGCGTGACCGTGCTCGCGCAGCAGGTCAAGGAAGTCAATGGCGAAGTCAGCGCGCACCTGCCCTACTCGGCGCGCGACATCCTGCGCGCGGATGATATCGACAATGTCTACTTCCAGGTCAGCGGTCCGCACCGCGAGCTGGTGGCGGGCGACAGCGACATTCCGCTGCCGGAAGAAGAGGAGAAGCCGGTCGCCTGGTCGGTGATGCTGCGCGACGGCGCGATGCGCAATGCCGAAGTGCGCATTGCCTACACCTACGTGAACCTGCAGGCGACCCGCACCAGCGGGCTGAGGCCGGATGAAGCCCGCTATGCACTGGTGCAGGTGGCCGAGACGCTGGAGAAGCGGCGCGAGCTGGCGAACCAGATCATCAAGGGCGTGATCCTGCCCGAGTTCATCATCCTGCCGATTGCGATCACGCTGCTGTGGTTTGCGCTGTCGCGCGGGCTGTCGCCGCTGACGACACTGCAGGAGAGCATACGCTCGCGCCGTCCCGACGACCTGTCGCCGATCGACTCGCGCGCAGTGCCGGAAGAGATCTCGCCGCTGGTGCGCTCGCTGAATGACATGCTGGGACGCCTGTCGCAGAGTATCGCGTCGCAGAAGCGCTTCATTGCCGATGCCGCGCACCAGATGAAGACGCCACTGGCCGGCATGCGCATGCAATCGGAACTGGCAATGCGGCAGGACAGCCGCGACGAGATCCAGCGCTCGCTGGAGCAGCTGGCCAAGAGCTCGACCTCGGCCACGCGACTGGTGAACCAGCTGCTGGCGCTGGCGCGCGCCGAGAACGATGCGCCGCAGGCCACGCCGCTGCAGCGCCTGGAACTGGTGACGCTGGCGCGCTCGGTCGTGCCGGATTGGTTCATGGCTGCGCAGGCAAGGCAGATCGACCTGGGCTTCGAGAGCGACGACCATGAAATGACGACCGTGCGCGGCAATGCGACCATGCTGCGCGAGATGCTGTCGAACCTGATCGACAATGCACTGCGCTACACCCAGAGCGGCGGCAGCGTCACGGTGCGTGTGCGCGCGGACAAGGATCGCAAGCTGGCCATCCTCGAGGTCGAGGACAACGGGCCGGGCATTGCGCCGTCGGAGCGCGCGCAGGTGTTCGAGCGCTTCTACCGCATCCTCGGCAGCGAGGTCGAGGGGAGCGGACTGGGACTGGCCATCGTGCGCGAGATCGCGCAGCGCCATGGCGCCGAGGTCGACATCTTCAACAACCCGCGCGCGACCGATCCGCGCTTCCCGGGCAGCCTGTTCCGCATCAGCCTGCCGCTGGCATTGGACGAGGACGCCTGATGACGCCGGACACCACGGATACCCGTGGCCGCAAGGCGGCCGCGCACGAACCCGACGCGCACCAGCGGCGCTACTGGCAGCGCGTACGCATGCTGACCGGGGCGCTGCTGCTCATCTGGGCGCTGGCAAGCTTCGGCTTCGTGTTCTATGCGCGCGAACTGTCGGGTGTGACGCTGCTGGGCACGCCGCTGCCGTTCTACATGGCGGCGCAGGGAACGATGCTGATCTATCTCGCGATCATCGGCGCCTATGCGTATGCGATGAAGAAGCTCGATGCGCTGTCGGGAAAGGACAGGAGCGACGACGATGGCCAATGACACCTCGCATGACACCTTCCCGCGCCAGCTGACCCGTTATTTCGGCCTGTACTCACTGGGCTTCGGCGCGCTGCTGGTCACGCTCGCCATCCTTGAGCATGAAGGCTTCCCGCGCTTCTGGCTGGGTTACCTGTTCCTGTTCGCGACCATCGTCGTCTATGCGTTCATTGGCGTGTTCAGCCGCACGTCCGACATTACCGAGTACTACGTCGCCGGACGTCGCGTGCCGGCGCTGTTCAATGGCATGGCCACAGCGGCCGACTGGATCTCGACGGCCAGCTTCATTGGTCTCGCCGGCGGCCTGTACCTGCAGGGCTTCGACGGCCTTGCGTACATCATGGGCTGGACCGGCGGCTATTGCCTGGTGGCCTTGCTGATTGCGCCCTACCTGCGCAAGTTTGCGCAGTACACGGTGCCGGATTTCCTCGCAGGCCGCTATGTCGGACCGTATGGCGATCTAGTGCGCGTGCTGGCGGTGGTCGCGACGCTGATCATCTCCTTCACCTATGTGGTCGCACAAATCTATGGCGTAGGCCTGATCACGTCGCGCTTCACCGGCATCGATTTCTCGGTCGGCATCTTCCTCGGCCTCGCCAGTATCCTGGTCTGCTCTTTCCTCGGCGGCATGCGCGCCATTACCTGGACCCAGATCGCGCAGTACATCATCATCATCGTCGCGTTCATGATCCCGGTGTCATGGCTGTCGATCAAGCAGACCGGCTCACCGGTGCCGCAGCTGGCCTACGGTTCGGCCGTCGACAAGCTGACGCGACAGGAGCAGGCACTGGCCGCGCACGAAAGCGAGCAGCAGGTGCGTGACCTGTACCTGCGCCGTGCAGAAACGCTGCAGCACAAGATCGACACCTTGCCGCGTTCGTGGCACGCCGGCCGCGAAGAGGCGCGGCACCGCTTGCAGGAACTGCAGACCAGCAATTCCTCGCTGATCGACATCAAGGCAGCCAACCGCGCACTGGCCGATTACCCGAAGAGCCCGGAAGAGGCACGCCGCGTCTGGCAACGCGAACGCGAGTATGACCTCGAGCGCGCGCAACCGGCACAGCCGCACACGCAGCCCTTTCCCGGCGAAGACAAGGCCAGCTCCGATATCAAGCGCAACAACTTCCTGGCACTGGTGTTCTGCCTGATGCTCGGCTCGGCCGCTTTGCCGCACATCCTGGTGCGTTCGTACACCACGCGCTCGGTGCCGCAGGCGCGCATGTCGGTGTTCTGGGCGCTGTTCTTCATCATGCTGTTGTACACGGCGCTGCCGGCACTGGCAGTGATGGTGAAATACGAGATCTACACGACGCTGGTCGGCGCCGACTTCGGCCACTTGCCCTCGTGGGTTAGCTACTGGGCGAACATCGACCGCGCAAAACCGATGATCAGCATCACGGACATCAATGCCGATGGTCTGGTGCAGCTGGCCGAGATCGTCATCGATGGCGACATGATCGTGCTGGCCACGCCGGAAATCGCCGGCCTGCCGTATGTGATTTCGGCGCTGATCGCAGCCGGCGCGCTGGCCGCGGCGCTGTCGACCGCCGACGGGCTGCTGCTGACGATTTCGAGCGCGCTGTCGCATGACACCTACTTCAAGATGATGAACCCGTTTGCGTCCAGCCAGCGGCAGGTGACGATTTCCAAGTTGTTACTGCTGGTGGTCGCGCTGCTGGCCGCGTACACCGCGTCCTTCCGCTCGGGCGACATCCTGTCGATGGTGAGTGCAGCCTTCTCGCTGGCCGCATCGACCTTGTTCCCTGCACTGGTTTTGGGCATTTTCTGGAAACGCGCGAACCAACAGGGCGCAATCGCCGGCATGCTGACCGGCTTCTTCGTTTGCCTCATCTATTTGGTGCAAACCAGCGTGTCACTCGGCGGCAGCGCTGCGAACCAGTGGTTCCACATTGCGCCGGTATCGGCCGGCGTGTTCGGCGTGCCCGCCGGCTTCATCGCAATGATTGTCGTGACTTTGCTCACGCCTGCGCCCGCTCCCGAGATCAGTGCGCTGGTCGACGACTTGCGCCAGCCCTGAGCCAGCACGGCCGGGCTACCTGCCTGTGCACCGGCTTTACTCGCTGGCACATTTCTTGATTGCTGCCATCCCTACCAGCATGAACCAAGAAGGGTGCAGCAAGCATGGCCGGCTTTTTCAACGAGATGTATGCGGACGCCAGCGGGCAGGTCCGAGCGCACTACCGGGAATTCGAAAGCTGGCTGGCCACGCAGCCGGCGGACATCGTCGAGCGCAAGCGGGTCGAGGCTGACCTCGTTTTCCGGCGCGTCGGCATCACCTTTGCCGTCTATGGCAGCGATGCCGGCACCGAGCGCCTGATCCCGTTCGACATCATCCCGCGCATCATCCCGGCCGCCGAGTGGGCGCAGCTGCAGCAGGGCCTCAAGCAGCGCGTGCAGGCCCTGAACCTGTTCATCCACGATATCTATCATGCGCAGCACATCCTGAAGGCGGGCATCATCCCGCCCGAGCAGGTGTTCGACAATGCGCAATACCGACCGGAGATGCAGAACATCTCGGTCGCCTCCGACATTTATGCGCATATTGCCGGCGTCGACATCGTACGTGCCGGCGAGGGCGAGTTCTACGTCCTCGAAGACAACCTGCGCGTGCCGTCCGGCGTGTCCTATATGCTGGAAGACCGCAAGATGATGATGCGGCTGTTCCCTGAACTGTTCGCCCGTCACAAGGTCGCGCCGGTCGCGCACTACCCCGACCTGTTGCTGGACACGCTGCGCTCGGTCGCGCCGGATGGCATCGACGATCCGACCGTGGTCGTCATGACGCCCGGCATGTACAACTCCGCCTACTTCGAGCATGCGTTCCTTGCGCAGCAAATGGGTGTGGAACTGGTCGAGGGCAAGGACTTGTTCGTCGATGAAGGCTATGTGTACATGCGCACCACGCATGGGCCGCAACGGGTCGACGTGATCTACCGCCGCATCGATGACGATTTCCTTGATCCGCAGGTATTCCGCCCCGATTCCTCGCTCGGCGTGCCGGGCCTGCTGTCGGCCTATCACGCGGGCCGCGTGACACTGGCCAATGCGGTCGGTACCGGCGTGGCCGACGACAAGTCCATCTATCCGTATGTGCCGGACATGATCCGCTTCTACCTGTCCGAAGAGCCGATCCTGAACAATGTGCCGACGTACCAGTGCAGGAAAAAAGAAGATCTCGACTACACGCTGGCCAACCTCGAAAAGCTGGTCGTGAAGGAAGTACATGGCGCCGGCGGCTACGGGATGCTGGTCGGCCCCGCATCGACGAAGGCCGAGATCGAGGCCTTCCGCCAGCGCGTGATCGCGAAACCTGATGGCTACATCGCGCAGCCCACGCTGGCGCTGTCGGCCTGCCCGACCTATGTGGAAGCGGGCATCGCGCCGCGCCACATCGACCTGCGTCCGTTTGTCCTGTCGGGCAAGACGGTCAGCATGGTGCCGGGCGGCCTGACCCGCGTCGCGTTGAAGGAAGGCTCGCTGGTCGTCAATTCCTCGCAGGGCGGCGGCACCAAGGACACCTGGGTACTGGAAAAGTGATTCAATCGACGGAGGTTTGAGCATGTTGAGTCGTACCGCTGATCATCTGTACTGGATGGCCCGCTATACCGAGCGCGCAGAAAACACCGCGCGCATGCTGGACGTGAACATCCAGACCCAGTTATTGCCGCAATCCGCCGAAGCGGCCGAACAAGGCTGGCGCGCGTTGCTGGGCATCTCCGAGCTGCAGCCGGACTTCGATGCGAAGTACGGGCTGCTGACCCGCAAGGATGTGCTCGACTTCATGGTGCGCGATCCCGGCAATCCTTCGTCGATCGCTTCCTGCCTGACCAGCGCACGCGAGAATGCGCGCGCAGTGCGCGGCACGTTGACCACCGAAGTGTGGGAGACACAGAACACGACCTGGCTTGACATGAATCATATGCTGAAGGACGGTGTGCTCGAGCGCGATCCGGGCGAGTTCTTCGAATGGGTCAAGCACCGCTCGCACCTGTCGCGCGGCGTCACCATCGGCACCATGCTGAAGGATGAGGCGTTCTACTTCATCCGCCTGGGCACCTTCCTCGAGCGCGCCGACAATACCGCGCGCCTGCTGGACGTGAAGTTTCATGGCGCCGATCGCGAGCTGCTGGCCGCGACCGACATGGATTATTACCACTGGGCTGCGGTGCTGCGCTCGGTATCGGCCTTCGAGACTTACCGCAAGGCTTATCGCGACGTGATCACACCCGAACGCGTGGCCGAACTGCTGATCCTGCGCGGCGACATGCCGCGCTCGCTGATGGCCTGCATGGCCGAGGTGGTCAACAACCTCGAGCATGTGCGCAATGAGGTCTCGGGCGACACCGAGCGTTTCGCCGGCCGCCTGCATGCGAACCTGCGTTTCAACAGCATCGACGACATCATGCGGCGCGGGCTGCACGATTACCTGACCGATTTCCTTGAACAGGTCTATGAACTGGGCAATCTGGTCAGCCGCTACTTCCTGGTACCGCTCGCCCCGGCCCCGGCACCCGCACCGGTACTGCCACCGCTCAAGCGCGCCGCCTGACGCGGGCATCGTGGCCCCCCTTAGAATCCCGTTTTTCGATCCGAGCCAGCGAACATGACTTATTGCGTTGCGATGCGCCTGAATGCAGGCCTCGTCTTCCTGTCCGACTCCCGCACCAATGCCGGGGTGGACCACATCGGTACCTTCCGCAAGATGTCGGTGTTCGAGAACCCGGGCGACCGCATGATGGTGCTGATGACGGCGGGGAACCTGTCGATCTCGCAGAGCATCCGCCAGACGGTGGCCGAATACCTGACGCCCGAGGGCACCAGCATCTGGACGGCATCGACGATGTATGAAGCAGCACAGATCGTCGGCGACTCGATACGTGCCGTGCACAAGCGCGAGGCGAAGGCGCTCGAGCAATCCGGTATCGACTTCAATGTGAGCCTGATCTTTGGCGGACAGATCCGCGGCGAGCGCTGCCGCCTGTTCCAGATGTACGCAGCCGGCAATTTCATCGAGTCGCACGACGAGAACCCCTATTTCCAGATTGGCGAATCCAAGTACGGCAAACCCATCATCGACCGCGTGATCTCGCCGTCGACGCCGCTGGACGAAGGCGCGAAGTGCGCGCTGATTTCGATGGACTCGACATTGAAGTCGAATATCTCGGTCGGCTTCCCGCTCGACCTGCTGGTGTATGAAGCGGATTCGCTGGCGGTCAACCGCTTCGTGACCATCGATGAAAAGAACCAGTACTTCCAGATGATACGCAGCACCTGGGGCAAGCAATTGAAGGCCGTGTTCGAAGGTATTGCCGATCCGGTCTGGAATGCGGCAGGCGATGCGACCAGCAATGTACTGTCGTCCGCTGAGCATGCGAACCAGCCGGTGCGCGTCATGCCGCCGATGGCGATTGCGAGAAACGAGCCGCGCATCGCATTACAGACGCTGGCGCAGTCCGAGCTGCGGCGCGATCCGCAGTAAGCACGTCCTGCCCGCTCACCTATCTTTGGCCTTGAATCGCTACCGCGCGGCGCCATCGAACATTGTGTCCGGTGTCGTCGTGACGATCCGCCGCACCAGTGCGGGCCAGCTGCAGCGTCGTCAGGCTTCAACTTCCACGCAACACTCGCGCAAATTCGCCTGACAAGCGCCGCTCCGCGTTCCTAGAATCCATCCCCCTGTCACGTCTTGTGAGGTGGATGATTCATGGGTTTGTCGTCATCACGCGCATCGTCATGGTCGGCACGCTGCTGCCTTTTGCTGGGATTGGCATTGCCATGCGCCCTGCCGGCCCACGCACAGATCAGCGATCCTGACCTGCAAATCCTGCGGCAGGAGCAGCGCGAGCAGAGCCTGCGCCAGCAAGCGGAGCCGCAGGCGCATGTGCAAGCGGAGATCGCACAGCCTGCCGCAGTGAAGCTGCCGGTTGATGAAAGTCCCTGCCAGACCATACAGCGACTCAAGCTGAAAGGTGAACAGGCCGACCGCTTCCAGTGGTCGCTGAAGGCCGCCCACCGCGAGGACGATCCGGCGCTCGGCCGCTGTCTCGGTGCGCAAGGCATCGCCATCGTGATGCAACGCGTGCAGCAGGCAATACTGGCCCGCGGCTACGTCACCACCCGTGTGCTGGCCGAGCCGCAGGACCTGCGCGGCGGCGCGCTGGTGCTGACGCTGGTGCCGGGTCGCGTGCGCCAGCTGATCCTGTCCGCCGACAGCAACCCGCGTGCGCGTCTGGGCAATGCGATGCCGGTGAATGCAGGCGATCTGCTGAACCTGCGTGCGCTCGAACAGGGGCTGGAGAACCTGAAGCGCCTGCCGACGGCCGATGCCGATATGCAGATACGGGCATCAGAAACGACCGATGCGCAACCCGGTGACAGCGATGTCATCGTACGCTGGCAACAGCGATTGCCATACCGGCTCAACCTGTCGGTCGACGACGCCGGCACCGAATCCACCGGCAGGTATCAGGGCGCCGTCACCTTCTCGTACGACCACTGGTGGACGCTGAACGACCTGTTCTACCTCAGCTATAGCGACACGCTGGGCGGCAGCCTGCCCGGCGCGCGCGGCAGCCGCTCGGGCACCTTGCACTATTCGCTGCCTTACCGTGACTGGCTGCTGGGCTTCACGGCCAGTGAATTCCATTTTCATCAGTCCGTCGCCGGCTTGAATGGATCGATACGCTACAGCGGCGAAGGCACGACGCAAGACCTGGCGCTGACGCGGCTGCTGTACCGCGACGGCCGGCGCAAATTCCAGGCCACGGTTCGCGCGTGGCTACGCGAATCGCGCAATTTCATCGACGATGCCGAACTGAGCGGCCAGCATCGCCGCACAGCCGGCTGGGAAGCCTCGGTGTCGCACCGCGAGCGCATCGCCGACGGCAGCCTCGATGCGAGCTTCGCCTGGCGGCGTGGCACCGGCGCCTTTGGCGCGCAGCGCGCCCCCGAAGAGGCCTTCGGTGAAGGCAGCTCGCGCCTCGAAATCGCGCGCGCCGATGCCTTGTTGTCGCTGCCCTTCGGCGCTGCACAGCAGAACTGGCGCTACAGCCTTGGCTGGCGCGCGCAGTGGAACCGCACACCGCTGACGCCGCAAGACCGCTTCGCGATCGGCAATCGCTACACCGTGCGCGGCTTCGATGGCGAGTCGCTGCTGACCGGTGATCGTGGCTGGCTGCTGCGGCAAGACCTCGGCTTGTCGCTGGGCGCCATCAACAGCGAACTGTATGTGGGCATCGATGCCGGTGCGGTCGGTGGCCGATCGACCGCCAACCTGCCGGGTACACGATTGGCCGGCAGCGTGCTCGGCGCGCGCGGCGCGCTGGGCAAGCTTGGCTGGGATGTGTTCATCGGCCGGCCACTGCACAAGCCCGAAGGATTCCGCACCGCCGGCACTGTGGCCGGCTTCCTGTTCAGCCTGTCACTGTAGGGGAGATCGTCATGCAAGCGCATCTGTCTTCGCCGTCTTCGTTGCTGCCTTCGTCGCCGCGATCGTCGCAGCATCCGCTACCATCGCGCCGCACACCGCTACCACCGCTTCCATCGCTGTCCCTGCTGGCTACTCTCATCGCCGGCTTGTTCGCAGCCGACGCAGTCCATGCGCAGCTGCTGCCGGACATGGCCGCCCCACCCGACCAGCGTCCGGTGCTGCTGCGCACAGCCAACGGCACGCCGCAGATCGACATCACCCGTCCCAGTGGCGCAGGCGTGTCGGTCAACCAGTTCCGCCAGTTCGATATCGACCAGCAAGGCGCGGTGGTCAACAACGGCCGCACGGCATCGCAGACGGCCATCGCCGGCTGGGTCGCTGCCAACCCCGCACTGCTGAGTGGCGAAGCGCGCGTGATCGTGAATGACGTACGCAGCAACAATCCCAGCCTGCTGAACGGCTATGTCGAAATTGCCGGCGGCAAAGCTGATTTGATCATCGCCAACCCGTCCGGCATCAGCTGCAACGGCTGCGGCTTCATCCATGCGTCGCGCGTGGAGCTGGCGACCGCAAAACCCACAATCGAGGATGGCAAGCTCTCCAGCTATGTCATGGGTAACGGTGCACTGGAGATCGCCGGCAGCGGGCTAGATGCGTCACGTGTCGATGCGCTGTCTTTGCTGACGCAAGCAGCGCGCGTGAATGCAGGCATCTGGGCCAACAATCTCAAACTCGAACTCAAGGCGCCGCCGGGAACGCCGGATGCACTCGCCGCGCCCTCCTTCGCGCTGGATGTCGCCAACATCGGGGGCATGTATGCGAACCGCATCTGGCTGGTCGGCAGTGCGCATGGCCTCGGTGTGCGCAATGCCGGTAACTGGTCGGCCAGCGACACGCTGGTCGTCAGCATTGACGGCAAGCTGGAGAACAGCGGCGGCATCGATGCGCGCGACATAAAGATACAGGCCACGAACCTCGACAACGTCGCGCAAGGCAAGATACTGGGTGAGAAGGTGGCACTGCAGGCCGATCGCCTTGCCAATGCCGGTCATCCCGATGCCAGCCCCGTGATTGCGGCTGCCGCCGACCTCGACATCGGCGCACGCGTGCTGGAGAACACCGAGCAGGCCACGCTCTTTTCTGGTGTCGACATGCGCATCGGCCGCCAACTGGATGCCAACGGCCATGCGACAGGCAAGGCCGAACGTGTGCTGAACCGCTTCTCCACCATCGAGTCGCTGGGTAAGCTGAGCATCCACACCAGCCTGCTGCAGAACCTGAACGCCGGCGTCGACCTGGAAGAAGTACAGGTTGGGCAGACCGTGGACATGGCCTACCTGCAGCCGTCTGGCAGCACGCAGAAATACACGATGGACCATTTCTACTGGACGAACTGGAGCCGTGCCGGCCAATACAAATGGGTCACGGACAAAGCGAGCCTGCAGAACGGCATTCCCGGACAAACGCCGCTGCCGGATGTCGATGGCGTCGATTGCTCGGACGAAGCCGGCACCGACTGCACGCCGACGCCGGGCAGCGCCTACCCGCGCGACGACCCGGCCTGGGCGTATTTCAACCTGACGCCGCCCGACTTGCCGCCAGCTAAGCCTGGCGCGGAACCCCAGCCACCCGATGTGGCGAAGCCGGCGCCCCTTGACCCCGCAGCCAGTGAAGCAGACAAGCTCGCTTGGATTTCAGCGAACGCGAAATACGAACTTGCAATGGGCGAGTACCGACTGAACAAGGCACTCCACGACCTGCAGGCCAGTGCCTACGAGGACTGGAAGACCACCTCCTCGCAGCGGCGCGAAGCATTGAACGCAGCGATCAATACCTACAACGCAGGATTTGGCAGCGTCAACATCCGCGGCTGGACGCAATACGCGGTCAAGCATTCTGAATTCGAGAACCGCGTCGTCCGCAGTGAGCCCGGCCGCATCGTCGCCGGCGGCGACATGGTGCTGGCCGGCGACGACCTGATCAATGATCGCAGCCAGATCATTGCCGGCGGCACGCTCGCCGGTGACTTGCAGAACCTGCGCAGCATCGATGCCACAGGCACCTACCGCGTGCATGAAACCGGCACCAGCCAGGTCTCCCGCTCCCACTATCGCGGCTGGCTGCGCAACTATCACACGCGCGATTGGGGTCCGAAGCTCCCTTACGAACCCGCTGACCTGCTCAGGACCCAAACCTTGCCCGTGACCGTGACTGCCGGCGAGCAGGCGGACAAGCTGCCGCCTGCGGCATTCAATGTGGCAGCCAACCGCATCGGTGCCGATGGCAGCAGCCTGTTCAAACTGAACCTGTCCTCCGGTCCGCTGTTGGTCACCGACCCGCGCTTCACGCAATATCGGCAATGGCTGAGCTCGGACATGATGCTGGCGCAGCTCGCCTATGACCCGGAGCGGCTGCAGAAGCGCATCGGCGATGGCTACATCGAACAGCGCCTGATCCGCGAACAGATTGCGCAACTGACCGGGCGACGCTTCCTGCCGGGCCAGGACAATGATGAAGCGCAGTACGCAGCGCTGATGGCCAGTGGCGTGCATCAGGCCGCAGCCTTGCAGCTGCAGCCCGGCATCGCGTTGACGGCCAGCCAGATGGCGAAACTCACCGCAGATATCGTCTGGCTGGTCGAGCAGGATGTCGCCGTGCCGGCGCGCGACGGCGAGCCGGCACAAACCATGCGTGTGCTGGTGCCGCGGGTGTACCTGCTGCCCCGGGCCGGCGACCTTGACGGCAGCGGCGCGCTGATTTCCGGCCAGCGCGTAGCCCTGTCGGTTGCCGATGCCATCGACAATACGGGCACGATCAATGGCACCGAGGGCTTGCAACTGCAAGCACGCACGATCAGCAACAGCGGCACCCTGACCGGCGATAGCGCACTGCTGATCGCCACCGAGGACATCAACATCCTGGGCGGGGAAGTCAGTACCCGGCATCAGCAACAGCTCTGGGCCGGACGCGACATCCGGGTTGCCAGCACCACGCGTGACAACACCCGCCAGAGCGCCACCTCGCGGGCCACCGGCCAGGCTTCCCGAACCAACCTCGACCGCGTGGCGCTGCTGCATGTAGCCGACCAGGGCGATCTGCAGATGCTGGCCGGACGTGACATCGCACTCGATGGCGCACAACTCGTGAACCAGGGCAGCGGCAACCTCGCTGCAATCGCCGGCCGCGACGTGACGCTGGGCACCATCGCCACCCGCTCGACCTTGAGCGCTGCCGCGCGCGGTTCAGCCAACTATCTGAGCGAAGGCCAAAGCACCGAGGTCGGCACCACCCTGCAAGCGAACGGCGCCATTTTCATGGCGGCCGGGCAGGATCTGGCCACGCGCGCTGCCAGCATCGATTCGAAACGCGCCCCTGTCACCCTGACGTCAGAACGCGACCTGACGGTGGCGGCCGGCGAATCCAGCACATCTTTCGGGCAAGGCACCGAGTTTCGCGACAGTGGCTTTTTAAGCTCCGGCACCAGCACGCGGCGAACGACTTTCGAACAACAGAACGCAGTGGCCAGCTCCATCAGCGGCAACTCGGTTGACCTACGCGCCGGTCAAGACCTGAGCATTACGGGCAGCGATGTGACGAGCGACCTGGCCACGCGCTTGCAGACAGGGCGCGATGTATCGATAACGGCTGCCACGGAGTCCACCCGTAGCGAATTTTTCCAGCGCGAGACGCGCTCTGGCTTACTCTCCGGCCCCGGCCTGTCGATCGGTATAGGCAGCCAGCAACAGCAAAACACCGCCGAATTGCGTAGCACCCGCCAGCGCGGCAGCCAGGTGGGCACGATGGCCGGCGATGTCAGCATTGACGCCGGCGAGAGTTACCGCCAGCAGGCAAGCAAGATCGTCGCGCCGGGAGGCTCGGTGGCGATTACTGCCACCAACGTCGATATTGCTGGCGGCACCGACACCTCAGATTCAAAGCAAGCGTCTTCATTCAGCCAGAGCGGCTTGTCGATCACCTTGTCGAACCCGGTAATCGATGCCGGCCGGACGCTGGAAAGCCTGCACAACGCCAGCAAGGCCACGCGCAGCAGCCGGGCGCAGGCGCTGGCAGCTGCTGCGGCGGGCCTCGCTGTCACCGATGCAGCAAAAGAAGTCGCCAAAGATCCGATGCATGCCGGTGGCGTGACGCTGGCTGTCACGATAGGTAGCAGTAAGTCCGAGTCAACTGCTGCGGAGCACACGACCAGCGTTGCTCCTTCGGTGATAGCTGCGGGCGGCAACGTGGAAATCCGCGCGCAGGGTCGGCCTGACGCCAGGCTGTCGGTCACTGGCAGTCAGATCGCTGCAGCGGACACCGTTACGTTGAAATCCGACGGCGAACTGGCACTGGAAGCTCAGGCCAATACCAGCACCCAATCGATGTACAACCGTAGCAGCAGCTTAGGTATCGGCATTGCAGCCCGCATTGGCAAAGACGGCACGGGCATCGGGATCACCGCCAGCGCCAGTAAAGCCAAGGGTAAGGCCGCCGGCAATGACAGGACATGGACGAACACGGAAATCACGGCTGGCCGGCGTGCGTCCTTGCGCAGCAAAGGCGATAGTCGGCTGAAAGGAGCGATAGTCAACGCGCCGACGATCGATGCACGCGTGGGCGGCAACTTGTTGATCGAAAGTCTGCAGGACAGCAGCAGATATGAGAGTCGCCAGCAGTCCCTCAGTGGCAGCGTCACCATTCCACTCCCGGGTGGCGGCAGCCCGTCTGCGCAATTCAACGGGTCGAAGTCCGACATCCACAGCAACTACCTGAGCACGAATGAGGCCAGCGGCCTGCAGGCGGGCGACGGCGGCTTCCAGGTACAAGTGACAGGCGAGGCCGAACTCAAAGGTGCGGCCATTGCCAGCACTGATGCGGCCGTCAAATCCGGGGCCAATCAGTTCTCATCCGCTGAATTGGCGATGTCGGATTTGAAGAACGAGGCCGACTACGACGCCAAGAGTTTCGGAACGGGTATCGGCGTTGGGCGCAACGCAGAAGGCGAATATGCACCGAAAGGCAATAACGCAGGATTGGGTAGCGATAGCGGGCATCAGCGCAGTGTGACTACGGCTGGCATCAGCGGCATCGCCGGGAACCAGGATGTACGCACCGGCGACGCATCGTCGGGATTGAGCAATATTTTTGATGCGGAGAGAGTGGCGAAGGAAATCAATGCGCAAGTGACGATTTCGCAGGAGTTCAGTGGGCAAGCGTACAAAGCGGTGGACGATTACGTTAGTCAGAAGCGCAGCGAGTTGAATAGTGCGTTAAGTGCGGCGGAAAAATCCAAAGATGAGGCGGCACAAGAATCGATCAACGCAAGCTTGTCCCAGCTTCGTCGGGAAGAGCAGGTTATGAATATTTTGATTGGCGCTGTCATAGGCATGGGTAGCTCGGCAGTTACGAAGGAAGGATTGTCTGCGGCAGCAGAAAAAATGCGTACGCTGACGATTGAAGATTCTTCGAAATTTAGCGGAGTTACTGATGGAAAAACAGTCATCTCCAACATGAGCGGGAAAAGTGAAGGCGTCAGATCAGACGGCAAAAAGCTGGGGGGAACGCGAATTGATCCCGATCTGCTGTGCGGCAAAAACCATGAAAATTGTAAAGTGGTTCGCGATTCAAGTGGAGAACCTGTCCTCGACGCAAATGGAAAAACGAAGCTGGATCTCAATGATCAAAACATGATCGTATTCATTACAAGCGAAAAATATCCTTCATTGGAAAATTATCTCGAATCAGATGATGGTTTGAAGATGTATGGATCCACGGGCGGGATTCAGGGGTATGTGGGGACGCTCTTCGGTACACCTTACATGCCCGGTAGCTGGCAAGATCGTTTGATAGAAGCCTTTTCTGGGACTCACGACGTCATTGGCGGGAAAACGTTCAATTTATATGACGACCAAGGTAACGCAAAAACAGGCATGTCTAATTCTGAACGTACAGCACAGAACGTCTGGTCAGCAGTGGCAATTATTCCATCATCCCCATTTGCCGCCGCCGAATTTCTTCCTGCAAGCGTTTGGCAGGCTATCTCCGTTTTTCTGAAGGCGGCTCGATGAATATGCTTTCTCTCAAAGCTATTCCGATCGCCTCGATCTTGCTCGTTTCAGGATGCTGCCCAGTCTTGTGTTTTGTCCCACACGGAGAAGCGTATAGAAGGCTCGCTTATCCCAAGCCTCATTTGGAAAAATGGGAAAAGCCAGGAGCCACGCCTGAATCTCGGCTGCAAGCTTCAAAGGACTGTGGCGGGGGGAATACCAACAATCCCGGATTTGGCGACGGAACAGTAGAGCGTGCACGCAAGCAAGGCGAATCCAGTTATGAAACGTATGCACGCCTGTTCCGTGATTACCAACGCTGCCTGATAACCAAAGGCTACAAATATGTCGGCGAATGCCCGGACAATGAAGTCGCCAGAATTTCTCCGGCTTGCGGCGCGCCCTGAACCCTGAAGCTGTGACAAGCCGAATTTACCAACGGCGCAACAGCGCGATCTGAATTCGCCTTGGGAATTCTAGTACATGCAGACTGAGAATCCTGACCCTCATGCCCTAGCTTGCTACACCTAGAGAAAAATCAATCAGTGCTAGCTGTTCTCCCTTTAATTTCAACAAGCGGCCGCAGAACCTTCCGGGCCGTCTTGCACCTCGGGGAGAACCACTATGATGATCGCCAAATGGCAAATCGATGCCCGCTTCGGGCACAAGCAGAAAGTCATCGAGAAATTGAAGGAATGGGAGCAGACCATCGGCCCCAAGGTCGGCGTTATCTCTGGCCGCATGTTGACCGGATCGATTGGGGCGCTGGAAGCGACCGTGATTCATGAATGGGAAGTGCCTGACCTGGCAGAAATCGACAAGGTGTGGGCCAAACTGCCGACGATCCCGGAACATATCCAGTGGAGCAAGGACCTCGAGCCATTTGTGGTGTCGGGCACTTCGCGCTGGGAAGTCTTTCGGGTACTTTGATGGACAAGTAGCCGGCGCTGAACGAAAGTCAGCACCGGCCTCTGTTTTCAATGTCGAGAGTTCGAAGAAAATACTTCCTCAATCGATGCTGCATTACTGGAAGCATCTACCCAAGCGTCAAGCATTGAATCTGTTGCGTTAGCCAGTTTTTGTTGAACCCAGTCAGGCAAGTCACCAAACCGATTTGACAGCATTCGTGCCAGCGCACGTGCCTGTCCTTGCCGTAGGCCTTGTTGCATTCCCTGCTGAATCCCCTTCTCCATGCCCTCTTCCATTGCAAATCGCTCGATTGAACTGATGTAGCGCATCTTCTTTCCCTCCTCGATGTTCACCATATTCTTCCGGGACTGCAGTTCTCGCTCCTTGGGAAGCCGCAGCATCCAGTCGATCACCCGGAACAGCTCGGCCATCCTTCGCCGATCCAGACCGATCCGAAACAAGTCGCGCACCAAGCCCAGCTTTGCCTGTTCGCGTGCCGCAGGATCATCGCGCGTCGCTCGCGTCGCCAAATGCGCGCGCGTGATGATCGCAAAGGGATTGCGACTATCGGAGAGCCTTGCATCGCTGCCTGACCAATCCAGCAATTTGGCCACCGGAAAGCGCAAACCCAGGCGGCAACCGAAGACTTCGTAGTCAAACGACTCGGGTCGCCAATTCAACCGGTCATCGGCCAATACAGCAAGGCTCGCCAGTGGTTGCCGGTAGCGTTCGTACAGTCTGTAGTGATAGACGAACATACGCTCGGCGAACGCAGCATGCTGCTGGCCTTGTATCTCAAGATGAACGACGACCCATTCGTGCTGACCGCCCAGCCGCGTGACGCGTACCAGTTTGTCGACGACGCACTTGTCGGGTTCGTTGCCATGCAAGACCGAGCGCAATTCCTGCTCAAGGAATTCCACCGGTTGCGACCAGTCGATCTGCGCATGAACCTCGGGGAAATAAAACGCGAGAAACTCGGCGAAGCAGCGTTCGATCGCTTCTTTCCACGGACTGTCGTAGTCGTCGGCCACAGCGCTCCCTTCGTTCGCAGCCGCGATGGGCGACACGCTGGGAGATCATGAAGAAATGAGGAAGGCCTGACAGGAAGTTGGCTGCCACGCACCTGCCCGCTGGGCAGGTGCCGTGCGCAAGGTGCGCAGGTGTGGCTAGCGTGACGCAGCGATGGCTATAAAACCATCGCTGTTCAGGAGAAGAGACGAATTACTCGACGATGGTCTGGTGCTCGTCGCCCTGACGCTCGCGAATGGCGCCGATGCGATAAACGGTTTCGCCCAGACGCTTCAATTCGGCTTCGGCTGCATCGGCATTCTCTTTCGAGACGATCACCGTCATGCCGATACCGCAGTTGAACACCCTGTGCATTTCTTCGTCGGCGACACCGCCATGCTGTTGCAGCCAGGTGAACAGCGGCGGCATGGTCCAGCTGTCGCGCTGGAGCACGGCGGTCAGGTTCGGTTGCAGTACGCGCGGGATGTTCTCGACCAGGCCACCGCCGGTGATGTGCACCATGCCATGCACCGGCATCTTTTCCATCAGCGCCAGCAGCGGCTTCACGTAGATGCGGGTCGGTGCCATCAGCACGTCGGCCAGCGGGCGGCCATGGAAATCGGCGTTCAGGTCGGGGTTGGCGACCTCGAGAATCTTGCGCACCAGCGAATAGCCATTCGAATGCACGCCCGATGACGCAAGACCGAGGATCACGTCGCCCGGCTGGATCTTGCGGCCGTCGATGATCTTCGATTTCTCAACCGCGCCCACCGCAAAACCGGCCAGGTCATATTCGCCGTCCGGGTACATGCTCGGCATTTCGGCCGTCTCGCCGCCGATCAGCGCGCATCCCGCCTGTTCGCAGCCGGCCGCGATGCCCTTGATGACATCGGTCGCGGCAGCGACATTGAGGCGGCCGCAGGCGAAGTAATCGAGGAAGAACAGCGGCTCGGCGCCCTGCACCAGGATGTCGTTGACGCTCATCGCGACCAGGTCGATGCCGACCGTGTCATGACGGTTCAGGTGGAAAGCCAGCTTGAGTTTGGTGCCAACGCCATCGGTGCCGGACACCAGCACCGGCTCCTTGTACTTCTTGCTGACCTCGAACAGCGCACCAAAACCACCGATCCCGGCCAGCACGCCTTCGCGCATGGTGCGCTTGGCAAAAGGCTTGATTGCTTCAACGAGGGCATCGCCGGCGTCGATATCGACACCTGCATCGCGATAGGAAAGGGAAACCGGGGAATTCGAGGACATGGCGGGATCTGGGCTCAACGGGAGAAACGGTAGAATGCAGGCTTGCCCCAATGACAAGGCGACGGGGCAGGTGTCAATTCCGTATTTTACCAAATCACCCTGCCCGGACTGCCCGACCATGAGCCTCGTCATCCCCCCTGAACACCGCCAGACCTGGCTGTGGATCGCCGTCGGCCTGTTGTTTGTGCTGCTGCTGTGGCTGCTGGGCCCGGTCCTGACTCCGTTTGTGGCCGCAGCCATCATCGGTTACGTGCTTAACCCTGCGGTAGACAAAATGGCATCGGCCGGTCTGCCGCGCGCGCTGGCAGTGCTGATTGCGATCATTGGCGTGGGCCTGATCATTGCCGCGATTGCGCTGATCGTAGTGCCTATCCTGGCCGATGAATTGCCAGTGCTGCGTACCCGCCTGCCATCGCTGCTGGCCAAGATCGATGCAGCCATCGGCCCCTGGTTGCGCCAGATGGGCCTGGCCGGCCGGCTCGACCTGCCAGCGCTGCAAAAGGCGCTGGCCGCCAAGCTGGCCGCCGGCGACGGCGCCGGATCGGCCGTGCTGACCTGGCTGCGCGTTGGCGGCAGTGCGCTGGTGGGCTGGGTGGCCACGCTGTTCCTGGTGCCCATCGTCCTGTTTTACCTGCTGGTCGACTGGCATCCGCTGTTCCAGCGCATTGGCGACTCCATCCCGCGCCGCTGGATCGCGCGGGTGACGGACATGGCGCGCGAAGTCGATGTGCTGCTCGCGCAATACCTGCGCGGCCAGCTGCTGGTGATGCTGCTGCTGGCCACGTATTACTCGGTGGCGCTGACGGTGGCCGGCTTCGATGTCGCGCTGCCGGTCGGCATGCTGACCGGGCTTCTGGTGTTCATTCCCTATATTGGCTTCGGGCTCGGCCTGACGCTGGCGATCATTGCGGCCATCCTGCAGTTCGAGGGCTGGGACGGGCTGATCGCGGTCGCCATCGTGTACGGCATCGGCCAGTTCATCGAGAGTTTTTACCTGACGCCGCGGCTGGTCGGCGAGCGCATTGGCCTGCATCCGCTGACCGTCATCTTTGCGCTGCTCGCCTTCGGACAGCTGTTCGGCTTCGTCGGCATCCTGTTGGCGTTGCCTGCGTCAGCTATACTCTCGGTCGGTTTCGGCCACCTGCGCCGACATTATTTGAACAGCAGTTTTTACACACAAACATGAGGCAGTTGCTGCTCGACTGGGGCGCGGCCCGGCCGCAAACCCTGGACAGCTTTGTCATCGGCAGAAACCAGGAACTGGCCGCCCTCCTCCAACGCATCACCCGCCGTGATGCCACTTCGCTGGACCAGCGTTTCCTGACCCTGTGGGGCGAGGCCGGTTCGGGCAAGTCGCACCTGCTCGCCGCGCTGGCGGCAACGGGCCCGGCACTGCTGCTGGATGCGAAATCTCCCGCTGCCAAGTTCCGCCACGCAGGCCAGACCGATCTCTACCTGCTCGATGATTGCGACGAGTTCGACGAAGCGCGCCAGCATGCGGCTTTCGCGTTGTACAACGAAGTGCGCGAACTGGGCGGCGTGCTGGTCGCTACCGCGAAGAAACCGCCGACGCAGCTGGAGATGCGCGAAGACTTGCGCACCCGCCTCGGCTGGGGACTGGTGTATCAGGTGCACGGGCTGACCGACGATGAGAAGATCGCCGCGCTGACACATTCGGCTCAGGCGCGTGGCGTGGCGCTGTCGGCCGGCGTGCTACCCTACCTGCTGACCCACTTCCGGCGCGACATGCGCTCGCTGTCGGCGATGCTCGACGCGCTGGACCGCTACTCGCTGGAGACCCAGCGCCCGATCACGACCCACCTGTTGCGCGAACTGCTGCAGCATGAACGGTTCGACGACCCCGCAGCGTCCGATGCCAACGGCACCGGCCACGGCAGCGCCGCCCACTGACAAGAATACGAATGAACCTCGCGCTTTTCGATCTCGACCATACCCTGCTGCCGCTCGATTCCGACTATGAATGGGGCCAGTTCCTGTGCCGGCTGGGTGCGGTCGATACCGAAGCCTTCACGGCCCGCAACCTCGAGTTCTACCGGCAGTACCAGAGCGGCACGCTGAACCCGGTCGAATACCTCGAATTCGCGCTCGGCACGCTGGCACGCTTCCCGGCGACGCAGTTAGCCGCATGGCACGAGCAATTCATGCTTGAAGTGATCCGGCCCGCGATGCGCAAGGAAGCCCGCGCGCTGGTGGCCGAGCATCAGGATGCGGGTGACCTGGTCTGCATCATCACCGCCACCAACCGTTTCGTGACCGGCCCGATCGCGAAGGCTTTCGGCATCGAGCACCTGATCGCCGCCGAGCCCGAGATCCTGCCCGATGGCACCGTCACCGGCAAGCTGGTCGGCACACCGCCTTTCGGCGTCGGCAAGGTGACCAACACGAACGCATGGCTGGCCTCGCTGGGCAAGACGCTGGACAGCTTCGCGCGCAGCACTTTCTACAGCGATTCGCAGAACGACATTCCGCTGCTGTCGATCGTCACCCACCCGGTGGCGACCAACCCGAACGCCGCCCTCGCCGCCCATGCGCAGGCGCATGGCTGGCCCATCCTGAAGCTGTTTGAGCAGGACACGCAATGATCAAGAAATTCATCCGTCGCATCCTCGGCGTCAGCAACACCGGCGGCAAATCCGGCAAGGCAACCGAACCCCTCGTATTCGGTCCGTCCGACCACGGCATCGATCCGGACGATGTGTCGCCGAATGCGGTGCGCGTGACGCAAACGCTGCAGAAGGCCGGCTTCAAGGCCTTCATCGTCGGCGGCGCCGTGCGCGACCTGGTGCTGGGCCATCGTCCGAAAGATTTCGATGTCGCTACCGATGCGACCCCCGAAGAAGTCAAGCGCCTGTTCCGCCGAGCCTTCATCATCGGCCGCCGCTTCCAGATCGTGCACGTGATGTTCGGGCAGGAGCTGATCGAAGTGACCACCTTCCGCGGCAATTCGCCGAATGAAGCGCCGAAGGATGAGCATGGCCGCGTCCTGCGCGACAACACCTTCGGCGAACAGCACGAAGACGCCGAGCGCCGCGACTTCACCATCAATGCGATGTACTACGATCCGGCGCGCGAGCAAGTGCTCGACTACCACGGCGGCATGAAGGACATCCGCAACAAGACGCTGCGCATCATCGGCGTGCCCGAGGCGCGCTACCGCGAAGACCCGGTGCGCATGCTGCGCGTGGTGCGCTTCGCCGCCAAGCTGGGCTTCACGATCGCGGGACCCACGCGCGCACCGATCAAGGTGATGGCGCCGCTGATCAACAACGTGCCGGCCGCGCGCGTCTTCGACGAAATGCTCAAACTCCTGATGAGCGGCCAGGCGATGGCTTGCCTGCAGCAGTTGCGCAGCGAAGGCCTGCACCACGGCTTGCTGCCGCTGCTGGACGTGGTGCTGGAGCAACCGCTGGGCGAGCGCTTCGTCACGCTGGCGCTGGCCAATACCGACGAGCGCATCCGCCAGGGCAAGCCGGTGTCGCCGGGCTTCCTGTTTGCCGCGCTGCTGTGGCACCAGGTGCTGGAAAAGTGGCATGCATACAAGGCGGCTGGCGAAGCACCGATCCCGGCGCTGCACTTTGCGGCCGACGACGTGCTCGATACGCAATCGGAAAAGATCGCGCTGCAGCGCCGCTTCACGACCGACATGCGCGACATCTGGGCCATGCAGCCGCGCTTCGAGCGCCGCATCGGCAAGTCGCCATACAAGATGCTCGAGCACCCGCGCATGCGGGCCGGCTATGACTTCCTGCTGCTGCGCTGCGAATCCGGCGAACTCGACAGCGAGCTGGGCGAGTGGTGGACCCATTTCATCGCCGCCGATGGCCCGGAACGCGAGCGCCTGCTGGCCAGGAAGCCGGCCGATGAGGGTGCGGCACCCGCCAAGCGCCGACGCCGCCGCACTGGCAGCAGCCGTGGCCGCGGCAAGGGTCAGGGCGAGGGTCAGTCGGGCGGCGGCAGCGCCGAATGACGACCGCTGTTCGTGCGTACATCGGGCTGGGGGCCAACCTCGGCGATCCACTGCAAGCCTTGCACGATGCACTGGACGCACTGCGGGCCGTGCCGCAGACCCGTATCGACGCCATCTCTTCGTTTTACCTGAGCGCGCCGGTCGATGCCGGTGGCGACGACTACGTGAACGCGGTTGCGCGTGTGCAGAGCACGCTGGACCCGCATGAACTGCTGGTGGCGCTACAGGCCATCGAGCGCAACTTTGGTCGCGAGCGGCCTTTCCGCAACGCGCCGCGCACACTGGACCTCGACCTGCTGCTGTATGGCGAGCAAACCATCCACGATACGCAGCTCGAGGTGCCGCATCCGCGCATGATGGCGCGTGCCTTCGTGCTGCTGCCGCTGCTGGAGCTCGACGCCGATATCGCCGTCCCCGGCCAGGGGCGTGCCCGCGACTTCCTGACGGCCGTCAGCGATCAGCAGATTCGTCGCCTCGACGACAGCCAGCGGTCGGGCTGAGGCAAAGAGGAACATCGAGGTCGGCGCCGCTGCCACGCGCGCCGTTTCTGGTTGAACTGTCAACGCAATCACGTATCATCCACGCCCATGAGCCTGGAAAAATACAAGTACATCGTCGTGGAAGGCCCGATCGGCGTCGGCAAGACCAGCCTGGCGCGCCGCATCGCCGCCGAGACGGGTGCGCAACCGCTGATGGAGCAGCCGCAGGAAAACCCCTTCCTCGAACGCTTCTACCGTGACTCGGCCCGCTATGCGCTGCCGACACAGATGTTCTTCCTGTTCCAGCGCATGAACCAGTTGCGCGACCTGACCCAGGGCGATCTGTTCTCGGCGCCGGTCGTGTCCGACTTCCTGATCGACAAGGACCCGATCTTTGCCGCGCTGACGCTGGCCGACGACGAGCTGAACCTGTACCACCAGATGTTCGAGCACTTCAGCCAGTCCGCGCCGCGGCCCGACCTGGTGATCTACCTGCAGGCGGCACCGGCGACGCTGGCCGAGCGCATCCGCCGCCGCGGCGTGCCCTCCGAGAGCGGCATCTCGGAGACTTACCTGCAGCGGCTGTGCGAAGGCTACAGCCGCTTCTTCCACCATTACGAGGCCGCGCCGCTGCTGATGGTGAATGCCGAGCACCTGAACCCGATCGAACGCAGCGACGACTTCGCGCTGCTGATGCAACGCATCGCCGGCATGCGCGGCAAGCGCGAATTCTTCAATCGCGGCGAGTGATCCTCTGCCGCCAACCTCCTGCCTTGAACCACCCATAAGGAAGACCATGAGCAGCCAACCGGGCGCCAAGGACGGCGCCATCCGCAAGAAGGTCACCATTGCGACGCTCGCGCAGATGCGCGCGGCAAATGACAAGATCACGATGCTGACCGCCTACGACGCCAGCTTCGCCGCGCTGATGGACCAGGCCGGCGTCGATACGCTGCTGGTCGGCGATTCGCTGGGCATGGTGGTGCAAGGCCACGGCACGACGCTGCCGGTCACCTTGCAAGACGCCGCCTATCACACCGCCTGTGTCGCGCGCGGCGTCAGGAGCGCGCTGGTGATCGGCGACATGCCCTTCGGCACCTATGCCACGCCGCAGCAGGCACATGACAATGCCGCCGTGCTGATGCGCGCCGGCGCCGAGATGGTCAAGGTCGAGGGCGGCAGCTGGCTGGTGCCGACTGTGCAACTGCTGGTCGAGCGTGGTATCCCGGTCTGCGGCCATCTGGGGCTCACACCGCAGTCAGTGCATCAGCTGGGTGGCTTCAAGGTGCAGGGCAAGACCACGACCGCGGCCGACCAGTTGAAGGCCGACGCGCTGGCGCTGCAGGCCGCTGGCGCGGCGATGATCGTGCTCGAAGCAATCCCGGCAGCACTGGCGGCCGAGGTTACGCAGATGTTGTCCATCCCGACCATCGGCATCGGCGGCGGCGTCGATTGCTCGGGTCAGGTGCTGGTGATGCACGACATGCTGGGTGCTTATCCGGGCCATCGTCCGAAGTTCGTGAAGAACTTCATGGACGGGCAAGGCAGCATCGCCGCCGCGATCGCGGCCTATGTGCGCGAGGTGAAGGCCGGTACCTTCCCGGGGCCGGAACACAGCTTCTGAGCCTTCGCGGCGACGCCAACGAGCGTCGCCATGCCGGAGCGGCGCAGCGTCATCACGCCACATTGCTCGCCCAACAAAAAAGCCCGTCAGCTTGCGCTGGACGGGCTTTTTTGTTGGCTGCGGCGAAAGGCCGCTGCGGGACTCCGAGGCTTCGGGACCTCAGTGCTACGGGCCTTTGACGCTCAGGCTTGCTCAGCTTCGGCCGCCACCAGTGCCTCGTAGCGCTTGAACACTTGCTCCAGCTGCGGCTCCAGCGAATCCCAGTCGCTGACAGCCAGACCGAGATCGTTCACGAGGCCATTCTCGAGGCTGTAGACCCAGCTGTGGACGGTCAGGTCCTGGCCACGCTCCCACGCATCCTGCACGATGGTGGTCTGGCAGACGTTGATCACCTGCTCGATCACGTTCAGCTCGCACAAGCGGTCGCCGCGCTGTTTCGGCGGCAGCGTCTCGGGCAGGAAGCGGGCGTGCTTGATGTGCACATCCTGCACATGGCGCAGCCAGTTGTCGGCCAGGCCGACGCGACGACGTTCCATCGCCGCATGCACGCCCGAGCAGCCATAGTGACCGACGACGATCACATGCTTGATGCCCAGCACGTCGATCGCGAACTGCAGCACCGACAGGCTATTGAGGTCGGTATGCACGACCACGTTCGCCACGTTCCGGTGCACGAACAATTCACCCGGCTGCATGCCGACGATTTCATTGGCAGGCACGCGGCTGTCGGAACAACCTATCCACAGGAATTCGGGGGTTTGCTGGGACACCAGCTTCTTGAAGAAATCGGGATCGGACGCCACCATCTCGGCCGCCCATTTCTGGTTATTGGCGACCAGCTGGCGCAGTGCCCTGTCGAATTTGCTCATGCGACTTCAGACTCCATGCAAGGGGCAAACTGCATTTTACCGCAGGCACTACCTGATTGGCGTGCCGCATCGGTCGCTGGCCCGACGCATGGCACGATCCGGCCGGGACTCGCCGCCTTTGGCGCGCACGGATAAACACGACTGGAATGACCAAGCGTGCTCACAGACGTTGACAACAATCGTTAGCGTGATTTTGGCGTGCACTAATAATTTTGGGCGTGTGGCACAAACTTTTTAGACTGAGTGCGGCCTTGAACACTTTGAGCAAGCACAAGCCGCATCATCAGGAGCAGAAAAGCAGTCTTCATCCTTGCACAAACCTTGCGGAATATCACCGTCTTCTCGATTCAAGCCTATGCCAAGCGCCGATCCACCTAACGGACTGAAGGAGAACACCATGCTGATCACCACGGCGGACGATTCCATCGAAACCCTGGCCGGCGACATCACCGATTGCCCGCCCTCGTCTCCCACACACCCCAAGCCTCCCACGCTGAAAGTCACAGGCAAGCGCCATTACCAGCAAACCGATGTCGACTACGATCCGGCCAGCAAGACGCTGTGGACCGTGATGAAACCGATGGGTGTTCCCTGCTGCAACCAGAACATGGTGGAAGAGTTCCACCACAGCTTCCAGCAACTGCAGGCCAGCCATGGTGAAGTGCTGCACGAAGAGGAATGGCATCCGGTGCACTTTTCGGTCGTCGCCTCGCGCCATCCGACGGTGTTCAACCTGGGCGGCGACCTCGCACTGTTCCTGACCCTGATTCGTTCGCGCGATCGCGACGCGCTGGATCACTATGCGCAACTGTGCGTGAATACGATCTTCATGCGGGCCACCAATTTCAACGCGCCACTGGTGACGATTTCCCTGGTGCAGGGCGATGCAATGGGAGGTGGTTTCGAATTTGCATTGTCGAGCGATGTGATCATCGCCGAACAAGGGGCGCGCATGGGCCTGCCGGAAGTCATGTTCAACCTGTTTCCGGGCATGGGCGCTTACAGCCTGCTGGCGCGGCGTGTCGGCGCGCGAATGGCAGAAGAAATGATGATGTCGGGGAACATCTATCAGGCCGAGGACTTGCACCGCATGGGCGTCGTCGACGTGCTCGCGCCACGCGGCGAAGGCGAGAAAGCAGTCGATGAATACATTCGCAAGCGTGGCCGGCGATTCAATGCAATCCGATCCATCTATCAATGCCGGCAGTATGTGAACCCGGTCAGCCGCGAAGAGCTGATGAACATCGCCAACCTCTGGGTGGATGCCGTGCTGCGTCTCGATGATGCGGACATGCACATCATTTCGCACCTGCTGCGCTCGCAACGTTCGGAGCAGGAGAAGCGCATCAATGCCGGCAAAGGCTTCCGGCCCCGTTTCGTGAGCCGGGAAGCGAAGCTCGACAAGCCTGCCTTGCGCATGTGAGGGAGACCAGGCAAATCGAATGCGCCATTCGAGGGAGGCTGCATCAGCTGCATCAGCTGCATCAGCTAGATGGGCTGAATGAATTGCAGGGGTAGCACCCGCGTCGCGTGTCACTACCAAGGGGACGGTTGTATACCGTCCCCTTGGCTTTATGGCGAGCGCAGGAGACTACGATCGCCTTCGTCGATCAGGCCGGCAGCTCCGAATCTTGCTCAAGCTTGCCATGGCCACATTCGTGCCCATCGTCGATGCCCGGTTGACCGGCAATACCCGGCTGACGCCTGCTGCCGTAGGCCATCAAGTCCGTGAACAAATGGAAGTTCACATCGATGCTGTTGAGAATGCACTGATGCGCATCCGTGCAATCGTCATGCAGCAAGAGTTTGCGCAGCGCGGCCATGTGGTCTTCATCCAATGATGCGTGGGAATCCAGGAAACTGAAGCCCGACGACAGCGGCAGCCCCATGCTGCGCGACAGCGCTTGCGCGACCTTGCCGCCATACAGCGACGACAGGATTTCCAGCACATAGACCATGCCCAGCACGACCCCGGGATGCTCGGTTGCGATGCCGTGGTAGTTGAAGGCCAGCAGCGCCTGCGCCGGCGGCACCGGGCGGCGCCGCGGAACGCGCGCGGCGTCAGCCATGCCGATTGCGCGCAAGTCATTCAGCACCATGTTTTCATGGCCGCGCTCTTCTTGCACATGCTCGTACAGGAAGCGCCGCAGTTCCGGCAACCGATCCGCGCAGACCCCGATCGCCGCCGCCATCATCGGGCAGAAATTCGAGACGATCGGATACAGCCGCACCAGGAAATCGGCATAGGCGCCCTGGCTGACTTGCCCGGCCAGCATCGCCTGCATGACCGGATGGGCTTCGAGGGCTTGCAGGTGGTCGTCAGTCAGCGCCACCAAGTCACTGGATAAAGTCATGGATACCTCTCCTTTCAGGATGGAAGGGAAGCTCCCGGCGGCAGGGCCTGGGGAGCACTTTCTCGCTGCTGCCGGTACAGCTCCAGCTCCTGGCAGAGGCGACGAAAGGTCTGCCTGACCTCGAACACGATGTCAGACGCGTGCACCTTCATCTCGGAGGGATGCAGTTTTTCTATCTGTCGACACAAGACTTTCAACGACACGGCACCGATGCTGAGCGCCGCGCCCCGCATCGCATGCAGGATTTCCCGCACCCGGTCCCATTCCTGACCCTTGAGCGCACCTTCCAGCCGGTCGATCAGGCGCCGGTTTTCGTTGATGAATTCGACGATCAGGTCATCGAGGAAATGCGGATCATTGCTGACGCCCTCGAGGTCGGTCAGGCTTTGGCGGTCAAGCACAGGCTGACTGGCATGGGATCCGGGCAGGCCGGTCGCCTGACCGGCACGGAATTGCGGGTTCGCCGGCAGGTCGCCTGCACGAAAGCGATTGACCAGCCGCGACAAGGTCGACAGCAACAATTCGACCTGTATCGGCTTGGACAGAAAATCGTCTGCACCGGCCTCAAGGCTTTCGTCGCGCGCTTCCGGGGTCGCATTGGCGGAAAACATGATGATGGGCATGCGCGACTGTTCGCCGCGCATCAGCCGGTACATGCGGGCGACGTCGGTGCCCGGCATGCCGGGCATGTTCATGTCCAGCACCAGCGCATCGAATTCGCGCTTGTCGATCAGGTCCAGCGCCTCTTCACCATGACGCGCGAGGAAGCACTGATGGCCTGCGCGTTCGAGGATTTTCTGGATCACCTTGCGGTTGGTCGGATTGTCTTCTGCGACCAGCACCTGATAGGCATCGTCGTCGCGTGCCGTGTCTGTATTGCCAGTGCCGTGCTTGATCACATCGGTGTCGGCCGCAGCGCTGGTCTCTTCGCTCGCCTGTGACTGTGCAGCCGCATGCAGCAAGCGCGCAAGGCAGACGGGCGGATCACCCTCGTGCAATACGGAGAACCAGCCCGCGCTGCCGGCGATGCCATTCAGCCAGCCACGCGCCATGCCGGCCGGCGCCTGCAGCACCGACAGCATCGTCACGCCGCCTGCAGCGGCCGCCAGTCTGGCAGCGATCTCGGCCAGCTGCGCTTCGGCGACCGAAGCTGCCCATTGCGACAATTCCGGCACGCTGACGACCACCAGCGCCACCGGCCTCTCCCGCAGGATGGATTGTTCAATCGCTTCGCAGGCTGCTTTCAGGGTCGAAGCCATCGGGACGGTGACGCCGCTTTCCTGCGACAAAGCTGCGGCCACCGCCTCGCTGGCCTCGCCGCTACCGACGACCAGGCAGTGCAGGCCGGGCGCCGGCTTGCCCGGAAGGCTGTCGATCGACGCATGCTGCAGCGTGATCACGAACCAGAATTCGCTGCCTGCCCCCTTCTCGCTCGCAAAACCGATTTCGCCGCCCATCAGCTCCACCAGTTGCTTGCAGATCGTGGTGCCGAGGCCAGTGCCGCCATAGCGGCGGGTGGTCGAATCCTCGGCCTGCGTGAAGCTGTCGAAGATGCGTTCATGCGCACTGGCCGGTATGCCGATGCCGGTATCGGTCACCGAGAAGCGCAGCAAGACGCCGTCACTGCCCGCATCCAGCTGTTCGACCCGCAGCAGGATCTTGCCCTGCTCGGTGAACTTGACCGCATTGCCCAGCAGGTTGACCAGAATCTGGCGCAGGTGGTGCAAATCGCCTTTCAGCATTACCGGGATGCGCGCATCGACATGGCAGTGCAAGGCAATTGCCATCGGATCGATCCGGTAGCGGAACACCGATAACATCCCACGTACCAGCCGGTATACATCGAAGTCCACCTGCTCGACCGACATCTTGCCGGCTTCGATCTTGGAAAAATCGAGCACATCCTCGATCTGCGACATCATCAGCTGCGAGGTGGTGGTCATGCTGTCGAGCATCTCGGCCTGCTCGCGATCGATGCGCGTGCTTTTCATCAGGTCGACCATGCCGATGATTGCATTCAGAGGCGTGCGCAATTCATGGCTGACCGAACAGATGAACTGGCGCTTGGCCGCATTCGCGATCTCAGCCTGCTCCAGTGCCTTGTACAAGCGCCCGACCAGCATGTTGAAGTACAGCGACACCAGCAAGGTACCAACCCACAGTCCGATCGCAATCTCTTGCTCGGCGCGCCAGTAAGGCACGCAGCTGATCACCAGCCCGAAACCCAGCAAGGCCGATACCAGCGACACGAACAAATAGCGTTGGCCGAAGCGAAAGCCGTAGCCGATGATGATCCACAGATACAGGAAATACAGCGGCGCAACATGGCTGCCGCCAATCAGGAACACATAGGTCAGGCTGCCGGTGTCGAGCAGGATGGCGGCCACGCGCCGCGGCGCGCTCTTGCCCGGTGCGAACAGCACCGACACGACAATCAGCACGGACAGGCCGAGGAACAGCGCATTGGCCAGCAGCAGGTCAACATGCAGATGGGGCGCAGGCTCCAGCCGGTCGCTGCCGAGGTAGCGGAAATAATTCAGCAGCAGGCCGCCGATGATGATGCGCACCACGGCCTGCTCCAGTTCGCTGTTGCGCTTGCCATGGAAATAGCCCTGGATGGGATCGCACAGTTGTTTCAACAGGAGAGACAGGGACATGGCTGGGCGCACACGCAATGCATGAAGCATGTCGCCACCTGCACTGCGTGCGCGACGGAAGGGACGATGAAAAAATTCTATCCCTCGCCTGCGCGCGAGTTTGATCGCAAGCAAAAATCACAATGCTTCATGAACTTTGCGCAAGATGCAGTACTGCGAACGAATGGCTGTGCTGGATATCGGCCAAAAGCGTCAGGCAAGACGCGTCAGGCAAATACATCACGCAAAAAAAACGCCGGCACAAAGGCCGGCGATTTTCTTGCTGATTTCTTTTACTGAATTTCAGCCGAGTCTCACTTCAATGGGTTCTGCCAAGACATCTGCAACAAGGCTTATTCGAAGAATTCCTTCACCTTGTCCATCCACGACTTGCTCTGCGGGCTGTGCTTGGCACCGCCGGCGACGGTCAGCGTCTCGAATTCGCGCAGCAGGTCCTTCTGCTTGTCGGTCAGCTTGACCGGCGTCTCGACCAGCACATGGCAGAACAGGTCGCCCGGGAAGCCGGAGCGTACGCCCTTGATGCCCTTGCCGCGCAGGCGGAAGGTCTTGCCGGTCTGCGTGCCCTCGGGCACGCTGAACGACACCTTGCCCGACAGCGTGGGCACTTCGATCTCGCCGCCGAGAGCGGCCTTCGCGAACGAGATCGGCATTTCGCAATGCAGGTCGTCGCCGTCACGCTGGAACACCGGATGCTGCTGGATGTGGATCTCGACGTAGAGGTCGCCCGGCGGGCCGCCATTCATGCCCGGCTCGCCATTGCCGGTCGAGCGGATGCGCATGCCATCGTCGATGCCGGCCGGGATCTTCACTTCCAGCGTCTTGTTGCGCTTGGTGCGGCCCGAACCGCCGCAGGTGGTGCAGGGATCGGGAATCACCTTGCCGGTGCCATGGCACTTCGGGCAGGTCTGCTGGATGCTGAAGAAGCCCTGCTGCATGCGCACCTGGCCGTGGCCGCCGCAGGTGCCGCAGGTGGTCGGCGAGGTGCCGGGCTTGGCACCCGAACCATGGCAGGTGTCGCACTCGTCCCAGGACGGCACGCGGATCGTGGTGTCAAAACCGTGCGCCGCCTGCTCGAGCGAGATGTCGAGGTTGTAGCGCAGGTCCGCGCCACGATAGACCTGCGGTCCGCCGCGCTGGCGCGCACCGCCGCCACCAAAGATGTCGCCGAAGATGTCGCCGAATGCATCGCCGAAACCGCCACCGGCAAAACCGCCGGCACCGCCGCCGCCCATGTTCGGGTCCACGCCTGCATGACCGAAGCGATCATAGGCTTCACGCTTCTGCGCATCCGACAGCATCTCGTAGGCCTCCTTGGCCTCCTTGAATTTGTCCTCGGCCTGCTTGCTGTCCGGATTGCGGTCCGGATGGTATTTCATCGCCAGCTTGCGATACGCCTTCTTGATCTCGTCATCCGAGGCGTTCTTCGCTACGCCGAGTATTTCGTAAAAATCTCGCTTTGCCATCTTCAGGTGTCCTGACTGCTTGCTGCTGACGGGGCATGCCGGCGGCTCCCCTCGTATGCCGCCTTCCCCAAGCAAAAAACCGGACAGGAGGGAAAACGCCGCTCCGGCCCGGTGAATACCACGCGGTGTCGCCGCGTCGAACGACGCCGGCCGGCTACGCCATCGCGATGCCGGCCGGCGTTACCCTGCTTACTTGTCTTTCACTTCCTTGAAGTCGGCGTCGACAACGTCATCCTCGGCCGGCTTGGCCGAAGCCTGCTCGCCACCCGGGGCTGCACCGGCACCTGCGGCGCCAGCAGCACCGCCGGCGGCTGCCTGCTGCGCCTGCATGTCGGCGTACATCTTCTCGCCCAGCTTTTGCGCAGCGGTCGACAGCGCCTCGACCTTGGCGTCGATGGCAGCCTTGTCGCTGCCCTTCAGCGCCTCTTCGAGGTCCTTGATGGCGGCTTCGATCTTTTCCTTCTCGCCGGCCTCGAGCTTGTCGCCATGCTCGCCCAGCGCCTTGCGGGTCGAGTGCACCAGCGCGTCGCCCTGGTTGTGCGCCTCGGCCAGCTCCTTCAGGCGCGCATCTTCTGCCGCATTGGCTTCGGCGTCGCGCACCATGCGCTGGATCTCTTCTTCGGTCAGGCCCGAGTTGGCCTTGATGGTGATCTTGTTTTCCTTGCCGGTGGCCTTGTCCTTCGCGCCCACGTGCAGGATGCCGTTGGCGTCGATGTCGAAGGTCACTTCGATCTGCGGGGTGCCACGTGCCGACGGCGGGATCCCTTCGAGGTTGAACTCGCCGAGGGCCTTGTTACCCGAGGCCATTTCGCGCTCGCCCTGGAACACCTTGATCGTCACCGCCGGCTGGTTGTCCTCGGCGGTCGAGAACACCTGGCTGAACTTGGTCGGGATCGTGGTGTTCTTCTTGATCATCTTGGTCATGACGCCGCCCAGCGTCTCGATGCCCAGCGACAGCGGGGTCACGTCGAGCAGCAGCAGGTCCTTGCGATCACCCGACAGCACCGAACCCTGGATCGCGGCGCCGACGGCGACGGCCTCGTCCGGGTTGACGTCCTTGCGCGGCTCCTTGCCGAAGAACTCCTTGACCTTCTCCTGCACCTTGGGCATGCGGGTCATGCCGCCGACGAGGATGATGTCGTCGATGTCGGACACCTTGACGCCGGCGTCCTGGATCGCGGTGCGGCAGGGCTCGATGGTCTTGCTGATCAGCTCCTCGACCAGCGATTCGAGCTTGGCGCGGGTGATCTTCAGGTTCAGGTGCATCGGCGCGCCATTGGCCATCGCGATGTACGGCTCGTTGATCTCGGTCTGCTGCGACGAGGACAGCTCGATCTTTGCACGCTCGGCCGAGGCCTTGATACGCTGCAGCGCGATCGGGTCTTTCGACAGGTCGACGCCGTTGATCTTCTTGAACTCTTCGATGATGTAGTCGATCAGGCGCTGGTCGAAGTCTTCGCCGCCGAGGAAGGTGTCGCCGTTGGTCGACAGCACTTCGAACTGCATCTCGCCGTCGACGTCCGCGATCTCGATGATCGAGATGTCGAAAGTACCGCCGCCGAGGTCATAGACGGCGATCTTGCGGTCGCCCTTGCCGGCCTTGTCGAGGCCGAAGGCCAGCGCGGCAGCGGTCGGTTCGTTGATGATGCGCTTCACATCCAGGCCGGCGATGCGGCCGGCATCCTTGGTCGCCTGGCGCTGGGCGTCGTTGAAGTACGCGGGCACAGTGATGACGGCCTCGGTCACTTCCTCGCCGAGGTAGTCTTCGGCGGTCTTCTTCATCTTGCGCAGCACTTCGGCCGAGATCTGCGGCGGCGCCAGCTTCTTGTCGCGCACGCCGACCCAGGCGTCACCGTTGTCGGCCTTGGTGATCTCGTAGGGCATCAGGCTGATGTCCTTCTGCACTTCCTTCTCTTCGAACTTGCGGCCGATCAGTCGCTTGACGGCGAACAGCGTGTTCTTCGGGTTGGTGACAGCCTGGCGCTTGGCCGGCGCACCGACCAGGATCTCGCCATCTTCCTGATACGCGATGATGGACGGCGTGGTGCGCGCGCCCTCGGAGTTTTCGATGACCTTGGGCTGGCCGCCTTCCATAATGGCGACGCAGGAGTTGGTGGTGCCCAGGTCGATGCCAATCATCTTGCCCATGATGTATTCCCTCTTCACTTGATTCTGAAAAATTCGTTCGAACTGCCGGACCCGGATCGCCGGATCCCGCTACTGCTTTGATGCGTGTCTGTTACCGATATGCGGCGGCGCGGCAGCTTTTCAAGCCGGCGCCCGCCTTGCTGACTCTGCCTTGCTGCCTTACTGGGATACCGTCACCAGCGCCGGCCGCAGCAGCCGGTCGGCAATCATGTAGCCCTTTTGCAGCACGGTGACGATGGTGTTGGCCTCCTGCTGCGCCGCGACCATCGAAATGGCCTGGTGCTTCATCGGGTCCAGCTTCTCGCCCTGTTGCGGGTTCACTTCCAGCAAACGATTCTTTTCGAAGGCCGACGACAGCTGCTTGAGCGTCATGTCCACGCCTTCCTTCAGCGACTCGATCGACGGGGTCTCGACCTTCAGCGCCATCTCGAGGCTGTCCTTGACCGGCAGCAGCGCCTCGGCGAAGGACTCGACCGCAAACTTGTGGGCCTTGGCAATGTCCTCTTGCGCGCGGCGACGGATGTTTTCGCCGTCGGCCTTGGCGCGCAGAAAGGCGTCCTGCATTTCGGCCAGCTTGGCTTGCGCTTCGGCCAGCTGGGCCGCGAGTTCGGACTGCGCATCAGCAGCAGCGTTGTCGGCATCGGCCGCCGGGGCAGCGCCTGCAGCTGCAGCGGCCGCTGCGTTGGTAGCCGCCTGAGCGGCAGCTGCGGCGTCGGCCGCCTGCTGCGCTTCGTCGTTCGGGCGATTCTCGCCTTGGCTCATAAAATCTCCAGAAAATTCAATGACTTGCAGAAACAATGCGCAAGATATGGGGATGATTGCGGGTATTTCAAGGAAAAACCCGCAAATAAATTCGGTGGGGGAGCGGGCCCGGCCGGACGGCCGAGCCCCGGGGGGAAACTCAGTCGCCCGAACCCAGCGCCAGCGCTTCGCGCCGGCTGGTGTCAGCGGCGGCCTGCGCCACAGCCTTTGCTTCCGGGCTGCCGGACAAGGGCCAGCCGCCCGCATGCTGTTCGACCAGCCCGGCCATCGCCGCGATCCAGTGCGGATCGCTGTTCAGGCAGGGAATGTAGTGGAAGGCCTTGCCGCCGGCGGCGAGGAAGTCCTCTTTCGCTTCCATCGCGATTTCTTCCAGCGTCTCCAGGCAATCGGAGGTGAAACCCGGGCACATCACGTCGACCCGGCCCACGCCCTCTTTCGCGAGCTTTTCCAGCGTCGGCGCAGTGTACGGCTGCAGCCATTCGGCCTTGCCGAAGCGCGACTGGAAGGTGACCAGATAGTCGTCCTTGCGCAGCCCGAGCTTCTCGGCCAGCAGGCGGCCGGTCTTGTAGCACTCGCAGTGGTACGGGTCGCCCAGCAACAACGTGCGCTTGGGCACGCCATGGAAGCTCATCACCAGCTTGTCCGGGCGGCCATGCTGCGACCAGTGCGCGCGCACGCTGGCGGCCAGCGCGTCGATGTATGCAGCATCATCGTGATAATGCTTGATCAGGCGCAGCTCGGGGATGTTGCGCACCTTCGCGAGGTGGGTGAACAGGTCGTCGAACACCGAGGCGGTGGTCGTGCCCGAGTATTGCGGGTACGCAGGCAGCACCAGGATGCGATCGATGCCATCGGCCTTCAGCTGGTCGAGCACGGACGGCAGGCTCGGATTCCCGTAACGCATTGCATAGACGACACGCACGTCCTGGCCGCGCTGATCCAGCAATTGCTGCAGCGCTTGCGCCTGCCTTTCGGTATGCACTTTCAGTGGCGAACCTTGCGGGGTCCAGATCGATGCGTACTTGTGCGCGGACTGGCGAGAGCGCAGCGGCAGGATGATGCCGTTGAGGATGAACCACCAGACTGCACGCGGAATCTCGACCACGCGCTGGTCGGACAGGAATTGTTTCAGGTAAGCGCGGACCGCAGCCGGGGTCGGCGCATCCGGGGTGCCCAGGTTGGCCAGCACGACGGCCGTCTTGCTGACGGTGCCATGACGGTAAGCGGGTTCCTTGTTGAAGCCCATGAAGCAAGCCTTTCGTTATTTTCAGATATCGCGCCGGAGGCGAGTGTTCAAAGTCGCTGGATTCCGGCCTGCGCCGGAATGACGCATTCACGGTCAGGCCTCACATGAAGGTCATCCCGGCGCAGGCCGGGATCCAGTGTCGTTGGAAGCACGCGAGAACTTGCGTCTACCCGCCTCATGAGGCGAGCAATTCGCGCGCATGCTTGCGCGTGGTCGCCGTGATCTCGAGACCGCCGAGCATACGCGCAATTTCCTCGACGCGCTCGGACGCGCCCAACGGCGCGATGCGGGACACGGTACGGCCGTCGGCGATCGTGCCCTTGCTGACCTGGAAATGCTGCGCCGCCTGACTGGCCACCTGCGGCAAATGGGTTACGCACAGCACCTGGCGGTCCTGCCCGAGCTTCTTCAGCAGGCGGCCCACCACTTCGGCGACGCCGCCGCCGATGCCGCTGTCGACTTCATCGAAGATCAGCGTCGGGGTGGCTGTCGCGCTGGAAGCGATGACTGAAATCGCCAGCGCGATACGCGCCAGTTCGCCGCCGGACGCGACCTTGGCCAGCGAACGCGGCGTGGTACCGGCATGGCCGGCGACCAGGAACTCGACCTGCTCGATGCCATGCGCGGCCGGGTCGGCCGCATGCAGCGCGATCTCGAAGCGACCGCCGGCCATCGACAGGTCCTGCATCGCGGCCGTAACGGCGGCCGACAAGGACTTGGCCGCCTTCGCGCGCGCCTTCGACAATTTGGTCGCCAGCGCCTTGTAGGCATCGAACAGCTTCGCCTCCTGCTCGCGCATCGCGTCGAGGTCGGTGGCGTCGGCCAGCTGCTGCAGGCGCTCGGACAAGGTCTGGAATTCCTGCGGCAAGTCGTCCGGCATCACATGGAACTTGCGCGAGGCCGAGTGCAGCGCCTCCATGCGCGCCTCGACGCTGCGCAGGCGCTCCGGGTCGAGCTCGATACGGCCGAGGTAATCATGCAGCGCATACACCGCTTCCTGCAGCTGTATGCGCGCAGGCTCCAGCGCCTCGAGCACCGGCTTGAGCTTGTCGTCGATGTCGGCCAGCTTGGACAGCTTCTGTTCGATCGATGTCACCTGCGACAGGATGGGCGCGGTCTCGTCTTCGTCCAGCATCTGCAGCGCCAGCTGCGCGCCGTCGATCAGCGCGGCTGCATGCGACAGGCGGCTGTGCTCGTTGCTGACTTCGGCCCATTCGCCGGGGCGCGCGGCGAGCTTTTCCAGTTCGCCGACCTGCCATTCGAGGCGCTCGCGCTCCATCAGCACATTCTTCGCGTCGCGCTCGAATTCTTCGCGCTGCTTGGCCAGCGCGCGCCAGCTGCGGTAGGCGGCGGACACGGCTTTCACGTCCTCTTGCAGGCCGGCATGCGCATCGAGCAGCTGGCGTTGCGCATCGGCTTTCATCAGCGACTGGTGCGCATGCTGACCATGGATGTCGACCAGCAGCTCGCCCAGCTCGCGTAGCTGCGCGACGGTGGCGGTCACGCCATTGATGAAGGCCTTCGAGCGGCCGCCATTGTCGATCACCCGGCGCAGCATCAGCACACCCTCTTCGGACTCGAAGGCATTCGCCTCCAGCCAGGCCGCCAGTGCCGGGTTGGCGGCAGCGCCGAACTCGCCGGCAAACTCGGCGCTGATGTCGGCCTTGGCCGCGCCTTCGCGCACCACGCTGGCATCCGCACGGCCGCCGAGCGCCAGCGTCAGCGCATCGATCAGGATGGATTTGCCGGCGCCGGTCTCGCCGGTGAAGACGGTAAAGCCGGCTGACAGGTCGAGTTCGATCGCGTCGACGATCACGAAATCACGGATGGCGAGGGTACGCAGCATGGTGAGGGAAATCGATTCGGGTGGACGTTGCCTGTTATTGCTATTGGTATTGCTATTGGTATTGCTCTTGGTAGGGTCGCCGCGCGACGCCATCTCATCCGACGACGGAGGGATATTCGTTCCAGTGCAGCTTCTCGCGCAGCGTATCGTAATAGCTCCAGCCTTGCGGATGCAGGAAGGTCACGCTGTGCACGTCGCGCTTCACGGTGACGCGGTCGCGCTGTTGCAGCGAGGTCAGTGCCTGCATATCGAAATTCACGCTGCAGTCGCGGCCACTGGCGACCTCGATCACGATCTCGCGATTGTCCGACAACACGATGGGCCGGTTCGACAGCGCATGCGGCGCAATCGGCACCAGCACGATGCCGCCCAGATCCGGCTGCAGGATGGGGCCGCCGGCCGACAGCGCATACGCAGTGGAACCGGTGGGCGTGGCGACGATCAGGCCGTCGGAACGCTGGTTGTACATGAAATGGCCATCGACCGTCACCCGCAGCTCGACCATGCCGGCGCCGGCGCCGCGCGAGACCACGATGTCGTTGAAGGCGGTGCCCGTAAAGATGGTGGTGCCATCGCGCTCGACCCGGCCGTGCAGCAGGCTGCGCTGCTCGCTCGCCACCTTGCCATCCAACATATCGGCCAGCACCGGCAGCATGCGATCGGACGGAATGTCGGTCATGAAACCGAGCCGTCCCTGGTTGACGCCAATCAGCGGCACCCCGAACGGTGCCAGCCGGCGCGCAATGCCGAGCATGGTGCCGTCGCCGCCCAGCACGATGGCGAGGTCGGCTTCGGAGCCGATCTGGTCTGGCGTCAGCGCCACCAGCCCGCTGCGATGCACGTCCGGCGCGGTGCCGGCCTCGAACACCACGCGGTGGCCGCGCGAGGCGAGGAAGTCGGCCAGTTCGCGCAACAGGTCGGTCGCGCCAGCATCGCCGTGCTTGCCGATGATGGCGATGGTGTCGAAGCGGTCGGAGGAACGGGAATGGGAGCTGGACGAAGACATGCGGCCGATTAGACCATAATTGCGTGACGGTCTGGAATCTCGCTCGGCCGCCAGCTAGAATAATTCACATGCAACTCGATAGCCGCGCACAAACCCTGCTCAAAGCCCTGGTCGAACGTTATATTGCCGACGGCCAGCCGGTCGGCTCGCGCGCGCTGTCCAAGATCTCCGGTCTCGAGCTGTCGCCGGCGACGATCCGCAACATCATGTCCGACCTGGAAGAGCTGGGGCTGGTCGCCAGCCCGCATACCTCGGCCGGCCGCATCCCGACCCCGCGTGGCTACCGGCTGTTCGTCGACAGCCTGCTGACGGTGCAGAGCATCGATGAAAGCGCGGTCGAGGCCCGGCTGCAGTGCGGCAGCTCATCGCAGAAGATCATCGCCAATGCCGCGCAGGTGCTGTCGTCGCTGTCGCAATTCGCCGGCGTGGTGCTGACGCCAAGGCGCGAGATGACCTTCCAGCAGATCGAATTCCTGCGCCTGTCCGAGAAGCGCATCCTGCTGGTCATCGTCGCCCCCGGCGGCGACGTGCAAAACCGGCTGCTGCTGACCGACACCGATTACACCCCGTCCGAGCTGGTACAGGCGGCCAACTACATCAACCAGCACTATGCGGGGCTGTCGTTCGATGAAGTGCGGGTAAAGCTGGGCGACGAGCTGCGCCAGCTGCGCGACGACATGATGAAGCTGATGCAGGCCGCCGTCGAAGCCGGCAGCGATGCGATGACCGAGGCCAGCGAAGAAGTGGTGATCTCGGGCGAGCGCAATCTGCTGTCGGTGGCCGACTTGTCGTCGAACATGGGCTCGCTGCGCAAGATGTTCGACCTGTTCGAGCAAAAGACCACGCTGGTGACCCTGCTCGACACCTCGAGCAAGGCCACTGGTGTGCAGATTTTCATCGGCGGCGAATCGCAGGTGGTGCCGCTGGAAGAAATGAGCGTCGTGACCGCGCCCTATGAAGCCAATGGCCGCATCGTCGGCACACTGGGCGTGATCGGCCCGACGCGGATGGCTTACGAGCGCGTTATTCCGATTGTCGACATCACCGCACGGCTGCTGTCGAACGCGCTATCCCATCCGTAACCCATACCCGTCTGAAAACCTGGCGAGCGGCCTGAGCTCGGCCCGCGCAGTCGTTTTCGGGCGCGTCTTTATCTGTTGCGGTGCGGGCAGTCTGCCTTGCTGCAGTTGCCGTACAAGGCCAGCGCATGCTCGGCCAGCTTGAAGCCGCGCTCGGCGGCGATCTTCTGCTGGCGCTTTTCGATCTCTTCGTCGAAGAACTCCTCGACGCGACCGCAATCGAGGCACACCAGATGGTCGTGGTGCGCGCCCTGATCGAGCTCGAACACGGCCTTGCCGGATTCGAAGTGGTTGCGTGACAGCAGGCCGGCCTGCTCGAACTGGGTCAGCACGCGATACACCGTTGCCAGACCGACATCCAGGTTTTCCGCCAGCAGCAGCTTGTAGACATCTTCGGCTGACAGGTGGCGCACACGGCTGTTCTGGAAGATCTCGAGGATCTTCAGGCGCGGCAGCGTGGCCTTCAAACCGCTGGATTTCAGATCGGCTGTCGTGTTTGGCATGATTTCGTATTCGGAAACGTGAACTGCTTTATGATATGCGGTTTGACGCAAGCGCGATTTTACCCTTTCATATCATGTTCCTGCAGTCCCATCGCTCCACCCCGCGCCGCTGGCTGGCGGGCATCGTCGCCGCAGGCGCCTGCCTGGTGGCTGCTTGCAGCAGCGTAACGGGCGGGAAGACTGCCAGCCCGGAACCGGTCGCCGAGACCAGTGGCGTGACGCTGTCGGAAGAAAAGGCCCGGCTATTCGGCATCCTGCCCATCTATCGCGCCGATATCCAGCAGGGCAATTTCGTCTCGAAGGAAATGGTCGCGCAACTGCGTGAAGGCATGACGCCGGAACAGGTGCGCTTCGTGCTCGGCACCCCGCTGATCAACGATGCCTTCCATGCCGGACGCTGGGATTACCCGTTCCGCATCAAGGATGGCAAGGGCAAGGTCACCAGCAGCCTGGTGTCGGTCTTCTTCAAGGACGGCCGCGTGTCGCACTTCGAGGGCGGCGACCTGCCGAACGAGAAGGACTACCTGCAGCGCATCGCCGCGCCCAAGTAAGCCCCCCCCCCAGAACGACAAGAATCAGGGACAAGATTCCATGAGCAAGATGAATATCGCCGTCGCCGGCGCTTCCGGCCGCATGGGCCGCATGCTGATCGAGGCCATCGTCGCCGATCCGGACGCCACGCTGGCCGGCGCGCTCGATATTGCCGAGTCGCCCGCGATCGGCACCGATGCCGCCGCCTTCCTCGGCAAGCCGGCTGGCGTGACCATTGAATCCGAGTTCGCGAAAGGCCTGGCCAACGCCCAGTACCTGATCGATTTCACCCGCCCGGAAGGCACGCTGAAGCACCTCGACTACTGCGCCGCGCATGGCGTGAAGATGATCATCGGCACCACCGGTTTCGACGACGCCGGCAAGGCCGCGATCGCCGCGGCCGCGAAGAAGACGGCCATCGTGTTCGCGCCAAACATGAGCGTCGGCGTCAATGTGACGATGAAGCTGCTAGAACTGGCCGCGAAGAGCTTCTCGCACGGCTATGACATCGAGATCATCGAAGCACACCACCGCCACAAGGTCGATGCGCCATCCGGCACCGCGCTGAAGATGGGCGAAGTCGTCGCCGAAGCCCTCGGCCGCGACCTGAAGGATGTCGGCGTGTTCGCGCGCGAAGGCGTGACCGGCGAGCGCGACCCGTCGTCGATCGGCTTTGCCACCATCCGTGGCGGCGACATCGTCGGCGACCACACGGTACTGTTCGCCGGCATCGGCGAGCGCATCGAGATCACCCACAAGTCGTCCAGCCGCGTCACCTATGCGCACGGCAGCCTGCGCGCCGCGCGCTTCCTGCAGAACCACGCCACCGGCCTCTACGACATGCAGGACGTGCTCGGCCTGCGCTGATCGCAGCGCCCGGTCCCGACTTCCCGCATTTCCGTGATCCTGCGATGATTTCAAGGCAATCCAGCGTCGCCATTGGCGCAGCGCTTGCGCTGCATGGGGCGCTGCTCGCGCTGGTGCTGACTGGCGTGCTCGAGGCGCCGAAAGTCATCAAGGAGCCGCCGACGGTCGTCGTGGAGTTGCTGCAGCCGACGCCGCCCAAGCCGCTGCCGCCGCTACCCGAGCCGCCGAAGCCAGTCCCGCCCAAGCCCCAGCCGCCGAAGCCTGAGCCGCCGAAACCGGAGCCTCCCAAACCTGAACCGCCGAAGCCGGAACCGCCAAAACCGATTCCGCAGCCGCAGCCTCAACCGCAGCCCGTACCTGCGCCCGCGCCAGTCAAGCCCGCGCCGACCCCGGTGCCGCCCGCGCCCGTCGCGCCGCCGAACGACGCCCCGGTGAAGCCGGCGCCGCCGCCCCCGCCCGCGCCACCCGCACCACCGGCACCGCCTGCCCCACCGGCTCCCCCGGTGCCGCCCGCACCGCCCGCGCCGCCGTCTCCGCCAGCGCCTGCGCCGCGTACCGAGGTCAGCATCACGGCCAACTACGCGGCCGGCAATGCGAAGCCGGTTTATCCGACCATGTCCAAGCGTAATGGCGAACAGGGCACGGTCGTGTTGCGCGTGATGGTCAGGCATGACGGCACCGCCGGCACGGTGGAAGTAAAATCGTCCAGCGGCTTCCCGAGGCTCGACCAGTCCGCCGTCGATGCGGTGAAGACCTGGCGCTTCAATCCGGCGACGGTAGACGGCAAGGCCGTCGACGAGTGGTACCAGGTGCCCATCCCCTTCAAACTCAATTGATAGCGCAGACCAGCATGAACGACACCCTCACGCAGAACCTCGGCTTCGCCCACTACTGGGCACAGGGCGACATCGTCACGCACAGCGTGGCTTACCTGCTGCTGATCATGTCGATCGCGAGCTGGTACTACATCCTGTCCAAGGCCTGGACGTCGTGGCGCATTCGCCAGAGCGCCGACGCGCTGGAAAACTTCTGGGACGCGCCGACCATGAATGATGCGATCAGCCTGCTCGAGCATGCCGACACCGAGCATGTGTACGCGCCGCTGGCCACGCATGCGCTCGAAGCCGTCAACGTGAAGGCCAATGGCACCTCGCTGAATGCCAGCGTCGACATTGGCGAACTGGTCACGCGTACGCTGCGCCAGCAGATCAACCGCGTGTCGCAGCGCCTCGAAAGCGGACTGACACTGCTGGCCTCGGTCGGCTCAACGGCGCCGTTCATCGGCCTGTTCGGCACTGTCTGGGGCATCTATCATGCGCTGGCCGCCGTCTCGTCGGCCGGCACCATCCAGATCGACAAGGTCGCCGGCCCCGTCGGCGAGGCACTGATCATGACCGCCATCGGTCTGGTGGTCGCCATTCCGGCCGTGCTAGGCTATAACGCGTTCACCCGCGTCAACCGCCTGACCCTGGGCGAACTGGACGCGTTTGCGCACGACCTGCATGCGCACCTGACCACTGGCTCGCGCGTCGGCGTGGCGCTGAAGAAGGCCTGAACGGGAGACGACGATGGCATTCGGCGGATTCAACGACAACGGCCAGCAGGCCCCGATGGCCGACATCAACGTCACCCCGATGGTGGACGTGATGCTGGTGCTGTTGGTGATCTTCATCATCACCGCGCCGCTGTTCACGCACGCAATCAAGCTCGACCTGCCGAGCGCCCAGTCGCAGCCGGCGCCGGAAAAGCCGGAGACGATCACGCTGGCGATCAATGCCGAGGGCAAGCTGTTCTGGAACAACAACCCGGTCGCGATGGACCAGCTCGGGACCCGCTTCGCGACCGAAGCGCAGAAAAAGCCGCTGCCGGAACTGCAACTGCGCGCCGACAAGTCGACCCGCTATGAAGTCATCGCCCAGGTGATGGCCGCGGCCCAGACCCATGGCATGACCAAGCTGGGCTTCGTCACCGACCCGAAAGAACAAAAGTAATCTTGTCGGCGGCGCTTCGGGCCGCCAACGACACGGGGCCCCGGCTTTCGCCGGGGCGACATTCCTGCAGCCCGTGCGCCGGCCGCCGGCTCCAGATCCGTCGCCCCGGCGAAGGCCGGGGCCCAGCGACTTCCGGAGCCTGCCCAAGACCGGATTCCCACTGCCGCAGCCGGTATAATCACCGGCTACGCTCTCAATCCAACCATCCCGGCAAATGCAAGACAAATACAGCCCCGCCGACGTCGAACGCTCGGCGCAGGAACACTGGCGCGCGATCGACGCCTACAAAGTCACCGAACACGCGCAGGATGCGCAAGGCCGCGAGAAGAAGAAGTTCTACGCGTGCTCGATGCTGCCCTACCCGTCGGGCAAGCTGCACATGGGCCATGTGCGCAATTACACGATCAATGACGTGATGGCGCGCCAGCTGCGCATGCGCGGCTACAACGTGCTGATGCCGATGGGCTGGGATGCGTTCGGCATGCCGGCCGAGAACGCCGCGATGGCCAATGGCGTGCCGCCGGCGCAGTGGACCTACGCGAACATCGCGTACATGAAGAAGCAGATGCAGGCGATGGGCCTGGCGATCGACTGGTCGCGCGAAATGGCCGCCTGCAGCCCCGAGTACTACAAGTGGAACCAGTGGATGTTCCTGAAGATGCTCGAGAAGGGCATCATCTACAAGAAGACCGGTACCGTGAACTGGGACCCGGTCGACCAGACCGTGCTGGCCAACGAGCAGGTGATCGACGGCCGCGGCTGGCGCTCGGGCGCGCTGATCGAGAAGCGCGAAATCCCGATGTACTACGTGCGCATCACCGACTATGCCGAAGAGCTGCTCGACTGCGTCGAGAACAAGCTGCCCGGCTGGCCGGAGCGCGTGCGCATCATGCAGGCGAACTGGATCGGCAAGTCGACCGGCGTGCGCTTCGCGTTCCCGCACGCCATCAAGGGTGCGGACGGCAAGTCCATCCAGGATGGCAAGCTGTGGGTGTTCACCACCCGCGCCGACACCATCATGGGCGTGACCTTCTGCGCAGTCGCTGCAGAACACCCGCTGGCCACGCATGCGGCACAGAACAACCCGGCACTGGCCGACTTCATCGCCGAATGCAAGAAGGGCTCGGTGATCGAGGCCGACATGGCAACGATGGAAAAGAAGGGCATGCCGACGGGCCTGTTTGTCACCCACCCGCTGACCGGCAAGCAGGTCGAGGTCTGGGTCGGCAACTATGTGCTGATCACCTATGGCGATGGCGCGGTGATGGGCGTGCCGGCGCATGACGAGCGCGATTTTGCATTCGCGAAGAAATACGACCTGCCGATCCGGCAAGTGATCGCCGTTGGCGACAACGTGTACTCGACCGACGCCTGGCAGGAGTGGTATGCGGACAAGGAGCACGGCCGCTGCATCAATTCCGGTAAGTACGATGGCCTCGGCTATCAGGCGGCCGTCGATGCTGTCGCCGCCGACCTCGCGGCCCATGGCGACGGCGAGAAGAAGATCACCTACCGCCTGCGCGACTGGGGCATCTCGCGCCAGCGCTACTGGGGCACGCCGATCCCGATGATCCATTGCGCATCCTGCGGCGATGTGCCGGTGCCGGAGAAGGACCTGCCGGTGGTGCTGCCCGAGGATTGCGTGCCGGATGGCAGCGGCAACCCGCTGAACAAGCACGAGCAATTCCTGAAGGTCGATTGCCCGACATGCGGTGCGCCCGCGCGCCGCGAGACGGACACGATGGATACCTTCGTCGATTCGTCCTGGTACTACATGCGCTATTGCTCGCCGGGCTCGAACGAAGCGATGGTCGATGCGCGCAATGATTACTGGATGCCGATGGACCAGTACATCGGCGGCATCGAGCACGCGGTGCTGCACCTGCTGTATGCGCGCTTCTGGACCAAGGTGATGCGCGACTTCGGCCTGGTGAAGTTCGACGAGCCCTTCGTGAACCTGCTGACGCAGGGCATGGTGCTCAACGAGACCTATTACCGCGAAGACGCAGCCGGCAAGAAGACCTGGTTCAACCCGGAAGACGTCGAGCTGCAATTCGACGACAAGGGCCGCCCGGCCTCGGCCACGCTGAAGAGCGACGGCCAGCCGGTGCACATCGGCGGCACCGAGAAGATGTCGAAGTCGAAGAACAACGGCATCGACCCGCAAGCCATCATCGACCAGTACGGCGCCGATACCGCGCGCCTGTTCACGATGTTCGCGTCGCCGCCGGAGCAGACGCTGGAATGGTCGGGCTCGGGTGTCGAGGGCGCAAACCGCTTCCTGCGCCGCGTCTGGAACTTCAGCTACGCGCATGCCGCGACGATTGCGCCGGTGATCACGCCGGCTGCGTCCGACAATGCCGACATCAAGGCATTGCGCCGCGAAGTGCACAAGGTGCTGCAGCAGGCCGACCATGACTATGGCCGTATCCAGTACAACACGGTGGTGTCGGCGTGCATGAAGCTCTTGAACTTGCTGGAAGGCGCGAAGCTCGGCGACAGCGCCGACGCGCATGCCGCGATTGGCGAATGCCTGGGCATCTTCCTGCGCGTGCTGTACCCGGTCGCGCCGCACATCACCAGCGAGCTGTGGCAGGCGCTGGGCTATGCGAAGGCGCATGGCGACATCCTCGATGCGCCGTGGCCGCAGGTCGATGCCGCCGCGCTCGAGCAGGCCGAGATCCAGCTGATGGTCCAAGTCAACGGCAAGCTGCGCGGCAGCATCACCGTGGCCAAGGATGCCGACAAGGCGACCATCGAGGCGACGGCACTGGCGAACGAGCAGGTCAGCAAGTTCCTGGAAGGCGCACCGAAAAAGGTAATCGTCGTGCCGGGCAAGCTGGTGAACATCGTCGCCTGATGGAACGGGCGAAGGGTCGGCGTGCCACTGGACGGCACGCAGCACTCGCCTCAGGAATGTAATGACACCGTCGCGACAGCGTGACGACACAGGGAGAACCGCAGTGATCAAGCAACGTCGAAGCCTGCTGGCTGCTACCGCAGCATTGGCCATCGCGTCCGCGCTGCCGCTGGCCGGCTGCGGCTTCCACCTGCGCGGCTCGACGCCGGACTCGCGGCTGCAGTTCGAGTCGGTCCATCTGGTCGCCAGCAAGGGCACGCCGCTGGAGCGCGAGCTGCGCGGCGCGATCCTCGCGCAGGGCGCGACGCTGGCCGCCGACCCGAAGGAAGCGGCCGTCACGCTGCGCATCGTGTCCGAAGCCCAGGAAAAGAAGATCCTGACCCTGAACGCGCAAGGCCAGGTGCGTGAATTCAGCCTCACCTACCGGCTGCGCTTTGAAATCGCCGACAAGGACAACCGCAAGCTGCTGGTGCCGGAAGAAATTGCATTGCAATCCTACCTGTCCTACTCGGAATCGCAGGCGCTGGCGAAGGAAGCCGAAGAGCGCATGACTTATGTTGACCTGCGCCGTGACGCGGTCAATCAGGTGATGCGCCAGCTGGCGCGCGTGAAGCCGGAAGCCGTGGCGCAATCCCCTGCCCCGGCCGGCGGTCAACGTAGTTCGGCGAACACGGCCAAGGCCGACGACTTGCCGGTGCAGCCGCCGACCTGCGCGGTCGCCAAGCCCGAGGACTGCAAGTAAGCATCATGCAGCTGCGTGCCGACGCGCTGGATGCGCATCTCGCCAGGACGCTCGCGCCACTGTACGTGATCACCAGCGACGAGCATCTGCTCGCCATCGAAGCGGCCGACCGCGTGCGCGCGAAAGCACGCGCCTCCGGCTTTACCGAGCGCGAGGTGCTGGTCGCCGACCGTCATTTCAAATGGGGCGAGCTGCTGGCTGCGAACCAGAGCATGTCGCTGTTTGGCGACCGCAAGATGATCGAGTTGCGCATCCCGACCGGCAAGCCGGGCAAGGATGGCAGTGCGGCGTTGCAGGACTACGCGCGCGCCTGCGCACAATCGCCGGAAGCGGCCGACACGCTGACGCTGGTGACGCTGCCCAAGCTGGACTGGCAGGCGCAGAAAAGCGGCTGGGTGACGGCGCTGCAGCAGTCGGCGGTCTATATCGACATTCCGCTGGTCGAGCGCCACCAGTTGGCCAACTGGATAGGCCAGCGGCTGGCCGGCCAGGGCCAGAGCGCCGACAAGCAGGCGCTGGACTTCATGGTCGAGCGCGTCGAGGGCAATTTGCTGGCCGCGCATCAGGAAATCCGCAAGCTGGCGCTGCTGTATCCTGAGGGACGCCTGTCGTTCGAGCAGGTGCAGGATGCCGTGCTGAACGTGGCCCGCTATGACGTGTTCAAGCTGTCGGAAGCGATGCTGGCCGGCGACCCGGCGCGGCTGGTGCGCATGCTCGACGGCCTGAAGGGCGAAGGCGAGGCGCTGCCGCTGGTGTTGTGGGCGGTCGCGGAAGAGATACGTATCCTGCTGAAGCTGAAGATAGGCACGCATGACGGACGCCCCTTGCCGATGCTGCTGAAGGAATACCGGATCTGGGGCCCGCGCGAGCGTCTGATGGGCCCGGCACTGAACCGCCTGAATATCGGTACGCTGGAGACCGCCGTCACGCAGGCAGCGCAGGTCGACCGCATGATCAAGGGCTTGCGCGCGAAGCAGTTCGCCGGCGACCCCTGGGATGCGCTGCTGCAGCTGGCGCTGAAGATCGCGAAGGGCGACAAGCGCTGAACGAAACAACCCAGCTGCGCGCCACCCGGACGGATGCCCGCCGGGCACGCACTGGCAATGACTGGGAATCCTGCCCCATACAGGCAGCCCGAACAGATGAATTTCGCCGGCATGACACCCTGCAGGCACGACAGACAACATCGTTAAAGACAACGCCGTTAAAGACAGACATCGTCAGGAAGCAAAGACCATGGATATCCAGCAATACATGACCGACATCGGGCGTGCCGCACGCAAGGCATCGCGCGCGATGGCCAAGGCCGACACATCGGCGAAGAACCGCGCGCTCGAACTGATCGCCGCCGCGATCCGCCGCGACGCCGCGCTGCTGACCGCGGCCAACCAGAAAGACCTCGATGCCGCGCGTGCCAACGGGCTCGCAGCAGCGATGGTCGATCGCCTGACGCTGTCGGAAAAGGCGATTGCCACGATGGCCGAAGGCCTGGAACAGATCGCATCGCTGCCGGACCCGATCGGCGAGATCAGCAACATGAAATACCGTCCGACCGGCATCCAGGTCGGCCAGATGCGCGTTCCGCTGGGCGTGATCGGCATCATCTATGAAGCCCGTCCGAACGTGACCGTGGACGCAGCGGGTCTCTGCATCAAGAGCGGCAATGCGACCATCCTGCGCGGCGGCTCCGAAGCCATCCACTGCAACCAGGCGCTGGCGAAGATCGTCAAGGAAGGCCTGGCTGGTGCCGGCCTGCCGGCCGAGGCGGTGCAGATCGTCGAGACCACCGACCGTGCAGCCGTAGGCGCACTGATCACGATGCCGGAATTCGTGGACGTGATCGTGCCGCGCGGCGGCAAGGGCCTGATCGAGCGCCTGATGAAGGAATCCAAAGTTCCGATGATCAAGCACCTCGATGGCATCTGCCATGTGTACATCGACGACAAGGCCGACATCGCGAAGGCGCTGCCGGTGGCTTTCAATGCGAAGTGCCATCGCTATGGCACCTGCAACACGATGGAAACCCTGCTGGTGGCGCGCGCCATCGCGCCGGCCGTGCTGCCGGAACTGGCCAAGCTGTATGAACAGAAGCAGGTCGAGCTGCGCTGCGACCCGGAAGCGATGAAAATCCTCGCCGGCTACCCGCACCTGAAGGCGGCTGTCGACGAAGACTGGCGCACCGAGTATCTGGATGCGATCCTGTCAGTGAAGATTGTGTCCGGCGTGGACGAGGCGATCGACCACATCAACACCTTCTCGTCGCAGCACACCGACGCGATCATCACCGAAGACTACAGCCGCGCGATGCAATTCCTGCGCGAAGTGGATTCGGCCTCGGTGATGGTGAATGCATCGACCCGCTTTGCGGATGGCTTCGAATACGGCCTCGGCGCCGAGATCGGCATCTCCAACGACAAGCTGCATGCCCGCGGCCCGGTCGGCCTCGAGGGCCTGACCTCGCTGAAGTACCTGGTGCTGGGCCACGGCGAAGTGCGGGTCTGAGGACGCTAAGGCCATGCTGTCACCTGCGCTCTATCCGTGGATCAAGGCTTTCCACATCGTCTTCATCGCCAGCTGGTTCGCCGGCCTGTTCTACCTGCCGCGCATCTATGTGAACCTGGCGATGGAAACCGAGCCGGCCGCCCATGCGCGACTGCTGCTGATGGCGAACAAGCTGTACCGCTTCATGACGATACTGATGATCCCGGCGCTGGCGCTGGGCCTGTGGCTGTGGCTGGGTTATGGCGTCGGCCAGGGTAGCGTGTGGATGCATGCGAAGCTGCTGCTGGTGCTGCTGCTGATCGGCTATCACCACATGTGCAAGAGCCTGCTGAAGAAATTCGAGCGCGGCGAGAATGTGCGCTCGCATGTCTGGTACCGCTGGTTCAATGAGATGCCGGTACTGGGCATGTTCGCGGTCGTGATCCTGGTGGTGGTGAAGCCCTTCCAATGAGTCCAGGTCGACCGAAATCGGCTGCGCGCCGGTCCGACGACATCACTGTGAGCACATCACCATGAGCGCATCTCCCTGACACCGACCCGACCCCACACAAACAACACCACAACCCCGGCCCACCGGGCAAACCGAGGAGATCCCCCTATGAGCAAAACCGTCGAATACTTCCTGGCGCCGCAATCGCCATGGGCCTACATCGGACATCCGCACTTCATGCAAGTCGTGAAGAAGACGGGTGCGACCGTGCTGCTGAAGCCGGCCGACGTGAACAAGATTTTTGCCGCATCGGGCGGCGTGCCGGTCGGCCAGCGTCCGCCCCAGCGTCAGGCGTATCGCCTCGATGAACTGCGCCGCTGGAGCGCGCACCTGAATCGTCCGCTGAACCTGCACCCGAAGTTCTTCCCGGTGCCGGGCGACACCGCGGCCAAGCTGATGATCGCCGCGCTGCATGCCGGCGGCACCGACAAGGCGCTGGCGCTGGCCGGCGCGCTCGGCAGCGCGGTCTGGGCGGAGGAAAAGAATATCGCCGATGCCGATACGCTGGTGGCCATTGCCAACAGCGTGGGTCTGGATGGCGCCGCGGTGCTGGCCATGACGGACAGCGATGCCGTCAATGCCGAGTATGCACGCAACACCGAAGATGCGATCGAGGCCAAGGTCTTTGGCGTGCCCTGGTACCGCGTCGATGGCGAAGGCTTCTGGGGACAGGACAGGCTCGACTTTGTCGAGCGCCTGCTGTCGGCTTGAGATAGCCGACATTCGCTGAAACAAACCGGCTGGCGGCGCCCTCGGGCCGCCGGCCACCACGGATAAAGGGTCCACCATGAACCACTCGTATTTCTGCCCCTGCCCGCGCGGCCTGGAAGCAGCACTGGCCGAAGAACTGGCCGAGATTGCGCAAGGCTCGCGCACGCTCAAGGTGCACAACACCGTGCCCGGCGGCGTGCACTGTTCCGGCCTGCTGGCCGATGCGATGCGCATCAATCTGCATTCACGTATTGCGTCGCGCGTGCTGCTGCGCATCGCGCATGGCAGCTACGTGAATGAAAACGATATCTACGACCTGACGCTGGCCTCGCGCTGGGAAGACTGGTTCGGCCTCGAGCACACGATCCGCGTCGATGTCACCGCGATCAAGTCGCCGTTGAAGAGCCTGGAATTCATCACGCTGAAGATCAAGGACGCCGTCTGCGACCGCTTCCGCGACCAGACCGGCAAGCGTCCGTCGGTGAACACGCGCACGCCCGACATGCGCATCTCCGGCTTCCTCGATGCGCGCACTTTCACGCTCTACCTCGACACGTCCGGCGAGCCGCTGTTCAAGCGCGGCTGGCGGCAGGAAACGGGCGATGCGCCGCTGCGCGAAAACCTCGCCGCCGGACTGCTGCGTACCGCAGGCTGGAAGCCCGGCACGCCGCTGCTGGACCCGATGTGCGGCTCCGGCACGCTGCTGGTCGAGGCCGCGCAAATGCTGGCCGGCATTCCGCCGGGCATGCAGCGCCCTTTCGGTTTCGAGAAATTCAAGGCCTTCAAACAGGCCGACTGGGATGCCGTTCGCCATGCGGTGAAGCCGCCGGTGGTACCGGCTGAGCCTTGCATCTTCGGCTCTGACATTTCCGGCGACATGCTGGTCATGGCACGCAACAACCTGCAGCGCGCGGGCATTCCTTTCGAGGTGCCGCTGAAGCAGATCGAGGCGCAGGAAGTGAAGCCGCCGACCGAGCAGCCCGGCCTGCTGATTGCCAACCCGCCGTATGGCGAGCGCATCGACGTGCGCGGCGACCGCAGCCAGGAGCCGGATGAAATGGCCGTCGCCTTCTTCAGCGCCTTCGGCAGCACGCTGAAGAACCGCTTCGCCGGCTGGACGGTCTGCATGTTCACCGCCGACCTGACGCTGCCGAAAATGCTGCGGCTGAAGGAATCAAAAAAGACGCCGTTCTTCAACGGCGCCATCGAGTGCCGGCTGTTCCGGTTCGAGATGGTGGCTGGCTCGAACCGGCGCCCGGCATCACACTAAGGTGTCACACTGAGGCATTGCACTGACGCCTCACACTGATGCTTCACACTGCAGCGTCAGCCTGGTTCCAGCCTTCGGCCTCGACCTTGACCGGGCCGATATCGACCTGGCCCTCGTGATCGAAAGTGAGGGTCACGCTGATTTGTGCCCTTGCCTGACGTATCACCACCGAAGGCCCGCCGAGGTTGTCCATCAGCTTGCCCAAATCGGCCTCATCGTCGCCGCGGGCTTGCTGGCTGGCCGGCAGGTGCAGGCGCGCAGTGTTCTTCATCTCCGTCCCCGTCTGCCTGGCCTGGCGCTCGGTCTCGCCGGTGTCGATGGTGCCGGTGAAGCTCAGCTGCACCCGGCCGTCGGCAGTATGCGACAGCTCATGGCAAGCCACGATCCGGTCGGTAGGTGCGACCGGCGTGCCATCGGCGAGGTGCAGCACCGAATCCGACGTGCCATCCGGCTTGATGCGGCTGAATAGTGCGCGCGACAGGAAGATGCTCAGGTTCTGGCAGGCGACGTAGCTGACCTGGCGCGACAGCTTGCCGGTATGCCTGACAAAATCTTCGATGCTCGCAATCGCCTCGGTGCTGCCGTCAGCAGCGCGATAGCGATAGACCGAGGCATCGAAATCACGCAGGAAGGTGTCGCTGACGTCGTCGCGCTGGTGGACAACCTCAATGGTTTCCTGGACTACCCCCGATATTGAGACAGTCACCAGCCTCACGCTGAGGCCCGTTCAAAGGCTTCGGGGCTGACGTCACCGAGATGACTGTGACGCCGGGTCCGATTGTAAAACGCTTCGATGTAATCAAAGAGGTCGGCCTTGGCCAAGTCACGGGTTTTATAGATACGCTTACGGATACGCTCTTTTTTCAAACTACTGAAGAAGGACTCTGCTACGGCGTTATCCCAGCAGTTGCCGCGACGGCTCATGCTCGGCTCGAGCTGATTGGCCATGCAAAAGCGCCGCCAGTCATCGCTGCCATACTGGCTACCCTGATCCGAATGGACCAACACTTTCTGCGTCGGCTTTCTGCGCCACACCGCCATCAACAAAGCATCCAGTACCAACTCCTTTGCGATGGTCGGCTTCATCGACCACCCCACCACTTTGCGTGAATACAGGTCGAGCACGACGGCCAAATACAGCCAACCTTGCCAGGTTCGGATATAGGTGATGTCAGTCACCCACGCCTTATCCGGCGCGTCAACCGTGAACTCCCTGTTGAGCGTGTTGGGTGCCAGCAGCGAAGGCCGACCGTGAACCGGGCGATGCGCCTTATAGCCCCGTACTGCCTTGATTTTATGGAGATGCATCAGCCGAGCCACCCGATTCTCGCCGCATCGTTCTCCCGCCTCTCGCAGATCGGCAAAGACGCGGCGCGAACCATAAACACGACCACTAGCCGTATGGGAATCACGAATCAATGCCAGCAATCGCTGATCCTCGATGGCTCGGTCCGATAAGGGTTTATGCAGCCAGGCATAAAACCCGGCGCGATTAGCCCCCAGAATCCGGCACATCGTTGCCACGGGATAGTCTTGCCGATGGTCGTTAATGAACCGGTACTTCACTCGGATTCCCGAGCCAAGTACCTAGCGGCTTTTTTTAGAATGTCGCGCTCCTCCTCCACGCGCTTTAGCTGAGCCCGGAGTTTGAGGATTTCACTTTTGGCAGCCACCAGTTCGACTGCTTGCTCCTGGCTTTTATCTGGTCGTACCGCCTTGACCCACTTGTACAGGCTATGCGCCGAAACACCGAGCCGCTCGGCCACTTCGGACACCGGATAACCGCGATCGACGATTTGCCGAACGGCTTCTTCTTTAAATTCCGGGGTAAAACGAGGGGTGTTCATGGTCTGCTCCTATGAAGAATTCATAGGCTGGGATTGTCTACCAGACCGGGGGCAGTCCA
>JACCDW010082661.1_pt1 | contig 78810 bp, 76 predicted proteins | sample 7449781 | NCBI WGS metagenome assembly JACCDW01 (sample SAMN15323449, study PRJNA562643) | freshwater metagenome | isolation source: river surface water | place: USA:Blue River Watershed | collected 2017-08-18
ATCTTGGCCGGCAGCGGCGTGGTGTTGGAAAACTCCAGCGTCACATAGCCCTCCCACTCGGGCTCGAAGGGCGTCACGTTCACGATGATGCCGCAGCGGGCATAGGTGCTCTTGCCCAGGCACACGGTCAGCACATTGCGCGGAATGCGAAAGTACTCCACGGTACGGGCCAGGGCGAAACTGTTGGGCGGAATGATGCAGACGTCCGAATTGATGTCCACGAAGCTCTTTTCGTCAAAGTTCTTCGGGTCCACCACCGTGCTGTGGATGTTGGTGAACACCTTGAACTCGGGCGCGCAGCGGATGTCGTAGCCATAGCTGCTGGTGCCATAGCTCACGATCTTCTGACCGGCCGCGTTCTGGCGGATCTGACCGGGCTCGAAAGGCTCGATCATGCCGTGTTGCTCGGCCATGCGGCGGATCCACTTGTCGCTCTTGATGCTCATGAAAATTGCTCCGGTTGGCCCGGATTGTAGGCAATCGGACAGATGCGCCACCGATAATCCGGCCACCCCTAACCTTTAACCATTACCCCTTATGAAAAAGATCCTGCTACTGGGCTCCGGCGAGCTCGGAAAAGAATTCGTCATCAGCGCCAAACGCCTGGGCTGCCATGTGGTGGCCTGCGACAGCTACGCAGGCGCCCCGGCCATGCAGGTGGCCGACGAAAACGAAGTCTTCAGCATGCTCGACGAAGCCACCTTGCGTGCCACCATCGCCAAGCACCAGCCCAACCTGATCGTGCCCGAGATCGAAGCGATTCGCACCGAGGTGTTGCTGGACGTTGAAAAAGAAGGCTTTGAGGTCATCCCCAGCGCCCGCGCTGCCAACCTGACCATGAACCGCGACCGCATCCGCGACGTGGCCGTGGGCCTGGGCGTTCGCACCGCACGCTTTGCCTACGCCCAATCCAGCCAAGCGCTGTTGGCCGAGGCCCGCGCGATTGGCTTTCCGGTGGTCATCAAACCTGTCATGAGTTCCTCAGGCAAAGGCCAGAGCGTGGCCAAAACCGAGGCCGACATTCAGGCCAGCTGGGACTACGCCTGCGCCGGCATGCGCGGCGATCGCCAAAAGGTCATTGTTGAAGAATTCATCGCCTTCGACTACGAAATCACGCTGCTGACGGTGCGCCAGCGCAAAGGCCCGACGCTGTACTGCCCACCGATCGGGCATGTGCAGGAACGTGGCGACTACCAGTACAGCTGGCAACCCCAGCCGATGAAACCCGAGTTTTTGCAAGCCGCGCAGGCCATGGCCGACAAGGTCACGGCCGACCTGGGCGGTGCGGGTATTTTTGGCGTGGAGTTTTTTGTCACCAAAGACGAGGTGATCTTCAGCGAGTTGAGCCCCCGACCGCACGACACCGGCATGGTCACCCTGATCAGCCAGAACCTGAGCGAGTTTGACCTGCACGCCCGTGCCGTGCTGGGCTTGCCCATCCCCCTGATTGAAGCCATCGAAGGTGCCAGCGCCGTGGTGCTGGCCGAGGGCGCTGGCAGCCACCCCACTTTCACGGGTGTGGAAGACGCCTTGAGCGAGCCGGGCGTGGACGTGCGCATTTTTGGCAAACCCACCACGCGCCCCTACCGCCGCATGGCAGTGGCCCTGGCCAAAGGCCCGGATGCACTGGCCCGCGCCCGCGCAGCGGCGGCCAAGATCAAGGTGCACGCCCAGGCATAAGGCCGGCCCGAGCCAGCTTGCTGCCCGACTCTCAGGCTCCCAGCCCCCCCGGCGCCAGCCGGGGGGGCTGGTCCATCACTTGTTGATGCGCCCCACCACCCCGGCGACCAGGTAGTTCATGTTCAGGATCTGTTCGTCGCTGAGCTTTTGGCCCTTGGCCAGCACTTCGCGGCCTTCGTTGTCCACGATGGGGCCAGTGAAAGGCTGCAACTTACCTGCGCCAATGGCTTTTTGACGGGTCAGCACCTCGTCTTGCACCTTTTGAGGCACCTTGGGGCCAAAGTCACCGACGCGGATCATGCCTTCCTTGACACCTCCCCAGACGCTGCCGCTTTTCCAGCTGCCATCCATCACGGCCTTGACACGGCGGGTGTAGTAGTCGCCCCACTGGTGGGTCACCGCGATGATCTGCGCGTCCGGGCCCACCTTGCGCATGTCCGAGTGGTAGGCCACGGCCATCTTGCCGCGCTCCTGCGCTGCTGCCATCACGGCGGTCGAGCCGGTGTGGAAAGCGATCACGTCCGCGTCCTGGTTGAACAGCGTCATGGCCGCCTCACGCTCACGCGGCGGGTCAAACCAGGCGTTCAGCCAAACCACCTTGACGGTGGCCTTGGGGTTGACCGAGCGCATGCCCAAGGTGAAAGCATTGATACCCTGCAGCACTTCGGGGATCGGGAAGCCCGCCACATAACCCGCCACATTCGTCTGCGTCATGCGGCCTGCGGCAATGCCCGCCAGGTAGCGGCCCTCGTAGTAACGCGCATTGGACGCGGCCACATTGGCGGCGGTCTTGTAACCCGTCACCGATTCAAACTTCACATTCGGGAAGTCCTTGGCCACCTTGAGCGTGGGCTCCATATAGCCAAAGCTGGGGGTGAAGATGATCTGGTGGCCTTGCGCGGCCAGGTCGCGGATCACGCGCTCAGCGTCAGCGCCTTCGGCCACGTCGGCCACAAAAGTGGTCTTGACCTGATCACCCATCGCCTTTTCAACGGCTTTGCGGCCCTCGTCATGCTGTCGGGTCCAACCCGCTTCGGTGATGGGCGAGACATAGACAAAGCCTGCCTTGACCGGTTCGGCCTGGCTGGTGGTGGAAAGGGGAAGGAAAAAACAGGCGGCCGCGAGCGTGGCTGCGAGGTTTTTGTACATGGTAGTCCTCTACATGGCCCCGGAAGTTGAACAAAACAAAACCCGCCGGGGCGCGGGTTTTGACGTGATTTTACCGGCTCACACCAGCACCGGTTGGTCAAAGGCTTTTCGCCAGATCAGAACCTCCACGCCTTCACGCAATCCACAGGTCCAGAAGGGGTCGGTCTCCAACAATTTCTGAACAGAAGCACTGTCAGGCGCCTCCACGATCCACAACCCCCCTTTGGGTACCTGATCCGGCGTCTCACGCAGACTTCCGGCAACGCGCACCGTGTCCGCATGCGCAGCCAACCAATCGATGTGGGCTTGAGCGTGGGCTGCACGCAAATCCCCTTGCCCTGGGTGGTCATGAAAAATCACGGCAAACAGCATGACACGTACCTCCCTTTGATCTTTCTTCAATCCTGCTCGGTGAACCGCCCAAACACCTGCTTGAGCTCATGCATCCAGCAGTGCTTGTCTTCCTCGGGGGCAAAGCTGGCCTCGATGCTGTTGGCCGCCAGACGGTAGGCCTGCGGCGCCCCCAGGTGCAGGGCCGCAAAGGTCTGCAGGTAGTTCTCCAGCAGGTAGCCGCCAAAGTAGGCCGGATCGTCGGAATTGATCGTGACGCGCACGCCCGCCTCCAACATCCGGCCCAGGTTGTGGTCGGCAAGTTGGCCGAACACGCACAGTTTGAGGTTGGACAGCGGGCATACGGTGAGCGGCATTTGCGTATCCACCAGGCGCTGCATCAGCGCCGCGTCATGGATGGACTGCACACCGTGGTCAATGCGCTCAACCTTGAGCACATCCAGCGCACGCCACACATAGGCCGGGGGGCCCTCCTCGCCCGCGTGGGCCACCAGGCGCAGGCCATGCGCATGCGCCAATGCAAAGGCGCGGGTAAATTTTTCAGGAGGATGCCCGACTTCACTCGAATCCAGGCCCACGCCGATGAAATGCTGACGCCAGGGCATGGCCGCCTGCAGCGTGGCCAAGGCCTCGTCTTCGGACAGGTGACGCAAGAAGCACAGGATCAGGTCAGCGCTGATGCCCAGTTGCGCGTGGGCGTCACGGCAGGCACGCGACAGGCCTTCGATCACAGCCCCCATGGGCACACCGCGCGCGGTGTGGGTCTGCGGGTCAAAGAACAATTCGGCGCGCACCACATGGTCGGCCTTGGCCTTCTGGAAATACGCCCAGGCCATGTCGTAGAAATCCTGCTCGGTCAGCAGCACGCTGGCGCCTGCGTAATACAGGTCCAGAAAGCTTTGCAGGTTGGTGAAGGCATAGGCCGCGCGCAGCGCTTCGACGCTGGCGTAAGGCAGCTTCACGCCATTGCGCTGCGCCAGCGCAAAGATCATTTCAGGCTCCAGCGAGCCCTCGATGTGGATGTGCAACTCGGCCTTGGGCATGGCCCGCAGCAGCTCGGGCAGGCGATGCGGGGCGACAGCGTGGACTTTGAACATGGTGAACTCCTGACACAGATGTGAACATCTTAGGCGGGAAATCCAAAAACAAAGGGCTGCCGAAGCAGCCCTTGTTCAGACCATCAGCGAATCACTTGCCGCTGGGGATCTTGCCTTCCACGCCTTTGACGTAGAAGCTGATGCCGCCCAGGAACTTGTCGTCGGCGACAGCATCTTTGGCCAGCACTTCCTTGCCGTCCTGACCCACGATCGGGCCTTTCCAGATCACGAAGCTGCCGTCTTTCAGACCGGCTTTGACTTCGTCGAGCTTTTTCTTGGTGTCGGCAGGCACGTCTTCGGCCACAGACACAAAGTCGATGGCGCCTTCTTTCACGCCCCACCAGGCGGCCTGGCCACCGGTCCACTTGCCTTCGAGTGCTTCACGCACGGACTTGACGTAGTACGGACCCCAGTTGATCACGGCGGAACCCAGGTGGGCCTTGGGGCCGTAAGCGGTCATGTCACTGTCCCAGCCGAAGGCGCGCTTGCCTTTGGCTTCGGCCGTCTTCAGCACGGCGGGCGAGTCGGTGTTTTGCATCAGCACGTCGGCGCCGCCGTTGATCAGGGCGGTGGCAGCTTCGGTTTCTTTTGGCGGATTGAACCACTCGTTGACCCACACCACTTTGGTCTTGACCTTGGGGTTGACCGACTGGGCACCCAGGGTGAAGGAGTTGATGTTTCGGATCACTTCAGGAATTGGGATCGAGGCGACCACGCCCAGGGTGTTGGATTTGGTCATCTTGCCAGCGACCACGCCCGCCATGTACGCGCCTTCGTAGGTGCGGCTGTCGTAGGTGCGCATGTTCTCGGCTTGCTTGTAGCCGGTGGCGTGCTCGAACTTGACGTCTTTGGTGTCGGCGGCAACTTTGAGCATGGGCTCCATGTAACCGAAGGTGGTGCCGAAGATGACCTTGTTGCCCTGGCCAGCCAGGTCACGGATCACGCGCTCGGCGTCGGCGCTTTCGGGCACGTTCTCGACAAAGCTGGTGACGACCTTGTCACCGAATTCCTTTTCCACCGCCTTGCGACCGTTGTCGTGGGCAAAAGTCCAGCCACCGTCGCCCACCGGGCCGACGTAGGCAAACGCCACTTTCAGCGGCTCGGCTTTGGCAGGCGCAGCTGCAGGCGCTTCGGCCTTGGGCTCTTCTTTCTTGCCACAGCCCACGAGGGCGGCAGCGGCCACAGCGGTCAAAGCCACCATCTTGATGGCGCTGCGCTTGGAAAAGTCTGTCATGTCGGTTCCTTTGAGTTGAACGAAGTTACAGGGTTGAAAAAAAGCATTATGAACCCGGATGGAAGGGTTTCCCCAGCGAGGCGGGCATGTTCACGCGAATCCAGGTGGGGTTGCGCGAGATCAGGGCCAGCACCGCAATGGTGGCCAGGTAAGGCAGAGAACTGAGCAGCTGGCTGGGCACATCCACCCCTGCCCCCTGCAGGTGAAACTGCAACATGGTCACACCGCCAAACAGGTAGGCGCCCAGCAAGACCCGTGCCGGACGCCAGGTGGCAAAGGTGGTCAGCGCCAAGGCAATCCAGCCTTTGCCGGCCACCATGCCCTCCACCCACAGGGGGGTGTAGACGATGGAGATGTAGGCCCCCGACAGGCCACACAACGCCCCCCCCACCACCACCGCCGCCAAGCGGATGCGGCGCACCGGGTAGCCCAGCGCATGCGCCGACTCGGGGGATTCACCCACGGCGCGCAGCACCAGACCGGTGCGACTTTTGTAGAGGAACCAGATCAGTGCCACGCACAAAGCCATGGCCAGGTACACCATGGGGTGCTGGCGAAACAGCGCCGGGCCCAGCAAGGGGATGTCGGCGAGGCCGGGAATCTCGAAATGCTGGCGCTCGGGCAGCTTGGCCTGCACATAGTTGATGCCGGCAAAGGCCGAGAACCCCGCACCAAACAGGCTCAGGGCCAGCCCCGTGGCGTACTGGTTGGTGCCCAGCCAAATGACCAATACCCCGAACACGGCGGCCAGCAGCGCCCCGGCCCCCATGCCCGCCAACAGCCCCAGGCTGTCGCTGCCGGTATGCACCACGCAGGCAAAGCCCGCAATGGCAGCGCACACCATCATGCCCTCGGCACCCAGGTTGAGCACACCGGATTTTTCGTTGATGAGCAGACCCAGCGATGCCAGGGCCAGCACTGTGCCCGCGTTCAGCGTGGCCGCGATCAGCAATGCGTAGGCTTCCATCAGACAGCCCCTTTCCGCATGGCACCCGCGGGCAAGCCCCAGCGGATGCGGTAATTGACCAGCGTGTCACACGCCAGCAGGCAAAACAGCAGCAGGCCCTGAAAGACGCCTGTGATCGACTTGGGCAGCCCCATGCGCGACTGCGCCAGCTCGCCACCGATGTAGAACATGCTCATGAGCACCGCCGACAGCACCATGCCCACAGGGTGCAGGCGCCCGACAAAGGCCACGATGATGGCCGCAAAGCCATAGCCCATGGGCACATAGGGCGTGAGCTGCCCCAGCGGCCCAGCCACTTCCAGCGCACCGGCCAGACCGGCAGCTGCACCCGAAGTCAGCAGCGCCACCCACAGCGCCTTGCGCGAGGAAAACCCGGCATAGCGCGCCGCATCGGGGGCCAAACCGCCCACCTGCTGGGCAAAACCGGCACGGGTGCGAAACAGGAACACCCACAAGCCCGCCGCGCAGGCCAGCGCCATCGGCAGGCCCACGCTCACGCGCGAGCCACTCATCAGACGCGGGATCTGTGTGACGGCCTCAAAGGTTTTGGTTTGCGGAAAGTTGTAGCCCGCCGGGTCTTTCCAGGGACCGTAGACCAGGTAGCCCAGCAGCATGGTGGCCACATAGACCAGCATCAGACTGACCAAAATCTCGCTGGCATGAAAGCGGTCGCGCAGCCAGGCGGTGATGCCCGCCCAGGCCATGCCGCCCACAGTGCCTGCCAGCAGCACGGCCAGCACGATCCAGCGCCCGGTGTCCTTGCCTGCCAGCAAGGCCACGCCGCCTGCGCAGATGGCCCCCACAATGAACTGGCCTTCCGCGCCGATGTTCCACACGTTGGACCTGAAACACACGGCCAGGCCCAGCGCGATCAGCAGCAGCGGCGTGGCCTTGACCATCAGCTCGCCCAGGGCATAGCCAGACTTGATCGGCTCCCAGAAGAACATTTGCAGGGCGCGCCCAGGGTCTTTGCCCAAGGCGGCAAACAAGACCACGCCAATCACCACCGTGACCAGCAGCGCCAGCAGCGGCGAGGCATAGGACCAGACTTTGGACGCCTGGGGACGGGATTCAAGCCGCAGCATGGTTCACCTCCTGGGCGGCAGCTGCATCAGGCCACAGGCCACTCATCCACTCGCCAATGCGTTCCACCGTGGCCTCGGCCCGTGCCATGGACGGCGACAGGCGGCCCTTGGCGATCACATGCAATCGGTCGGAAATCTCAAACAATTCTTCCAGCTCCTCACTGACCACCAGCACCGCGCAACCCGCGTCGCGCAGCGCCAGAATCTCGCCCCGGATTTGCGCCGCCGCACCCACGTCCACGCCCCAGGTGGGCTGCGAGACGATCAGCAAGCGGGGCTGGGCGCTGATCTCGCGGCCCACAATGAACTTTTGCAAATTGCCCCCCGACAGCGACTTGGCCGCAGCGTCAGGCCCCGAGGCCTTGACCTTGAAGCGCTCGATGATGCTGCGCGCCTGCTGGGCCAGCTGCCCAGTGCGGATCCAGCCGCCCGGACCCACCGACTCGGTGCGCGTGAGCAGGAGGTTGTGCGCCAGGCTCAGGCTGGGCACCGCGCCACGGCCCAGGCGTTCTTCAGGCACAAAGTGCTGGCCCAGATGGCGGCGGCGCTGCGGCGACAGGCGGCCAGCCGCTTGCCCGGCCAGCTGGATGCTGGCGGGTTCGGCACGGGTGTCTTCGCCCGACAAAGCCCACATCAGCTCGCGCTGGCCATTGCCCGACACACCGGCCAGGCCCACCACCTCACCGGCGCGCACCTGCAAATCGATGCCCTGCAGGTCCACACCGAACGGGTCTTGCTTGTCCAGACTCAGGCCTTTGACGGCCAACACCACCTCGCCCGGTGTGCGCGGCACAGGGGCCAGCGCGGGCGGCTCGGCACCGATCATCCAACGGCTCAGGCTGGCGTTGGACTCTTCGCGCGGGTCGCACACGCCCGTCACCTGCCCGCCACGCAGCACCGTGCAGGCACTGCACAGCGCACGGATTTCGTGCAGCTTGTGGCTGATGTAGAGCAGGCTGCAGCCCTGCTCGACCAGCTTGTGCAGCACCACAAAGAGTTTTTCAACCGCCTGCGGGGTCAGCACCGAAGTGGGCTCGTCCAGAATCAGGAGCTGCGGATCGGACAAGAGCGCGCGGATGATTTCCACCCGCTGCATCTCGCCCACGCTCAGGGTGTGCACCGGACGCTGCGGCTCGATGTCCAGCCCGTATTCGCTGGCCTTGGCCTCGATGCGGCGCTTGACTTCGGCCAAGGGCAGCGATTTGTCCAGGCCCAGCCAGACGTTTTCGGCCACGGTGAGCGTGTCAAACAGGCTGAAGTGCTGAAACACCATGCTGATGCCCAGCTTGCGTGCCTCTTGCGGATTGCGGATGTGAACCGGCTGGCCCTTGAAGAGGATGGTGCCCTCGTCGGGCTTGACCGAGCCGTAGATGATCTTCATCAGCGTGGACTTGCCCGCGCCGTTTTCGCCCAGCACAGCGTGGGCCTGGCCAGGCAGCACGGTCAGGGACACGTCCTGGTTGGCCACCACGCCGGGGTAGCGCTTGGTGATGCCCTGCAAGGACAGCAATGGGGAGGTCATGCGAACGTGCCTTTGTTTTGGATTGGTTGTAGGGCAAGCACTTTGCGTGCCACAAGCGTGGCCAGCCAGCGGGGCATTTTGCCCCAAAGCGTCGGTCATCCCACGGCAGAAATCTCGGTGAAAATCCCAAGCACATGACCGCATCCACCGCCCCCACTTCTGGCGCCTTGCAAGCTTGGCGCGCTGGCCTGCTCTGGTTCCCAGACCCGGCCCGCCCCCAGCTGCAGCACGAAACCGATGGCCTGCTGGTGACCCACCGCGACGCCGATGGCCTGGTCCGCATTGCAGCCATCGGTCCGTACCGCGAGTTGGCGGCGCAATACCCCAGGGTGCCTGTCACCCACTGGCCAGACCTGTGCCTCGCACCCGGCTTTGTGGACCTGCACATTCACTACCCGCAGCTGGACGTGATCGCATCCCCCGCCGAGGGCTTGCTGCCCTGGTTGGAGCACTACACCTTTCCGCACGAAAAACAGTTTTCTGACCCCGAGCACGCCCGCGAGACCGCCCACTTCTTTCTTCATGAACTGCTGCGCAACGGCGTGACCACTGCCCTGTGCTTTGCCACCGCCCACCCCGAATCGGTCGACGCCTTCATGGCCGAGGCACAGGCACGCCAACTGCGCATGATCGCGGGCAAGGTGCTGCAAGACCGGCACAGCCCCGACGGTCTGCGCGACACCGACACGCAACGCAGCCTGCAGCAGACGGAAGCACTGATTGGCCGCTGGCATGGCGTGGATCGCCTGGGCTACGCCATCACGCCGCGCTTTGCCCCCACCAGCACACCCGAGCAGCTGCACGGTGCTGGTGAACTGGCCCGGCAGCACCCGGATGTGTGGATTCAGACCCATCTGGCCGAGAACCTGGACGAGATCCGCTGGGTACATGAACTCTTCCCGCAGGCCCGCAGCTACCTGGATGTGTACGACCGCGCAGGCCTTCTGCGCCCGCGTGCGGTGTACGCGCACAGCATCCACCTCGATGACACCGACCGCCACCGCATGCACGAGACCGGCAGCGTGGCCGCCATCAGCCCCACCAGCAACCTGTTTCTGGGCAGTGGCTTTTTTGACTACGCGGGCGCAGACCGATGCGGCATGCGCTACGGCCTGGCCAGCGACGTGGGTGGCGGCACCAGCTTCAGCCCCTTTCACACCATGGCGGCGGCCTACAGCGTGGCGCGCCAGGCCGTGGGGCGTCCGGGCCTGAGCCTGGCACCTGCGCACCTGTGGTGGCAGCACACCGCAGGTGCAGCGCAGGCTTTGGGCCTGGCGGGCACCGTGGGCAACCTGCTGCCAGGCTGCGAAGCCGACTTCATCGCCATCAACCCCAAGGCAACCCCCCTTCTGGCCAGGCGCACGTCGCAGGCCGACACCCTGGCCGAATGGCTGTTTGCCATGGTGGTGCTGGGCGACGACCGGCTGGTGGCCCACACCGTGGTGCAGGCTCAGGTGGTCCCGGCCGCCAGCACATCCTGCAAGACAATCGCAGCATGAGCGACAACGAGCACCCCATCATCGACCCCGGCCATGCGCAGCGCCAGGCGGTGCGTCGCGGCATTGCCCAATTCGAGCAAAAGCTGCGAGAGGCCGGACACGACTTCCGCGAACCACCGCCCGAGCCCACCTCCTGCTGCGGGCGTGGCTGCAACGGCTGCGTCTGGGAAAGTTACGAAGCCGCCCTGCTGTTCTGGTACGAGGACGGCGGCGCCTTGCTCAGTTAAGACCGGCCAATTCCTGGCTCAACCTGTCCAGGTTCTGCGCGTTGGCGGGCTCCAGGATGTGCCGCATGGCCTGCGCAAACACCGGATCGTCAAACACCTGCCGCCAGTGCACACGCGTGCCGCCTGCATCGGGCTCCAGCGTGATGGTGAGTCTGAACAAAGGCGTGCAGACATGGTCGATCACCACCTGGCGATCGGCTTCGATGTGAAAAAACACCGACGCGTTCGCGTAACGTGTGCCGTCCGGCCCCACCATGTCAAACACCCAGGATCCGCCTGGACGAAAGTCAAACACCTCGAACTGGTTGGTGAAACCGTTCGGTCCCCACCAGCGGGCCAACCGCTGCGGGTCCTGGATGGCGGCAAAAACGGCCTGCGGGCTGAAAGCCAGCAGCCGACTGTTTTCAAAAATGCTCATGGGCAAAACGCAAGGTGGTCACACGGCGAGTAAACCACAGGCCTCGGCACCCGCCTCAAAACAAACCCATTTGCCGCGAACGCGACGGCGCTCTGAAGTCACTCAGATTGAGTGCCGGCTTTTCCCGGTTGAGGCCCAGCCTCAGGCAAGCCTTGGCAAAACGCTGGGCGATCAGATCGGCCCACAGGCCCTGCCCGCTGCGGCGGGTGGCAAAGCTGGCGTCGTAGTCCTTGCCGCCGCGCAAGTCCTGGATGCGCGCCATCACGCGCTCGGCGCGGTCGGGGTAGTGCATGGCCAGCCACTGCCGAAACAGCGGTGACAACTCCCAGGGCAAGCGCAGCACCACATAAAAGGCACTGCGTGCCCCAGCCTCGCGCGCAGCCTGCAGCACCTGCTCCATGTCATCGTTGATGAAAGGGATCTGCGGCGACACACTCACGCCCACCGGGATGCCCGCATCGGCCAGCCGCCGAATCGTTTGCAGCCGCCGCCAGGGCGCCGCCGCACGCGGCTCCATGCGCCGCGCCAGCTCGGCATCCAGCGTGGTCACGCTCACGTACACACCCGCCAGCCGCCGCTGTGCCATGCCCGCCAGCAGGTCGATATCGCGCTCCACTCCGCTGCCTTTGGTGACGATGGCCAACGGGTGCTGGCAGTCGCTGAGCACCTCCAGCACCTCACGTGTGAGGCGCAGCTCGCGGTCCAGCGGCTGGTAAGCGTCGGTCACGGTGCCCAGCGCCATCAGGCCGGGGCGGTAACGCGGGCTGGCCAGCTCGCGGATGAGACGGTCTTTGAGGCCCCGTTTGGCGATCAGCTGCGTCTCAAAGTCCAAGCCCGGCGATAAACCCAGATAGCTGTGCGAGGGCCGGGCGTAGCAGTAACTGCAGCCGTGCTCGCAACCCCGGTAGGGGTTGATCGACAGCTCAAAGCCAATGTCGGGTGAGGTGTTGCGGGTGATGGCGCTTTTGCAGTCTTCCCAGACCCAGCGGGTCGCCACTTTGAGTGCATCTTGCTCGTCCGCCCACCAGCCATCGTCAAAAGGCTCGCGGGTGTCCCGTCCAAAGCGGTGCGGCAGCCGCGTGGCACTGCCCCGGCCCTTGATGGCGCTCAGAGGAACATGGACGAATTCGGGGTCGGGGAAATTTGGCATAACTGTTGTTTTATACAGTATTTTGCCTTTTCCTCATTTCCCGCTCCTGCCTTGACCGAGGTGTTTACCCGCCTCGCGCCGGGTCAGCCCCGACAGCTGCCCACTGTGCCGTTGCAAAAACTGGCGGACAGCCTGGGGCTGCACCCGGGCATGGTCGCGCAAGGCCCAGCCAATGGCCTTGCGGATGAAAAAGTCTTTCTCGGGGGCCAGTGCCAGCGCGTAACGGAAAAGCCGCGCCTGATCAGTCTGCTCACGCCAGCCCAGCTGGTGCAGCATGGCCACACGGCGTACCCACAGATGGGGATGAAGCAGACAGGCATCCATGTGCTGCTGCACATCAGTTTGGCTGGCTTTGGCCCTCAGCAGGATGTCGCCCACCACCCCGGCCAAGCCGTCAACGGTGTCCCACCAGGAGTCGGTCTTCACCAGCTGCAGGATGCGGGGCAAGGCGCTCACATCGAGCCACTTGTGGTGCTTGGCCAACAGATCGATGGCCGCGTAGCGAAACTCGCGTTCAGGCAAGTGCCAAAGGGCATCGGCCAGCGCCAGCAGTTCATCGGCAGTGCCCGTGAACTTGGGCAAACCCTTGAGTGCCTGCTTCAGTGCATCACGCCGGGGGCCTGCGCGGATGCCCAAAAATTCGAACTGCCCCAACATGTAGGCCTTCATGGGCACAGCCTGCTGCACATCGCAGTGCGCGCGCAGTGCCGCCTCGATCGGCACCAGCCAAGTCGCCAGGTTCGGCATGCTTCAGATCGACAGTGCGGCCAACACCTCTTGTGCGGCCGTGGGACGCACCACGCGGGCCACCTCTTGTCCGTCACGCAGAACGAGCAAGGTGGGCCAGAGCTTGACCCGGTAACTGCGGCCCAGCGCACGGCCCGGGCCGTCTTCGACCTTGAGGTGTTGCCAATGCGGTTGCTGTGCCAGCGCCTGGGCCACTGCAGGCTGCGCGGCGCGGCAGTGGCCACACCAGTCGGTGCCAAATTCCAGCAAGGTCAGGCCGCGCAAGGCTTGCACATCGGCGCGGCTGGGCGCTTCGGTTTCGCTGAGATAAGGTTTCAAAGAGGTCATGGTCGGTTGGAACTGAACAATCGGGAAACGGTAGCACGTAACCACTGCAAGCAAGGGTCTTTGTCAAAACGCTGGCTCCAGTGCATGGAAACGGTGAAGTCACGCAGCGGCAGATCGGGCTCGATGATGGCCAGTGCCCCCGCCTGGGCAAAGCCTTGCGCAAAGTTGTGGGGCATCAACACGGCCAGATCACTGCTGCGCACAATGCCGGGCAAGGACAGGAAATGGCTCACCGTCAATCGCAAACGGTGTTGCCAACGCATCAAATCCAGAATGCGCAAAGTGTCCGCGTGGGTGCGCACCGCTGCAAACTCCAGTTCGGCCAGCAGCGCATGCACCTCCTGCGGTTTCGGGCTGCCGACCTTCTTGAGCTTGGCCCACCGCTGGGCCACCGGGTGCCCCTGGCGCAGCAGCAGCACATAGCGGTCACTCAGCAAGGCTTGCTGCAAGGTCTCACCCACTTCGGGCAAAAAGCCAATCGCCAAATCCAGCTGGCCGTTGTCCAGCGCCGGACCGATTTTTTCGTGCGCCATCGGCCAGGCTTCGAGCCGCATGCCCGGTGCCAGCCGCTGCAAGGCCAACACCAGATCGGGCAAAAAGCGGGCTTCGCCGATGTCGCTCAAATGCACACGCAACACCCGTGCAGAGCGCAAGGGGTCGAACACCTGCGAAGCGTTGAGGGCTTCTTCGATCGTGCCTAAAGCGGTCTGCACCGCCTGCGCCAGCCGGTCAGCTCGCGGTGTGGGCCGTACGCCTGGGCCGCTGCGCTCAAACAAAGCATCGCCCAGCATGCTGCGCAAGCGGGCCAGGCCCTGGCTGGCGGCCGGTTGCGACATGCCCAGTTGCTGCGCGGCCAAGCTCACGCTGCGGGTGCGCCAGACAGCGTCAAACAAACGCAGCAAATTCAGATCCAGGTCTCTTATATTCATTTGATGCATACCACTTATTCGAATTATTTTAAAGACTTATATGTAAGATGAATTCAATGGCCAGCTCAGCTTGGCCCACAACGCAAGGAGCATGCTTTGGAAGTTTCATTCCACGAAGAAATCAAGGCCCTGCGCCTGGGCCAGGGCCAGAGCTTCCACGGCGAAGGCATTCTGGCCATCACCAAGGCGCTGCTGCAATCGGGCGTGTCCTATGTGGGCGGCTACCAGGGTGCGCCCGTCTCGCACCTGCTGGACGTGATGGTGCAGGCCAAGCCCTACATGGACGAGCTGGGCGTGCATGTGGAAGCCTGCTCCAACGAGGCCTCGGCCGCGGCCATGCTGGGCGCCTCCATCCACTACCCGGTGCGCGGCGCCGTGACCTGGAAATCCATTGTCGGCACCAATGTGGCGGCCGACGCGCTCTCCAACCTGTCCTCGCCGGGCGTCACGGGCGGCGTGCTGATCGTGGTGGGCGAAGACTACGGTGAAGGTGCCAGCGTGATCCAGGAGCGTACCCACGCCTACGCACTCAAGTCGGGCATGTGCCTGCTTGACCCGCGGCCCGACCTGCCGCAGATGGTGCACATGGTCGAAAAGGGTTTTGAACTGAGCGAAGCCAGCCACATGCCGGTCATCCTGGAGCTGCGCATCCGCGCCTGCCATGTGCGCGGCAGCTTCGAAGCGCGTGACAACGTGGCCCCCGTCTGGTCCAAGCAGAATTTGATCCCCGACCCCACGCGCTTTGACTACATGCGCCTGGCCCATCCGCCAGTGACCTTTGTGCATGAAAAACTCAAGTCTCAGGAGCGTATTCCGGCGGCGCGTCGCTTCATCACCGAGCACCAGCTCAACGAAAGCTTGGCGGGTGGCGAGCACGCCGACCTCGGCCTGATCGTGCAGGGCGGCCTCTACAACACCCTGATCCGCACCCTGCAGCAGTTCGGCCTGGCCGATGCCCTGGGCCAGAGCAGCCTGGCCATCCATGTGCTCAACGTGGCCTGGCCGCTGGTGCCCGAAGAACTCAGCCGTTTCTGCGCAGACAAGCGTGCTGTGCTGCTGCTCGAAGAAGGCCAGCCCGAATACATCGAGCAGGAACTCGCGCTGGCCCTGCGCCGCCAGGACCTGCAGACCCCGCTGCACGGCAAGGACATGCTGCCTTCGGGCGGCGAATACACGGCCGAGGTCATGGCCGGCGGCCTGCTGGCCTTTCTGGACAGGCACCGGCCCGCCGCCGTGCCCGAATCCACCCGCCAGTGGTTGCAGGGCAATGCGACGCGCCGCCAGGCGGTGCAGCAGGCACTGGGCGCTCCCCTGCCGGCCCGCCCGCCAGGCATGTGCATCGGCTGCCCCGAGCGGCCGGTGTTCTCGGCCCTCAAGCTGGCGCAACAGGACGTGGGCCCGGTGCACATTTCGGGCGACATCGGCTGCCACGCGCTGGCCACTTTCGAGCCCTTCTCGGTGGGCCACTCCATCCTCGGCTACGGCATGAGCCTGGCCAGCCGCGCGGGGGTGTCGCCGCTCATGAAACGGCGTGTGCTCTCGGTCATGGGCGATGGCGGCTTCTGGCACAACGGTTTGTTGACCGGGGTGCAAAGCGCACTGTTCAATGGCGACGATGCGGTGCTGCTGATCTTCAAGAACGGCTATACCTCGGCCACCGGCACGCAGGACATCATCAACACCCCCGAAGAAGCGACCAAGGAAGCGGCCAGCGACAAACGCCAGAGCCTGGCCCACACCAACCAGACCATCGAGTCCACCCTCAAGGGCCTGGGCGTGCAGTGGCTGCGCACGGTGCACACCTACCATGTGGACGAGATGAAGGCCACCCTCACCGAAGCCTTCACCACCGGCTTTCAGGGCCTGAAAGTCATCGTGGCCGAGGGCGAGTGCCAGCTCGAGCGCCAGCGCCGCATCAAGCCCTGGCTGGCTGCCCTGCAGGCCAAGGGCGAGCGTGTGGAGCACGTGAAATACGGCGTGGACGAAGACGTGTGCAACGGCGACCACGCCTGCATCCGCCTGTCGGGCTGCCCCACGCTCACCCTCAAGGACAACCCCGACCCGCTCAAGGTCGATCCGGTGGCCACCGTGATCGACGGCTGCGTGGGCTGTGGACTGTGTGGTGCCAACGCCCATGCCGCCACGCTGTGCCCCTCTTTTTACCGTGCCGAAGTGGTGCGCAACGCCCGCTGGCCCGAACGCCTGAGAAGTGGCCTGCAGGCCGCTGCCCGTCGCCTGCTGCAAAAGGCCTGATGACCATGAAACAACCCATTTCCATTTTGCTGTGCGCCCTGGGCGGCGAAGGCGGTGGCGTGCTGGCCGACTGGCTGGTGGCCGTGGCCCGCCACCAAGACCACCCGGCGCAGGCCACCTCGGTGCCGGGCGTGGCCCAACGCACCGGCGCCACCACCTACTACCTCGAAATCAGTCCCCAGCCCCAGAGCGTCTTCGGCCACCGCAGGCCCGTGCTGGGCCTGAACCCCCTGCCCGGCCGGCTCGATGCGCTGGTCTCATCCGAACTGCTGGAGACTTCGCGCCAGATCGGTCTGGGCATGGTCTCCAATGACCGCACCCGGGTCATCAGCCACAACGGCCGCACCCTCACCACCGCCGAAAAGATGGTCATGGGCGACGGCCGCCGTGATGTGGAGCCCCTCCTGCAGCTGGTCGCCAGCCAGAGCCTGGCCCACCATGTGCTGGACATGGCGGCCCTCACCCGCCAGGCGGGCACGGTGGTCAGCGCCGTCATGCTCGGCTGCATTGCCGCCAGCGGCCTGCTGCCCTTCACACGCGAGGCCTACGCCGCCGTGCTGGCCGGTGACGGCGCCAGCGCACGGGCCAGCCGCCAGGGTTTTGAGCTGGGTTTTGAAGCCATCACGCGCCAACGCGAGCAGCAGCGGTATCTGGACGCGCTGCTGGCCATGCCTACCCCACCGTCCGCGCCTGCGCTGCCTGCCAACGTGGCTGCGGCCTTTCCGGCAGACGTGCACGAGGTGCTGGCGCTCGGCCATGCCCGCCTGATCGACTACCAGGGCACAGCCTATGCCCACCTGTACCTGCAACGCCTGCAAGCGGTCCTGCAGGCCGAACAGGCCACTGCCCCCCAAGAGCATCCCATCACGCGCGAAACCGCGCGCTGGCTGGCCTTGTGGATGGCCTTTGACGACATCGTGCGCGTGGCCGACCTCAAGAGCCGCGCCAGCCGGCTGGCACGCGTGCGCCAGGAGGCGAAAGCCGGAACGCACGATCTGCTCAAGGTCTATGACCACTTCAAGCCGGGTATTCCCGAAATCGCGGGGCTGTTGCCAAGCCCACTGGCGCAGCGCCTGCTGCATTGGGACCGCCAGCGCGTGGCCAGCGGCAAAGGCGCCTGGGCGTTCCCGATCAAGGTGGCCACCCACAGCTTCACCGGCCTGGCCATGTTGCGCCTGCTGGCCGCTCTGCGCTTTGCCCGCCCCTGGGGCAGCCGCTACGCCGAAGAACAAGCCTTGATGGCGCAATGGCTGGATGCCCTGACCCTGGCGACCCGCCGCAGCCCGGCGCTGGGCCTTGAAGTCGCGCGCTGCGGCCAGCTCGTCAAGGGTTATGGCAGCACGCACGACCGCTCGCGCCAGAACCTGCAGCACATCCTCACGCACGGGCTGGCCAGCGCGGCAAGCGCCGCACAGCAGGCCCAGGCCATTGCCCGCTGGCGCAACGCTGCGCTGCAGGACGAAGCCGGCCAAGCCCTTGATCAGGCGCTGGTGCAGCATGGCGCACCGGCCCGTCCTGTGCCCGAAAGACCCATCCTATGGATGAAAAACCCGCGCACTGGCCGCGCATGAAATCGCAAACAGGAGACACACCATGAAAGCCAACCGAACCCTTCGCCGCATCGCCCTGGTCAGTCTGCTGGCCCTGGGCCTGCCCAGCGCCATGGCCCAAAACTGGCCAACCAAGCCTGTCAAGGTGGTGGTGAACTTTCCGCCCGGCGGCGCGGCCGACCAAATCGCCCGCGCCATCGGCACCCCGCTGGCCGAAGCGCTGGGCCAGCCGGTGGTGGTGGAAAACCGCGCCGGGGCCAACGGCAACCTGGGCGGTGAGGTGGTGGCCAAATCAGCGGCAGACGGCTACACCCTGCTCATGAGTTCGGGCGGCATGGTATCGGTCAACCCGCACATTTATGCCCGCATGCCCTTTGACCCGGCCAAGGACCTGATGCCGGTGGCTGCCGCCGCGCGCGTGCTGGTGTTCCTGATGACCAAGCCCACCTTGCCGGTCAACACCATCGATGAATTCCTGGCCCATGTGAAGGCCAACCCGGGGCGCCTGTCCTACGGTTCGGCCGGCAACGGCAGCTCGCCCCACCTGGCCGGCGAGATGATGAAAAGCCAGGCGGGCCTGTTTGCGGTGCATGTGCCCTACCGTGGCGCGGCGCCGGCCCTGCAGGACCTGCTGGCAGGCCAGATCGACTTCTACTTTGATCCCGGCATCGGCCTCAACCAGGTGCGCGCGGGCAAGCTCAAGCTGCTGGCCGTGGGCAGTCCCAAGCGCTCGCCGCTGTTCCCGCAAACGCCCACACTCGACGAAGCCGGACTCAAGGGCTTTGACGCCGACACCGTGTTCGGCTTTTACGCCCCAAGCGGCACACCCGCCGAAGTGGTGAGCCGCCTCAACCGCGAAATCAACCGCATCCTGGGCACACAGGCCGTGAAAGACCGCATTCAGGCCCTGGGTGGCGAAGCCCTGCCCATCAGCCCGGCCGAGTTTGCGGCCAAGGCCAGCGAGGACTCCAAGCGCTTTGGTGCCATCATCCGCGAACGAAAAATAGTGGGCGATTGAACTCAGGCGCCCGCCAGGGCGCGCAGGGCATCGGGGTTGGTCAGTTGCAACACGCGGCCCCGGCCGCTGATGAGTTCGCGTTCGCGCAACTGACGCAGGATGCGCGACAGCGTTTCAGGGGCAATACCCAAATTGGCGGCAATGCTGCGTTTGCGTTCGCTCAGATTGACCTGCAGAAGCTGGGTCACCGGATCGTGCTGGGCATGCTGGATCAACCATTCGGCGCAGCGCGCATCGGCGTCTTTGGCCACACGGCTGATGGCCAACTCGATCTGCTGGCGTTGGGCGCGGGCCATGTCCGACAGCAATGTGCGCATGGGTTCAGGCAATGCCTGCACATGGTCGCGAAACTCGCCCAAGGGCACGGTGTGCAGACTGACATCCGTTTCTGCAACGACATCCACCACATAAGGCAGCCCCAACAGGCCCGAAGAGGCCTCCAGCCAAAACGGCCCATCTAGCGTACCCAGGCGATGGTGCATGCCCCCCTGGTCCAGCAGACCCAGCACCACACGCCCATGCTCCAGGTGCAGCACCTGCTCGGCGCTTTCGCCACGGCGCAGCAAGACCTGCCCAGGCATGTACTGCCGCACAGGAGAGGAGGATGAAAGGATGGCCTCAAGCATGGCGTCAGACTGTGCCCGACTCCCCAGCGGGTGGCATTGATCCGTGTCAAATGATCGTGATCAGAACGCGCAGGGGGCATCAGAGCACCAAAAGCGCCCTGAAATCGTTGACGTTGGTGTTGGTGGGCCCGGTGACCACCAGATCGCCCAGAGCCTTGAAATAGCCATAAGCGTCGTTGCGCATCAGGTGGTCACTGACTTTCAAGCCCTTGGCCGCCGCCCTGGCCAAGGTGTCTGGTGCGACTTGCGCGCCGGCGTTGTCTTCCATGCCGTCGATGCCGTCGGTATCTGCCGCCAGCGCCCAGACACCACTTTGGCCTTGCAGTGCTTCGGCCAGGCCCATGCAGAACTCGCCTGCCCGCCCGCCTCGCCCGCGTTGCAGACCGGCGGGCAGTTCGCGCACCGTCACCGTGGTTTCACCGCCGCTCAGGATCACACAAGGCTTGGCAAAAGGCCCCTGCCCACGCGCAGCGGCGCGGGCCAGGGCTGCATGCACCTTGCCCACCTCGCGCGATTCGCCCTCCAGCTCGTCACTCAGGATGTAGGGCGTGATGCCTGCAGCACGCGCCAGATCGCCCGCGGCCTGCAGCGACTGCATGGGTGTGGCGATCATGCGCACGTCGTGCCCGGCAAAGCAGGCGTCGCCCGGCTTGGGCGTTTCCAGTGCCCCGGCCTGCAGCGCGGCTTCGGTGGCCGCAGGCAACTGGATCTGGTAACGGCTCAAAATCGCCAGCGCATCCAGGCAGGTGCTCGCGTCGGGCACGGTCGGGCCACTGGCAATGACCGAGGGGTCGTCACCGGGCACGTCGCTGATGGTCAGCGTGACCACTTGCGCCGGAGCGCAGGCTGCCGCCAGGCGCCCGCCCTTGATGCGCGAAAGGTGCTTGCGCACGCAGTTCATTTCGGTGATGTTGGCGCCGCTGAGCAGCAGGTCTTTGTTGATGCGTTGCTTGTCCGCCAGCGTCAGGCCGTCGGCAGGCAACGTCAGCAAAGCCGAACCGCCACCCGAGATCAGGCACAGCACCAGATCATCGGCCGTCAGGCCCTGCGTGAGCGCCAAGATGCGTTCGGCTGCCTGCAGGCCAGCGGCATCGGGTACGGGGTGGGCGGCTTCCACGATCTCGATGCGTTCGGGCACGCCTGCGGGCCGCTCGGGCAGGTGGCCGTAACGGGTGACCACCAGGCCCGACAGCGGGGCGTCTTGCGGCCACAGGGCTTCGAGCGCATGCACCATGGCCGCACCGGCTTTGCCAGCACCCAGCACCAGGGTGCGGCCTTTGGCCGGTGGCTTGGGCAAATAGGCCGCCATGCTGTGCAGGGGCATGGCGCGGCGCACGGCGGCGTCGTAGAGGCTGCGCAAAAAGGCCTGAGGCTGGGACACGGGGTCGGGGGTGTTGGCGTTCATGCAGCGATGTTAGCCGCCCGCAGCCTGCCGCTGCGGGCTTTGCCCGGACCAGGCCCTGAGACAATGCCCGCATGAGCACCTTGCTGATCCACCACATCCACACCCTGGCCACCCAGGATGACCGGCAAACCGAATGGCGCGATGCTGCCGTGTTCATCCGGGGGCACCGCATCGAATGGGTGGGGCCCGCCGCCGAACTGCCCGCGCCACTGCAAACTGCCGACGAAGTGATTGACGCACGCCATTTGCTGGTCGTGCCGGGCCTGGTCAACACCCACCACCACATGTACCAATCGCTCACGCGGGCGATTCCGGGCGTGCAAAACGCCGAGCTGTTTGGCTGGCTGCAGGGCCTGTACCCGATCTGGGCAGGTCTCACACCCGAGATGATCCAGGTCAGCACCCAGGTGGCCATGGCCGAGCTGCTGCTCTCGGGTTGCACCACCAGCTCGGACCACCTCTACATCTACCCCAATGGCGTGCGGCTGGACGACAGCATCGAAGCGGCGCGCCAGATCGGCATGCGCTTTGTGGCCACACGCGGCAGCATGAGCGTGGGCCAGTCGCAAGGCGGCCTGCCACCGGACCAGGTGGTGGAGCGCGAAGACTTCATCCTGCAGGACACCCAGCGCCTGATTGAAGCGCACCACGATGCCAGCCACGGCGCCATGACGCAGGTGGCGGTGGCACCTTGCTCACCGTTTTCGGTGAGCCGCGAGCTGATGCGCACCTCGGCCGAACTGGCGCGCCAGTACAAAGTTCGACTGCACACCCATCTGGCCGAAAACGACCACGACATCGCCTACAGCCGCGAAAAGTTCAAGCGCACGCCCGCCCAATATGCGCAAGACCTGGGCTGGGTGGGTGACGACGTGTGGCACGCGCACTGCGTCAAGCTGGACGACGAGGGCATCAGCCTGTTTGCCGCCACGCGCACCGGCGTGGCGCATTGCCCTTGCAGCAACATGCGCCTGGCCAGCGGCATTGCGCCCGTGCGCCGCATGCTCGACGCGGGTGTGCCCGTGGGCCTGGGGGTGGACGGCAGCGCCAGCAACGACGCGGCGCACATGGTCAATGAAGCACGCCAGGCCATGCTGCTGGCGCGGTTGCGCAAGTCATTGGAACCCCCACGCGTCGAAGACGGGCGTGCTGTGTTTGGCTGCGACACCGCGCCGCTGGAGATGACCGCCCGTGACGCCCTTCGGCTGGCTACGCGTGGTGGCGCCCAGGTGCTCGGTCGCACGCACGACATTGGGCAGATCACACCGGGCTATGCGGCCGACCTGGCCATGTTCGATGTCAACACCCTGCCCATGGCCGGTGGCGCGGTGCACGACGCGGTGGGCAGCCTGCTGCTGTGCGCCAGCGCCCCCACGCGCCACACCGTGGTGCATGGCCGCGTGGTGGTGCGCGACGGGCAACTGAGCACCGTGGACCTGGGGCCGCTGATCGAACGGCACAACCGGCTGGCAGTGCAGCTGGCGCAAAGCAAGCCTTGACCTGAGCTTAGGTCACCTCGAACGCCATCAAGCCCGTCGCCGTGTTCGAGATCGGGATGTGGTAGTTGCGGTGCACTTCTTTCACGCGCGGGCCAGCGGCCGTGAGCGCGGCGCGCATGGCCAGCCACATCAGCAGCTCCACACCTTGTGTGCCGGTTTTTTCCACCAGATCCAGCGTGCTGAACTGGGTGGCCCATTCGGGGTTGCTGACCAGGCTGTCCATGAACTGCAGGTCAAACTCTTTGTTGATGAAGCCCGCCCGCTCACCGTCGAGCTGGTGACTCAGGCCACCCGAAGCCAGCACGGCGACAGTTTTGTCGCTGTCCCATGCCGCAATCGCTTCGCCCACCGCCTTGCCCAGCGCATACACGCGCTTGGCCGAAGGCAAGGGGAACTGCACCGTGTTGATGTTGATCGGCACGATGGTCACGGGCGCTTCGCCCTGCGGCCAGAAGAGTTTGAGCGGCAAGGTGCAGGCGTGGTCCACCAGCATTTCCTGGCAGGTCACGATGTCGAAGTCCTTGTCGATCAGCGTGTTGATGATGTGCCAGGACAGATCCAGCTCCCCCTTGAAGGACGGCAGTTTGGGAATGCCCCAGCCTTCGTCGGCGTTGTCGTATTGCGCCGCGGCGCCCACCGCAAAAGTGGGCATCTTGTCCAGAAAGAAGTTCAGGCCATGGTCGTTGTAGAAGATGACCATGACGTCGGGCTTTTTCTGACCCAGCCACTGCTGCACCGGCGGATAGCCCGCAAAAAACGGTGCCCAATACGGATCGGCCTGGATGCCTTTGTGGATGGCGCCGCCGATAGCGGGAATGTGCGAGGAGGCGAGACCGCCGATGAGTTGTGCCATGGTGATGTTTCCTAATCAGTTGGTGACAGAGCTAAAGATCTGTCACACAAAGTCACTCAGATGCGTAAGCCTTGAGCTTGGCCTTGAATTCGTCTTTGCTCATGCCCGTCTGCTGGGCACCAATGTCCTGCATGTCCAGGCCAAAAATGCCGGCAAACTTGGCCAGGTAGTAGGCGTTGCCACCTGCGTCAATGAGCTGCAGCACCTGGCGCGAACGGATCGCGGCCTTTTGCGGCTCGGTCAGATTGAACTTGGTCATATAGGCTTCTTCATCCTTCTGAAACTCGGCGCGGTTGGCCGCCTCGTTGAACGAGAAGCACATCTTGTTGAGGGCGTAGCCCTTGCGAGCGGCGTCGCCGTCGAACGGGGTGGTGCCTTCGATGGTGCGTGGGGTCATGCGGGTCTCCTGTTGAAGCTGCGCGCAGTTTGCCGCCTCCAACACATTCAATCAACACATGACTTATCATCATATTCATGAGCAATTTCGATTGGATAGACCTGGATGCCCGCCTGCTGCGCCTGCTGGTGGCGGTGGTCGACACCGGCTCGGTCACGGCTGCGGCGCAGCGTTTGGGTGTGACGCAATCGGCCGTGAGCCACCTGCTGGACAAGCTGCGTGGCATCACCGGCGATGCGCTGTTTACCAAATCCGGGCGCGGCATCGTGGCCACGGCGCGGGCGCTGGTGCTGGCCGAGCGGGCGCGCGAACTGCTGGCCGATCTGGAGCGCTTTGCCCAAAGCGAGGTGTTCGAGCCCGCACGCTGGCAGACCACGTTCACCATCGCCGCCAACGACTTTCAGCGCGACGCCCTGCTGCCCGCGCTGATGCAGCGCCTGCGCGAGCAGGCCCCCGGTGTGGTGCTGCGCGTGATCGCATCGGACGTGCCCACACCCGAGATGCTGCGCCAGCAGCAATGCCAACTCATCATCAGCCCGCGCCCGCCCGAGGGCACGGACATCGTGCAAAAGCGCCTCTTTTCCGACCGCTACCGCGTGTTTTACGACCCCGCCAAACGCGAGGCGCCGCGCACCCGCAAGGACTACCTGAGCGCCGAGCATGTGACGGTGCTGTATGCCCCCCAGCGCCCGCTCGATCTGGACCAGCACCTGCTCTCCAAAGGGATTGAGCGGCGCTTTCGGGTCATGGTGCCGGGGTTTGCGGGCTTGCCTGCCTTCATTCAAGGCACCGGGCTGCTGGCCACCGTTCCTGGCCTGATGCGCGAACACCTGATGCGCGGCCTGGCGGATGTCGAGGTGCCTGTGCCCTGCCCCCCCATGCCGATGTACATGATCTGGCACCTGCGCCACCAGCAAGATGCGGCGCACCGCTGGCTGCGCGAACAACTCGAAGCGGTGGCGAAACCCCGGGTTTAATAAGCATGCTTACAATGAACATCCAGAACACTGGAGACACGCCATGAACGACCTCGGACGGCTGGAAGACCTGCCCAAGGAGTATGTGCAGGACCTGCGCGACCTGAACCTGGTGCCCCTGTGGCCCAGCCTGCGCGCCGTGCTGCCACCCAAGGTGCCCACGCGCCAGACCCAGCCCACACACTGGGCCTACAGCACGCTCAAACCCTTGCTGTTGCAGGCGGGCGAGCTCACCCCGATTGAGAAAGCCGAGCGCCGCGTGCTGGTGCTGGCCAACCCGGGCCACGGGCTGGAGAACATGAAGGCCAGCCCCGCCATGTACCTGGGCATGCAGCTGCTGTTGCCCAATGAATGGGCGCCCAGCCACCGCCACACGCCCAATGCGGTGCGCATGATCGTGGAGGGTGAAGGCGCCTACACCACGGTGGACGGCGAGAAATGCCCCATGAGCCGTGGCGACCTGATCCTGACGCCCACCGGCCTGTGGCACGAACACGGCCACGACGGTACCGACCCGGTGGTCTGGCTGGATGTGCTGGACCTGCCCCTGGTGTATTACATGGAAGCCAGCTACCACATCAACGGGGACCGCCAGCGCATCCACACCGGCACGGGCGACCGGCAAAACACCCGATCGGGTGTCGCCCCCACGCGCATGTTTGACCGCAGCAGCCGGGCCTACCCCATGCTGCGCTACCCCTGGGCCGACACCAAAGCCGCGCTGCAGGCCCTGGCGGCAGACGATCCGGCGCAGGAGTGCGTGCAGGTCACCTACATCAACCCCGAGACCGGGGGGGACGCTGAAAACATCCTGGGCTTTTACGCCCTGATGCTGCGCCCCGGCCAGCGCCTGCGCCTGCCGGCCCGTTCGCCCGCCCAGGTCTTCCATGTGATCGAAGGCCAGGTGCAGGCGCAGATCGTCGACAAGACTTTCGACATGGTCGAAGCCGACACCTGCTGCGCCCCGGGCTACGAAGCCGTGACGCTGCAAAACCTGCGCGCCGACCAAGCCTCTTTTGTCTTCATCGCCGACGAATCGCCCCTGCACCGCAAGCTCGGTGTTTACGAGAACCGCGGATAAACCCATGACCACCTACCTCTTCAATCCCCCCGCCGTCCAGTCCCTGCCCATCCGTGGCAAAACCGAACGCTTTCCGGTCAACCGCATCTTTTGCGTGGGCCGCAACTACCACGCGCACGCGGTCGAAATGGGCCGCCCGGTCGACAAAAGCGTCGAGCAGGCCTTCTACTTCACCAAGTCGCCCCAGACCCTGGTGGAAAGCGGCGTGGACCGTGTGGCCGTGGTGGCCTACCCGCCGCGCACGAACAACTACCACTTCGAGATGGAACTGGTGCTGGCGATTGGCAAGCCCGGCTTCCGCGTGAAGGAAGCCGATGCGCACGAACTGGTCTATGGCTACGGCGCCGGTCTGGACATGACGCGCCGCGACCTGCAGCTGGTGGCCCGCGACAAAGGCCGCCCCTGGGACACCGGCAAGGACATCGAACAAGGCTCGGTCTGCTCCGAAATCGTGCCCATGCCCGGCGTGGTCATCGAGAAAGGCGCCATTGCGCTCGAAGTCAACGGCAAGACCCAACAATCGTCCGATGTGGACAAGCTGATCTGGAACATCCGCGAAATCATTGCCGACCTGTCCACCTACTACCATCTGCAGCCCGGCGACCTGATCTACACCGGCACGCCCGAGGGCGTGGGCGCTGTGGTGGCGGGTGACAAAATCACAGGGCGCGTTGAAGGTGTGGCCGAAGTGGCATTGACGATTGCTGCGGCAGAATGAACGAAGGAGAAAAGACCATGAAGCTCTACAACTTCTGGCGCAGCGGCACCTCGCACCGCACGCGCATCGCACTTGAGCTCAAAGGCCTCACCACCGAATATGTGGCGGTGCACCTGGCCAAAGAGGAACACCTGAAAGACGACTTCAAGGCCGTCAACCCCCAGCAACTGGTACCCGCGCTCGACACCGGCAGCGAAGTGCTGATTCAGTCGCCCTCCATCATCGAGTGGCTGGAAGAAAAATACCCCACACCGGCCCTGCTGCCGCGCGACCCGCAGCGCCGCGCCCAGGTGCGCGCGCTGGCCGCCATCGTGGGCTGCGACATCCACCCGATCAACAACCGCCGCATTCTGGAATACCTGCGCCACACCTTTGGCGCCAACGACGACGCCATCAACGCCTGGTGCGGCACCTGGATCAGCGCCGGCTTTGATGCCTACGAAGCCCTGCTGGCAGCAGACACCAAACGCGGGCGCTTCAGCCACGGCGATGCACCCACCCTGGCCGACTGCTACCTGATCCCGCAGATTGAAAGCGCACGACGCTTCAAGGTCGACCTGACGAAATGGCCACTGATCATGGCAGTGGAAAAAGCCTGCCTGGCACTCGAAGCCTTTCAAAAAGCGGCACCCGGCCAGCAGCCTGATGCGGCATGATCACCGCCCTTCAAAAAAGGACCCGGCGGGGTCCTTTTTTGTTGGCTGATCGGCTTGCGTGCAATCGGACCCACAGTTACTCGAATTACTGCAAGTGCCCGGCAACATCCGACCCAAAGCAGAAGTTGATTAGAAATTTCAGAACATCTGCTTCTTTAAGTTGCCTCAGCATATCAGTGTCAATCTTTCGTTCGGCTCATTTCCATTGCGAACGTAAACCGATTAGCTGGATGAATTGAGGTCGATATTTCCAGCAAATCACCGGAAGCATCGAAGTACCTGCGTGTGATCTTGAGTGCAGGCGAATTAATTTCGGCTTGGAGTTCAGCTGCAAGTGCTTCGGGCATCAGGATCGCTTCAATTTCTTGTCTGATGCGGGTAATGGCGCGCCCATATCGGGTCTCGATCAATGAACTGATCAAAGTCTCTGGCGACTTGCGCACCAACGTTCCGATGTCCTTGAAGGCAGCGTTCACATAAACGTCGGTCCAACAGATTGGGCGTTGTTTGGGTGGTGCATCCATGCGCAAACTGGATATCCGCAACCATCGCGTGCCACCTTCGCACCCGATTGCTTTGGCCATTCCCAGGTCAGCGACCACTTGTTCCGTTGATCGAATCACCCTCACATGGGTTGCACCGAACTGGGCCAATTCGTCGACCGTGGCAATCGATTGAGTGAAGCCAGTGGCGGGTCGCAGCGATTCAACCCTCGTGCCGACGTTTTTTCGTCGCGAAATCAAACCCAACTCTTGCAGTTCATCCAGTGCCTTGCGCACTGCGTATCGGCTCAAGCCATGTCTCTCGCACAGCTCAAATTCAGTAGGCAACAGAGAACCAACAGGGTAATGACCGGTAGCGATGCCCTCTGCAATTTCTCGGGCCAGTTCTTTGTGCGTGCTTTTGGACATGGTGTTCAGACGAGGCAATGGCGGAAATCAGGGTTATCCCTGATTATTTTTATGTTCGAACATATTTACAGTTCAATTGTTCGAACATACATATATGTTCGATATTTGTCAACATATTCGCACGATACCAATGACCTTCGCCTCCAGCACTGTCCTCGATTCCATTCTCTTCCGTGATGCTTTCGGAACACCCGCCATGCGTGACGTGTTTTCGGATCGCCGTCTCATCGCACGCTACATCGAAGTCGAAGTGGCTTTGGCAAAAGCCGAGGCTCGTTGCGGGGTCATTCCGTCCGAGGCTGCGGAAGTCATTGCACGCGAATCGAGCCTGGGGAGGATCGACTTCGACCACATGCGCCATGAAACAGACATTGTCGGCTACCCCATTTTGCCTTTGGTGCACCAACTGGTCAGCATGTGCGGTGAAGCCGGGCGATATGTCCACTGGGGTGCAACCACGCAGGACATCATGGACACCGCCAATGTGTTGCAGTTGCGCGATGCACTGGACATCGTCGAAAGCGATATTCGGACACTGCGCGGCATTCTGGCTGACTTGGCCAAAAAGCATCGCGACACCCCGATGGCTGGCCGCACGCACTTGCAGCAAGCCCTGCCGGTGACCTTTGGCTACAAAGTGGCCATCTGGCTGGCGATGTTCGATCGCCACCAGCAACGGCTGACCCAATTGCGTGAGCGCGTGCTGTGCGTAGAGTTTGCAGGCGCAGCAGGCACATTGGCCTCCTTGGGCGACAAAGGGCTGGAGGTGCAAAAAGCCTTGGCGCAGGAGCTGGGCCTCGCCGTTCCAGCCACCACCTGGCACGTCGCACGCGATGGATTCGCAGAAGCAGTCAACCTTCTTTCCTTGGTCACCGGCTCCCTAGGCAAGATTGCGCTGGACATCATGATCATGGCATCTACAGAGTTTGCCGAGGTCTACGAGCCGTTCGTCAAAGGTCGGGGTGCCAGCAGCACCATGCCGCAAAAGCGCAACCCGATTTCCAGTGAGCTGATGCTCGCAGCAGCCAAAGGTGTACGCCAACACGCGGGCTTGATGGTCGACGCCATGATCCAGGACTTTGAGCGCGCAACCGGTCCCTGGCACGCCGAGTGGATCGCCATCCCGGAAAGCTTCATCCTGACCGCTGGCGCATTACACCAAGCGAAATTTGCGCTGGGCGGTCTGATCGTCGACACCGACCAGATGCGCCGTAATCTGGGCATCAGTCGTGGCCTGATCGTGGCAGAGGCTGTGATGATGGGACTGGCGCCAGCCATCGGTCGCCAGCAAGCCCACGATGTTGTTTATGACGCTTGCCGCACTGTCAATGAAAAGGGAGGCACCTTGGCCGAAGCACTCGCAGCCCTGCCGGCAGTGACAGCCCACTTTGACCGTGCAGCCATTGACCGACTGACAGACCCTGCGAACTACCTTGGCTTGTCGCCCCAAATGGTCGATCGCGCTCTCACCGAGTCCGCCAAAACCGCTTGATTTTTTACCCCCAACCCAGGAGACTTCTCATGAAACTCATCAAAGCTGCTGCCGCAGCCGCCTTCCTATTGGCCTCTCAATTTGCGCAAGCCCAAGCTTGGCCTACCTCCAAAAGCTTGACTTGGATCGTCCCATTCGCTGCAGGTGGACCGACGGATGCAATGGCCAGAGACATTGCTGACAAGGTTGGCAAACAGATTGGCCAGTCCATCATTGTTGAAAACGCAGCGGGTGCTGGTGGAACGATTGGTGCGACCAAAGCCTCCAAAGCCAGTCCCGACGGGTACACGTTTCTGGTCGGTCACATGGGCTACATGGGTGCCGGTCCTTCTCTGTACAAAAAACTGGCATACGACCCCGTCAAGGATTTCGAGGCAGTGTTTCGCTTCCCGGACACGCCACTGGTGTTGCTGGTTGGCAAAAATTCACCCTATAAAAATGCCGCCGAACTGATCGCTGCAGCCAAAGCCAACCCAAAAAAAATCAACTTCGGCAACGCGGGCATCGGCTCCACATCTCACCTGATCGCTGCGCTGTTTGAGGCACGTGCTGGCATCGATGTCACCCCCGTGTCCTACAAGGGCGCAGCACCAGCGCTCAACGACCTGATCGGAGGGCAAGTAGATGCGATGTTCGACCAGAGCAATACGGCGCTGCCGCAAGTGCAAGGCGGTCGCTTGACCGCCATTGCACTGACGTCGCTGGCACCGATGCCTCAGCAATACCCGGGTGTTGCCCCGTTGGCTGAAAAAGCAATTCCTGGCTTTGAGGCGGCTACTTGGTATGGCCTGTATGCGCCCAAGGGAACACCCAAAGACGTGGTCCAAAAGATGCACCAGGCTTACACCCAGGCGCTGACGGATAAGACCTGGACAGCTCGCATGGCCAGCCAGGGCATTCAACTCTTGCCCGACGCACAATACACCCCAGACGCATTTGCCAAGCACACCGCTGCTGAGGTTGAGCGTTGGCGCAAAGTGGTGGCGGACGCCAAGATTCAAATCGACTAAAAACTTAATGATACAAATCGCGCAAGAAGATCTCGTAGTAAGTCTGGCTGACGCCTTCCAATACGTCAGCCATCACCATCCACCGGACTTCGTGCGCGCGCTGCGGCGTGCATGGGAAGCAGAGACCCATCCTCCTGCACGCGCAGCCTTAGAGCAACTGTTGGTCAACAGCAAGTTGGCCGCCCAGGGGCGGCGTCCGGTTTGCCAAGACACCGGCGTCGCGCAGGTCTTCCTTCGTATAGGCTGCGGCGTGCAATTTTTCCGCAGGGATGGGCAGCAGCCATTGAGCTTGCAAGCTGTGGCCAACGAGGGGGTACGCCGTGCCTACCGTGATCCACACAACCCATTGCGAGCGACCATGGTCAGAGACCCTTTGGGCTTGCGCCAGAACACCCGGGACAACACCCCCGCAGTTATTCACTGTGAGATGGTTGAGGGTGACCAGCTTGAAGTGTTGGTGGTCGCAAAAGGCGGCGGCGGTGATGTCAAGGCCAGGTTCACAACGTTGAATCCGAGTGACAACGTGGCCGACTGGGTGATTGAGCAACTCCCGGGCATGGGGGCGGGATGGTGCCCCCCGGGCACATTGGGTGTCGGTATTGGAGGTACCCCGGAACAAGCCATGCTGCTGGCCAAACTGGCATTGTTCAACCCCATTGACATGGACCTTTTGCAGGCTCGTGATGCACAAACTGCTGAAGAGTCTTTGCGGCTTGAGTTGTTCAATCGCGCCAATGCTCTGGGTATTGGTGCTCAAGGTTTGGGTGGCCAAAGTGCCGTGCTGGATGTGAAGGTACTTACACAGCCTTGTCATGCAGCCACCATCCCTGTGGCGCTGATCCCCAACTGCGCAGCTACTCGTTATCTACGGTTCACTTTGGACGGAAGCGGCCCCGCGTATATTGAGGAACCTTCGCCCTCTTTGTGGGAGGGGATTGCAGATCACTTTGACATGCCGGACGCTCTTCGGGTGAGTCTCGACCACGTTACTAAAGAAGACGTCGCTCAATGGAAAATTGGGCAGACACTGCTCCTATCAGGCAAGGTACTCACCGCGCGAGATGCAGCACACAAGCGGCTGGTGGACCTTCTCCAGCGAGATAAGTCACTACCTGTTGATCTGAGGGGACGAGTTGTTTATTACGTTGGCCCTGTGGATGCTCTAAACGATGAGGCAGTGGGCCCAGCAGGCCCCACTACAGCCACGCGCATGGACCGCTTTGTTGAACCCTTAATGGCTCAGGCTGGACTGCTCGCCATGATCGGTAAGGCTGAGCGAGGACCGCAAGCAGTAGCGGCTATTCGGCGTCATAAGGGAGCATATCTCTGCGCGACAGGCGGCGCAGCCTATCTGATGTCTCGCGCCATCCGCTCTGCACGCGTATTGGCATTTGAGGACCTCGGCATGGAGGCCATCCATGAATTTGAGCTGGTAGATTTTCCGGTCACCGTGGCTGTGGACAGCCAAGGAAAAACCATCCATCGCTTTGCACAGAGTGCGCATTCTGCTGATTGATCTCAACTGCGGTCGTTCAACACTGAAACGGGATGGTCTGCTTCTGGCCGATCCGAGACCATCGAGAGTAACCGAACCCACCCGCGATTTCCGCCATGCCCGGCGACACCAAACAGCAATGGGCCGTCAGACAGGATCAGGCAAACACTTCGGTGTCCACTTCGCTGTTGGCCTGCGCGTTGTAGCGGTCACCCACCACGGTGCGCTCGTTGATCAGGTCTTCCACGCGGGCCATCAGCTCGGGGGCGAGCTGGACGTTCACGGCCCCCAGATCGTCCATCAGGTGCGCCACCGAGGTGGTGCCCGGAATCGGGATCAGGTCTTGGCCCTTGTGCAGCAGCCAGGCCAGGGCCAGCTGCGAGGGGCTGCACCCGGCTTCCTGTGCCAGCGCGGTATACGCGGGCAGGAGCTTTTGGTTGGCGGCGTAGTTGTCAGGGGCAAAGCGCGGCATGGTGCGGCGGATGTCCTTGGCATCGAATGCGGCGATGTCCAGCGGGCCACACAGAAACCCGCGTGCCACCGGGCTGAAGGGCACAAAGGTCACGCCCAGTTCGCGGCAGGCTTGCAGCACCGCGATTTCAGGGTTGCGCGTCCACAACGAATATTCGGTCTGCACCGCCGTGATCGGGTGCACGGCGTGGGCCTTGCGCAAGGTGCTCGCTGACACCTCCGACAGGCCAATCGTCTGGATCTTGCCTGCGCGCACCAGATCGCTCAGGGCGCCCACGCTGTCCTCGATCGGCACGTTCTTGTCCCAGCGGTGCAGGTAATACAGATCGATCACATCGGTCTGCAGGCGGCGCAGCGCATCTTCACAGGTCTGGCGCAGGGTTTCGGGTCGACCATCGATCACGCGCACCTTGGTGCCATCGCCCTTGTCCACGCCCTGCATGCCGCACTTGCTGGCCAGGGTGAATTGGCGGCGGTGGGGCTTGAGCACCTGCCCCACCAGGGTTTCGTTGGCGCCAAAGCCATACAGCGCCGCCGTGTCGAACAAGGTCACACCGGCATCGAGTGCGGCCAGCAGCACGCGCTCGCCTTGTTCGCGCGACACAGGCGCGCCATAGGCGTGGCTGAGGTTCATGCAGCCCAGGCCGATGGCGCTGACGGAAAAGGGGCCAAGTTGTCGTGTTTGCATGGGACGGATCTTAGTGGTTTGCGCAAGCATAATCGACGCTCAAACCCGCCTGACCATGACCGACAGCCGACCGCCCCTGCTCGCCCACGAATGGATCGCCGGCCTTGAAAAAGGCCTGGGGGTGATCGAGGCTTTCGATGCCGACCACCCGCGCATGACCGCCACCGAGGCGGGTGAGCGTTGCGGCATGACGCGCACCGCCGCGCGCCGCTACCTCAAGACCCTGGCCCACCTGGGTTATGTGGGCACCGATGGCAAGCTGTACTGGCTGATGCCACGCATCCTGCGGCTCGGACATGCGTTCATCGAATCAGCCCGGCTGCCCAAGCTGGTGCAGCCAGTACTGCAGCGCATCACCAGCGGCACCGACGAGATCGCCTACCTCGGCGTGCTCGATGGGGACGACACGATTTTCCTGGCACGCAGTGGCAGCCCACGCCACACTTCTGCGGGTTACTGGCCGGGCACGCGCGTGCCCGCACAGGTCACGGCTGCCGGCATGGCCATCCTGGCCAGCCGGCCTGAAACCGAAACGGATGCCTGGCTGCAAGGCCGGGCCATGCCCGCTTTCACATCGTTCACGCTGGATGCCCCAGGCCTGCGGACCGCGCTTATGAAATACCGCCGCCAGGGCTGGGCGCTGTCGGAGCAGCAGCTGGAACTGAACTACCGTGGCGTCGCCGTGCCCCTGCTGGACCGGCACAACGTGGTGCAAGGTGCCATCAGCATCACCATGCCCATCAACCGCGAAGAAACCGACCATGCCTTGCTGCGCGTTCTGCCGGTGATGCAAGAGGCCGCCAGGAGTTTGCGGCCTCTGCTCTAGCTCACACTGCCGCAGGCAGCTCGTGCGGCGCAGCGCTGGTGGTGTGCGCACCGCCCAGGAACAGACGATCCATCTGCGGGTCAGCCAAAATCTCGGCAGCAGGTTTGTGCAGCACCAGACGGCCAGACTCCAGCGCGATCGCATCGTCCGAGTACTTGAGCGCGCTCTTGACGTTCTGTTCGACCATCAGCACCGTGGTGCCCTGGTCGGCCAGCTTGCGCAGCAGCTTGAAGACGTCTTGCACCACCATGGGCGACAGGCCAATCGAGGGCTCGTCGATCAGCAGCACCTTGGGGCGCAGCAACAGGGCGCGGCCGATTTCCAGCTGCTTTTGCTCACCACCCGACAGCGAGGCTGCGCGCGAATGAATGCGCTCCTTCACGCGCGGGAAAAACTCCAGCACTTCGGGGATGCGTTCGTGCGTGGTCTTCATGCCCAGCGTGATGCCGCCCAGCTCCAGGTTTTCATAAACGCTGAGCTGGCCAAACAGGTTGCGGCCCTGTGGCACAAAGGCAATGCCTTGCGCCAGCAGCGCTTTTTGCGTGGCACCGCTGACGTCCTGGCCGTTGAGCAGGACCTTGCCCTGGCGCGGTTTGAGCAGGCCAAACAGCGTTTTGAGCACGGTGGACTTGCCCGCGCCGTTGGGGCCGATCAGCAGCGTGATGGTGCCCGGCTGGACACTGAACGACAGGTTGTTCAGGATCATGAAATCCTTGTAACCAGCGACCACGTCATTGAATTCGATGCACGGAGTGGCTTGTGTGTTCATGTCAGCTCCCCAGGTAGGCGTCGAGCACCTGTTTGTTGGAACGGATTTCTTCGGGCGTGCCAATGGCCAGCACCTTGCCCTCGACCATCACCATGATGCGGTGGCACAGGTCCATCACGAAATCCATGTTGTGCTCGATGACGACAAAGCTGCCGCCACGGCTGCGGTTGAGGTCCTTGAGCAGCGTGCTGATGCCGCCCACCAGCGAAGGGTTCACACCCGCGCAGGGTTCGTCCAGCAGCACCAGATCGGGCTCACTCATGAAGGCCATGGCGATGTCCACCAGCTTTTGCTGGCCGTACGACAGCTCGCCCGCCTTTTTGTCAGCCACATGGCGGATGTGGAACTGGTCGATCAGCGCATCGGCCTTGGCACCCAGGTTCGAGTCGCCAGGCGCGAACATGCGGCTGAACATGGAGCCGTGGTGCTCTTGCGCGGCCACGATCAGGTTGTCGCGCACGGTCATCTTGCCAAACACCTGCAGGGTCTGGAAAGTGCGGCCCACGCCACGGCGGTTGAGCTCCAATGGACCCAGCTGCGTCACGTCTTCGCCGTTGAGCTCGATGCGTCCACTGTCGGGCGTGATCTGGCCCAGCATGGAGTTGAACAGTGTGGTCTTGCCCGAACCATTGGGACCGATCACGCCGAAGATCTCGCCAGGACGCACGTCAAACGACACGCCACCGACAGCCTGGATGGCGCCGTAGGCCTTTTTCATGTCGGTGACCTTCAGGACCGGCTGGCCCTGGACACGCTCGTGAGGATGGAGGCTCATGGTCAGATTCCTTTCGCAGCATTGGCCGCAGCAGCGCGGGCTGCGGAGGCCTCACGCGAGGCGCGGCGGGCCGCGATGCGGTCGGGGATGGACAGCAGGCCGTCGGGCAGCCAGATCATCAGCACCACCACGGCGGCGCCAAAGATGAACAGGTACCAGGCCTGGGCAAAGCGCAGCCATTCGGGCAGCACCACGCCCACGGCCGAACCCAGCACCGGTCCCAGGAAGTAGCCGGGGCCGCCCACCACCACCATCAAATACATCATGATCGACGCGCCCACGGTGAAGAGCGCCGGGTCGATGAACTGCACCTGCGAGGCATACAGGCCGCCCGCAATGCCGGCGTAGACCGCGCCAATCGCAAAGCTCAGCAAGGTGTAACCACGGGTGTCGATGCCCAGGCTTTCGGCACGGATCGCGTTGTCGCGCAGCGCGGTAAAGGCCTTGCCCCAGGGGGAGCGCAGCAGGCCCCACAACAAGAGCGCCAGCACCACGGTGAAGGCCAGCACCAGGTAGTAGTAGGCCAGATTGCCGTCAAAGCTGATGCCCCCCAGGCTGGGACGCGCGATGTTGTTGATGCCGAAGGTGCCACCGGTGAGCCATTCTTCGTTGCGCATCACCAGCCACAGTGCGGTGTTGAAGCCCAGCGTGGCAAACGCCAGGTAGATGGTCTGAACCCGCAGCGCCGGAAAACCCAACGCCAACCCAGTAAAAAAGCAAATCAGTACCGCCACCGGCAGGCCCAGCCAAAAGCTGAAACCGGCCTTGAGAAGGATGGCCACGGTGTAGGCACCGATGCCAAAGAAGGCGGCGTGTCCCAGCGACTTTTGGCCGGCATAGCCCACCGTGAGGTTCAGGCCCATGGTGGCGATGATGAACACCAGCCAGGTGGTGAAGATGTGGATGCCATAGTTCTTGAGGAAGCTGGGCACCACCAGCAAAACAGCCAGCAGCGCCAGGCCGATGAACAGGTTGAGCTTTTTCATACTTTGCGCTCCTCTTTTTTGCCGAGCAGGCCTTGCGGCTTGAACAGGATCACGACCATGAAGATGATCAGGGCCACCGCATCCTTGTAGGCCGGCGAGATGTAGGCGGCAGCCAGGTTCTCGCACACGCCTACGATCAAACCGCCCAAGAGCGCGCCGCGCGAGTTGTTGAAGCCGCCGATGATGGCTGCGAAGAAGGCTTTGGTGCCCAGGCCCTCACCCATGTCGAACTTGGCCAGGTACGTGGGCGTGACCAGCAGCGCGGCGGCAGCGGCCAGCACGGCGTTGATGGCAAAGGTGTAGAAGATCATGCGCGGCACATTGATGCCCAGCACCGAAGCGCTCTCGGTGTTTTGCGCCACAGCCTGCATGGCGCGGCCGGTCACGGTCTTGTTCAAAAAGGCCTGCGTGACCAGCACCAGTACCATGGCAAACACAAAGGTGCCGATGTCGCCGGTGGAAACAGTCACACCGGCCACTTCCAGAATCTGATCAGGGAAAATTTGCGGAAAAGGCTGTGGCTCGGCACTGTAGCCAGCGCGCACGCCGTTGCGCATGGCGATCGACAGGCCGATGGTGGCCACGACGATGGGCATCATGCCGTACTTGAACAGCGGGTCCACCAAGCCACGCTTGAACAGCCAGCCCAGCACCAACACCGACACCACCACGCTGATGGCAAAAGCCACCGTGAGCGGCATGCCCCCGTGCAGAGCCACCACCATCATGAAGGCGGGCAGCATCACGAACTCGCCCTGGGCAAAGTTGATGGTGCCTGACGCCTGCCACAGCAGCGTGAAGCCCAGGGCCGCAAGCGCATAAATGCTGCCCGTGGCCAGGCCACTGAAGAAAAGTTGAAGAAAGTCGGTCATGGTTCACCTCGCCGGCCGCGCCGCAGGGCGCAATCACTCAAAAAAAGGCGGACCCCTGCGGGCCCGCCTTGGCATGCCTCCAGGGCTTACTTCTTGACCAGGCCTGCGGGCGGCAGGGTGGCCACCACTTCCGGACGACCGTTCTTGACTTCCACCAGGAAGCTTTCGCGGTCCAGATCGCCCTTGTCGTCAAAGCACACATCCAGCAGCACATTGGGGTGCTGTTTGGTGCTGAAGCAGCTGTTGCGCAGCGCAGCGGCCACGGCCTTGCGGTCGAGCTTGCCAGCTTTTTCGATGGCGGCTTTGAGCACGTACACGCCGGTGTAGCCCTTGATGCCGTTGTGGTCGGAGTCGGCTTTGTATTCGGCTTTGTACTTGGCGCCGAAGGCCTTGAGCTGGGGGGCATCGACCGTCAGACCCACGTGGGCCTGGGCGCCGTTGGCGGCTTCGCCAGCAAGCTCAACCACTTTCTGACCCGTCAGCGTGGTTTCACCAATGATCAGCTTCTTCACGCCTTGCTTGCGCAGCTCGCGCAGGGCACGGGCAGATTCTTCTTCGTTGGTGTAGACGAACACGGCATCAGCATCAGACTGCTTGGCCTTGAGCACGGCAGCCGAGAAATCCACCTGACCTGCATCGGTAGAGATGTCGGCCACGATCTTGGTGCCCGAGCCGTCGAGCAGCTTGGTCAGCGTGTCACGACCGCCTTTACCGAAGTCGTTGTTCACGTAGATCACGGCCACGCTCTTGGCCTTGCTTTTGATGAAGTTGGCCAACTTGGGGAAGGACACGCTCTGGCCGAAGGCGGTGCGGAACACATAGGGATTGCCCTGAGCGGTGATGGCAGCGGCTTCACCACCGGTGAAGTTGGGCACTTCGCCGCGCTTGGATTCGGCCATGGACACCATGATGGAGCCGGAGTAGACAGGACCAAAGATGGCAAACACGTCGTTGTCCACGGCCTTTTGCGTCAGGCCTTTGGCCACGCCGGGGTTGGTCTGCGTGTCTTCGGTGGTGTAGCTGATCTTTTTACCCAACACGCCGCCGCCTGCGTTGATTTCCTTGATGGCCAGTTCCACACCGTTCTTGAACAGGGTGCCGGCGGTGGTGCCGGGGCCCGACAGTTCGACGATGTTGGCGATCTTGATGTCCTGGGCGTTGGCCAGGCCAGCGGCGGCCAGCGCAGCGCAGGCGGCCAGGGTCTTCAGGGTTGCTTTCATGGATGTCTCCTCGGTTTTCAAAAAAGGGCTGGATCAGGCCCGGGGTTGGAAAAAGCATGCCTCCCCGGGGGTTTCCGCAGGGTGGTGGGAATGTAGGTGGCTTTGGTGGACTTCGCGCCCTTGGTCAAATCCATAAAGTTCAATGATCGCCTCTACGCGTTCATTTATCGAACGTTTAAAGGGTTAATCCTGAGCATTAGCCCTGCAGGCCCAGGGCGTGGCGGGCCGCAATGCGGCCAAAGACCAGGCCCGGACCGATGGTGATGCCCGGCGCCGGGTAGGTGCCGCCCATGATGGAGTGCATGTCGTTGCCGACAGCGTACAGGCCGCCAATGGCCTGTCCGCCTTCGCCCAGCACCTGCGCGTGTGCGTTGGTGGCAAAGCCGGTGGACGCGCCAATGTCGCCCGGGTACAGGCGCACGGCATAGAACGGGCCTTGCGCCAGCGGGCCCATATTGGGGTTCTTGCCCGTCCAGGCCGGGTCGCCCAGGTTCTGCTGGTAGGCGGTCTCGCCCCGGTGGAAGTCGGGGTCCACGCCGGTTTCTGCGTTGCGGTTGTTTTGCGCCACGCTGGCCTGCAGGGCCTGCGCGTCCATGCCCAACTGGCTGGCCAGTTCGGCCAGGCTGGCGCCTTCGGTCAGGTAGCCATCGGCCAGGAAAGGTGCCAGGCCTTTGCCCCCCGGGCGCACCATGCCGATGCCGTATTTGCGCAGCGCGTCTGCATCGCAGACCAGATACGCCGGAATGCTTGGACTGCGCTTGTGCGCCTCTTGCATGGCCAGGCCAAACAGGTGGTAAGACGTGCTTTCGTTGAGGAAGCGCTCGCCGCGTGCGTTGACCGTGATCATGCCGGGCTTGGCACGGTCCATCACAAAGTGTGGAAAGACGGCGGTGCTGCCGTCCGCGCGCTGGCGCAGCGACACCGGCGCCCAGAAGGCATGCGACAGACCGCCCTGCCCGTACACCGCACCCAGCTGCTTGGCCAGGTCGTGGGCCTGGCCGGTGTGGCCCGGTGCGGCGGGCGACCATTCGGCGGGCACGCCGGGCAGCATTTGGGCGCGCAGTTCGGGGTGGCGGTTGAAGCCGCCACTGGCCAGCACCAGGCCTTTGTTCACGCGCACGCTGCGGCGTTCGCCCTGGCACCCGATGTCCACGCGCTCGATGCCATGCGCACCACGAACGATGTGCTCGACCGTGGTGCCCAGCGCGATGGTCACGTTGGGGTGTTTGGAGAGCGAATACAGCAGCCGTGCCACATGCGCGTTGCCCATGACCAGGCGCGTGCCGCGCGGCCAGCTCAGGCGGTCCATGGCGTGGCGCAGCACGATCTTCACCGAGTGCTTGAGCGAGGCCCAGGACTTCGTCATCGCCAACAGGTGGTTGATGTCGGTGCGGTCCACCATCATGCCGCCGATGACGGTGAACTCCGGGATAGGCGGGCGCAGCAGTGCGAACAGCTCGCGCCCCAGCCATCGCGCATCAAAGGGCATGGGCTCCAGGGCGCGGCCGTTCAATGTCGAACCACCCAGGTCCGAGATGTAATCCGGGTGCTTGGGGTACGGGCGGTATTTCAGCTCCGAACGGCTTTCCACCTCGTCCACCGCAACACGGCCATTGTCCAAAAAGGCCTGACGCACCGCTTTGGAAGTGCGCTCGCCCACCGCGTTGTCGAGGTAGCGGGCCGTCTCGGCCAGCGTGTCGCCGGGATTGACCTTGGCCGCATGTTTGGAGCCAGGAATCCAGCTCGTGCCCGCCGACCAGGCCGTGGTGCCGCCCACGAATTCAGTGCGCTCGACCAGCAACACACTGGCGCCCTCCAGGGCAGCAAACAATGCGGCGGCCATGCCTGCGCCACCGGCGCCCACCACCACCAGGTCGTAGGCACTGGCATCGCCCAGACTTTGAATACCGTTCTTCAGGACTTGCATTTCAGGCCTCCAGCAAAAACTGAACCATCAGGTCGCGCACACGCGCAAACATGTCAGCGCCCGTCATGGTCTTGCAGCCCTTGGCGCGTGCGGCAGCCACCATGGGTGGCACAGCGGGCGCGGTGATCACGCAGCCCACAAATTGCTGTGCGCTGAACTTGCTCGAGTCGATCGGGTGCGGGTCGCCGTCCTTCATGCCGATGGGCGTGGCGTTGATGCAGAGGTCAAAACCGGTCGGGTCATTGCTGCCAGCGGACACTTTGCCCAGGCCCAGGCTGGCCAGGCGCGCGATCAAGCCGTCACGGCGCACCGTGTCCGGATCGTGGACGGCCAGTTCTCGCACGCCGGCCATCACCAGCGAATAGGCAATGGCCGAACCGGCACCGCCCGCCCCCACCAGCAAGGCGCGCTGGCCCTGCGGCTCACAGCCTTTGCTTTTCAGTGCTTCCACATAGCCCATGCCGTCGAACATGTCGCCGTGCCAGGTGCCGTCGGCGTTGCGGCGCAGGGTGTTCACCGCGCCCAGAAAGCGGCCACGGTCCGAGGTGGTGGCGCACAGGTCAAAGCAGGAAAACTTGTGTGGCACCGTGACGATGATGCCGTCCACGTTTTGCGCCAGGGACACCCCTTGGGCCCAGCCCGCCAAGTCGGCAGGGGCCACATGGGCCGGAATGCAGACCGCATTGCGCCCCGCGTCATGGAAAGCCTGCGTCACGCCGGCAGGGGATTTGACCTGGGCAATCGGGTCTCCCACGATGAAATGGACGCGGGTGGCGCCGCTCAAGGCTTGGGACATGTCTCGCTCTTTTCAAAAGTTGGCCGGCGCCCTGTCAGACCCCGGAATGGCGGCATCATATCGAAAAGTGGAATTCGATTCAAATATTGAATTTTTTTCCAAAATTCAATACACTGCCGCCATCCGCGAGCAAAACCACGAGACAAACCATGCCCCCCACCCGTCTGGCCCTGATTGGCGCCGGCACCATCGGCAAAACGCACATCGACCGCATCGGGCAACACCCCGACCTGGTGCTGGCCGGCATTGCCGACCCAACGCCCGCTGGCCAGGCTTTGGCCCAGCGTCTGCATGTGCCTTGGGCGGCCGAGGCCACCGCCTTGTTCGACCAGGTCCACGCGCAAGGCGCCATCGTGGCCACCCCCAATGCCACGCACGTGCCAGTGGCCCTGGACTGCCTGGCGCGCGGCATCCCGGTTCTGGTGGAGAAACCCGTGGCCGACACGGTGGCCGAAGCACGCCAACTGGCCGACGCCGTGGCGCGCACCGGCGTGCCGGTGCTGGTGGGTCACCACCGCCGCCACAACCCGATCAACCAGCGCGCCCGCGCCCTGATTGAAGGCGGCCAGCTCGGCCGCATCGTCAGTGCCACCGCGCTGGCCACCTTCCTCAAGCCCGACCCTTACTTTGATGTGGCCTGGCGCCGCCAGGCCGGCGGTGGCCCGATCCTGATCAACCTGATCCACGACATCGACATGCTGCGCTTTTTGCTGGGCGAGGTGACCGAGGTGCAGGCCATGGACAGCCGCGCCGTGCGCAACTTTGAAGTGGAAGACACCGCCGCTGCCGTGCTGCGCTTTGCCAGCGGCGCACTGGCCACGGTCATCGTGTCGGACGCCGCCACCTCGCCTTGGTGCTGGGACATGTGTGCGGGCGAACAAGGCCAGTACCCGCGCCAGGACGTGGCTTCGCACCAGATCATGGGCACGCACGGCGCGCTGTCGCTGCCCGACCTGGGGCTGTGGCAGTACCGTGGCCAGCGCGGCTGGCACGACGAACTCTCGCACGATGAAACCCGGGTCCATGCCGCCGATCCCTACACCCGCCAGCTCGAACACTTTGCGGCCGTCATCGCGGGCCAGGCCCAACCCTTGTGCAGCGCACGCGACGGTCTGCGCACCCTGGCCGCCACGCTGGCGGTACACGACGCGGCCGTTGGCGGCACCACCATCACGCTGAAAGACTGACATGAGCGGCGTCCTCGAACGAACCCTCGGCATCCTCGAACTGCTCTCGCAACACGGCGAGGGCATGGAGCTGGCCACCATGGCCGACACGCTGGGCATCCCGCGCAGCGCGGTGCACCGCCTGCTGGCCGACTTGGTGCGTCTGGGTTATGTGCGCCAGGCGCGCGGCCACGGCGACTACCTGCTCACCACCAAGCTGGTGTCCATGGGTCTCTCTTACCTCAGCAACACCGGCATCGTGGACATCGCACAGCCGCTGCTCAACCGCCTGGCCGAAGTCTCGGGCGAGCTGGTGCGCCTGTCGGTGGTCGATGGCGACCGCCTGACCTGGGTGGCCCGCGCACAAGGCGCACGCCAGGGCCTGCGCTACGACCCTGACATGGGCAGCGATGCGCGCCTGTCGTGCTCGTCGTCCGGCTGGGCCTGGCTCTCGACCATGAGCGATGACGACGCCCTGGCCCTGGTGGCCAGACAAGGCATCGGCCAGCCCGAGCAGTTCGGCCCCGCCGCCCCTGCCACACTGCAAGAGGTGCTGGCCGCCGTGCAGGCCACGCGCGAGCGCGGCTGGAGCATGACCACCGACACCTACACCCCGGGCCTGTCGGCGATTTCGGCACCGGTGCGCTTTGCGGGCCAAAACGCCTTTGGCGTGCTCACCATCGCTGGGCCTTCGGTGCGCTTCAATGCCGAACGCATGGCAGCACTTGGCCCCGAACTGGTGGCCACTGCGCAGCAGCTGGCCACGCTCAGCGGTGCCTCGCCCTTCTTCCAGCTCACGGCGGAGACCGGCAACAGCGCCTCGGCCGATGGCCGCAAACCCATCTACGCGGTCTGACCGTGGGCGCAGCACACCACACACTGGATTGCGACCTGCTGGTGATTGGCTCTGGCGCGGGCGGGCTGTCGGCCGCTGTCACGGCCGCGCACCTGGGCCTCAAAGTCATCGTGGCCGAAAAAGACCCGCAGTTTGGCGGCACCACCGCCTGGTCGGGCGGCTGGATGTGGGTGCCGCGCAACCCGCTGGCGGTGCAAGCAGGCATGGTTGAAGACATTGAAAAACCCCTTTCCTACCTGCGCCACGAACTGGGCGAGCAGTTTGACGAAGCGCGTGCCCGCACCTTTCTGGACAACGGCCCGCGCATGGTGGAATTCTTTCGCCGCCGCTCCGCGCTGCAGTTCATCGACGGCAATGTGATCCCGGACTTTCATGGCCACACCCCCGATGCCGCGACCGGGGGGCGTTCGATCTGCGCGGCCCCTTTTGATGGTCGCCGCCTGGGCGAGCGCCTGCACGACCTCAAGCCGCCGCTGCTCGAAACCACGCTGTGGGGCATGGGCATCGCTTCGGGGGCGGAGCTGCGCCACTTTCTCAATGCCATTCACAAGCCCGCTTCGTTCTGGTATGTCACGAAAAAAGTGCTGCGCCACTGGCGCGACCTGCTGGTGCACCGCCGCGGCACACAGCTGGTCAACGGCAATGCACTGGTGGCCGGGCTGGCCCGTTCGCTGCTGGACCAGGGCGGGCAAATTCTGACCAGCAGCCCCGCGACGCGCCTGCTCAAGGACGGCGGCCGTGTGACGGGCGCAGTGCTGCACACACCGCACGGCGCACTGCATGTTCAGGCCCGCCGTGGCGTGGTACTGGCTTGTGGTGGCTTTCCACACGACGCCGCCCGCAAACAGCAACTGTTGCCCCATGCCCCCACCGGCAACGAGCACTGGTCCGCCGGCAACCGCAGCAACACCGGTGACGGCCTGCGCCTGGGCGAGAGCGCGGGCGGTCAGGTGGCCAGCGACCTGCTGCAAGCGGCCGCACTGGCACCCGTGTCTTTGGTGCCCCGCATGAACCCTGGAATGGAGGGCAGCACCGCGCACTTCCCGCACCTGATCGAGCGTGCCAAGCCCGGCCTGATCGCCGTGACCGCGCGCGGCGAGCGCTTTGCCAACGAGGCCGATTCGTACCACGACGTGATGCAGGCCCTGCTGGCCGCCACACCAGCAGGTCACAAGCCGGAGGCCTGGCTGCTGTGCGACCACGCCTTCATCCGTTACTACGGGCTGGGCGCTGTCAAGCCCGCACCCATGCCACTCACGCCCTGGCTGGGCAACGGTTACCTCCAGCGCGGCGACACGCTGGCCGAACTGGCCCGCGCCTGCGGCATTGACGCCGAACGCCTGCAGGCCACCGTGCAGCGCTACAACGCCATGGCACTGGTGGGCCGCGACGCAGACTTTGCCAAGGGCGAGACGCCCTACAACCGCATCCAGGGCGATGCCATCAACGCCAGCGCACGCGGTCTGCCCAACCCCTGCATGGGGCCGATCGAACGTGGCCCTTTCTACGCCGTCAAAGTCGTCATGGGCAGCCTGGGCACCTTTGCGGGACTGCGCACCAACCCACAAGGCCAGGTGCTGGACGCACGCGACCAGGCCATTGCCGGCCTGTACGCCAACGGCAACGACATGAACAGCATGATGGCCGGTCGCTACCCCTCGGGCGGCATCACGCTGGGCCCGGCCATGACTTTTGGCTTTGTGGCCGCGCACCACATGGCAGGCCTTGCGCCGGAACATAGCCCTTTGAATTCCAACCCTTGAACCACCGACAGGAACACACCATGTACTACGAACTCGCCACCATGACCCTGCCCTTCGGAACCGCTGGCCAGGCCGCCACCCACGTGCAGGCCTACACCACCGCCGCAGACGCCCAGGGCGAACTGCTGGGCTGCTGGTTCACCGACATCGGCCAGCTCAACCAGATGGTCGTGCTGCGCGGCTTTGCCACGCTGGACGCCCTGCAAGCTGAGCGCGAGCGCACCCAAAAGCACGCCAGCCCCTTCGGTTGCGGCGAGATCTTCCAGAGCCTGGAGCAACACAGCTACAAAGGCTTTGGCTGGATGAAGCCGGTGCGCCCCAGCGCCGAAAGCGGCATCCAAGGCCCTGTCTATGAAATCCGCACCTACGGCATCAAGACCGGCGGTGTGCAGCCCACCATCGACCTGTGGGAGCAGTACGTGCCTGCGCGCGACAAGCTCTCGCCCTGCGTGGTGGCCATGGTCGCGCTGGACGGCCCGCTGCGCTTCACCAACATCTGGGCCTACGAGAGCCTGAATGCCCGCAGCCAGATCCGCGCCGATGCCGTGGCCCAGGGCATCTGGCCGCCCAAGGGCGGCCCGGCCCACCTGAGCACGAACATGGTCTCGACCGTGGCCATGCCCACCGCCGTTTCTCCGCTGAAGTGACATGGCGCGCATCTACTCCCTCGCCTACCTGAGTTCGCACCGCTGCACGCCGGCGCAAGCCATCCGCATCGCCGCACAAACGGGCTACCAGTTTGTGGGCCTGCGCCTGTGGCCTAACGCGCCTGGCGCACCCCAGCAGCACCTGTTGGGGCAAGCCGAGGCCCTGCGCGAAGCACTGGCCGCGCAACGCGACACGGGCGTGGGCGTGTTCGATCTGGAAATCATCCGCATCAACGAACAGTTTGACCCGCACACCTGGGACGCGCTCTACGACGTGGGTGCGCAGCTCAAAGCCAAGGCGATCCTGGTGGCTGGCGACGACGACAACGAAGCACGCCTGACCGAAAACTATGCCCGGCTGTGCGAAGTGATGCAGCCTTACGGCATGACCGCCGATCTGGAGTTCATGCCCTGGACCGCCGTGAAAGACGCCAAGAGCGCGCTGCGCATCGTGCAGAACGCCGGCATGCCCGCCAACGCGGGCATCCTGGTGGACGCCCTGCACTTTGGCCGCTCCACCACGACGCTGGAGGATATCCGCGCCATCCCGCGCCAGCTGCTGCATTACGCACAGATCTGTGACGCAGAGGCAGGGCTGAATTTCACTGTCGAACAGATGATCCACACCGCACGCTGCGAACGCCTGCTGCCCGGCGACGGCAACATCGATCTGCAAGGCCTGTTTGCCGCCCTGCCCGCCGACCTGCCGGTCAGCGTGGAGGTGGTGAACTTTGGCCGTGAGGCGAACACAGCGCCCCTTGAGTGGGCCGCTGAATGTCTGGCCGCAAGCCGACCTTTGACCGATTAAGAGACACCCATGGACTTTTCACTCAACGACGAACAAAAAATGCTGATCGAAACGGTGCGCCGTTTCATCGCCGAAGAATGCCAGCCGCTCGAAGACGAGATCGAGCAGACCGGCACCTTTGACACCACCAAGGCCCAGGCCCTGCACAACAAGGCCAAGGCCCTGGGCCTGTACGGCATGAACATGCCCGAAGCCCTGGGCGGCGGCGGTCTGTCCAACCTGGACCGCATCCTGTGCGAAGAACAGTTCGGCCACACCACCGACATCATCATCCGCCGCGCCTTTGGCAATGTGTACGAGCCGCTCTTGCACTGCAAAGGCGAACAGATCGAGCGCTGGCTCAAACCTTCGGTCGAGGGCACGCGCACCTGCGCCATCACCATCACCGAACCGGGCGCTGGCTCGGACGCGGCCGGCATCAAGACCACGGCCGTGAAAAACGACAAGGGCTGGGTGCTCAATGGCGGCAAGCACTTCATCAGCGACGGCGAGTGGAGCGATTTCTTTCTCGTCTCGGCCAAAACGGGCGAGAAAGAAATCAGCATGTTCATGGTGGACAAGGGTCTGCCCGGCTTCACCGTGGGCAAGGACCAGAAGATGATGGGCCTGCGCGGCACGCCACATCTGGAGCTGTTCTTTGACAACGTGCAGCTCGAAGACGCCGCCCTGCTGGGCGAGGTCGGTCAGGGCTTCAAGCTGGCCATGGGCGCGCTCAATGTGGTGCGCCTGGCCCAGGTGGGTGCCCGCGCGGTGGGCAAGGCCAGCCATGTCTGCGAAATCATGTTGGGCTGGGCCAACGAGCGCAAGCAGTTCAATACCCGGATCGGCGACTTCCAGATGGTGCAGCAGATGGTCGCGGACAGCGTGATCGAGATCAACGCGGCACGCTGGATGGTCTACCACGCGGCCTGGATGCTGGACCAGGGCCTGGACGCGCGCGAGCAGATCGCCATGGTGAAGGTGCATGCGGCCGAGACGCTGGGCCGTGTGGTGGACCGGGCGGTGCAGGTGTTTGGTGGCATGGGTTTCTGCAAGGAGCTGCCGATCGAGCGCTATTACCGCGATGCGCGGATTTACCGCATTTTTGACGGCACGAGCGAGATTCACCGGGGGGTGATTGCCAAGTCTGCTTTGAAGAAAGGCGCTGCGCTGTTTGATGTGAACCGCTGAGTTGGATGGCTTGTGCCACATCGGGGGCCGGATGAGCGGTGTGGGCAGGCTCCTCATGCTGGAGTACCAGAAATCGTCGCCCACCCACACCGCTCATCCGGCTGGTGACCTGGGAGTCCCACCCAAAGACTCGCGGACCACTGCCTCATCGGGTTTGGGGTGTGCCCCTCGGCCGATTTCTGGTACCCCAGCATGAGGCCGAGGGGCACACCCCAAACCCGATGCAGCACACCAGCAACGCAAGAACACCCCAACGAACGCGCAACGAGACAAGAACATGCAAACCAAATTCATGACCGCAGCCGAGGCTGCAAACCTGATCCAGGACGGTGACACCGTGGGCCTGATGGGCGGCGGTGGTGGCCTGATGGAAGCCACCCACCTGTTCGAGGCGGTGCAGGAACGATTCCTCACCACCCAAAAGCCGCGTAACCTGACGGTCATGCACGCCCTGGGCATCGGCGACAAAAAGACCAAGGGCATGAACTGCTTCGCGCACGAAGGCCTGGTCAAGCGCGTCATTGGCGGACACTGGGTCTGGTCGCCCGCCATGCAGCAGCTCGCCCTGTCCAACAAGATCGAGGCCTACATCCTGCCCGGCGGGGTGTCCAGCCAGCTCATGCGCGAAATCGGCGCAGGCCGCCCCGGCCTCATCAGCCATGTGGGCCTGGGCACCGTGTGCGACCCGCGCCACGGCGGTGGCCGCATGAACGACGCGGCCAAGGACAACCTGGCCGAAGTGGTGACCATCGACCAGCGTGAATGGCTGCGCTACAAGCCCTTCCCCATCCATGTGGCCATCGTGCGGGCCAGCAGCGCCGACGAGGACGGCAACATCAGTTTCGAGCACGAAGCCGCCAACCTCGACGCCCAATCGCTGGCCCTGGCTGCACGCAACAGCGGCGGCAAGGTCATCGTGCAGGTGAAAGAGCGACTGCCCAAGGGCGCGCTCAAGGCGCGCGAAGTGCGCATCCCCTCGGCCTGGGTGGACGCCATTGTGGTGGACCCGCAGCAGTCCACCAGCTACGCCATCCCGTTTGATCCAGCCTTCAGTGGCGAACTGACGGGTACCGAACGTGCGGCCAGCGAAGCCGAAGACCACGCCCGCGAAGTCGCGGCTGCACAGGAAGCCTTCAGCGAACGCCAGGCCGTGGCGCGCCGGGCTTATGGCGAGCTGTTCAACACTGGCAAGGCCCGCCCCGTCATCAACTACGGCGTGGGCGTGCCCGACGCGGTGGCCAAACTGATCGCCGCGCGCAACGAGCAGCACCGCATTTACCAGACGATTGAGCACGGCACCTACGGCGGCACGCTGATGGACGGCGTGCTGTTTGGCTATGCGCGCAACGCCACCGCCATGCTTGACGCCGCCACGCAGTTCGACTTTTATGGCGGCGGCGGTCTGGACATTGCTTTCTTGGGCTTTGGCGAGTTCGACGAAGAAGGCTCGGTCAACGTCTCGCGCCTGGGCGGCGTCACCGTCGGCCCTGGCGGCTTCATCGACATCGCGCAAAACGCCAAGAAAGTGGTCTTCTGCGGCACGCTGGCGGCCAAGGGCGTCAAGCTGCAAACCGGCGATGGGCAAATGCGTGTGCTGACGCAAGGCGTGGTGAAGAAGCTGGTGAAGCGTGTGGACCAGATCACCTTCTCAGGCCCGCAAGGCCTGGTGCGCAAGCAAGAGGTGCTGTACCTGACCGAGCGCGCCAGCTTCCGCCTCACGCCCCAAGGCATCGAGGTCTTCGAGATCGCGCCCGGCATCGACCTGCAGCGCGATGTGCTCGACCAGATGGACTTTGTGCCGCTGGTGGCCAAAGACCTGAAGGTGATGGACGGCGCGCACTTCATCGCCTGAGCCACAAGGCTCAACCGGGCGTCAACGCCCTCACCTTGTCCACAAACGGGGCAGGGACTGTTGCCACCTGTCGCGTGGTGCGGTCGATGAACACGATGCCGATCTTGCCGCGCGCCACCTCGCGCGCGGTGTCCAGGCATTCCATGCGGTAAACCAGGTCAAAGCCGTATTTGTTGAAGTCCTGCGGCACCATGCTCACACGCATGGTCTCGCCGTGAAAACCTTCGGACTTGTACTGCGCGACCATGTCGCCCACCACGATGGGGAAGCCCGCCACATTGCCCTCGGTGTATCCCAGCGACTTGAAAAACCGCACCCGAGCCTCAGACACCAGTGTGAGCAGTTGCGCGTTGTCGAGGTGCCCGCCCTGGTTGACGTGGCTGATGTAGATCTGGATGTCGGTCGAAAAGACGAATTGCTCGGGGAGCTGGAACTGGATACGGGGCATGGCTGGCTTGAAGAGAGAAAGGTCAATTATCCCGAATGGCCTTACGGCAAAGACACCTCCCCCACCCTCACCATCACAATCACCCCAAACGGGCATTGGCGCTCGCACTTGCGGCACCCGGTGCAACGCGGCTCGTCGTGCAGCACGGCTTGTTTTCGCCAGCCATCCGCCTGCAAACTGAGCACATGCGGTGGGCAGGCGGCCACACACCAGCCGCAACCGGTGCAGCGCGGGGTGTCGATCTGGGGCAGCCACATGGTGCCAGCATAGCGTGCAGGCCTGGGCACAGCAGGCGCTTTGTCGCCTAGATTCTGGCTTTCCCCCATCCCCTCCGGTTCAATGCACGCATGAACGCCCCCACCCCGCATCTGCAACGCCTGCAAAACGGCCCCATCCTGTCCACGCTGATCCGCCTGTCCTTGCCCAATGTGCTGGCCATGGTGATGACGGTGGCCGTGGGCATTGCCGAGACCTACTACGTGGGCCGTCTGGGCACCACGCCGCTGGCGGCCATGGCGCTGGTGTTTCCGTTTGCCATGCTCACCGGCATGATGTCGGCCGGGGCCATGGGCGGCGGGGTGTCGTCGGCTGTCAGCCGTGCACTGGGCGCCAGCAACACACTGCGTGCCAGCCAGCTGGTCTTGCACGCGGTGCTGATCGGCACGGTGGCGGGCGTGGCGTATTCGCTCTTCTTTGTCCTCGTGGGGCCAGCGCTTTACGCCTTGCTGGGCGGCTCGGGCGATGTGCTGGTGGCGGCCAGCCACTATTCGGCAGTGCTGTTTTCTGGCGCCTTGCTGGTGTGGCTGAGCAACACGCTCGCCTCGGTGTTGCGCGGTACGGGCAATATGCGCGTGCCTTCGGTGGGCATTCTGGGCACCGCCGTGCTGCAGATCGTTCTGGGGGGCGCCTTGGGTCTGGGCGCGGGGCCGGTGCCGTCATTGGGCATGACGGGCATCGCCATCGGGCACATCGTCGCCACGGCAGCGGGGGTGGTGTATTTCGCGTGGTTTCTGTGGTCGGGGCGTGCGCGCCTGCACCTGGCGCTGCACGGCTTCAAGCTGCAGACCGAAATGCTGCATGACATCCTCAAAGTCGGGGCCGTGGCCATGATCTCGCCGCTGCAGTCGGTGCTGGCGGTGCTGATCTTCACCGGCCTGATCGCACGGCTGGGCACGCTGGCGCTGGCGGGCTACGGCATTGGCCAACGGCTGGAGTTTTTGCTGATTCCGATCTCGTTTGGCATTGGCGTGGCTTCGGTGCCCATGGTGGGCATGGCGGTGGGTGCGGGCAACATTGCCCGTGCACGCCGGGTGGCCTGGACGGCCGCTGCGCTCTCAGCCGTCAACCTGGCCCTGATCGGTGCATGGGTGAGCCTGTTTCCCCTCCAATGGGCGGGCCTGTTCACGCAAGACACGGCAGTGCTGCAGCATGCCAGCGACTACCTGGTGACCGCGGGGCCTTTCTTTGCCTTTTTTGGCATGGGCCTCACGCTGTACTTCGCATCGCAAGGCTCGGGCAAGGTGCTGGGGCCGGTGGTGGCGGGCACGGTGCGCCTGCTGCTGGTGGCGGGCATGGGCTGGTGGCTGCTGGTGCAAGGCGCCAGTGCCCAGGCCTATTTCTGGCTGGTGGCGGCGGCCATGGTGGTGTATGGCGTGACCACGGTGGTGTTGGTGCGCCTGACGCGCTGGCAGCGCCCCTGAAGCTGCGTTGAGGCGACTTTGACACGGGCGCAGCGGGTATATTCAGATCCATGCCTTTCACCGCCGAATCCACCCGTGCAGCCCGCATGGAACTGGCCAACCGCCTGTTCTTTCGCCTCTACCAATGCGCCAACCTGCTGCACAAGACTGGCTCGCGCGCGGTTGAAAGCGAAGGGCTGACGACACAGCAGTGGGCGGTGCTCGGTGCCCTGTCCCGGCCCGAGGCCGAGGGCGGCATCAGCGTGGGCGATCTGGCGCGTTACCTGATGGTCAGCCGCCAGAACCTGGCCGGGGTCGTCAGCCGCATGGAGCGCGATGGGCACATCGAGGTGGTGCCCGATGAAAAAGACCGCCGTTCACGCCTGATCCGCATGACAGAACACGGCCGAACCGTCTGGCTGGAGCACGCCTTGCCCAAGATCGAGGCTTACTATGAGCAGGCGCTCGACGAATTTTCAATGGGTGACATCACCCACACGCTGCATTACCTGTTGCAACTGCTGGACAACATGAAGCGCCTGGACAACGGGCCGGACGAAGAAGTCGCCAGCCCCTGAATCACATCTGCGCCAGCAAACCGCCGTCAATGGCCAGCGTTTGCCCGTTCACATAGCCCGCTGCGGGCGACACCAGAAACAGCACCACCGGTGCAATGTCTTCGGGCGTGGCCCAGCGGTTTTGCGGGACTTCCTGGCGCAAAAAGTCTTCAAAACCTTCGCGTTCCTGCAAACCTGCCGTGAATTCGGTCTTCACAAAGCCTGGGGCGATTGCATTGGCGGTGATGCCCTGCGGGCCATATTCCACCGCAATGGCGCGGGCCAGCGCGCTCAGCGATGCCTTGGCGGTGGAATAAGCAGCGATCAAGGGCATGGTGGACTGGCCTGACACCGACGAGGTCATGACCACGCGGCCAAAACCCCGTGCACGCATGCCGGGCAAGAACACACGCGTGCAGTTGAACGCGCCGCCCACATGCACATCCTGGATCTTCTGCCACTCCTCGCGGCGCATGTCCACCAGAGCTTTGCGGTTCTGGTTGCCCGCATTGCTCACCAGAATGTCCACTGGCCAGCCGGCCACATCGAGCGCATCAGCGGCTGCCTGCACCGCGGCGAAGTCCGACACATCAAAGGGCGCAGCCCTGGCGCTGATGCCCTGCGCCTGCAGGGCCTGCACGGCCTGCATGCAGCCGACCTCCTGCAGGTCGTTGATGACCACACGCGCGCCTGCATGGCCCAGCGCAGTGGCGATCGACAGACCGATGCCACGCGCCGAACCCGTGACCAAGGCCGTGCGCCCTTGCAGGCCAAAATTCTGCGTCAGATACAAGGTGTTCATGGCTCAAGCTTTCACCGGTGGTTTGCCCGGACGACCGGGGATCATGCTCAGCATGTGGTCGGCCACACCGCCGTCCACCACCAGGTTCTGACCATTCACATAAGCCGCGCCCTGCCCGATCAGGTAGTGCACCGCGTGGCCAATGTCGTCTGGCCGGCCGATGCGCCCCATGGGCACCAGCGCTTCGCGGCGGGCCTTGGTGTCCGCGTCCTGGTAGACCGCTTCGGTCAGGGGCGTGCGGACCATGCCGGGGCAAACGGTATTGGTGCGGACACCCTCCGGCCCCCATTCCTGCGCCAACTGTCGGCACAGCATGATGAGCGCGGCCTTGGCCGGCGAATAGCCGCCATAGCCCGGATGCGGGTGCAGGCCCGACATGGACGCAATCGCCGTGATGCTGCCGCGCGTGCGCTTGAGCGATGCGTAAGCCGCCTGCGCCATCAAAAACACCGAGCGGGTGTTGAGGCTGAAGGTCAGGTCCCACTGCTCGACCGGCAGATCGGCCAGCTTGCCGGGCCCCGAAGCGCCAGCCACGCAAACCAGCGCATCCAGATCGCCACCGGTTTCGATGGCCTGCCGCACGATGCCTTGCGCCTGCTCGGGTTTTGTCACATCGCCCGTGAAGCCATGCACCTGCACGCCCAGGTCGCGCAAGGTCTGCAGCAAGGCATCGAGCTTGGCCCCTTTTTGCGAACTCGCCACGCTCAGGGTCAGCCCTGGCTCACGCTGGGCCAGCAGCTCGCAAATGCCCTGGCCAATACCCCCTGTAGCGCCTGTCACCAATACATGCATCATTGAACTCCATCAAAAAAGCCGCCTGGCACAAGGCACAGGCGGCTTGGGTGCCATCATTTCAGGCCATCACATCTTGCACAGTGGCGAGGGGGCCGGAACGATGGACGGCGGGAAAGTCTGCTCGACCACCGGACGCAACACGCCATCGACCACCTTGGCACGGCCCACGTAGTTGGGCAGCACCAGCTGGTTGTCGGCCGCACGCATGGTCACATTGCCATAGATGGTGTCGAGCTGGGCACCGCGCAGGGCCTTGCTCACGTCTTCGGGCTTGTTGCTCTTGGCCAGCCTGACACCTTCAAGCATGACCTGGGCGCCGTTGTAGGCCTGGCCTTCGTTGTCGGTGGGCAGGCGGTTGAACTTGGCTTTCCAGGCGGCCACAAAGGCTTTGCTCTTGGGTGTGTCGATGTCGGGCGTGTAGCCGGTGGTGCCGGGCGTGCCCTCCAGGGCCTTGCCGGTGGCGTTGATCATGAAGTTCAGGATCAGCGAGTGGCCAATCAGCGGCGTCTTGGGGATCAGGCCGAATTCTTCAGCCTGCTTGACGAAGGCGATTGCATCGCGGCCGATTTCGGCCACCCAGATGCCATCCACACCAGCGGCCTTGAGCTGCGCAATGTAGGGCGAGAAGTCCTTGGTGCCCATGGGCACGTACAGGCTCAGTGGCACGCTCTTGCCTGCGGCTTCGGCGGCTTTCTTGAAAGACTCACCCGAATCACGGCCCCAGACGTAGTCGGCCGCGATCACGGCAAACTTGTTGCCCTTGATGTTCTTGGCCCAGGCGTTGATCATCGCGATGTCCATCGCGTCGGAGTGGTTGGTGCGGAAGCTGCGCGGCTTGCAGGTGTCGCCCGTCAATTTGTCGGACTTGCTGGCCACCACGAAGTAGGCAGCGTCCCAGCGGTCCAGGTTCTGGGCAATGGCCAGAGAGATGGACGACGGGATGGCACCGATCAGCAGGTTGTGACCTTCGCGGGCCATTTTTTCGGCTTCGCGGCGGCCGGCATCGGGCGTGCCTTCGTCATCGGCTTCTTTGACTTCGATCTTGCGACCATCCACACCGCCCTTGGCATTGGCTTCGTCGATCGCGAACTTGATGGCGCGGATCACTTCTTCGCCCTGCTGGGCGAACACGCCCGACTTGGACGAGACCAGACCGACCTTGACGGGGTCTTTGGCCTGGGCCAAGGCGGCCATGGGCAGCGCGGCGATCAGCGCGGCAGTGGCCAGCGAGCGTTGAAGGGTTTTCATCTTGAACATGCTTGTCTCCTTGTTGGAATTGCCGGAAACCGTCCGGACATCGGGTTGGGAAAAATGCTCAGACCATCACATGGCTTTCCAGGTCGTGCAGCCCTTCGCGGGAATTCACCACCTGGCCTTGCGCCACGACCGAACCCTTGGCCATGGCCAGATAGCGGTGCGCCACGCGCACCACCAGGCTCATGTTCTGTTCGATCAGCAAGAGCGCTGTGCCCTGGTCGGCCACTTGGTTGAAGATGACCGCCAGTTGGTCCACGATCACCGGGGCCAGGCCTTCGGTGGGTTCGTCCAGCAAGATCAGCGAGGGGTTGGCCATGAGGGCCCGGCCCACCGCCAGCATCTGCTGCTGTCCACCCGACAGCGCCGTGCCCGGCGTGTGGGCGCGCTCCTGCAGGATGGGAAACAGCTTGTAGATCTCCGGCACTGTCCAGGGACCTTTTCGGCCCACCGCAGCGCCCAGTTGCAGGTTTTCCTCGACCGTGAGGTTGGCCACGATGCGTCGGCCCTGCGGCACCACCACAATGCCGTGTTGCGCGGCCATGTAGGCGCGCAGCCTGGTGTGGTCTTGCCCGCCAAAGTGCACATGCCCTTCGCGCAAGGTGGCCAGCCCCAAAATGGTGTTGACCACGGTGGTCTTGCCCACGCCGTTGCGGCCCACCAGCGCCACGCGTTCGCCCGCATTCACATGCAGATCCAGCCCGTGCAGGATGTGCGCCGCGCCATAAAAGGCGTGGACATTTTTCAGATTCAACAGTGCGCTCATGCCGCGCTCCCCAGGTAAGCCTCGCGCACACGCGGGTTGGCGCGCACCTCGGCCGGTGCGCCCGAGGCGATCACGCGGCCCAGTTCAAACACGGTCACCACGTCCGAGATGCCGAACACCACGTCCATGTCGTGTTCCACCAGCAGCACCGACACGTCCCAGCTGGAGGTGAGTTTTTTCAGATGCTGGGCCAGATCCAGCGACTCCTTGACCGAGAGGCCGGCCATCGGTTCGTCCAGCAGCAGCACCGTGGGGCGCCCCACCAGGGCCAGGCCCAGGTCCAGGCGGCGCTGCTCGCCGTAGCCCAGGTCCTGCGCCGTGCTGTCCCTCAGTTGCCACAGGTCCAGCTCCTTGAGCACGGCTTCGGCGTCGGCGGCGCTGTCGGCCACCCCCATCTTGTGCGAGGCCAGTTCGATCTGGCGGTACACCGTCATCTCGCCAAAGATGCTGGTGCGCTGGAAGCTGCGCGAGAGCCCGCGCATGCGCCGCTCCACCACACCCAGTGCGCTCACGTCCTCGCCCAGCAGCGTGACCTTGCCACGCGTCAGGCGCCGGCGGCCGGTGATGGCGTCGATCACGGTGGATTTGCCCGCTCCGTTGGGACCGATCAGGCCACGGATCTGGCCTTTTTCCAGCGTCAGGGCCACACCGTCGACGGCCTTGACCCCACCGTAGTGGATGGCCACGTCTTCGGCCTGCAATACGTAACTTTTCATATTTGTTCCTAATCAGTTGGGGACAGAGCTAAAGATCTGTCCCCAAAGTCATCGGTTCAGTGCCCACCGACCTTGACCGAAGGCTTCTTGCCCAGCACGAAGCGGTCAAACAGGCCCGCCACCCCCGTGGGCGAGAACACGATCACGGTGATCAGGGCCACCCCGAAAATCGTCATCCAGTGCGTGGCGTGCTCGCCCAGGATGTCCTTGAACAGGAAATACACCACCGCACCCGCGGCCGGGCCCCACAGGGCCTTGAAGCCACCGACCACGACCATCATCAAGGCCACACCCGACAGGCTCCAGTGCAGGCTCTCGGGCGAGACAAAACCGGTATTGAGCGCCGACAGCACACCCGCCACCGAAGTCACCAGCGCCGACAGGGCGTACACCGCAGCGCGCGGCCACAGGGTGGTGATGCCGATGAAGCGGGCGCGCTCTTCGTTGTCGCGCACGGCTTCGGTGATGCCGCCAAAGCGGGTGCGCATGAGCCAGGCCAGCAGGAACATCACCACCACCAGCGTGCCCCAGCAGACCAGGAACATGCTGGCGGGCTTGAGCATCTGCGCGACCGGGAAACCAAACAAGCGCGAGGGCCAGTCGATGTTCATGCCGTCGGCACCGCCCGTCAGCCCACGCGCACGCGACGCCGTGAGGAAGAACATCTGGCCAATGGCGAGGGTCAGCATGCCAAAGGCCACACCGGGCACCCGAACGATCACCAGGCCAATGAGGAAGGCCGCCACCGTCACGCCCAGCAGGGCGGCCAGGATGGCCAGCTCGGCCGACATCAGCTGCAACTGCAGCAGGATGCCCACCAGGTAGCTGGCGCCGCCAAAGAACAGCGCGTGGCCGAAGCTGACCATGCCGTTTTGCTTGAGCAGCACACCCACGCCCAGCGCAAACACCGCGTAGATGGTGGCCTGCGTGAACAGCGACAGAACCGTGCCCGAGGACACCACTGTGGCGATCACACCGCCCACGGCCAGGGCCAGCAAAGCCCCCAAGAAAGACTTTTTCATGTTCTGACTCCCCTCAAGTGCGGCTGCCGGCAAAACCCGACGGCTTCCAGATCAGGATGCCGATCATGAACACGAAAGGCAGCAGCACCGCAGCGTCGGGCAGGTACACCGCACCAATGGCCTGCACCATGCCCAACACCAGTGCGGCCACAAAGGCCCCCGCGAGTGAACCCAAGCCACCGATCACCACCACCACAAAGGAGTCGATGATCACGTCGGCGCTCATGGACGGCGACAGCGACAAAAAGGGCGCTGCCACCACACCGGCCAGCCCCGCCAGCGCGGTGCCCAGGCCGACCACACCGGCGCTCAGCAGGTCGGTGTTGACCCCCTGCATCGAGGTGGTGACCGGGTCGGTGCTGGCTGCGCGCACAAACAGGCCCACCTTGGAAAAACGCAACCACAGGCTCAGGCCCAGCGCGACCGCTGCGCCAATGAAGATCACGCTCAGGCGATACGCTGGCACCGGCGTGCCCAGCAGGTTGATGGAAAAAGCCAGCGCCTCGGGCACGGGCACCGACAGGTTGCTCTTGCCCCAATAGCTTTGCACCAGGTCTTCGATGACCAGCAGCAAGCCAAAGGTGACCAGCACCACCGTGAGCGGGTCGCGGTCTTGCAGCAGGCGAAAACCGTAGCGGTCAAGCAAGACACCCAGCAGCGCCATGATGGCCGGCGCGGCCAAGAGCGCCACCCAGAAGTTGCTGTGCAGCGCCACTGAATAACCGATGTAGGCCCCCAGCATGTACAGCGAGCCGTGGGCAAAGTTCACCACCCGCCGCAAGCCGTAGATCAAGGCCAGGCCCGAGCACATCACGATCAGCAATGCGCCATAGACCAGGCCGTTGAACAGGTTGATCGTCAACATGTTGTCTCCTTCTTAATCTTCCAAGATCGGTCCCATGGCGGCATCTGGCGCACCCAATGCACCCCAACCGCCGTCCACCGGCAACACCGCGCCCGTCACATAGCTCGCCTGCGGCGAAGCCAGAAAACCGATCACGCGGGCAATTTCTTCGGGCGTTGCCATGCGGCCCAGCGGGGCACGGCGGGCAATCGCTTGCGCGTCAATGGCCCCACGCTCGACCAGGCTGGCCACCAGCGCGGTCTTCACATAGCCCGGGGCCACCGCGTTCACACGGATGCCCTGGCGCGCCCATTCGCTGGCCAGAGCGCGCGTCATGCCCAAAATGCCGGCCTTGGCGGCGCTGTAGGCGTTGCGGCCCGGAATGCCGCCAAAGCTGGCGATCGAGCCGATGTTGACGATGGCGCCGCGGTTGCCTTGTGCATCGCGCTGCTGTTGCTGCATTTGCGCGATCACCTGCTGCGACATGAGAAAAGCACCACGCAGATGCACCGCCAGCACCTGGTCAAACGCATCCACGCTCTGTTCGAGCGTGGGCGCTGTCTGGTCGGCGATGCCAGCGTTGTTGACCAGCGCATCAATGCGGCCGTGCCGCGCCAGCACGGCGGCCACACCTGCTTTCACGGCGCTGGCGTTGGTCACGTCGCAGGCCCAGCCCGCATGCTGCGGGCCCAGGGCCTGTGCGCGTTCAGCCGCCCGCGCGCCATTCAGATCGAACAGCGCCACTGACCAGCCTTGGTCAGCAAAGTGCTGCGCCGTGGCCCAGCCGATGCCGTCGGCTGCGCCGGTGACGAGGGCCACCGCTTGCGTCATGCACACACCTTGTCGGCAATGTGGTTGGCCGTCACGTAGCCGAACGTCATGTTCGGTCCGTGGGTGATGCCGGCACCGGGGTAGTTGCCGCCCATGATGCTGGCGCGGTCGTTGCCCACGGCATACAAACCGTCGATCACTGAACCGTCACGGCGCTTGACCTCGCCCACCACGCTGGTCTGGATGCCGTCAAAGGTGCCCAGGTCGCCCATGACGACCTTGACCGCGTAGAACGGTCCTTTTTCCACCGGGGCCACGCAGGGGTTGGGCTGGTTGGCGGGATCGGCCAGGTAGCGGTTGAAGGCGGTGGTGCCACGGGCGTACTGTTCGTCCACGCCGCGTACCGCGCCCTGGTTGTATTCACGCACCGTGGCCTCCAGGCCTGCTGCGTCGATGCCGCAGGCTTGGGCCAGCTCGGCCAGTGTCTGACCTTCGGTCAGGTAACCGTTGTTGAGGAATTTGCCAATGGGCATGGGCGAAGGCTTGACAAAGCCCAGGCCATATTTGCCCAAGGTGGTCTTGTCGCACACCAGCCACATCACGGTGTCCTTGCCCGTGGCGTTCTGGCGCGCTGCGGCAATCATGTCCACGCCGACATCGTGGTAGGAGTTGGACTCGTTGCAAAAACGCTTGCCGTCCGGCATGACGCCGATCACGCCAGGCTTGTAGCGGTCCAGCAGGTGGGGGAACACGCCGAACTTGCCGTCACCATACGGCACTTTGGACACCGGCATCCAGGCCGCCGCATCCTGAAAGCGCAGGTCCACATCGGCCCCGGCCTGCTCCGCCAGGCGCACACCGTCGCCGGTGTTGGATTCGGGCGTGGGCGACAGGTGCTGCCCGCCACGCTGCAGGTGCGGGTAGGCCTGCGCGATGCGTTTGACGTCTTGCGGAAATCCGCCACAGGCCAGCACCACGCCACAGCGGGCGCGGATCTCGTCGCCTTCACTTGCGTTCGCGCCGACCGTCATGCCGACCACGCGGCCGTTCTCGGTGAGCACGCTTTGGGCCGGCATCGACGTCAAAATCGGGATGCCCAGATCCAGCGCTGACTTGGCCAGGCGGGCGGCCAGCGCGTTGCCGCTGGTCACGTGGATGGCACGCTGGTAGAGCGCGAGTTCCTTCATGTGGTTCATCAAGCGCTTGGCCACATAGAAGAAGGACGTCAGCGACTTGGTGGCCTGGAAGAAGTGCTTGAGGTCCGCGTTCGACGAGTTGAACATCATGCCCATGAAGGTGATGGTCTTGAGCGGAGGTTTGAGGCGCGGCATGTCGGCACCCAGGCGGCGGATGTCGAAAGGCTCGGCCAGGATGGAACGGCCAATGGCCGCACCGCCCGGCTTGTCAGGGTGGTAATCGGGGTACAGCGTGGGGATGAACTTCATCTCGGTGTTCTGCTCGAAGAAGTCCACCATCTTTGGACCCTGCTCAATGAAGGCGCTCACAGCCGCTTCGTCAAAAAATCTGCCGGTCTCTTCCATCATGTAGGTGCGAACGGCCTCCACGTTGTCCTGCGGGTTCTGTTTGTGACCATGGTGGTTGAGCGGAATCCAGAGCACGCCGCCGGACAAGGCCGTGGTGCCACCGAACACCGGCTCTTTTTCAATCACGACCACATCCAGGCCACGCTTTTTGGCGGTGATGGCGCAGGCCAGACCGGCCGCCCCCGAACCCACCACCAGCAGATCACATTGCTTGTTCATCATCACCTCATGCGGTTTGGTTGTAGCCAGGGCGCGGCACCATGTCCATGAGCATGCAGGACATGCCACCATCGACCAGGAGTTCGGCGCCGTTCATGTAGCCCGAACGCGGGCTGGCCAGAAAAATCGCCACGTCCGCAATGTCTTGCGGCTCGCCAATGCGGCGGCTGGCCGTCACCGCTGCGCGCCTGGCTTCAAAGCCGGGCTCTTCGTAAAACCTGGCCGACAAAGCGGTGCGGATCATGCCGGGGCAAATCGCATTGCTGCGCACGCCCATGGGGCCCCACTCCACCGCCAGCTGGCGTGACATCTGCAACACGCCCGCCTTGCTCGCGCTGTAGGCGCCACTGGCGCTTTGCGGAAACAGGCCCGAGATGGAAGCCACATTCACGATGCTGCCCTCCCCCGCTTGGCGCATGCCCTCGCCAAAGGCACGGGCGCACAACAGGTAACCGGTCAGGTTGACGGCCAGCACCGCGTTCCAGTCGTCCAGGCCCACATCGGCCAAACCGCCGGCACGCAGCAGGCCCGCGTTGTTGATGAGGACGTCAGCGGTGCCCCACTGGGCTTGCACCTGTTGCGCAGCCGCCTGCACGCTTGCAGCGTCGCTGATGTCGCACACGGTGCCCAGCACCTGCGCGCCTGTGCCCTGCAGCTCGGCCACACGCGCTTGCAGGCCTGCTGCATCGCGGTCCAGCAGTGCCACTTTGGCACCCACAGCCGCCAGGCGCTGTGCCACTGAAGCCCCAATGCCGCTGGCAGCGCCTGTGACCACACAGACACGGCCTTGCAGTTCGAGCCAGTTCATGTCTCCGTTCATCTCTGCTTCCTGGTTGTCGGAAATTGAGATGCATTGTTGGAACAAGCGGCGAAAATTATTTTGACGAATCGAACCAAGAACAGGACAATTCGTGCAGACCGAGGCAAGAAAATGACACGCTCTAGGGTAATCCCGAACTACGATCTCTATGGCGATTCGAGCCGAATCGAAGACTCGGGCGCTTTCAACTTTGAGTGGATCCCGCAGCGCTCGGCCCCCTACAACTGGCTGATCCACCCACACCGTCACGACTCGTTCATCCAGGTGCTTTACCTGACCGAAGGTCAGGTGGATGTACAGATCGAACACGCCATGCAAACACTGCACGCGCCATGTGTGATGCTGATTCCAGCCGGGCATGTGCACGGGTTCAGGTTTTCCAAAGACACGCAGGGACCGGTGGTCACGGCCATGCAAAAGCCGCTCGAATCGGCTGTGGGCCTGATGATGCCCGCGCTGCTGGACACCATCCGCACGCCGCGCCTCTTGTCGCTGCACGCCGACATGCGCTACATCGACCAGCTCATGCCCCTGTTTTTGGCACTGCAGCACGAATCGCGCACACCGGCCGAAGGCCAAGTGGCGGCGGGCACATCGCTTTTGCTGGCGCTGTTGGTGCAAGTGCACCGCATCAGCCAGCTCAGCCATTTGTCGGACAGCACCAGCACGGCCACCCACTACAGCATCTCGCGCAAGGCCCAGCAGATTGAAAAATTTCGCAACCTGCTCGACAGGCATTTCCGCGCCGAGCACTCGCTGCAGGCCTATGCCAACCTGGTGGGCGTGAGCGTGGGTCAGCTTTCGCGTCTGTGCCGCGAGGTACTGGGCAAATCGAGCCTGCAGGTCATGAACGACCGGTTGATTCAGGAAGCTCAGCGGGAGCTGCTCTACACCAGCCTGCCGATCAAGCAGCTGGCCAGTGAGCTCGGGTTTGAAGACGATGCCTACTTCAGCCGTTTCTTTCGCAAGCACACCGGCACGAACCCCAAAGCCTACCGGGCCAGTGCGCTGGCCCGAATCAGCAAAGTGGAATCGGCCCCGCATGGATGACGCACTTTCAGCGGTGCTTGAACTCAGGCTTGCGCTTGCCCAAAAACGCGTGCATGCCTTCGTGCGCGTCTTCGCTGGCAAAGCGGGCGTGCAGCTCGCGGCGCTCGAACAAGATGCCTTCGCTCAGGCTGGCCTCGTAGGCGCGGTTGACCGATTCCTTGATGGCCATGAGCGCAGGTGCTGAATAGCCCGCAATTTGCGTGGCCAACTGGAGGGCAGCGGCCTGCAACTCGGCATCCACCACCACGCGCGAGACCAGGCCATAGCGGTCGGCCTCTTGCGCGCTGAGCATGCGGGCCGACAGGCACATGTCCATCGCTTTGGCTTTGCCAATGGCGCGCGGCAGGCGCTGGGTGCCGCCCGCACCGGGCAACATGGCCAGCTTGATCTCGGGCAGCGCAAACTGTGCCGACTCGGCCGCGATCACGATGTCGCAGGCCAGTGCCAACTCGCAGCCACCGCCCATGGCGTAACCGGCCACGGCGGCGATCACCGGCTTGCGGACCTTGCGGATGGTTTCCCAATTGCGGGTGATGAACTGGTCCCGGTACACGTCCATATAGGTCCAGTCGGCCATCACCGCAATGTCTGCGCCAGCGGCAAAAGCCTTGTCGCTGCCGGTGATGACGATGGCACCGATGGCCTCATCGCCATCAAAGTCCAGCAGGGCCTGGCCCAGTGCGTCCATCAGCGCGTCATTGAGGGCGTTGAGCTGTGCGGGTCGGTTCAGGGTGATGAGGCCGACGCGTCCCTGCCGGCTCACCAGAATGGGTTGCGCATCCATCGCTCGTTCATTCCACCGTGATTTTCTGGTCGCGGATCAGGGTGGAAAGCACCTTGCCTTCGTTGGCCAGCAAGGCCTTGAATTCGGCGGTGTCGAGCGCGACGTTTTCACCCCCCAGATCCGCATACCGCGCTTTCAGGGTGGGCGAAGCCAGGGCTTTGGCCACCTCACGGTTCAGGCGCGCGCTGACGTCGGCAGGGGTGTTGTTGGGCGTCCACATGCCAAACCAGATGTCCAGGTTGGCGCCCTTGAAACCTTGCTCGGCCACGGTGGGCACATCGGGGAAGAAAGGCGAACGTTTTTCGCTCACGATGGCCAGCAGTTTGACCTTGCCGGTGCGGATGTGCGGAAAGGCGATGCCGGGGTCGCAGACCAGATCGGCCTGACCGGACAGCACGTCCTGCAAGGCGGGCGCAGCACCACGGTAGGGCACGTGCAGGATGTCGGTGCCCGTGGCCTGCTTGAACAACTCGCAAGCCAGGTGCGGCGGCGTGCCAGCGCCTGCCGAGGCGTAGGACAACTTGCCCGCCTTGGCCTGCGCCACCAGCTCACGCACATCCTTGGCGGTGCTTTGCGGTTTGGTCACGAGGTACATCTGTGACTTGCCCACACCCGCCACCGGCGTGAGGTCACGCGAGGGCAGGATGTTGGACTTGAACAGATGCGGGTTGACGGTCTCCACCGAAGTGGGCGCGATCAGCAGGGTGTAGCCGTCGGGGGTGGCACGCGCCACTTCAGCGGCCGCAATGTTGCCGCTGGCACCGGGTTTGTTGTCCACCACCACCGATTGCCCCAGGCTTTCGGTCAGGCCTTGCGCCACCAGCCGGGCCATCACGTCGGTGGTTCCGCCCGGGGCAAAGCCGACCACGATGCGAATGGGTTTGGCAGGCCAGGCCTGGGCATGGCTGCTCATGCTGGCGCCCCAGCCCAGCAGGGAAAGTGCAGCCACCGTCAGCGTGCGGCGGACAGAAAAATGTTGGCGTGTTGTCATGGTTTGTCTCCTGAGGGCAATGCCGATCTGCCGTGCCCAGTCTTAGGCTGCAGCACTGCGCAGTTCGTCGCGCAGCTTGAATTTCTGGATCTTTCCCGACGGTGTGGAAGGCATGGCATCGCGCACCTCCAGGCGTTCAGGGATGTACTGGAGCGCCACTTTCTGCGCCTTGAGGTAGGCCACCATGGTGGGCATGTCAAAGCTTTGGTCCGGCTTGGTCACCACCACCGCACAGGCCCGCTCGCCCAGGCGCTCATCGGGATAGGCCACGATGGCGGCCATGGCCACGGCGGGATGCCTGTAGAGCAGGGACTCGATCTCGACCACCGGGATGTTCTCGCCACCACGGATGATCACGTCCTTGCTGCGGCCGGTGATGCGGATGTAGCCCTGCGCGTCCATGCGCGCCAGATCGCCGGTGTCGAACCAGCCTTCGGCGTCGGTGTTGTTCCACTGCGGGCGCTTGAGGTAGCCGCCAAAGTTGGAGCAGGCGCGGACATACAGCTTGCCGGCCTCGCCTGCAGGCAGGGCCTTGCCGTCGGTGTCCACCACCTTGAGCTCCACCCCCGCCAGCGGTTTGCCGTCGGTGGTGAAGGCTCGCTCGTCCGGGTCGGCCAGCTCGATCAGCGTGACCGCACCGTTCTCGCTCATGCCCCAGGCCGAGACGATCTTGGTGCCCAGCGCCGCGCGGGCCTGCTCGACCAGCGGGCCGGGAATGGGCGCACCCGCACACAAAAAGGTTTTGAGCGTGGGCACCGGGATCTTGTGTTCGACCACCGCGCGGGTCAGGTCGGTCAGGAACGGTGTGGAGGCCATGGTGAAGCTGGCTTTTTCGCCATTGATGACGTCCACCGCCTTCTTCGGCTCCCAGATGTCCTGCAGCACCGCGCTGGCCTGGAGCATGATGGGCATCATCAGCCCGTACATGAAGCCGGTCTGGTGCGCCATGGGTGAGGCCATCAGCACCACGTCGCTGGCACCCAGCTGCAGGCGCTGAGCGTAGGGAATGATGTTGGCCATGACAGTGTTGGCCGAGTGCATCACGCCCTTGGGCTCGCCGGTGGTGCCCGAGGTGTAGATCAGCTGGGTGATGTCGTCGGGGCCAGGGCGATGTGCGCCCAGGATGGCGGCAGCGTCCCGCTCGTTTTCCCAGGCCGGGCCGCTGAGCAGCGCTTCAAAACTGTTGGTGCCCTGCCCGTCCACCACCACGATGTGCTTGAGGTCCGGCAAGTTGGGCTGGATGGCCGTGATCATCTGCTCATAGTCGAAACCCCGGAACACTTTGGGCGCGATGATGACCCTGGCTTCGCCGTGCTTGAGCATGAAATTGAGTTCACGCTCACGGAAGATGTGCATCAGCGGGTTGATCACGGCCCCGATGCGCGAGCAGGCCAGGTAAGTGACGGTGAACTGCCACCAGTTGGGCAGCTGGCAGGCCACCACATCGTTCTTCTTCACCCCCAGCCGCGACAGGCCCACCGCCACGCGGTCGGCCATCTGTGCCAGCTCGCGGTAGCTGAAGCGCCGCACGTCCCCTGCCTCCAGCCGGTAGGCGGTCAGGGCCTGCTTGTCAGGACAGGTTGCCAGACAGGCATCCAGGTCATCGTTGATGGTGCGGTCATGCCAGAGGCCCTGTTCGATCATGCGGGCGCGGCGCGGGGCCAGCAGTACGGCGTCGAATTCCATGTTTGTCTCCTCGTGTTTTTCCTGGGGGTGTTTGGGCTTGGTTCAGGCGGGCACGAACTGTCGTCCGGCCCGGTTGCGCGCGATGATGGTTTTCATGATCTGCGCGGTGCCGTCGCCAATCTGAAAACCCAGCACATCGCGCAGACGTTGCTCCATCGGGCCACGGTCGTAGCCACCATGGCCAAAACACAGCAGGCACTGGTGGATCACGTCGTAGGCCAGCTTGGGCCCCCACCACTTGGCCATGCCGGCCTCGGCGGTGTGCGGCAGGCCCTGGTCCTTGAGCCACAGGCCCTGCAGGCACAAGAGGCGCGCACCTTCGACCTCGGTGTCGTACTGTGCCAGCGGGTGCGTGACGCCCTGAAAAGCCGAGAGCGGCTGGCCAAAAGCCTGACGCTGGGTGATGTATGCCCAGGTTTCATCGAGGGCCACACGCGCCACGGCCAGGCACTGCAGGCCGATCAGCGAACGCGAGAAATCAAAACCGTGCATGACCTGCACAAAGCCCTTGTTCTCGTCGCCCAGGCGGTGGCTGACGGGCACGCGCACGTTCTCGAAGAAGATGGAGCCACGCCCAATGGCGCGCTGACCATGGCAGTCAAAGCGGTTGGTGGTGAGGCCGGGCGTGTCCATGGGCACCAGCAAAGCCGTGACGCCATGGGCACCGGACTCGGGTGTTCCGGTACGGCCAAAGACCACGGTGATGTCGGCCTGGTCGGCGGCCGAGATCGAGGTTTTTTCGCCGTTGATGACGTAATGATCGCCATCGCGTTCGATCTTCAGGCGCAGATTGGCCGCGTCCGAGCCGCCACGCGGTTCGGTCAGCGCGATCGCGCAGATCGCCCGCCCTTCGCGCAGCTTGTCGAGCCAGGGCTGCACCACCATGGGCTGGCCGTATTTGTAAAGAATCTGGCTGTTGAGCGAGGCCAGCAGGTTGAGGTAAGAAAAGCTCAGGTCGGCACGGGCAATCTCTTCGTGGATCACGCCGGCGGCCAGGCAGCCCATGCCCAGCCCGCCGAACTGTTCGGGCAGTTCGGGGCAGATGAAACCGAGCTCACCCATCTCGCGCAGGAGTGCACGGTCAAACTCGCGCGTCTTGTCGCGCTCCAGAAAACCGGGCTGGACCTTCTCTTCTGCAAAGCGGCGCACGGTTTCGGCCAGCGCCTGCAGGTCTTCGTTGATGTACGGGTTCGGTGTCATGTCTGCCCCTGGGCCTTCACTTGGCGTACTTGCGGAACTCGGGCTTGCGCTTTTCCTGCAGGGCCTTCACGCCCTCGCGCGACTCTTCGGTGTCGTAGTAGAGCTTGAGCGCGTACATGCCCATGCCGGCAATGCCTGCCTGGTGCGCGGTGTCCATGTTGAAGCTGCGCTTGGCAATGGCAATGGCCGTGGGGCTGCGCTCGCAAATGGTCTCGGCCCATTCCTGCACGGTGGCGTCGAGTTGATCGTGCGGCACGCAGATGTTGGCCAGGCCCATGGCCACGGCCTCTTCGCCGGAGTAGCGCTTGTTGAGGTACCAGATCTCGCGGGCTTTTTTCTCACCCACCACACGCGCCAAAAAGGCGGTGCCGTAGCCCGGATCGACCGAGCCCATCTTGGGGCCGACCTGGCCGAAGATGGCCTTGTCCGAGCAGATCGTCAGGTCGCAGATGGTGCACAGGACATTGCCACCACCGATGGCGTAGCCCTGCACACGGGCGATCACGGGCTTGGGCACGTCGCGGATCGCGGTGTGCAGCTCCTCCATCGGCAGGCCAATCGTGCCGCGGCCGTCGTAATTGCCGTCGTGGGCCGACTGGTCACCGCCGGTGCAAAACGCACGGTCACCGGCACCGGCCAGCACGATGCAGCCCACATCGCGGTCGTAACCGGCTTTGTTGAGGGCTTTGATGATTTCGTCGCAGGTGGTGCCGCGAAAGGCATTCATCTTGTCCGGGCGGTTGATCGTGATCCAGGCCACGCCGTTGCGGACTTCGTACAGGATGTCTTCGAATTGCATGTGTTTCTCCAGAAATGGGGGATTGGCCAATCAGCCGTGCATCGTCAGGCCGCCAGACACGCTGATGACCTGACCGGTGATGAAGGCAGCGTCGTCGCTGCCAAAGAAGACGATGGCACCGGCCAAGTCATTGGGCTGGCCCAGGCGGCCCAGCGGGATGGCCTTTTTGAAGGCGTCCATGAGCTTTTCGGGGTTGGCCGCGCCTTCGGCAAAGCCGGCCAGCAAGGCGGTGTCGGTCGGGCCGGGGCAGACCACGTTGAGGGTGATGTTGTGGCGGGCGTGCTCGCGTGCCAGGGTTTTGGACAGGGCCACCAGACCGCCCTTGCAGGCGGCATACACCGCCTCGCCGGACGAGCCACCGCGGGCCGCGTCAGAGGCGATGTTGACGATGCGGCCACCGCCACGCGCCACCATGCCCGGCAACACCGCGTGGTGCATGTGCAGCGCGCCCGTGAGGTTGATGGCGATCAGCTGGTCCCACTCGGCGGGGACGGTTTTGGTGAAAGGCTTGAAGATGTCCCAGCCGGCGTTGTTGACCAGCACGGCAATCGGGCCCAGCTGCGCTTCGGTGGCCGCCACGGCGGCGTCCACCTGGGCACGGTCGGTGATGTTGCAGGCAAAAGCTGCGGCAGTGCCACCCGCTGCATTGATCTCGTCCGCCACTTTTTGCGCAGCGGCCAGGTTCATGTCAAACACCGCCACTTTGGCGCCCTCTTGTGCAAAGCGCTTGCAGGTCGCCCCGCCAATGCCGCCACCGCCGCCGGTCACCACCACCACTTGTCCATCGAATCCTGTCATGTTCCGCTCCAAGGTTTATTTATGCAAATATATTTGCACATTCTAGAGATCAAAACAGGGACAGCAAGGGGTTTTTCACATGGTTTTCCCTAGTAAAAACAATCAAGCACATCCATTTCGCCACCCATTATTAGCAATACATTGCCATTATTCAGGTTTACGTCAGAAATCAAAACCGCAAAAAAAAATCCCGCCAACGGCGGGATGTTGGCGGGAGCAGAGGCCCGTCAGGGGTGCGGCCCCCAGGGCGCGGCCGTCATGAGTTTGTTGGTTTGCTCGCGCAGCAGGGGGCGCAGCTTGCTCACAAAGGCCACAAAGTCCGGGTCGGACAGGACACCCGCCCAGAAGGCGCGGCGGTCGGCGTCATCGTCAAACTTCCAAACATGGATCAGCTCGTTGAGCGCGCCCACATCGCCTGTGAAATAGCCCACCAGTTTTTGCGGGTGCTTGGCCAGCGCAGGCCAGCCTTCATTGGCATACAACGAGGTCACCTCGCCCATCTTGCCCACCACCACCGAATACGTTCTCAACTCGTAAATCGCCATGCCCGTCTCCTGTTCTTGCGGAAAGTGAATTAGACCAGAGCGACGCAGCCCGGTCCCCTTCGCCTTGCAAGGCGCACTGGCATTGCCATGGCGCTATGCTGCGCCCACCCACACACACAAGCCTTGGAGACCCCATGCCCTACACCACCGCCTTGCAAGCTGCGCAGATGCTTTGGCAACACTGGCAAGCAGGCAGCACCCTGGACAACTTGCCCGATAACCTGCGCCCGACCACGCGTGCGGCGGGCTACGCCATCCAGGCGGCCTTGCCACAAGCCTCGGGGCGCAGCGTAGAGGGTTGGAAAATTGCCGCCACCAGCACTGCAGGCCAAAGCCACATCAACGTCGGCGGCCCGCTGGCCGGGCGCATCCTGTCAGGCCAAATGCTGGAGCTGGGTGCCACGGTGCCAGCCCAGGGCAACCGCATGAAGGTGGCCGAAACCGAAATGGCTTTTGTGTTTGCCCGCAGCCTGCCTGCCCGCAGCCAAGCCTATGCGGTGGACGAAGTGATGCAGGCAGTCGCCAGCCTGCACCCCGCCATCGAAATCCCCAATTCGCGCTTTGCCAAATTCACTGCAGCGGGTGAGGCGCAGCTGCTGGCCGACAACGCCTGCGCACACCAGTTCATGCTGGGCACGCCCGCGCCCGATGGCTGGCAAGCGCTGGACCTGGCGAACCACCCGGTGTCTGCGCGTGTGACGCACCGCGATGGGCAACATTGGGAGCGGCAAGGCAGCGGCGCCGCCGTGCTGGGCGATCCGCGCATCGCCCTGACTTGGCTGGTCAACGAGCTCTCTGACCTGGGCATCGATTTGCAAGCAGGTCAGTTCGTCACCACCGGCACCTGCATGGTGCCTCTGGAGCTGCGCGAAGGCGATGGGGTGCAGGCCGACTTTGGCGTGCTGGGCCGCATCGGCATGCGGTTTGGCGACTGACGCAGGCGCATGCTCTGGCGAGATCCAGCCCTGTGCAGGCCCCTCAGGCCCGCTGGCGCGTCCAGCTGGGCAGCGGCGCTGAGCGGTGCAGCACGTTCTCGTGCAGCCACACGGCGCTGCGGCGGGCGCGCTCGGCCACGGTGTCCAGCGGCAGTTGCTGGTAGTCGTCGTTGAACACCTCGAAGCTGTAGTCGCCCCGGTAGCCGATGCGGTCCAGTCGCATCACCAGATCCGCCAGCTGCTCGCTGTGCACGCCCTCGCCCGGAAACACGCGGAATGTGCGGGCGGTGGTCATGCGTTCTTCAAAGGTGGGGGTTTCCTGCCACATGAAGTCGGACAGTTGCACCAGGAAGATTTTTTCGGGGTCAAGTTCTTCGATGGCGTCCAGCGAAGACTTGGCGGCAAAGATGTGGAAGGAATCCAGGCCAATGCCCAGATTGGGGCAGTCGGCGCGGCACACCACGTCCCAGCTGACCGGAAATTCGTTGACGGTGCGTCCCCAGGACAAGGCTTCGTAGGCCACCTTGATGCCCAATGGCAGTGCCAGCATGGCCAGTTTTTGCAGGTCGGCCGCGATCAGGTCCAGGTCCTGCGTGGCGTGGCGCGAGGTGGACGAGCAGGCCAGCAGCACCTTGCTGCCCGTGGCCGCGCACATTTCCAGCATGGACTTGGCAATGTCGACCTTGTAGCCATGCAGGTGGCCCGACAGGCCCTCGAAGTCGCGCAGCACCTGAAAGCCGGTGGGGCGCAGACCGCTGTCCTGCACGGCCTGCACGGCGGCGGGCACCCCGCCGGGGTGGGTGACCAGATCGCGCGCCATCAGCATGACCTGCGAGAAACCCGCGCGCTTCATGGCCGCCAGCTTCGCTTCAAGCGAGCCCGCCATGGTGATGGTGTCCATCCCGTAGCCGTCGAGCATGTTCATAACGGCTTTCCTTTTATTGGTGGACCAGCTCGAAGGCCACCGAACCCAGCACGCTGCGCGTGAGCGCGCCGCGGTCTTCGGGGTGCAGCTGGGTCGATTCGACAAACTCCACACCGTGCGCCTTGAGGGCCTTGACGGCCTCGCCCACATCCGACACGCCAAAGCCGATGCGCTGCAGGCATTCGGGGCCGTCGTCACCGGATTCCATCCAGGGATCGGGTTCGATCAGCTGCCACAAAAAACTGCCGCAGGGGCTCTTCATCAGCTTGCCCTTGGGCAGGATGCCAAAGCGCTCTTCGTCCGGAATCGAGACAAAGTCGAACATGTGTTCGTAATAGGTCAGCCAGTCGGCGCTGCGACCGGCGCCGATGTACTGCACCACACCGAAGTAGCTCATGCCCGACAGCGCAGGCGGGTGCTGGTCCACCGTGGGGATGGGCTTGAAGTCGATGTCGTAGATCGAGAACTCCTGCCAGCGGTCCACAAAGTAAAAGCGGCTGCGGCCCGGGCCGTGGATGGCCGGGATGTGCAGCTCCATGGCCTGGGCCTGGCTGGGCACACCCCAGGCGCCCAGTTCGAGGCATCGGGTGTGGGCCTTGAGGGCATCCTGCACCCGGAAAGCCACGGCAGAGATCGCGGGCTGGCCATCGACGGTGCCGCTCACCCGAGCGTCATCGGGGTTGGCGTTGACCACCAGGTTCATGTCCCCCTGCCGATAGAGCGTGACCTCGCGCGAGCGGTGGCGTGCCACCGGACGGAAACCCATGTTCTCCAGCACCTGGCCCAGCGCCTGCGGGCGACTGGTGGCAAATTCAATGAACTCGATGCCGGCAATGCCCAGGCGGTTGGGCATTTCGGGCACGTCTTCGCGGTTGACTTGGCGCAGGTTCATGTCGGACTCCGAAATTCAATAGCTCAGTTTAGCCACACGGCGCAGCTCTTCGGCGGTGGTGCTGGGCAAGCCGAAGTATTCCAGATAGGCCGGGATCTGCTCGAACAGCATGTCGGTGCCCACCTGGGTGCGGCAGCCGCGCTTTTGCGCCGCCGCCAGAAAGGCCGTGGTCTCGGCCTTCATCACCACCTCCCCCACAAAGGTGTCGGGCGACAGGCGCGAGACGTCCATCGGGAGCGGATCGCCTTCGTTCATGCCCATGGGTGTGGCATTGACCACCAGGTCGTGGCCTGCCGGGTCGTTGGAGCCGGTCTGCACCTCGATCTGGGGGTAGTTGTCTTTCAGGCGCTGGGCCAGCGCCTGGCAGCCTGCGGTGTTCACATCGAACAGGCTGATGGCTGTAATGCCTGCGCCCGCCAGCGAGGCGGCAATCGCGCTGCCCACACCACCAGTGCCGACCACCAGCACACGCTTGCCCGCCAGGTCAAAGCCCTTGCGCTGCACACCGCGCACAAAGCCGGCGCCGTCGAACATGTCGCCCACCAGGCGGCCATCGGCCAATTTTTTCACCGCATTGCAGGCCCCGGCCACGCGCACCGTGGGCGTGACTTCGGACAGGAGGCTGACCACCGCGACCTTGTGCGGCATGGTGATCAGGGCGCCACGCGTATTTTCCAGAGAGAACACGGCTGGCAGGAAAGTTGTGAAGTGTTCAGGTTTGCAGCCCATGGGCACCACCACCGTGTTGATGCCCGCCTCTTCAAAGTAGGGGTTGTAGATCATCGGCGACTTGAAGGTGTGCGTCGGGTAGCCGATGTGGGCGATGATTTCGGTGTTGCCGTTGATCATGGGGGGCATTTCGTCATGAGGGCGCAACGGCCTGGCCAGGCCGTTGCGCAGGTTGGCAGCAAAGCGCAGCACTGTGGCCGCGCCCTGTGCATCACTTGCCAGCTTTTTTGGCTGGGGCGGCAGATGCGCTGCGCACCTTCTCGATCTCGGCTTGCACTTCCTTGACCAGATCCTGGCCCACGGTCACACCATACTTGGCGGTCACAGGGCGCATCTTGTCACGCAGCTTGTCCATTTCGGCTGCGGGCAGTTGGGTGACCTGCATGCCGTTTTTCTTGAGGTTTTCCAGAATGCTGGCTTCCAGGGCGCGGGCTTTCTCACGTTGGAATTTGGCCGACTCGCTGGCGGCTTCGCCGACGATTTTTTTCTCGGCAGCCGAGAGCTTGTCCCAGAACTTCTTGCTGATGATGACGGACTGAGGGTTGTACTGGTGGCCGGTCAGGGCCAGGTGCTTTTGCACTTCGTAGAGCTTGGCACCATTGATGGTGGCGACCGGGTTCTCCTGTCCGTCCACTGCTTTTTGCTCCAGGGCAGCGTAGACCTCAGGCCAGGGCAGCGGTGTGGGGTTAGCGCCCAGGGCTTTGACCCAGTCCACGTTGATCGGGTTGGGGATCACGCGCAATTTCAGGCCTTCAAGGTCTTCCACCTTGTTGATCGCGCGCTTGCTGTTGGAGATGTTGCGGAAACCCAGCTCGTAAAAGCCCAGGCCGACGATGCCTTTTTCTTCGAGCTTGGCATGCAGCTTCTTGCCCACGGCGCCGTCCACCACGGCATCAGCTTCTTTGCCGGAACCGAACATGAAGGGGAAGTCAAAAATGGCAAATTCTTTGACCTGCGCGGCGAAGATGCCCGAGTTCATGGAAGCCATCTCCAGCGTGCCACCCTGGATGGCGGACACGTTGGCCTGGTCGCTGCCCAGGGTGCCACCCGGGAACACGTTGACTTTGATCTTGCCGCCAGAGTTTTTCTCGACGATTTCCTTGAACTTTTCCATGCCCAGCACGATCGGGTGGCCGGCTGTGTTCTGGTTGGCGAACTTGATGGTCTTGACGTCCTGCGCGATGGACACGCCAGCGGCAGCCAGGGCCACAGAGGTGATCAGGGTCTTGATGAAGATGCGTTTCATGAATGTCTCCAAATACAAGGACGTACGCGAACCAAAAGCATTGACACTCGGCGTACCCGTGCGAATGTCAAGGCAGAAAATCAATAGAACCAGCGCGCCGGGACCATCACCAGCTGCGGGAAGGCCACCATGGCAAACATGATGATGAACTGCGCAATCATGAATGGCATGACCCCTTTGGTCACCTCATCCATGCTGACTCGGCCAGCACCAGCCACCGCGTTGAGCACCGTGCCCACGGGAGGCGTGATCAGACCAATGGCGTTGTTGATGATGAACAACACACCAAAGTAGACCGGGTCAATACCTGCGGCCTTGACGACTGGCATCAGCACCGGCGTGAGCAGCAAAATGGTGGGCGTCATGTCCAACGCCGTGCCCACGATCATCGTGATGAGCATGATCGACAGCATCAACAAGCGAGGACTGTCGAGCAAGGGCTGCAGCAAGGCCACCAGCTCACCGGGCAGGTTGGCCACCGTGATCAGCCAGGCCGAGACCATAGCCGCCGCCACCAGGAACATCACCACAGCGCTGGTTTTGGCCGAGGCCACGAACAGCGGCACCAAGCTCTTGAGGTTGAGCTCACGGTACACCAGGGTGGACACCAAGAGCGCATACACAGCAGCCACCACAGCAGCTTCGGTCGGGGTGAACACGCCGAACTTCAGACCGAACACCACAATGACGGGCAGCACCAGGGCCCAGGTCGCTTCGCGCAGGGCCAACAAAATCTCGCCCTTGGTTTTGCGCGGGGGCACAGTCACCACCTCCTTGCGCGCCAGCCACCACCAGGTGATCCACAACGACACGCCCAGCAGCACGCCCGGCACGATGCCCGCCATGAACAGCTTGGAAATCGAGACATTGCCAGCCACGCCAAAAATCACAAAGCCGATGCTCGGCGGAATCACCGGGGCGATGATGCCGGCCGAAGCAATCAGGCCTGCTGAGCGCGCCTTGTCGTGGCCTGCGGCCACCATCATGGGCATGAGCAAAGCGGCCAGCGCAGCCGCATCGGCCACGGCCGACCCCGACAGGGCCGCCATGATCACGGCGGCCATGATGGTCACATAGCCCAGACCCCCTTTGATGTGGCCCACCAGCGCCATCGCGAACTGCACAATGCGGCGCGACAGGCCACCCGCGTTCATCACCTCACCGGCCAGCATGAAAAACGGCACGGCCAGCAGCGGAAAGCTGTTGGAACCTTCCATCAGGTTCTGCGCCAGGATCTGCGCATCGAACATGTCCATGTGCCACATCAGGGCCACGCCACATGCCAACAGGGAGAAAGCAATCGGCACACCCAGTGCCATGGCCCCAATCAGGGACACCAGAAAAATCGTGATCGTCATGTTGTGTCTCCTGCTCAGGCCTTGTGGCCGCTCTCGCCGTGCGGCGTTTCTTCAGATTCCTGGATGGCCACCAGCTCGTCGTCGGCCAGATCGCCGCTGAACAGACGCAGCAGTTCTGTCAGGATGATCAAGCCGCCCAGCACGGCAAACAGCATGCCCGGCAGGTAGAGCCAACTCATCGACACCTCCATCACAGCACTGGTGGAATCGAGGTTGATGAGGGCCTGCTGATAAGAGCCCTTGAACAGCAGCCAGCACATCCAGAGCATCAGGCCATGCGCCAAGCCAAAGCAGATCTTCTTGCCCATGGGGCCCAGGCGCCCCACCAACATGTCGGTGCCCAGGTGGCCGTGTTCCTTGAGGGCAACGATAGCCCCCATGAAAATCATCCACACAAACAACCAGCGCGAAAGCTCTTCTGACAATGTGATACCCGAATTGAGGGCGTAGCGCATGAACACATTGCCAAACACCAGCACCACCATGAGGGCCAGGAAAGTTGCCATCAATCCGTTCAGGACCCGGCAGTAAGCGTTGATGAAAGTCTTGAGCACAGTGCGTTTCCAGTGTTGAAGTCGATAATGTACGAACTGGTTAGTTTTTTCAGATCAGGGGTTTCCCTCATCTGTTACAGCCATGGCTGCCTATCTGTTATTCGTTTTTGGCATACCCCACAAAACGCAGGATCAGCTGCACCACATGTTCTCGCTGCAGGGTTTCGGCCTTGGCCTGGCGGTCGTCCCGGTCAAAAATTGCACCAAAGGTGTAGCGGTTGGAGACGTTGAACACCGTCAGCGCAGAGATGGCGGCATGGATGTCCACCGGCGCCAAGCCTGGGCGAAACACGCCCTGCTCTACCCCCCGCTCGTACAGGGCACGCACCGAGTCGATGGCGCGGCTGTTGAGCTGGCGCATGACCTTGCTCTGGCGCAGGTAGTCGGCGCGGTGGATGTTTTCGTTCATCACCAGGCGGATGAAGTCTTCATTGCCCTGGTGGTGGTCGTAGGTAAATTCGACCAACTTGCGCAGTGCGGCTACGGGCTCCAGATCGTCCAGGTGCAGCTCGGCCTCGATGCTGCGCATGCGGCGGTAGGCTTCTTCGAGCACGGACAGGTACAAGCCGTCCTTGCTGCCGAAGTAGTAATAGATCATCCGCTTGCTGGTGCGGGTGGCGGCAGCGATCTCGTCAATGCGTGCGCCCGCCAGCCCCTTGTCGGCGAACTCGTGCGTGGCCACATTCAGTATCTCGGCCATGGTGCGGGCCGGGTCGTTGGTGCGCCCCTCCTTGCCTGCAGCGTCGCTGTCGGCCGTGGGCACACTCGAATGTACTAACTGGTTCATACACGCAGTATACGAACCTGCACAGAGGGTGTGGCTGGGAATTACCCCTAGCCCTGCGCGGGGGTCAGACCAGCGGCACCGTCAGCTGCTGGATCACGCCCTGCGTGTCGGGGCGCACGCCGCGCCACCACAAAAAGGCCTCGGCCGCCTGCTCGGCCAGCATGCCGACGCCATCGGCCAGATGCGTCACACCGGCCTGCTGCGCCAGCTTCAGGAAAGGCGTCAGGCCCTTGCCGTAGGCCAGCTCGTAGGCCAGCGCACCCGGCGCAAAAGCCGACACTGGCAGCGGCGGCAGCTCGGCCGTCAGGCTGGCCGAAGTCGCGTTGAACACCACATCGAACTGTTTGCCCTGCAACTGGTCGTAGCCCAGGCCCTGCACAGGCACCTGACCGCTTTGGTGCTGGCGGCCAAGCGCGGCCAGTTCTTCGGCCTTGGCCACCGTGCGGTTGACGATCACCAGCTCGGCAGGCTGCTCGGCCAGCATGGGCAACAAGGCGCCCCGCGTGGCACCACCCGCCCCCAGCACCAGCAACCGCTTGCCTTTGAGCGGGCAGCCCAGGTTGTGCACCACATCGCGTACCAGACCCACGCCGTCAAAGTTCTCGGCGTACACACGGTCGCCCTCGAACTTCATGGCGTTCACAGCGCCAGCCACCTGGGCACTGGGCGCCAGGTCGGTGGCATAGGCAAACGCGTCCAGCTTGAAAGGCGCCGTCACGTTCATGCCTTTGCCGCCCGCAGCGCGAAACGCATCCACCGTTTTGGCAAATTCACCCAGCGGCCCCAGCACCTTGGTGTAGTCGATGTCCTGCCCGGTCACCTGCGCAAAAGCCATGTGGATCAGCGGGGACTTGCTCTGTTCAATGGGATTGCCGATCACGGCGTAGCGGTCTGTCATGGCTCATCTTGCAAACAAAAAGGGGGCCGAGGCCCCCTGGTGGAGCAGGTCTTTGCCTGCCCGGTTGACTTGGCGCGAAGTTTACCGCGCCAGTCCCTTCATCAGCCGTTCAGCTGTTGCTCCAATTGGTGCAGCACCTGGTAGCAGGGCAGCACCTGGGCCAGGCTGGAATTGGGCTCGCGGCCTTCGCGGATGGCGGCGAAGAACTCGCGGTCCTGCAGCTCGATGCCGTTCATGCTCACGTCCACTTTGGACACGTCGATCGGCTCTTCCTTGCCGTTGACCAGATCGTCGTAGCGGGCGATGTAGGTGCCGGTGTCGCCGATGTAGCGGAAGAAGGTGCCCAGCGGGCCATCGTTGTTGAACGACAGGCTCAGGGTACAGATGGCGCCGTTGGCGGCCTTGAGCTGGATGCTCATGTCCATGGCGATGCCCAGCGTGGGGTGGATCGGGCCCGGGAGGGCGTCGGCTTTGACGATGG
>JACCDW010390504.1_pt1 | contig 78732 bp, 80 predicted proteins | sample 7449781 | NCBI WGS metagenome assembly JACCDW01 (sample SAMN15323449, study PRJNA562643) | freshwater metagenome | isolation source: river surface water | place: USA:Blue River Watershed | collected 2017-08-18
GCGACTCCCATACCGCCACGCACGGTGCCTTCGGCGCCATCGCCTTCGGCATCGGCACCACCCAGGTCCGTGACGTGCTCGCCACCCAGACCCTCGCCCTCAGCCCCCTCAAGGTCCGTCGCATCGAAGTCAACGGCCAGCTGGCCCCCGGCGTCTACGCCAAGGACGTCATCCTGCACATCATCCGCGTCCTCGGCGTCAACGGCGGCATCGGTTACGCCTACGAATACGCCGGCTCGACCTTCGACAACTTCTCCCTCGAGGAGCGCATGACGGTCTGCAACATGTCCATCGAAGGCGGCGCCCGCTGCGGTTACGTCAATCCGGACCAAAAGACCTTCGACTACATCAAGGGCAAGCCCTACGCCCCGAAGGCCGCCGATTGGGACGCCGCCGTGGCCCGCTGGCAGTCCTTCGCTTCCGACGCCGGCTGCCAGTATGACGACGTCGTCAAGTTCAACGCCGCCGAGATCCGTCCGACGGTCACTTGGGGCATCACCCCGGGCCAAGCCGTGTTCATCGACGAAAAGATGCCGGCGCTCGAGACCCTCAACGCCGCCGACCGCGCGACCGGCGAAGACGCCTACAAGCACATGAAGCTGGCGCCGAACACCGCGATCAAGGGCACCAAGGTCGACGTCTGCTTCCTGGGTTCCTGCACCAACGGCCGCATCTCCGACCTCCGCGAGGTCGCCAAGTACCTCAAGGGCCGCAAGGTCAGCCCGTCGGTCAAGGCGATCGTCGTTCCGGGTTCCCAGCTCACCGCCATCCAGGCCGTCCATGAGGGCCTCGACAAGGTCTACATCGAAGCCGGCTTCGAATGGCGTGGTGCCGGTTGCTCCATGTGCTTGGCGATGAATCCCGACAAGCTCGTCGGCGATCAGCTCTGCGCCAGCTCCTCGAATCGCAACTTCAAGGGCCGACAAGGCTCCCAGACGGGGCGTACGGTCCTGATGAGCCCGCTCATGGTCGCCGCCGCCGCCATCACCGGTCAGGTCACCGACGCCCGCGAAGTCTTCAAGGTCTGATGTCCGCCGCCTCCGCAGTCCAGCGCGTGCTCGCACGTGTCGCCCAAGGCGATGCCGTGCCGGTCGCCTGTGCTTCGGAGGGCTTGGCCTGGCAGCAGGACGTCATCGTCGACGCCCATTATGACGGCAAGCCGGTCTGCACCGTGACCCTGCCGTGGGTCGTGGCTGGGCATGCGCTCCTCTTCGCCGACGCTTCCGTGGCCGCCACCGTGGCCCAGGAGCGCTTGGCTTCGCTGGCGGCCGCCCTCGCCATGCCCGTCGCCGTCGTCCCGCGCGCCGCCTGATTCCGCTTCCTCCTCTCCACTCCCTTTTCATCCCCCTTTCTTCAAATCATGTCCCTCGCAAAAGTCACCCAAGTCAAAGGCCTCGCCCTCGCCGTCCCCGGCGACGACATCGACACCGACCGCATCATCCCCGCGCGCTTCCTGCGTTGCGTGACCTTTGATGGCCTCGGTGAGCACGCCTTCCGCGATGAGCGCACCGGCCCCGACGGCCAGGAACGCGCCCACCCGATGAACAGCCCGCAGGCCGCGCGCATCGCCGCCGCCAAGAAGGGCGTCATGGTCGTCGGCTTCAACTTCGGTTGCGGCAGCTCCCGCGAGCACGCCCCGCAGTCCATCTGGCGCTTCGGCTTCACCGCGCTCGTCGGCGGCAGCTTCGCCGAGATCTTCTTCGGCAATTCGACCACCTTGGGCGTGCCTTGCGTGACCCTCTCGAAGGATGACCTCGCCGAGTGCGATGCCTTCGTCCGCGCCAACCCCGACGTCGAAGTCACCGTGGACGTCCAAAATCTCGTCGTCACCGCCGGTACGAAGTCCTGGAAGGCCAGCATCGCCGCTTCGGCCCGCGATGGCCTGGTGAACGGCAAGTGGGATCCGATCGCCGACTTGCTCGATGGCGCCGCCGCCGTCGACAAGACCGCCGGTTCGCTGGCTTACGTCGTCGGCAAGTAAGTTCGAACGTCGCGTTTTCGAAGCAGGCCGCCCGCTGGGCGGCCTGCTTGTTTCAGAAGCCGAACAGCTTCTGGATGCCCCGGACCGAGTCCTTGTGCTCGGCCGGCGTGTTTTGTTCCCAGCGCTGCAGGTAGGCTTGGAAGGACTCGTCCTTGGGACGGGCCGTCGCGTTCAGCCAGCGGAAGGCCGCCCAGCGCGCAGGCTTTTCTTCGAGATACTTGAGCAGGAAAAGGGCGACCGCGCCGTTCAGTTCTCGGTCCGTCGGATTGGCCCGCAGCTCGGCCTGGTGATCGCGGTAGAACCCGGCGAGGCCCTTCCGTTCGGCCTCGGCCTTGTAGGTCCGTTTCGCGATGATGTCTTCGGCATAGCCACGCAGAGATGGGGCGTAGCTGGCCCAATGCGGGTAGGGCGGGTTTGCCTTCCAGGTCAGGGCCATCGCCCGGAGGCAGAAAAGGGAGGACGTCTCACAGACCGCTTCCTCGAACCAAAGGTTTTCGCGCGGGCCTTCGCGGAAGCCGCAGTGGATGTGCCCGAGTTCATGCGCGAACTGATAGGCGTATTGGCTCCAGAACGTCTTGAGCGTGTCGAGGCGGACGACGATCTCCTTTTGTTCGTTGCGTTTGAAGAGCGTGATGGGCCCCTGGTTGCCTTTCACGACGACGACGTTCTCGAACGGCAGCCCGGGGGCCCATTTCTGCAGTTCCGCCGCCGCGGAAAGGCAGACCTTGGTGATGTCCTGCTCGCTGGCCTCGAAGCCGTTGGCGTCGACGCGGATGATGTGGCGTGCGGGTTCGGCGGCGGACAGGAACGAAGCCGACAGCCATAGGAAAAGAGCCGCGACGCGCATCGCTTATTTCGCTGGCTTGGCCGGCAGCAGCGGGAAGGACCACTTTTCCCGGGTCAGGATCTCGTTGTGCAATTTGCAGACGACTTCCTGGCCCCCTGCGGCGAGTTCGGTGCTCATGATGGCGGGCGAAGCCGGCCCGCTGTTCTTCGGGTAGTTGACGGAGAGCGCCTTGACCTCGATCGCCTGGCCGTTGATGCGGGGCATGCCGATGCGCACTTCGAGCTTGGGGAGGTCGGCGATGACGACCTTCTTGCCGCCATAGATTTCGATGAACGCCGAGTGGCGGCCCCAGAACTTGAGCGTGCGGCCCGGGAACTTGAGCGACGAGATGAAGACCGTCTGGCTCGAAGACTTTTCCGTCAGGAAGGCGCCCACCCACGTCCACTCCTTGCCATCCTTGTCCTTTTCATAGGTCAGCTTGCGGATGGCGTACGTATAGGTGCCGGCCTTCCAGGGAAAGGGCCGGCGGCCCGACGCGAAGTCGCCTTCGTAGCCGGCGGCTTCGGTGAGGCCATTGAGGGCTGGGCGGACGAAGGAGGTGTCGATGTCCTTGTTGCCCCAGCGCGAGAAGATGGCGCCCTTGCCCTTGTGATACGCGCCCTGCGGGCTGGCGTCCGACACGGGGTTGCCGCCGATGTTGGTCTGGATACCGCCGTAGAAATTGGTGCCGTTCAGTTGGCCGAGGCCGATGGGAGCGATGTAGAGGTTGAGCTTTGACGGGTCGACATCGTCGCTGATGGTCACGTCGATCTCGAGCGATTCGAAGTCAGGGGTCTCGGGCAGCGTCCACCAGAGGTTCACCATGTGCCACGGCAGCTTCGTCTTTTCGCTCGGCAGCGGGCGCTCTACGGGCGTGGCGGTGATGACCTTGGGCTTGGCTTCTTCGGCGCCGAAAAGGGCGGCAGAGGCAAGCAAGAGGTGAAGGGCGAGGGTGCGCATGGGGATAACCGGAAACTAAACCGCTCCGAGGCGTTGACCAGCCGGATAACTGACCGATACGCGTCGATTGGGCGACTGGTCCAAAGAAAAGGGCCGCCTGACGGCGGCCCTAGTCATCCAATGCCTATCGGCTTAGTTGAAGTCTACGCCATTGGCGTCCTTCTTGACGTTGATGGCTTCGACGATGGCCCAGATCCACATGGGGAGGGCGCCGATGAAGCAGGTCAGGAAGGTTACGAGGAGCTTGATCAGGCCGGCCTTCTTATCGCCAGCGAAGAAATTGTGGACGCCATATGCGCCCAGAAAGACGGCGAGGAGAATGTAGACGGTGCGGCTTTTAGGAGCGCTGGAGGTAGTTTCGGTCATGGTGTGTTTGGGTAGGAAAGTGGTTTACTTGAAGTCTACGCCATTGGCGTCCTTCGTGACGGTGCAGGCTTCGATGATGCCCCAGATCCACATCGGGAACCAGCCAAGGCCGCAGGTGAGGATGGAGACGAGCAACTGGATGATCGCTCGATTGTTGTAACCGGCGAAGAAGTTATGGATCCCGAAACCGAGGAGGACCGCCAGCAACACGTAGGCGACGCGGTCCTTGGCGTTGGGGTTCGTCTGCCCAGGCGTCTGGTAGGTCGGCACGGCGCTGGGGGGCGTCGGGAGGCCGGCACCGAGGGAGGACTGCTGGAGCGGCACCCAGCTGGCCATGCCCGTCGTCCAGACCAGCGTGTCGATCGAGATCTGCCCGCCGGTCAGCAAGCCACGGATAGTCGCTTCGTCGACGGGGCCCATCCGGTTGGAGCCTTGCTGGTAGTACCACATGGCTCGGACAATGCGGAGGGCGTTTCATAATACAAAATAAAAAAGGCCCGTTGCCGGGCCTTTCGGTGACGAAGCGGCGTCGAACGCCTTAGCCGCGCCAGACGCGGAGCAGGGCGTCGGCCATGTCCGAGGGGGTCTCGGCGACCGAGATGCCGCATTCGCGGAAGATCTTGATCTTGGCTTCGGCCGTGTCTTCGGCGCCACCGATGACGGCACCGGCGTGACCCATGCGGCGACCGGCGGGGGCCGTGGCGCCTGCGATGAAGCCGGCGACCGGCTTCTTGCAGTTCGCCTTGATCCAGCGGGCGGCTTCGACCTCGGCGTTGCCGCCGATCTCGCCGATCATGATGATGGCTTCGGTTTCCGGGTCTTCGTTGAACAGTTTGATGACGTCGAGGTGGGACGTGCCATTGACGGGGTCACCGCCGATGCCGACGCAGGTCGACTGGCCATGGCCCTTGCAGGTCAACTGCCAGACGGCCTCGTAGGTCAAGGTGCCGGAGCGGGAGACCACGCCGACCTTGCCGCGCTTGTGGATGTAGCCCGGGGCGATGCCGATGCGGCAACCACCGTGCGACTTGTCGCCACGACCCGGGGTCACCAGGCCCGGGCAGTTCGGCCCGATGAGGCGGGTCCGCTTGCCCTGCATGGCGCGCTTGGCGCGGACCATGTCGCGCACCGGGATGCCTTCGGTGATGGCCACCGCGAGGTCGAGGTCGGCCTCGACGCACTCGAGGATCGCGTCCGCGGCGAAGGGCGGGGGGACGAAGATGGCGGACACCGTGGCGCCCGTCTGCTTGGCGGCGTCGGCGACCGTGTTGAAGATGGGCACCTTGACGCCGTTGTGTTCGAACGTCTGGCCGCCCTTGCCGGGGGTGACGCCGGCGACGACTTGGGAGCCGTAGTCGATGGAGAGGCGGGCGTGGCGCGCACCGAAGTCGCCGGTGATGCCTTGGACCAGGATGCGGGTCTTTTCGTGGACGAGAATGGACATGTGAAAGGAAGGGCTGGGGTTACTTGTTGTTGACGAGCTTCACGATCTTTTGGGCCGCGTCGGCCATCGTGTCGCCCGAGACGATCGTCAGGCCGCTGGCGGCCAGGGTGGCCTTGCCGGCTTCGACGTTGTTGCCCTCGAGGCGGACCACGAGGGGGAGCTTGAGGCCCGTTTCCTTGACGGCTTCCACGATGCCCGTCGCGATGACGTTGCAGTCCATGATGCCGCCGAAGATGTTGACCATGATGCCCCTCACGTTGGGGTCGCCGAGGATGATCTTGAACGCCGCCGTGACCTGGTCCTTGGTCGCGCCGCCGCCGACGTCGAGGAAGTTGGCCGGGCTGCCGCCGAAGTGCTGGATGATGTCCATGGTGGACATCGCGAGGCCGGCGCCGTTGACGAGGCAGGCGATGTTGCCGTCGAGGGCGATGTAGGAGAGGCCGAACTTCGAGGCCTCGATTTCCTTGGCGTCTTCCTCGTTGAGGTCACGCAGGGCGACGACGTCCGGATGGCGGAAGAGGGCGTTGTCGTCGAAGGACACCTTGGCGTCGAGCGCGAGGAGCTTGCCTTCGGCGGTCACGAGGAGGGGGTTGACCTCGACCATGGCGCAATCCTTCTCCCAGTAGAACTGGTAGAGTTTGGTGACGAGCGTCACGCACTGCTTGAAGAGCTCGCCGGTGAAGCCGAGGCTGAAGGCGATCTGGCGGGCCTGGAAGGCCTGCAGGCCGACGGCGGGGTCGACGTGCACCTTGAAGATCTTCTCCGGGGTCGCGTGGGCGACGTGTTCGATCTCCATGCCGCCTTCGGTCGAAGCGACGATGACGGGCTTCGAGGTGGCGCGGTCGAGGAGGATGGCGAGGTAGTACTCGTCGTCGCGGCCGTCGGGGCGCTTGCCGAGGTTGGCGGCTTCGGTGAAGTAGATGGTCTGGACCTTGCGGCCGGCCTCACCCGTCTGGGCGGTCACGAGCGTGTTGCCGAGCATCGCCTTGGCGTTCTCGACGGCCTTTTCCTTGGTGGGCGAGAACTTCACGCCGCCCTTGAACCCGTTGGTGAAGGTGCCCTTGCCGCGGCCACCCGCGTGGATCTGGGACTTCACCATGATGCCGCCCGCGGTGTTGAGCTGGGCGATGGCCGCGTCGAACTCGGCGACGGACGACACCGCGACGCCCTTGGGTACCGCGACGCCGAACTTCTCGAAGAGTTGCTTGGCTTGGTATTCGTGAATGTTCATGAAAGGAAAGGTCGGGTGGGGCGCGTGGGGCTTAGCCCTTGAGTTCGGCGTCCTTCTTCTTGAGGTGCGCTTCGATGTCGGCGATGGCCTTGTCGGTATTCGTCTGGATGTCCTTCTCGGAGCGCTTCAATTCGTCGTCGGTGACGAGCTTGTCCTTGTTGGCCTTCTTGAGGACTTCGAGGACGTCGCGGCGGGCGTTGCGGACGCGGACCTTGCCTTCTTCCGCGAGCTGGGTCGCCTTCTTGGCGAGCTCGAGGCGACGTTCGCCGGAGAGGGTGGGGACGGGGCAACGGAGGAAGCTGCCCTGGGAAACGGGGTTGATGCCGATGTTGGCCGCGAGGATGGCCTTGCGGATGTCGTCGATGGCGGCCTTGTCGAACGGCTGGACGACGATGGACTGGGCGTCCGGGGTGGTGATGGCGGCCATGTCCTTGAGGCGCTGGGTCATGCCGTAGGCCTCGATGTGGACCTGGATGTTCTCGACCATCATGGGCGAGGCCTTGCCGGTGTGGAGGGTGCTGAATTCGTGCTGGGTCCAATCGACGGCCTTCTTCATGTGGGTGGCGCCGTCGGCGATGATGCGTTTGATGTCCATGGATGTGTGTTAGTTTTGTGAAAGTCGAAGGTTAGGCGACGAGCGTGCCGATGGGCTGGCCGAGCACCGCTTTGCGCACGGCGCCCTTTTCGGCCATCGAGAACACGATGATGGGGAGCTTGTTGGCCTCGCACAGGGAGAAGGCCTCGGCATCCATCACGCCCAGGCGCTTGGTGAGGGCCTCGGCGTGCGAGACCTTCTTGTAGCGCTTGGCGTCCTTGTGCTTCATCGGGTCCTTGTCGTACACGCCGTCGACCTTGGTGGCCTTGAGGATGGCGTCGGCGCCGATCTCGTTCGCGCGCAGGGCGGCGGCGTAGTCGGTCGTGCAGTAGGGGTTGCCCGTGCCGGCGACGAAGATGACGATGCGGCCGCGCGAGAGGTGACGGGTGGCGCGACGCTGGATGAACGGTTCGGCGATGCGGTCCATCGGGATGGCGGTCATGACGCGGACCTCGAGGCCGGCCTTCTCGAGGCGGTCCATGAGGGCGAGGCCGTTGATGACCGTGGAGAGCATGCCCATGTTGTCACCCGTGGTGCGGTCGGTGCCGTTGGCGCGCGCGCCGGCCAGACCGCGGAAGATGTTGCCGCCGCCGACGACCACCGCGACCTGGGCGCCCAGGGAACGGATGGATTTGAGCTCCTCGGCCAAGCGGTCCAGGACGGCGCTGTCGATGGATTGGCCGGTTTCGTCGTTCCGGAGGGCCTCACCGCTGATCTTCAGGACGATACGGCGATACTTCGGCTTTGCGGAGGAAGCAGTAGGCATACAGGGGAGATGAACGAGGACCCCGCTTCCGTCAACCTCGCCTTGTCTCGCTTGACTCCCGTTCAGGAAAACGACTTAACTCGCCCCCTGCAGTCCGATGGTGTAATGGTAGCACAGGAGATTTTGGTTCTCCTTGTCTAGGTTCGAATCCTAGTCGGACTAGCAGTTTTCGCCTCCCTCGCCGGTCGGGTGCGGCGTACCCGGAAAACGACGAACCCCGGGGGCGCCGGGGTTCGGAGGTCGGACTGACGGGCGGCTTAGGCGCGACCGAGGTATTCCTTGTTCTCGGTGCTGACCTTGATCATCTCGCCTTCCTTGATGAAGAGCGGGACGTTCACGTTCAGGCCGTTCTCGCAGACAACGGTCTTCTGGACGTTGCCGGCGGTGTCGCCCTTGACGGCGGGCGGAGCTTCCAGGACCTTGACGGTGACCGAGGGCGGGAGGTCGACGGTGACCGGACGGTCTTCGACGAAGAGGATCTGGTAGGAGGTGCCGGGGATCAGGAAGTCCTTGGTGTCTTCGACGGCCTTCTCGGAGATGTAGAATTCCTCGAAGGTGTTGGGGTCGGAGAAGACGTAGCTGCCGTCCGCGAAGTAGGAGAGCTCGAGGGACTTGATCGAGTTGTCGAAGACTTCGAAGCTGACGCCGATGCCGCAACGCACGGGGATCTTGGCGCCGGTCTTGATGGAGCGGAGTTCCATCTGGACGTAGGAGGCGTTGTTCGGGGGGGTGCGGACGAGGCACTCGAGAACGATGCAGAGCTCACCGTTGTAGCTCATGATGTTCTTCTTCTTGATGCGGTTGACGGGAAGGGAAGCCATGGGAGTAAAGGCGAAGACAAGCCGTCCCGCTCGCCACGGTCAAGCCGGACTTGCCCGTGGGAGGGGGCGGGAGGGTCGTTTTGAGGGATTATTGGCCCCGGCCGACCTTTTCGGTCACGGCGGGAGAGCCGTCGGCACGGCGATAGTTGACCTTGAGGGCGTCCAGGCGCTTGAGATGAGCCTCCAGGCGTGGCTGGAACTCGGCCCAGGAGCGGTCCTTGTTTTCCGACCAAGCCACCTCGGCCAGGGCGCAGGCCCGGGGGAAGGCCATGTACTCCTGCTTGGCGGGGTTATAGATGTATTCGCCCCAGAGCTGCGCTTGGCACCCGAGGACGAGCTTGCGCTGGGCTTCGGTGAACTTCGGCGGGATCGGCTCAAAACTGTACACTTTCTCGACGGTAAGGTTGCCACCGATGGTATCGAAGGCGGGGTTCTCGGGGTGCTTGCCTTGCCCGTAGTCGAAGTAGGTGTGGGAGGTCGGGGCCATCACGATGTTGTTGCCATGCTCGGCGGCCAGCTGCGCCCACTTCCAGTCTCGCCAAACCATCATGGTCGCGGTCTTGGAGAGGCCGCCTTCCTGGATTTCGTCCCAGCCTACCAAACGCTTGCCGCGTTTGTTCAGGAGCTTCTCGACCCGGCTGATGAAGTAGGACTGCAGTTCATGGGCGTTCTTCAGCTTTTCCTTGGCCATCACTCCCTTGGCGAAGGGCGACTTGTTCCACTGGTCTTTGGGCGCTTCATCGCCGCCGATGTGGAAGAAGGCGTTCGGGAAGATCGGGCAGAGTTCGGCGAAGACATCGTCGATGAACGCGAAGGTCTCTTCCTTCGGGGCGAAGGTGTAGTATTTGACGCCCCAGCTGGTCGCGACCTTCGGGTTGTAGCCGGGGATGTCGGTGTTGCCGAGGTTTGGGTACGCGGCGATGGCGGCGGCGGCGTGGCCGGGCATCTCGATTTCCGGGATGACGTTGATGTGCAGCTTGGTGGCGTAGGCGACGACTTCCTTGAGGTCTGCCTGCGTATAGAAGCCGCCGTAGGGCGTGCCGTCGGGCTTGTTGCGGTTGCCCATGGTGGGCGAGGCGTCGCGCTTGGAGCCGACCTCGGTGAGCTTGGGGTACTTCTTGATTTCGACGCGCCAGCCTTGGTCTTCGGTGAGGTGCCAGTGCAGCGTGTTCAGCTTATGCAACGCCATCAGGTCGAGCATACGGAGGATCTGGGCCTTGCCCATGATGTGGCGGCCGTCATCGATCATCAGCCCGCGCCAAGCGAAGCGCGGCTTGTCCATGACGTCGCCCGGCGGGACGTACATGCCGCCGTCGTTGCCGGTGTAGGCGTGCTGTTGCAGGGAGACGACGCCGTAGAAGGCGCCGGCGTCGGTGCGGGCGTGGATGCGCACCGGCTGGCCCGGGTGCGCTTCGATGACGTAGCCTTCGTCGCCGACGTCGAAGCCGCGGACGGGGCCGGTGGCCTTGACGAGTTGGACCGTGGCGGCGCCACCGTTGCCGAGTTGGGCGCGCAGGCGCTCGGCCGTGGCGGCGAAAGCAGGGTCGGATTCGACCTTGGCCCCGCGGATGTTCGTCGCGGGCGCATCCATGATGGGAGCCACTTGGACCGGTTTCGGCAAGATCGGGCCAGCCAGGCAGGCAGCCGCTGTCAAGAGGGAGGCGAGGACGGGGAGTCGCATGGGGATATAGGGTTATCCCCGTCCGGATGTCCCTTGTCGAGCGACCTAATCGCCCAGTTTCACTCTATACCTTGCTCCGCTTACTCCAACGTGAAGAGCGTGCCGCCGATGCTGTTGATGGTCAGCGTCGGGGTCGTACCGTTGGCGGCCGCCTGGGCGGCAGCGGCATCGGCGCCTTCGATGGTTGAACCGGCGCTGGCGGTGACGGTGCGGGCCACCAAGAGGTCGCGGAAGGCCCCATAGAAACGCTGCAATTCTGCCTTGGACTTGACCGTCATCTCCACGGTCTTGGCGTGGGTGGTCGTCGGGTAGTTCTTCACCACCAGGCCGACCGTCGTCGATTGGGTCAGGTTGTTGACCTGCGTTTCGATCGCGCCGAGCGGGCCGGGAACGGGGAGCTTGCTGGCGGCCGCGGGGTCGAGCCCGCGGTTCTGGGCGTTGGCCGTACTGGCCCGATTCGCCCGATCGGCGACATCCGCCGAGCCCGGGGTACGGGTGTGGTAGATGCGCAGTTGCTGGTTGGAGTTCTGCATGTCCACCACGACCTCGCTGACGATGAAGGCGCCGGTGGTATATTCTTGGAACGAGACCGAGACGACGTGGTCGGCGCGCCCGTAGAAACTCATGTCCGTCCCGCGGACTTCGATGCCGAAGAAGCCTTGGTTGGGGAAGGCTTTCTTGCGCATCGTCATGGCATCGACCGTCGGGGCGAGGCACAGCACGGCAGCGAGGGCGAGGGCAGAGCAGGGGAGTCTCATGGTGTTCATTCTTTACCCCGCCGATTGCGCTGGCAAGATTTCATCCAATGCTGAGCTGCCAAAACCTCACTGTCCAGGCCGGCGCGGATGGCCCCGTGATCCTCGATGGTGCCAACGCCCGCTTCCTGCCCCGTGGCCTCAACGCCGTCATCGGGCCTTCGGGCTGCGGCAAGACGACCTTGATGAAGGCCATCTTGGGCATCTTGCCCTCGACGGGCGAGGCCAGCCTCGGCGGCCAACCGATCAGCTGCACGGAGGACTTGGTGGGCAAGGTCGGCTTCGCTCCGCAGTTCACCGCCGCCCAAGCCCAACTGACCGTGAAGGAGTCGCTCGACTACGCCTTGCGCTTGGCCGTGCCGGATGCGGCGGAGCGTCATCGCCGCCTCGAGTCCGTCCTTGGAGTCACCGGTCTTTCGCCGCACCGCGAGAAGCGCGTGTCTTCACTTTCAGGCGGGCAGCTGCGCCGTTTGTCGCTCGGCATCGAACTGACGCTCGACCCGCCTTGCATGATCTGCGACGAGGTGACCTCGGGCCTCGACCCGCAGTCGGAAGACCAAATCCTGGCGCTCCTCCGCCAGCTCGTGGTCTCCGGCGGCAAGAGCTTCGTCTGCATCATCCATAATCTCGGGAAGCTGAACCAGTTCGATTGGGTGACCGTCGTCTACCAAGGCGACGTCGTCTTCCAAGGTTCGCCCGCCGCCCTCTTGGGGTACTTCGGCATCCCCGATGGACTGCGGCTCTATGAGGTTTTGAATGCGCAGGACTTGGCCTTCTGGCGGGACCGTTGGGCCATCCATCAGGCCGAACATCCGGGCGAGTTCGAGGCCGCCACCGCCGCGGTGGCCAGCGATGTCGCTCCCGTCGATAGCCTGCCGGAACCCGAAGTCCCCGGCGGCGTCTCGCAGTTCTTCACCTTGCTGGCCCGTCGGTTCCGGCTGTTCTTCCGCGACACGGGCTACCTCGGCCTGACCTTGGCGATCACCTTCGGCTTCCCGCTCCTGGTCATCATCTTCAACCTCGGCGGCGAATGGAATATCCTGAAGGAGCCGCTCGATGGCAACGTGGCCTCCATCAAGGAAGTGCAGACGGCGCTGCGCGTCCAGATTTCCAATGCCCAGGTCGCTTCCATGGCCGCCGGTCTGGTGATGTTCCAGGTCATCCTGCTCACGCTCATGGGCGCGAACAACGGCGGGCGCGAGATCTCCGCCGAGCGCATCCTCTATGAGAAGGAACGCATGACGGGCCTGCGGCCCTGGTCCTACGCCTTCTCGAAGATCTTCTTCGTCGCCTGCATCGCGATCTTCCAAGGCGCTTGGATGTGCTTCTTCGTGAAGCTGGTCTGCCAGTTCCCGGGTCCGTGGACGGATCAGCTCGCGGTCCTCGCGGCCAGTTGCGTCTCCATGTCGGTGGTTTGCCTGGGCTTCTCGGCCTTGCTGACCTCCCCGGAGAAGTCCTCGCTGCTCTCCATCTACCTGGTCGGCTTCCAATTGCCCCTCTCCGGGGTCGTCCTCGCCCTGCCGCCCGCCCTCACCTGGGTCTGCCGGCCTTTCATCAATTCCTACTGGGGCTGGTCGGGTTACATGAAGTCCATGAAGGAATCCGGCATCTGGACGGCCTATGAACGGAGCCTTCCCGACCTGAACTCGCTCGTGGCCTCCAATGAAATCGCCCTGTTTGTCCTGCTGATCCAGGGGCTGGTCGGCGTGTGCATGGTTGTCGTCGGTTGCCAGCAAAAGCGCTGGAACTAATCCCCGGCCTTCTCTACGATTCATATTAGCCCGGCGCCCCTGGGCCTTCCCCATGTCCAAAGTTAACCCTCTTTTCTTCGCCCTCGGCATCCCCGTGCTGGTGATCGTGGTCCTCCTGGCCATCGTCATCCCGCGTTTCGCCGGCGGCGGTAAGTTCACCGACCTTTCCCCCTTCTCCGTCGACGATTACCGCAAGGATTGGGCGACCCTCCAGGGGAACGCCTACCGCTTCGACTGCCAGATCGAGAAGCAGCTCGCCTACGAGGAGGGCAAAGGCCGCGTCCTCGCCGTCAAGCCGACCGACGTCAGCCGCGGCACCGGCCGCGTGCCGGTCTTCGTGCCGCTCGCCGCCGGCGAGACCTTCGAAGTCGGTCAGCGCTTCAAATGCAAGGTCCGCGTCGTCCGCGACCTGCTCGTCGTCGAAGACCTCGAACGTTTTTGAACCCCGCCATGCGTAAACTGCTTTGTTCCTTCCTCGGCTGCCTCGCTTTCGCGTCGCTGGCCATCGCGCAGGCGCCGCAGCCGGGCGCCACGGTCTCCGGCGGCGGTGGTGGCGATTACCGCAGCTCCTCGGGCGAGGCCATGGGCGACCGGCTCTTCGACGTCAACAGCGACTCCGTCGACATGGAGAACGGCTCCATGCAGTGGAAGGGGAAGACCTTCAACCTCGGCAACTCGCGCGCCATGCGCATGCGCTTCGAGCGCTACCTCGCCTCGCCGGCCGCCGGTGGCGACATGACCAAGTACATCGCGACGTTGACGCAGATCGAAAAGATCCTGGGGCCCAACGCGGTCAACCAGAACAACATCTACGCCAGCCAGCAGGCGGCCTTCGACCTGCTGTTCATCGCGGCCGAACACGAGGTTGACGGCAACAACTGCCTCACCATCGCCACCCAGGTGAAGAAGATCTGGGCCATGCGCGCCGAGTTCCGCGACCTGAACATCACCAAGAACCAGCTGGAGGCCTTGCGCAAGACGCAGGAGGGCGTGGTCATCAACCGCGCCGAGCGCATGGAAGAGGCCAACGACTCCAAGGCCAATTCGCCGACGACCGCCAACGGCGGCAAGACGGGCCTGAACAAGACCTCCCAAGGTCAGACGGAGCTGGGGTACCGCGTGAAGGACGAGCAGCGCACCCAGGCTGAGATCCTCGCCAAGAACGCCGAGATGACCGCGCTGGGGCTCAAGGCGCAGGTCGAGTTCCAGTCGCAGATGGTCGGCTTCCTCCTCGCCCGCCGTTACCGCCATTGCCTGATCACCAGCTCCTTCTATCGCGTGCTCTTCAAGGGCGGTAACCAGAACATCAAGGTCGGCGCCAAGGAGGTGAAGGAGTTCTTCCCCGTCTCGGATTTCGTCCCGACCTTGGAGTCCGTCGATACCTTGGCCCGCGAGGCGATGAACGATGTCACCACGGGGATGCGCACCGTCGACGACCTTTACAAGCAGGGCGAGCTCTACGGCGCCTTCGAACGCCTCCAGGAGACCTACTTCCTCGGTGAGTTCGAGCCGGCGGTGATGATGTACGACCAGGCGAAGAAGCGCGAGATGCTCGACCTCTGGCGCGACCTCCGCGAACTGCAGCGCCTCGGCGACGAGCGCGACCTCGCCAACGTCGAGGGCTATGTGAACAAGGTCCGCGGCCGTGCCCGCGACTTCCCCGGCGCCGCCATCCTGTCCCGCGTCAACAACGCCATCAACGCCTCCAACATGGCGGTGCTCTCCGCCAAGCAGGCCGCCCTCAGCGGCGATACCGCCAAAGCCGAGGCGGCCCTCGAGCGGGCCACCAAGATCTGGCCGCAGAACCCGTCCGTGAAGGAGTTCGCCAACCAGGTCGTGAGCCGCCAGGACAAGCTTTCGCAGATGGTGCCGGAGTTCGACCGCATGATCGCCGAAGCCCGCTGGCGCGAGGTGTTCAACAAGAAGCTCGAGTTCGCCTTGGCCTTGGCCCAGGACAAGGCCCGTTCGGACAAGCTCCGTGAGGTCATCAACCGCGTCGGCGAACTCGACGCCAACATCCAGAAGGCCTCCGTGCTGGCTTCGCAGAACAACCCTTACCTCGCTTGGGATGTGATCGTCGAGATCTCCAAGAAGGAGGGCGACGACCTGGTCCTCGCCAAGACGCGTTCGGACATCGCCCCGCTGGTCGCCGACTATGCCCGCCTGATCGGCCAAGCCGAGAAGCTCGAACGCGAAGGCGGCGAAGCGGCGGCTTTGACGGCCTGGATGGCCGCGCAGGACCTGAACCCCGCCTCGCCCTCGTGTGGGGCGGCGGTGAAGCGTTTGGCCGCTTTGGTGGCCAAGTCGGCCGTCGCCAAGGCCGCCACGACCACGCCGGTCCCCGCCGCGGGCGACGAGGTGCCGGTGCCGACCGGCAAGTAGGCGCTACCAGGTGCTGACGGGGTTATCCTCGAGCGGATCCACCACGGTGACGCGGAGGTCGCCCTTGTGCTGGCGGACCGCGTTCATGACCTCCTCCACGAGGATGGTGCGGTTGCACTCCTTGCTCAGGTGGCCGAGGAAGAGTTCCGAGGTCTGCCATTCGCGCAGCCCGAGCAGCAGGTCGCGGGCGGCGTGGTTGGAGAGGTGGCCATGGTTGCCGCGGATGCGCTGTTTGAGGTGCAGCGGTCGCTTGGAGAGGTCGAGCATTTCGTCGTCGTAGTTCGCTTCCAGCACGAGGATGTCCGCCAGCGCGCAATGGTGCCGGACCACGTCGGTCGCATGTCCGAGATCCGTCAGCCAGGTCACGCGCCGCGCCGGGCGGCCATCCTCGGCGGGGCAGTCCACGGCATACCCGACCGGGTCGGCGGCATCGTGGGGGATCGGGATCGAGGTGATTTCGAGACCGCGGAATTCGAAGGTGGTGCCCGTCTCGAAGAGTTGCCAATCCGGCTTGAGCTTCAGGGCGCCTTGGATGCGGCGGGCCGTCTCCCGGTTCGCGAAGACCTTTAACGCGGGGTTTTGGCGGAGCAGGGCGGCGAGCCCGATGCAGTGGTCCGAGTGTTCGTGGGTGATGAGGACGGCGTCGACCGCGGCGCAGGCGAGCCCCAGCTTGGCCAGGGAAGCCTCCAGCCGCGGGCCTTGGAAACCGGCGTCCAGCATGATGCGGGTGCCACCCGACTCCAGGATGGAGCAGTTGCCGGAACTGCTCGTGCCGAGGATGTGGAAGGCGAAGGCCATGCAGGTGCCGTAGCAAACCTGCCATCGCTCCGTCTTCAAGCCGCCATTCGGGCTTTTCGCTTGAGGAGGTTTCCAGGCGGAGCGAGACTATCGTCATCACCTTCCGCCCATGCACACCCTTCCTCGAGTCATCTGCATCATCATGGGGGGCGGCCGCGGTTCCCGCCTGTACCCGCTGACCAAGGATCGCTGCAAGCCGGCGGTGCCGCTCGCGGGCAACTACCGGTTGGTCGACATCCCGATCAGCAACTGCCTCAACTCCGGGTTCAACCAGATCTTCGTGCTGACGCAGTTCAACACGGCCTCCCTGCACAAGCATATCCAGCAGACCTACAAGTTCGATGGCTTCGGCCGTGGTTTCGTCGACATCCTCGCCGCCGAGCAGACGGGCGACAAGGAGTCGTGGTATCAGGGCACGGCCGATGCGGTCCGCCAGAACCTCCACCACTACAACCTGAAGGACGAGGACCTCGTCCTCATCCTCTCGGGCGACCAGCTCTACCGCCTCGATTTCGCCGACCTCGCCCGCCAGCATATCGAGTCGTCGGCCGACGTGACCATCGCCGCGAAGGCCATGCCTTCCGACCAAGTCTCGGCCCTTGGGGTCATGCGCGTCAATCCGGACCTGCGCGTCGTTGAGTTCGTCGAGAAGCCCAAGGACCCGGAGGTCATCAAGTCCCTGGTGCTCGGCGGCAACGCCCGCGCCCGCCTGGCGGACAAATCCGACCGCCCCTACTGCCTCGCTTCGATGGGTATCTACCTGTTCTCCGGCCGCGTGATGCGGGAAGCCTTGGCGGATCCGACCCAGACCGACTTCGGCAAGGAAGTGATCCCGGGCCTGCTCAAGACGAAGCGCATGTTGGGCTATGTCTTCGACGGGTATTGGGAGGACATCGGTACGGTCGGCTCCTTCTGGGAGTGCAACCTGACGCTGACGGACCCCGTGCCGCCGTTCGATTTCTTCGATGGTGCCAATCCGGTCTACACCCACGCCCGTTACCTGCCGACGGCCAAGCTGAACGGCTGCAAAGCCCAACGCGTGCTCATGGCCGACGGCGCCATCGTCGACGACTCGGAGATCCACCGTTGCGTGATCGGCGTTCGCTCGGTCATCCGCGGGGGCTCCCGTCTCGAGAACGTCGTCATGATGGGCGCGGACGCCTTTGAGCGCCCGCACGACCTCGCCAAGAACCATGGCCTCGGCCGTCCCGATGTCGGCGTCGGCCCGAACTGCGTCATCCGCAACGCCATCATCGACAAGAACGCGCGCATCGGCGCCGGTTGCCGACTGTCCCCGGCGGGCCTGCCCGAAAAGTGGGAAAGCGAATCGTTGTTCGTCCGTGATGGTGTCATCGTGGTCAAGAAGGGTGCGGTCGTTCCCCCTGGCACGGTGGTCGGCGAATGAAAAACTACGGCCGCACCTACTGGTTCACCTGGGGTTTCCTGATCCTGGCGGCCTCCTTCACCGGCGTGTCCTCCTCGGTCAAAGGGGCCTTCTTCGGCGGCATGATCGCCGCCTTGGTCTCCACCTTGGCTACACGCCCGTACGAGCGCCTCGGTGCCCGCTATGCGCCCGTACTTGGCGCGGTGCTGGGCCTGCTTTGGGCCGTCGCCAAACTTTATTACGTCCAGTGGACGGGTGATGCCGAAGAGCATGCCTTCGCGCGCTGGAACATCGGTACCGACATCGCCATCCATGCCGCTGGCTTTGCGGGTGGGGCCTTGCTGGCCGCCTTGGCGGCTACGCGGCCGTTGGGACGCTCGGTCTTGGCGGGCGGACTGCTGGCCGCCGCCATGACGGCGGTGCCTTATGGCTTCATCGGTTGGGTGGACTACCGCGTGGCCGGCCCCGTAGAAGTCGTCCTCTTCGCCTCCGCCCCGGTGCTCGCCAACGAAGCCCCGCAGCGTCGCCCAGGCGCCGAGGCTCCGGTCCTGGCCGCGGACGAGGTCAAGGCGCTGAAGGAATCCCTCTTGGTGGTGGAAGGGCCTGGTGGCACCGAGGTCTTGGATGATGCCGGTCGCCGTTATTGGCCGCTCTGGCGCAAGCGCTTTAACTATCCGGGCAACCGCGGTGGCCCGGTGCGTCGGGTGCTGGTCTTCATCCCGCCCGATGAACGCTCACCGGAGGATGCATTGCCGATCGCGGGAGCGGGTAAGTGGAATTTCGTCGTGGGCGCCGATCCGAAAGGGGTTTGCCTCGTCCGTTTGGGCGGCGAGCGTGGCGCGGTCACGGCGGCCCCGGAACTCTTCAAAGCGATCACCGTGACGTTGGAGCAACAGGGTCCCGCGGCGGGCGCGGCGCGGTCGGCCCATGCCCCCTATCAGTTCTGCAGCATCGCGGTGGTGCGGCAATCGCCCTTCGGGCAGTTCTACCTTCCTGACCCTGTGAAGACGGGCCTGCCATACGCCTTCGACTACGAGTATACGGATGTCGTGCGTCTGGCCGCGGCGCAGGCGGCCGCGGCGAAGCCGAATGCCGCTCAGCCGGTGGCCGTGCCCGCGGTTTCGCCCCCCAAGCCAGCCGGCAAATAGCCCTCAGTTCGTCGAACTGAGGAAGTCGCGGTGGAGCGAGGCGTAGGCGCCGTTGAGGGCCACGAGCTCGTCGTGCGTGCCGCGCTCGATGATGCGGCCCTGGTCCATGACGAGGACTTGGTCGGCCTTGCGGATCGTGCTGAGACGGTGGGCGACCACGAAGCTGGTGCGACCCTTCATCAGGCGGGCCAGGGCGAGCTGCAGGCGCGATTCGGTGAGCGTGTCCACGGCGCTGGTGGCCTCATCGAGCACGAGGATGCGTGGGTTGGCCATGAGCGCGCGGGCGAAGGCCACGAGCTGTTGCTGGCCGAGCGAAAGACCTCGGCCTTTCTCGGAACACTGCGTGTGGATGCCTTGCGGGAGCGCTTCGATGAGGTCCAGGCAGTCGAGGTCGCGGAAGGCTTGGCGGACTTCCTCATCCGTGGCGTCGGGGCGGGCGGATTTGACGTTCTCGGCGATGGTGCCGGCGAAGAGGAAGTTTTGCTGGAACACGAAGCCGGTCTGGCGCCGCAGGGAGATCTGCTGGATGTCCGTCAGGTCGACGTCGTCGAGCCGGATGTTGCCGCTGTCGGGCAGCTGGAACTTGGCCAGCAGACCGATGATGGTCGACTTGCCCGAGCCCGTGTGGCCAACGAGCGCGATGACTTGGCCGGGGTGCGCGGTGAAGGATACCCCGTGCAGCACGCGCTGTCCCGGGAGGTAGGAGAACGCCACGTCCTGGAACTCGACCTTGCCCTTGAGGGGCGGGCATTCCTTGGCGGTAGGGGCGTCGGACCAGGCGGGCGCGGTGTCGAGCAGGCGGAAGTAGCGTTCCGCTCCGGCCATCGCCAAGGTCGCTTCGGAGAGCTGCGTGCCGATGATGGTGATGGGGGAGAAGAAGAGGTCGGCCAGGAAGAAGAAGGTCAGGAGGTCGCCGAGGCCGGTGCCGCTGCCCGAGAGCGCGGCCCAGCCGCCGACCCCCACGAGGGCGGCGAGGAAGCCTTGGGAATTCAGTTCCAGCAGCGGCAGGTAAAGCGCGCTCAGGCTGGCCGTCTTGACCACGTTGCCGGCGAGCGTGTGGACGAGGCGCGAGAAGATGCCGGCGTTGGTGTCTTCGCGGGCGAAGCCTTGGGTCACGCGGATGCCTTGGACGGTTTCGGCGAGCGCCGAGGTGACGCGCGAGAAGCTTTCCTGTTGGATGCGCGAGGCCTGCAGGATCTTCCCGCGGAAGAAGCCGTGGATGAGCAGCAGTCCCGGCACGATGGCGAGGAGGACCAGGAAGAGCTGCGGGTTGACCCAGAGCATGAGGCCCGCGGCGCAGGTCATCTGGCCGATGGAGACCACCGTGATGAAGAAGTTGTTCTGGATGCCGTTCCGCATGGCCTCGATGTCCGAGATCATACGGCTGATCAGGCTGCCGTGGCGGCGACCGTGGAAGAACGAGAGCGGCTGCGTGAGCAGGTGCTTCATCAGCTTGTCGCGGAGGTCGCGCAGCACGGCTTCGCCGATCTGGTGCGCCAAGCGGATGCGCCAGTAGAGGGCGACATCGGCCACGATGACGGCGCCGAGGAACAGGAGCAGCCATTCGACGGTCCCGACCCCGTCGCCCGCGGTGATCGGCCCTTTGATGATGTGGCCGACGATCCAAGCCAGCATCGGCAGGGCCATCGCGCGGAAGGCGCAGAGCCAGAGCAAGGCGTTGCGCTGGCCGCGGTGCGCGGCGGTGAAGGAGAGCAGGCGGGCGATGGTCGCCCAGCGCAGGGGGAGGCGATCGGGTTCCTCCTCGTCGGGGCGGGGCCGGCGGACGGCGATCTCGAGGCGGGAGGGCTGGCTCATGCTTGGGCTCCTTCCGATTGGATGAGGATGGCGCGACGGTAGTGCCCGTCTTCGGCCATCAGCTGCTCGTGGGTGCCTTGCTGGATGAGCCGGCCGCGGTCGAGCACGAGGATGAGGTCGGCGCGGCGGAGGGTGCTGAGCCGGTGCGCCACGATGAACGTCGTGCGGCCTTCCATGGCCGCCTCCATGGCTTCCATGATCTCCTTCTCGGTCTCGGCATCGATGGCCGAGGTCGGGTCGTCCAGCAGCAGGACGGTCGGCTCCAGCAGGAGGGCGCGGGCGATGGCGAGGCGTTGGCGTTGGCCGCCGGAGAGGTTGACGCCGCCTTCACCGAGGAACGTCTCGTAGCCTTCGGGGAAGGCCATGATGAAATCATGCGCGCCGGCGATCTTGGCGGCGCGTTCGATCCGTTCCTGGCTGGCGTCGGGATGGCCGAAGGCGATGTTCGCCGCGATCGTGTTGGAGAAGAGGAAGTTCTCCTGGAAGACCATGCCGACCTGCCGGCGGAGTTCCGGCAGCGGCAGGGTGCGGACGTCGTGCCCGTCGAGCAGCACGCGGCCGGCGCGGGGGTCGTAGAAACGCGGGATCAGCGAGAGCAGGGCGGATTTGCCCGAGCCGGTGGCCCCGGCGATGGCGATCCGGCGGCCGGGCTCGGCGACGAAGTTCACGTCCTTCAGCACCGTGGCGTTCTCGTTGTATTCGAAGGAGACGTTGTCGAAGGTCACGCGGCCGAGGAACCGTCCGGGCGAGCGGGCATCGGGTTGCGACGCCACGCCCGGGTCGGTGTCGAGGATCTCGAAGATGCGCTTGGCGCCCGCGAGCGAAACCTGGGCGTTGTCGACCACGGCGGCCACCGTGGTCACTTGCGTCGCGAACTGCTGGAGCAGGCCCGCGAAGGTCACGAGCCCCGTGCCCAGGGAGATCTGGCCCTGCATGACCATCCAGCCGCCATAGCCGAGCAGGATGATCATCGACAGCCGATTGAGCCCGTCGATCACCGGCCAGAAGAGGGCGATTTCGCCGAAGACCTTGCGCTTCTGCACGCGGATGTCCTCGCTCCAGCCGGCGAACCGACCCAACACGCGGCCTTCCAGGGAGAACCCTTTGACGACCTGGATGCCTTGGACGTTCTCGGAGAAGCCGAGCACCATGCGGTCCATGAGGTCGCGGTTCTCCTCGTAGGCGGGCCGGACTTTCTTGGAGAAGCGGATCGCGAACCAGATCTGGAGCGGCAGCACCGACAGGCACGCGAGTGTGAGGCGCCAATCCGTGCGGAACATGTAGACCGAGCAGACGGCGAGGGTTACGGTGATGATGGCCAACTGCAGCAACACCCCTTCGATGAAGATCCGGACCGAGTGGGCGTCGGAGGTGACCCGATTGATGATGGAACCGCTGGCGTTGGAGTCGAAGAACCGGAAGCTCAGCTGCTGGAGTTTCGCGAAGACCTGCGCCCGCAGGTTGACCACGATGCGCCCGTGCATGAAGCGCACCGAGACCAGGCCGAAGACGAAGGACAGGGCGGCGCGCAGCAGGGCCACGACGAGGATGCCGCCCGAGAGCCACCAGAGCGTGGCCACGTCGTCGCTGTCCTTCGGGACGAAGAACGGCAAGGCCGGGGCCGGGACGGTGGCGTCGGCGCAGTGCCGGATGAAGTCCACCGCGATGCCGGTGAGCACGAAGACCGCGACCGTGAAGACGACCAGGATTAGCTGCAGGCCCAGCAGTTGGAGGCAGTCCGTCCGATGCGACCAAGCGATGCCCAGCAGGCGCCGCAACGTGGGAGCCGTCGCGTTCGTCTGCGTGGGTTGGGGAGCGGTGGACATGCGGCAGTTTCCGGGGGTGGCCCGGAAGGACGGCCTCAGCGAATCATCGCGCCTTCGCGGGAAGCCTTCTTGCGGAACTCGGCGAGGATCTTGGCCGTCAGCGGGCCGGGCTTGCCGGAACCGATGGTGCGGGCGTCGACTTCGATGACCGGGATGACCTCGGCGGCGGTGCCGGTGAGGAAGCACTCGTCGGCGTTCCAGACGTCGTAACGGGTGATGTTGGTCTCGACGGTCGGGATGCCGAGCGCGGCGGCGACTTCCAGGGCGACTTGGCGGGTGATGCCCACGAGCGCGCCCGTGTGGGAGGCGGGCGTGAGGAGGCGACCCTTATGGATGAGGAACACGTTGTCGCCGGTGCACTCGGAGACGTAGCCCTGTTCGTTGAGCATCAGGCACTCGTGGAAGCCGTGCTGCTGGGCTTCGATCTTGGCCATGATGTTGTTCAGGTAGTTCAGCGACTTGATCATCGGCGGGAGCGCGGCCGGGCTGATGCGGCGCGTCGGCGAGGTGATGATCTTCATGCCCGTGGTGTAGAGTTCCTCGGGGTAGAGCTTGATGGAGTCGGCGATGCAGATGATCGAGGGGGTGGGGCAGTTCTTCGGCGAAAGGCCGAGGTCACCGAAGCCGCGGGAGACGACGAGGCGGATGTAGCCGTCGGTCAGGTTGTTGCGGCGGCAGGATTCGCAGACGATGTCGGCGATCTGCTGGCGCGTCCATGGCATCGTCAGGCAGATGGCCTTGGCGGACATCTCCAGCCGCTCGAGGTGCTCATCGAGGCGGAAGACGCAGCCTTGGTAGAGGCGGATGCCCTCGAAGATGCCGTCGCCGTAGAGGAAACCGTGGTCAAAGACCGAGATTTTGGCGTCGGCCTTGGGATAAAACTTTCCGTCGATATAGACTTCCATCGATGTAAAAAGCCACCTTGGGCGTTCTTCGGACGGTTTTCCAGCCAGAAGCGAAAAAACGCCGACTTTACCGTTTTCGCGGGCAGTTCAGCCCAGTCGGACAGTCAGGCGGAACTTTCCGGAGTCTTCGGGGGCGATCATGACGCCCGTGCGCACCGTGACCGTACCGCCGAGGAGGACGGGCAGGCGAGAACCCAGCAGGGCGGCGCTGGCGGTCAGCGCATCGCCCGGCACCACCGGCATGAGGAAGACTTCGAGCGCGCCGTCGGCTTGCTGGCGGACTTGGTAATGGGCGATGTCCTCCAGGTCCGCGAACAGCGCGTCGACCTGCCGAGTCGTTGCCACCGAGCCATCGGCTCGCCGCAAGGCGTCGCGGACGCGGCCATGGACGATGTAGCCCGCTCCGGACTGTTCGGCGTAGTCGCCGATGGCGTAACGCAGGAGCGGCAGGTAGGGGTTGGTGTGGGTGGTGACGAGGAACTGCCCGACGCCCCGGGCATCGCGGTCGACGAGCTCCAGCGTGGCGGTCTGCGTGCTGGGCGTCGCGATCGCGCCGTCCGCTTCGATGAGGAGGTGGCCGGTTTCGCTGGAGCCGTAGAGGTTGATCACGGGCACGCCGAAGACGCGTTCCAGGATGCGGCGATGGACGACGCTGGTGTATTCGTAGCTCGTGAGGATGAATCGGAGCGAGGGGAAACGCAGGCCTTGGCGCTCGCAGTGGAGCGCGAACCACATCCCGTGCACGGGGTCGACGTCGAGGAAGTCCGGTGCCCAGGTGGCCGTCTCATCGGCCATCTTGGCGAGTTTCGCTTCGGGTAGACTGAAGGGGATGCGCTCCTGGTTGACGTAGAGCGTCGACCCCACGGTGCGCTGCTCGACGTTGAGCCAGCGGGCGAAGCAACTGACCCCGCTGCAGCCCGGCGTCGTGAACACGGCCCGCTTCGCGTCGGGGTCGGCGGTGAGCAGCGCACGGATGAAGGGGTTGTGTCGGAGGGCGCGGGCTTCCTGTTCGGCCCACCACGTGCGCCCGAAGATGACCCGGACGCTCGCCCCCGAGGTGCCCGAGGTGCTTTCCTCCTCGATGAGGCCTTCGGCGGTCAACCGGGCCAGCGAAAAGCGGCGCGGCAGAAAGCCTTCGGGGGAGTGGTCGCGCAGCTCTTGTTTGCTGATGCGCGGGAGTTCGCCCAATTTGATTGCGGGGTCCGCTAGCGCCTGGGCCCAGTCGGCCCGCTCGTAAAACGGCACTTCCTGCGTCTGCGCGAGCGTGGTCGACCAAGCGGTCGGGCTGGACGCAGGCGAAGGGGAGGGGAGCGTTGTGCTGGGCATGAACGTGACGGCCGTCAACTTGGCGGAAACCTCCCCGAAGGCAAAACGCGGCGACCTTTTCGCTCAGGCTTCTTCCCTGACTACGTTCCGGAGGATGCCGATGCCCGTGATTTCGACTTCCATCACGTCACCCGGCTGCAGCCAGCGGGGTGGCTTTTGGGCCATCCCGACGCCGGCGGGCGTTCCGGTGAGGATGACGGAGCCGGCGGGTAACGTGGAGCTCGCCGCCAGGAAAGCGATGAGGTCGGCGACGGAGAACTGCATCGTCGCCGTCGCCGCGGACTGCATGGTCGCGCCGTTGAGGCGGAAGGAGACCTGCAGTTGTTGCGGGTCGGGGATCTCGTCGGGCGTCACCAAGCAAGGCCCGAGGGGGCAGAAGGTGTCGAAGGACTTGCCGCGGCACCATTGGCCGCCACCCCATTCCTTTTGCCAATCGCGCGCGGAGACGTCGTTGGCGCAGGTGTAGGCGAGCACGTAGTCGAGCGCTTGGGCGGGCGTGACGTTGCGGCAGTCGCGCCCGATCACCACGGCGAGCTCCGCCTCGTAGTCGACGGCATCGCTCCGGAGGAAGCGCGGCAGCTGCACGGGGCCCGAACCCGTGGCGCTGGCCGGGTTCTTCATGAAGATGGTGGGGTGCGCCTGTTGCTTGCTGCCGAATTCCTTGGCGTGGTCGGCGTAGTTGACGCCGGCGCAGAAGATGGCGCTAGGCGTGAGGGGCGCGCCGAGGGCAGGGTGGCGGTGGTCGACGATGCGTTGCGTCAGGGCGAAGCGTCCCGACTGGATGACCGCTTCGCGCCAAACCCCCGCAGCGTCTTGCGCGGCGAGCACGCTTTCGCAGGTAGTTGGTTCGGTGAAGGCGTAGACGCGCATGGCACGCAAGGTGGTCGGTGGATGCCGTGCAGGCAAGTCCCCCTTCCTTACGAACGGTTGGGCTCATATACCTCATTTTATTGGGGCATGGGGAACTATAGGGATTGAACGAGGTCTTGAACGACTCTACCCCTCGACCATGCGATTACCCCGTCGTTCCTTCCTCCAGAAGACTGCCCTTGCGGCCGCTGGCTTTACCATCATCCCGCGTCACGTTTTGGGGCGCGGCTTCGTGCCCCCCAGCGAGACCCTGAACCACGTCATCGTGGGTTGCGGCGGCATCTCCGGCTCCGGCGCCCACTTCGGCGACCACATGAAGGGCGCGCACCGCATCCTCGCGGTCTGTGACGTGGACGACAACCATGCCAAGAACCGCGTGAATCAGGTGCAGGCCGCCGGTGGCGGCACGCCGAAGAGCACGCGTGATTTCCGCGAGGTCATCGGCCTCGCCGATGCGGATGTCGTCCACGTCTGCACGCCGCCGCATTGGCATGGGGTCATCGCGGCCGCGGCCGCGCGCTTGGGGAAGTCCGTCTGGTGCGAGAAGCCCATGACCCGCACGATCGGCGAAGGCCTCGCCCTCCGTAAAGTGGTGCAGGAGACGGGCGTGCCGTTCCGCATCAACACTTGGTTCCGCCTCAATACCACCAACTATTACGGCGTCGGCCCGGCGCGCGAAATCCGCCGCGTCGTCGCCAGCGGCGTCCTCGGTGGCCCGTTGACCGTCCGTCTCGCCTGCGTCGGTGGCATCGCTTGGAAGGTGAATCTCTGGACGGGTCGACCCAACCTCACGCCGCAGGCCGTGCCGGCCAACTTGGACTGGGACATGTATTGCGGGCCTTCGCCGCTGATCCCGTATCACCCCCACCGCTGCCACGGCTCCTTCCGTGGCTACTGGAATTTCGACCAAGGCGGCCTGGGCGACATGGGCCAGCACTTCCTGGATCCGGTGCAGTATTTCATCGGGAAGGACCATGAGTTCCCGGTTTCCGTCGAGTCCGACGCCCCGCCGCAGGATCCCGTGGCATGCGGCGTCTGGAAGACCGTCACGCTGACCTACGCCGACGGCACGCGCATCATCCTCGAGTCGGAATTGGCGGAGAAGGGGGAGAAGCCCTTCCTCGAAGGACCGAACGGCAAACTGTTCGCGAACATGCGCTCCGACCGTCCCGAGCTCATCCGCAAGGCCATGGAATACCCGTTGCCGGAGCGTCAGGAAGACGACTTCGACCTTTCCTCGCGCGAGCGCCGACCCTTTGGTTACGGCGTCGACGAGGCTTTCCACAGCTCCACGTTGGTGAACCTCGCCGCCCTCTCCGTGCGTCTCGGCCGAAAGCTTAAGTTCAAGCCCGATGGCTCCGGCTTCGTCGGTGACGCCCAAGCCGATCGCCTGCACTCGCCCATCCTGCGGGGGCCTTGGACGATCTAAGCCACGCCTCTTTCGCCCCCGTCCATGAAACCTTCCTCCCTTTTCCTGCTCCTCGTCGCCGCTGCGGTGAGTTTGGTCGCGCACGCCGAAGACAAAGCCCCCGCCAAGTCGGCGGTCGCGGCTAAAGCCAAAGCAGCTGACGCCAATGAGCCGCGCGTGAAGGCCATGCAGGCCATCATCAACACGTCGCGGCAATTCGCCAATCCATCCCCGGAGGCGGCGGCTTGGTTCGGCAAGCTCCGGGCGCAGCGCGCCGCGAGCCAGGACGCCGAAGAACAGTGCGCGCTCGATGTGGCGCTACAGTTCGACCCGGCCGTGCCGCCATCCTCGCCGCTCGGCCAGGAGCCACTCAAGAATTACCCGGCCCCCGAGGTCGCTTCGGTCCTCGGTAAACTCGCCGCCACCGAGCGCGCCCTTGACCTCGGTCAGAAGCCGACGGCCCTGAGCGTCGCTGACTTGACCGACCTGGCCAAGTCTCCGGAAAATGATACGGCTGCCCGTGCCCTTCGTCTGCTACGCCGCATCGATGCGGGGGTGGCTGCCCCCTTGCTCTGGAAGCGCCTCGTCTCGTTGACCCAGCGAGCCGAGGTCAAGCAGACCGAGGACGAGATCTTGCGCTTGCCCGTCGCCCAAGTCGGTCGGGGCTTTCCGGCGTTCGCCGAAATCGAAAAAGCGCCGTTGGCCGTGCGGGGTGCATGGTTGCGGGTCGTGGCGGTTCGCCCGAACTTGAAGGCGGATAAGGCCGTCGTCCTCGCGCTCCTGAAGGGGCCCGCCAACGAAGTAACCGAAGCTGCTTGGGATGCGGTTCCGACCTTGTTCACCGCGGCCGACAAGGCCTCGCTCACGGAAGCCTCCCAAGGGCTCTCCGAACGCTTGGCGCCGCGGGCCAAGGCTGCCCTCGCCCTGCTCAAGTAGGCGGCTTGGTTGCGGCGGCTAGGATTGTCGCTTGCCGAAAGGCAGGGGACGCCCTTGCCTTGCCGCATGCCGTCCGGTGCCCAGTCCAACCCTCAGCCCAACCTGATCCTCGCTGGATTCATGGGTACGGGGAAGTCGGCCTTGGGTCGACAGTTGGCCAAGCGCTGGCGCCGTACCTTCGTCGACACCGATGAACTCGTCGAAAAACTGGCGGGGGCCTCGATTGCGGATATTTTCGCGCAGCAAGGAGAGGAGCATTTCCGAGCCTTGGAGCGCAAGGTCGTGGAGGAACTCCTCCCCGATTCTGACGCCATCATCGCCTGCGGCGGGGGGCTCGTCGTCCAGCCCGGCATGATTGAACTCGTCCGGGCAAAGGGCATCGTCGTGACCTTGTTCGCCTCGGTGGATACCATCCTGCGCCGGACGGCGGGCAATTCCCGCCGGCCACTCCTCAAGGGGGAAGACCCCGAGGCGAAAATCCGCGAACTCATGAAGAAGCGGGAGCAGGCCTACATGCAGGCGGGGATCGCCGTCTACACCGACGGACGTTCGCTCCAGCAACTCTGTGTGATCGTCGAGCGCGTCTACGAACGGGAAGCGCGGGCGGTGCTCAAGGCACGCTCGAAAAAAGCGGACTGACCCACGCGTCGGCGGCCGGCGCGTGATCGCGCTCCTGGGCGAGCACGGCCAAGAAGTCGGAACGACGGACGCCGCCGGCTCCCAGGGAAGCCAGGTGGGGCGTCGGCATTTGGCAATCGATGAGCACGTAGCCGGCCGCCTTGAGCCGTTCGACCAGCGCGACGAAACCGACCTTGGAGGCGTCGCTGCGGGTGTGGAACATGGATTCGCCGTGGAAGATGCGGCCGATGCTGACGCCGTAGAGACCACCGACGAGTTCGCCTTGCCAGCTGACCTCGACGCTATGGGCATGGCCTTTGCGGTGCAGTTCCACGTAGGCGGTAATCATGTCCTCGGTGATCCAGGTGCCGAACTGGCCGGGACGGGGCACCGCCGCGCACCGCCGCATGATGCCTTCGAAATCTTGGTCGATGGTGACCTGCCACCCCTTCTTGCGCATCGTCTTGCGGAGGCTGTCGGTCACGCGGAGTTCAGTCGGCAACAGCACGAACCGAGGATTCGGACAGAACCACTGGACCGGCTCGTCTTCCGAGTACCATGGGAAGACCCCGTGTCGATAAGCCGACAAGAGCGTGGGGTAATCCAACCGGCCGCCGACATGCAACGGGGCGCGGGCCGGAGCTTTCGCGGGGTCGCCATAGGGCCACTCGTACATCGTCGACAATCAACGATGCCGAGCGGACCACCGCAAGGTTAGTCCTTGGTGATGTTGTAGACCGACGGAATCGACACGCCGAGTTCCGCCGCGATTTCGCGCACCGGGGCCCCCTTCTTGCGCATGGCCTTGGCCTTGGCGCGCATGGCATCGCTGATCTGGGCGCGGGCGCGGTTCGGGCGGGAGAGGAGCTTCAGGAGGCGACGGGCCAGCTCGTTCTTGGACAGCGCGGCGACTTCTTTTTCGAGGGCCGAGTGCCGATCGGAGTTTTCCATGTCCCAGGACTGGACGGCGAGGTCCCGGGCACGGGAGAGGGTCGCGCGGACGAAAGCGTCTTTGGTCGTGAAATTGCTGGGGGTCAGGTCGATTTTCATTGGGAAGGGAGAATGAGTGATTTTGAAGGCGCTGGGCGCCACTCGTATAACCCGCTCACCTCCCCAAAGTTTATTATAATTCAGGGAAGTCAAATCCGACCGACCGTTTTTGACTAATTATTTACCTTATTAAAAATGGGGATAAACCCCTTAAACACTGCTATCGGCTCCACTCCAGCATGCGTCGGAGAGGGACCTCGGCCGCCACACGGATGCTCTCCGGCAAGGTGATTTCGGGCGTGCCGTTTTTCAGGCAGTCCCGCACCTTCTGCAGGGTGTTCATCTTCATAAAACGGCATTCGTTGCAGGCGCAACGGTCCGTCGGGGCCGCGACGAAGGTCTTGTGCGGCACCTCGCGGCGGAGGCGATGGATCATCCCCGACTCGGTCGTGACGATGAGGGTGTCCGCCTTTTGCTGGCGGCTCCATTCGACCATCAGTTCCGTGGAGCAGACCATGTCCGCGAGGTCGCGGACGGCTTCGGTGCATTCGGGGTGGGCGACCACGGGAGCGCCCGGGTGGGCGGCCTTGGCGCGCAGCAACGCTCCGGGCGTGAACTGCACGTGGGCGTAGCAGTTGCCTGGCCAGAGCTGCATGGAGCGGCCGGTCTTCTTGGCGACCCACTGGCCGAGGTTCTGGTCGGGGACGAAGAGGATCGGGCGGTCGGCGGGGACTTTGTTGACGATCTTGGAGGCGTTGCCGCTCGTCACGATGACATCGCAAAGGGCTTTGACGGCGGCGCTGCAATTGATGTACGCGACGACGTATAGGTCGGGCTGCGCCGCCTTGAGCGCGGCGAGTTTTTCCGCGGGGCAGGAGTCCGCCAGCGAGCAACCGGCTTCGAGGTCGGGGAGCAGGACGCGCCGGCTCGGGTTCACGATCTTGGCCGTTTCGGCCATGAAGTGGACGCCGCAGAAGACGATGGTGGACTGCTTGGCCTCCGCGGCCTTGTAGGCGAGGCCGAGCGAATCCCCGACGTAATCGGCGATGCCTTGGATGTCCTCGCACTGGTAGTTGTGGGCGAGGATGATCGCATCCTTCTCTTTCTTGAGGGCGAGCACTTCGCGTTGCAGGTCGCTCAGCGGGAGACCGCCGGCGGGCAGGGGAGGGAAGACCGTGGCGGTCGGGTAAGGAATCATGGACGAAGGGCTTTACGTTTTTGGCAACGTTCGCAAAGGGCGGTGACTTGGAGTTTCTGGGAAATGGGTTTCATGCCGTGCTTGGCGGCGACGGCTTTGCCATACCATTCCATGAACGGCGCGTCCACCTCGACGATGGTGTCGCAGCTTTCGCAGACGAGCTGGGCGCGGAAGGTCGATGTCCCGACTTCGGCCAGGTAGTACTTGTGGTCGCGGCCGACGTCGATCTCGCGGATGATGTGCCCGCCGATGAGCAAGGGGAGGGCCCGGTAGATGGTCGCGCGCGAGACGGTGCGGTCGAGCGACCGCGATTTCTTGAGCAGGTCTTCGGCCGTATAGTGCCCCGGGATGCTCCGGGCCGCCTCGAAGACGGCCATTCGCTGGCGGGTGGCGCGCAGGCCCTGTTCGGCGATGTAGGCCCGGAAGGCGTCCGATTGCTCGGGGGAATCTGGTGGGTTGGCCTTGGGCATGTCGAGTTGAGACACTTTTGATACAGCCGGGCCCGTCAGTCAATACGGGACGAGACATTGACATGGGCCAGCGTCTGCCCTTCATTTGACGCCCTTTTCCCAACTGGAAAGGCCCTTCCCGATGTATCACAATACGGACGACTTACGCATTCGCAGCCGGCTCCCCCTGCTGCCTCCGGCGCTCCTGCTCTCGGAACTGCGCCCTTCGGAGCGCGCCACCGAGGTCGTCACGGCCGCCCGTAAGGACGCCGCCGCCATCCTCGCGGGGAAGGACGACCGCCTGCTCGTGATCGTCGGGCCTTGTTCCGTCCATGACCCCAAGGCGGCCATGGAGTACGCCAATCTGCTCCTCAAGGAAGCCCGTAAGCATACCGAAGACCTCTTGGTCGTCATGCGGGTGTACTTCGAGAAGCCCCGGACGACGGTCGGTTGGAAGGGGCTGATCAACGACCCGCAGATCGACGGTTCCTTCCGCATCAACGACGGCCTGCGTCTCGGTCGTCGCCTCTTGGCTGACATCGCCGACCTCGGTCTGCCGTCGGCGAGCGAGTTCCTCGATCCGATCACGCCGCAATACCTCGCCGACTTGGTCGCCTACGGCGCCATCGGGGCGCGCACCACGGAAAGCCAGATCCACCGCGAACTCGCTTCGGGCCTCTCGATGCCCGTCGGCTTCAAGAACGGCACCGACGGTTCCATCCAGGTCGCGGTCGACGCCTGCCTGTCGGCGCGTTCCTCGCACTGGTTCCCTTCCGTCACCAAGGACGGCGTGGTCTCCATCTTCGAGACCTCCGGCAATCCCGACGCCCACGTCATCTTGCGCGGTGGTTCGCGCACCGGCCCGAACTACGGCGCCGACTTCGTGACCGACGCCGAAACCCGCCTGCAGAAGGCCGGCATCAACACCCGCCTCGTCGTCGATTGCTCCCACGGCAACAGCTCCAAGGACCATCGTCGCCAGCCGCTCGTCGCCGCCGACCTCGCTGAACAGGTCGCCAAGGGCTCCCGCATCCTCGGCGGCGTGATGATCGAAAGCCACCTCGTCGAAGGCCGCCAGGAGTGGAAGGGCCGCGAAGGTTCCACCTACGGTTGCAGCATCACCGACGCCTGCATCTCGTTCGAGCAGACCCGTCCCGTGCTCGACCAACTCGCCGCCGCCGTCCGCGCCCGGCGCGCTTTGCCCAAGGCCTAATCACCGCACCTCCATGAACAACGTACTGAAGCTCCTCCTCGAGGGCGAGCCCCTCGACACCGCCCAGATCGGCAAGATCCTGAACCTGGGGGCCGAGGCCGTGGACCGCGAACTCGCCAACCTGCGCGCCCAAGGCATCTTGCTCGGCATGCGCGCCGTGCTCAACCCGAGCTACGAGGCCGAACGCCGCGTGCGCGCCGTCATCGAGATCAAGATCCGCACCGAGGGGACGGGCGGCTTCGACGGCATCGCCGAACGCATCAGCCAGTTCGAACAGGTCGAGAGCTGCTACCTGATGTCCGGCGGCTACGACCTCCTCGTCGTCGTCACGGCCGACAACCTCTACAAGGTCGCCGGCTTCGTGCATGAGCGCCTCGCCCGCATCGAAGGCGTGCAGGGCACCTCGACGCATTTCTTCCTCCGCGCCTACAAGAAGGACGGCTTCGTCATCACCGATGAAGGCACGCGCCGCGACCAGCCTTCCGTCAGCCCCTGAGCCCCGGACCCATGGATGACTCCGCCCGCTTCGTCGCGCAGCACGTCGCTACGCTTCCCAAATCCGGCATCCGCGACTTCTTCGCCATCGTGTCGAAGATGAAGGACGCGGTCTCGCTCGGCATCGGCGAGCCCGACTTCGTCACGCCGTTCCACATCCGCGAGGCCGCCATGGCCGCGTTGGAGAAGGGCCGGACGTCCTACACCGACAACCGCGGCACGTTGGCCCTCCGCGAGGAGATCTCCCGCTACGTCGCCCGCAACTACGGCCCAGAGTACAATCCGGAAGACGAGATCCTCGTCACCGTGGGCGTCTCCGAGGCCCTCGACGCGTTGCTCCGCGCCACGCTCAACCCCGGCGACAAGGTGCTCTACCATGAGCCCTGCTATGTGTCGTACGCACCGAGCGTGACGCTTTGCCATGCGACGCCCGTGCCCATCCGCACGGTCTCCAGCGACCAGTTCGCGCTCGACCCGGCCGCCCTCCGCGCCGCTTGGCAGCCGGGCTGCAAGGTGCTCGTCCTCAACTTCCCGACGAACCCGACCGGCGGCACCGCCAACCGCCAGAAGCTCGAGGAGATCGCCAAGTTCGCGATCGAGAAGGACCTGCTCGTGGCGTCGGACGAAATCTATTCCGAGCTGACCTTCGAGGGCGACCACGTGTCCATCGCGTCCCTGCCGGGCATGCGCGAGCGCACGGTCTTCCTGCACGGTTTCTCCAAGGCTTTCGCGATGACCGGCTTCCGCATCGGCTACGCCTGCGGGCCGGCCGGCGTCATCGACGGCATGCTGAAGATCCACCAGTACGGCATCATGTGCGCTTCCATCATCAGCCAGGAAGCCGCCGTCGAGGCCCTCAAGAACGGCCGCGAGTCGATGCTCCACATGCGCGACAAGTACCGGGAACGCCGCGACTTCATCGTCCGCCGCTTCAACGAGCTGGGCTTGCCTTGCCACCTGCCGCGCGGCGCCTTCTACGCGTTCCCGAACATCACCAGCACCGGGCTGGATTCCATGGCCTTCGCTTCCCAGCTCCTGGCCGCCCAGAAGGTGGCGATGGTGCCCGGAACCGCCTTCGGCGCCGCCGGCGCGGGCTTCTGCCGCGCCTCTTTCTCGACCAGTTACGAGCGCATTCACGAGGCCGGCGAGCGGATTGCCCGCTTCCTGGACACTTTGCCGGCCCGGAAGTAAGCATCCTTGCTTGCCTGCGGGGCGGGAGGTCGTGACTCTCCTCGTTCATGGAACGGAACACAGCACTTTCCCGGGCAGTAGCCATCGTGGGCCGTCCCAACGTCGGCAAGAGCCGGCTTTTCAACCGCATCGTCGGTCGGCGCATCTCGATCGTGCACGACCAGCCGGGGGTGACCCGCGATTTGATCACGGCCGATGTCTCGGAGGGGCGTTACACCTTGATGGATACGGGCGGCATCGGTCTCTATAAGGCCGAGCTGACGCCGAAGGTCGTCGCCGCCGCCGTGGAAGAGCAGGTGGACTTCGCCCTCGCCGCCGCCAGCCTCGTGCTGCTGGTCGTCGATGCCTCCGAAGGCTGCGCCCCCCTCGACATGGAGGTCGCCGCGAAGCTCCGCCAAGCCGGCAAGGACGTCGTCGTGGTCGCCAACAAGGCCGACACCGAGGAACGCGACCGTCAGGTCGGCGATTTCTACGCCTTGGGTTTCGGCGATCCTTTCCTGGTCTCGGCCGAGCACGGCCGCGGCATGTCCGAACTCTGCGCGCTGATCCTGAAGAAGCTCGGCCCCGCTCCGGTGGAGGCCACGACCACCGCGCCGCACCCGATCCGCCTCGCGCTCGCCGGTCGTCCGAACGTCGGCAAGAGCTCCTTGGGCAACCGCCTCCTCGGTGGCTCCCGCCTCATCGTCAGCGAGATCGCCGGCACCACCCGTGACCCCGTGCGCTCCCGCTTGGCCCGCGCCAAGTCCGACGGTTCCAAGACCGAGTTCGTCCTCGTCGACACGGCGGGCCGCCGCACCGCGAACAAACGCGACACGCTCGATTTCTTTTCGCAGATCCGCGCCAACGAGATCCTCGCCGACACCGACGTGGTCTTCCTGGTGCTGGACGCCCAGCAGGGCGTGACGCGCATCGACAAGCAGCTCGCCGGCGAGCTCGCCTTGATCGGTTGCGGTCTCGTCGTCGTGGTCAACAAGTGGGATCTCGCCAAGGAAGCTTTCCGCGCCGACGCCCTCAGCGGTTTCGAGGATGAGGAGGAATTCCGCGCGAAGTTCCGCGCCGCCGTCCGCCGCGAGCTCTTCTTCCTGCCGGATCCGCCCATCTGCTTCGTCTCCGCCAAGACCGGCCTCCGCGCCGACGACTTGCTCGACGCCGCCGAAGGCGTGTACATCCGCGCCGGCGCCACCATCCCGACGGGCCGCATCAACCGCGTCATCCAGGACCTGATGGTCAAGCGTCCCCCGCGGATGGTCTCCGGTCGCCGCTTCAAGTGCTACTACGTGACGCAGGTGTCGCGTCGCCCGATCCGTTTCCGCATGTTCTGCAATTCGGAGGAGCGCCTGGAAGAGGCCTACCAGCGTTTCTTGGTCAAAGGCATCCACGAGGGTTTCGAACTGTCCGGCGTGCCGGTCTTCATCGACGTGGTCGGTAAGCCCAAGCAGGAAGGCCGCAAGTATTTCGCCCCTCCGGGCACGCGCCACGAGGGCGGTTCCGCCTCGAACGACGGTTCCTCCGCTCCCGTGCACGTGGCCAAGCCAGCTCCGGCCGGCAAGGCCCGTCCGGCCAAGCCCGCCGGCACCGCTTCCACCGGGAAGATTCGGGGCACGAAGAGCAGCAAGGGCGGCAAGATCGGCAAGGGTGGCTCCAAGGCCTCGAACAAGAAGGCGTTCACGCGCTGGGATAAGCCGCGTTCCCTCAAGGGACGCGCGGCCCGTCAGGCCCGCAAATAAACGATGCGGCACCGCCTCGTCCTGCTGGGTTCGGATGAAATCGCGCTGGCGGCGTTTGTCGCCGCGCGAGCCCTCCCGGCGGTCGAGGTCGTGGCCGTCTATTCGCAACCCGATCGTCCCTCCGGACGAGGCCAAGAGGTCCGGCCCAATCCCGTGGCGGCCTGGGCCCGGCAGGAGGGGCTGACGTTGCTGCAGCCCGAGAAGCTCTCGGCGGAAGATGCCGCCCATCTGCGCTCGTTGGACGTCAGCCTCGGCGTGGTCATGGCCTACGGCCAGATCCTCAAGGATGATTTCCTGCAGGCTCCTCGGCTGGGTTTGGTGAATTTCCACGGGTCCTTGTTGCCGGCTTTGCGCGGGGCGACGCCCGTCGAGGGTGCTTTGGCTGCCGGGTTGGCGGAGACGGGGGTCTCGTTGCAACAGGTGGTGCGTAAGCTCGATGCCGGTCCTTTGCATGCCTCGGCCACGTTGACGATCGCGCCCCACGAAGGCCGCGCGGCCCTGCGTGCCCGCCTGGGTGTCCTCGCGGGCGAACTGGCGACCCGCGCCTTACCCGCGATCTTGGCGGGCGCTTCCGTGCCCGTACCGCAGGACGAAGCGCACGTCAGCTACACCCGTCGGCTCACCCGGCAGGATGCCGCGCTCGATTTCCGCGCGCCCGCCCGGCTGCTCGCCGGGCGCATCGCCGCGATGGAAGGCTGGCCCGGCAGCACGTTCGAATGCAACGGGGTCATCATCAAGGTCGGTGCCGCCCAAGCCGTCGCCGCGGGCTCAGGGGCGCCCGCAGGGACCATCTTGTCGGCGGACAAGTCCGGCGTGCTCATCGCCTGTGGCGCGGAGGCCTGCTTGTTGACGCATCTGCAACGGCCAGGTGGCAAGATGTTGCCGGCGGGGGAATTCTTGGCGGGCTTCCCGTTGGCGGTCGGCACGTCGCTGCCTTCCGTCGCGATGCCGCCCCTGATCGCCTCCGCGCCGTTTCCGCGTCCGCCCAAGCCATAAGCGCTTGATTTAAGGGCCGCGGTGGGGTGTCATTACGCATGCGCGCCACTTGGTTGTTTTTGCTCCTGTCGGCGGGGCTTTGCGCTCAGCCAAAGGAAGTGACTTTCCAGGAGGTGACCAATGCCGTCGTGGCGGGTTACGCGGAGGACGCCAAGGCCGAGAAGGCTTGGGAAATGCGGTCCGCCTCCATGAAGCCGACGGCCGAAGCCGGTACGTGGGACCTTGATAAGTTGGAAGGAAAGTCGTTCAAGGACGGCAAGGTCGTGCTCTCTTTTTCGAGCCCATATGGGACGCTGATTCCGGCCAAGCGCGTGGCGCGCGGGCCGGCGACCTTCAGCGCCCGCTCGCCTTCGTTCGACCTCAAGGGCATGGGCTGGAGTTGGCTCTCCGAGCCGCAGGGCGATCGGTTCACGATCGAAGCCGACGTCGTCGCCGAGCTGGACCTCGCCAAGCCCGTCACGCGGCGTCTCCGGATCCGGGCCGAGCGCCTCGAGGTTTCCCCGCGTGCCGAGGGGACGCTCTTGGTCTTCGTGGGCAAGGTGGTGCTGGAGCGCCTCGGCGAGAAGCTCACCTGCCGGCGGATCGAATGCCTGCTCGATGATGGCCCGAAGGGCGACAAGACCTGCCGGTCGCTCCAAGCCAGCGGGGAGGTCGTGCGGACGCTCAATGGGCAGACCTTGCGGGGCGACGTGGCTTTCTTCGATCAGGCCAACGAGCGCCTCACGGTGACGGGTGCGGTGCGTCTGTCCGAGCCGGGCTTGCAGGCCGAAGGGCAGCAACTCGAGCATGACGCCAAGACCAATGTGACGCGCCTGGTCGCCGCCGACGGGCAGCGGGTGCACCTCAAGTCCACGCGGCTCGGGCGCGAAGCTTCCGAGGCCTACGGCAAGACGGCGCTGATCACGCGCGACCTCAGGGCGGATACCCGGGTGCTCCAGCTCGATGGGGCGGCCGAGTTCACCTCGGAAGAGGGGAAGGTCACCGCGCAGCGTTTGGTCGCGACGGACTCCGGGCTCCAAGGGGATGTGCTGGTCGGCGAAGGCGACGTGCAAGGCTCCGCCGATGGCAACTTGTTCAAGGCCGGCAAGGCGCGCTGGGATCGTACCCGGCAACAGTTGCGCTTGGATGGACGTCCGCGCCTGATCGAGCCCCGCGGCTTCGAGGTCGCCGGCGCCACCATCCTCTCCGACACGCAAAAGCAGCAGCTGACGGTGTCCTCCGCGCCCGATGAGCGCGCTTCGGTCAAGCTTCCCCCCGCCGACGTCGATGGACCGATCGGCTTGGCGCAGGCCGACCGTATTTTCGTGGGCAACGAAGCCGGGGCGGTGGAGGTCGACCTGGTCGGGAACGTGCTCTACGCCGCGGGCGATGTGCATACCGAGTCGCAGCGCATGGTGGCTTATGCCTCGGCTCCGCTGGTGAAAGGTCGGCCCAGCGTGCTCGTCCTGCAGAAAGTCTTCCTCACCGGGGCGGTCCGCTATGGCCAGCCCGGCTTGCGTTGCTCCGCCGAGCGCATCGATTACGTCCCCGCCGTGCAGATCGAAGAAATCCTCAAGACGGACAATCTCACGGGTCGACCGCGTCTGCTGACCCTCAGCGGCGGCTCCCTCGAAACGCGGCCGCGCCTCGGGGTGGACTTCAGCAACGGCAAGTCCGCCGAGTTCATCGCGGATGCCCAGGAGATCCTCGCCACGCCCCAGATGACCAAGTTCTTCCTGCGTGGCGCCGTCGGGATGCGCACGGAGGGGACGGATGCGACGTGCGACCTGTTGGAGGGGTTGGCGGAGCCTGACGCCAAGGGCAAGCAAGCCGCCCGCCTCATCGTCGGCCGCGGCAACGTCAATGTTCTGGCCGGCGGTACGACGGCCTATGGTCGCACCTTGGAAGTCCGCCCGGAGGTCGGTGAAGCCAAGCTCTTCGGTGACGCCCGCATTCGCGATCCCCTGGGCAGGGAAGGGATTCCGGCCAAGGAAATCACGTACGACATGAAGAAGCGTGTCTGGCGCATGGACCAAGCTCCGGACCCGAACCTGCCAGGTCAGGTCGTCCGCCCCAAGATTTTCCTCGGGCCCGACTTCACCCTCCCGCAGGTCAAAAGCCTCGACAAAGGACGCTGAGGGCTTCCTCATTTAACCATGGCAGACACCAGCGAAAAGGGCGTGGTCCGCGTCGAGTCGCTCGCCAAGCACTACGGCCCGAAGGTCGCCGTGCAAAACGTGAGCCTGCAGCTCAAGGCCGGCGAAGTCGTGGGTTTGCTCGGCCCGAACGGGGCCGGCAAGACGACGACGTTCTACATGGTCGTGGGCCTGATCCCCGCGACCGCCGGCAAGGTGTTCCTGGACGGACGTAACATCACCGATCTGCCGATGTGGCAGCGCGCGAAGTCCGGCCTCGGTTACCTCCCGCAGGAGGCTTCCATCTTCCGCAAGCTTTCGGTCTGGGACAATGTCATGGCCGTGGTGGAAACCTTGGGCTTGCCTGGTCGTGAAGCCCAAGCCCGGACCGCCCAGCAGTTGGCCGACCTAGGCTTGGAGCGATTGGCCCGTCAGCCCGCCTTCACCCTTTCGGGGGGTGAGCGTCGCCGGCTCGAGATCGCCCGGGCCTTGGCCACGGGCCCGCGTTTCCTCCTGATGGATGAGCCCTTCAGCGGGGTCGACCCCATCTCGGTGGCGGAAGTCCAGTCGATCGTCCGTCGCCTCAAGGAACGGGGCATCGGTGTCCTGATCACGGACCACAATGTCCGGGAAACGCTCTCCATCGTGGACCGGGCCTACCTGATTCACCAAGGACGCGTGCTTGTCTCCGGCACGCCCGAGGACATCGTGAAAGACCCCGAAAGCCGCCGTCACTACCTCGGCGAAGGCTTCAAACTCTAATCCGCCATGTCCGACCTCGCTCCAGAAACCCGCCCGGAATCCGTTTCGGTGCGCGAGTTCTTCGATTCCTTCCGCGACATGCTGCAGATGGAGCTCCTCGCCGGCGCGGACGGTCTCGACAACGTCATCTCCGAGAAGTCCATCAACCGTCCCGCCTTGGCGGTCACGGGTTACTTCAAGGAATTCGCCAATCGTCGCCTCCAGCTTTTCGGTGCCGGTGAAATGGCCTACCTCGCCGACCAACCCGACAGCGTGCGCGAGAAGCTCCTCGACGACGTCTTCTCCAAGAAGGTCCCGGCGGTCGTGGTTTCGCGTGGTCTCCAGGTCGACGCCTTGCTGAAGCGCTTGGCCGACAAGCACCATGTGCCGATCATCCGCACGCAGCTGAAGTCGAAGGACTTCTCCGCCGAAGCGACGGTGCTTCTCGAGGAGAAGTTCGCCCCCCGCACCAACCTGCATGCGACCTTGGTCGACATCCGCGGGGTCGGGGTTCTGCTGCGCGGCGCTTCCGGCGTCGGCAAGAGCGAGTGCGCCTTGGCCTTGATCGAACGCGGCCATTCCTTGGTCGCGGACGACTTCGTCATCGTCACGCTCATCGGCGACCGCGAACTCCAGGGGACTTCGAAGGAACTCAACCGCGGTTACATGGAGTGCCGTGGCATCGGCATCATCAACATCGCCTCGATCTTCGGCGTCCGTTCCGTCCGCCGCGAAAAGCGCGTGGACCTCGTCGTCACCTTCGTGCTCTGGCAGCCGGGGATGGACGAAGAGCGCTCGGGTTTGGAGGTCGAGACCTTTGAGATCCTCGGCCGCAAGGTCCCGCACATGACGATCCCGGTCCGTCCGGGTCGCGACATGGCGCGGTTGGTCGAAGTGGCCGCGATGGTGCAGGCCTTGCGCGGGATGGGGCACGACTCCGCGAAGGAGTTCAGCGATCGCCTCATCCAGCACATGAGCCGGGGTGACCAGAACAAGGCCTAAGGCTCAGTTCTTCGATCCGTCCCAGCGGCAGTCGGCCATCACGCGGAGGCAGATTTCGCGGAGGTCGAAGAGCGTGGCTTCCAGTTCGCTGGAGGCTTCGGCGGAACTCAGGCGGGCTTCGTCGGGGATCTGCGCGAGCAGGCCGATGGAATAATTGATGGCCGAGAGCCCACGCTTCATGTGGACCAAGGCGAGGGACATGTCGCCGGTGTCGGTGGCGTTGATGGCCATGATCATCTGATGCTCGACGTCCCAGAAGGAGTGCATCAGGTCGGCCGCGGTGAGGGCGTTGATGGCCAGGCCGGAATCTTGGCAGAGTTTCCGGAAGCAGACCGTCAACTGGATGCCGAGCGCCCGGGATACGATGTAGACCGGGTGCTGGTGGATGCAGTAGGGCAGGTCGGGGCCGTCATTGTCGTCGTCCGCCGGGTCCTCGGGCGGATCGCCAGGACCCCAGTCCGCGTTTTCCCAGCCCATGCGCCGGGCGGAGATGTCCAGCCGGTCGGGGAGGGGCTTCACCTCGTTATAGTAGGACAAGAAGCGACCGACTTCATGGTCGTTGCGCAACAGGTAGCCCGCCCAGTCGGCTTCACCCCAAGAGGCATTGCCGGAACCGTCGAAGTCGCCCTGGGGCTGGTCGCCGTCGTGCATGGGTCCATCATGGGTGGGAAACTTGGGGATGCAAACCCCTTGTCGCATAAAATCCCCTTGTCCCGCCCCCTTGTCCCGTGGCTAATCGTTCCATGGACCTGCCCAACCTCACCCAAGCCCTGGTGGCCGGACGTTCCTTGACGCCCGCCGAGGCGGCGACGGCGGCGGCCGCGATGGTCGAAGCGGGCATCTCCGATGCCGACAAGGAAGCCTTCCTGCTGGCCCTGGCCAAGCGAGGCGAGACGGCGACCGAAGTCACGGCCTTCGCCCAAACGTACCGGGGCTTGGCTCGACGCATCGACTTCGGTGACGTGCCGGCCCGGGCCATCGACATCGTCGGCACCGGCGGCGACCGTTCGGGGAGCTTCAACATTTCATCGGCGAGTTCGTTGATCGTGGCCGCGGCGGGCGTGCCCGTCATCAAGCACGGCAATCGTTCGATCACGTCGAAGTCGGGCAGCGCCGACTTCCTGGCCGCCTTGGGCGTCGCCTTGGAAGCGGATGCCGACCAGCTGCGCAAAGCCCTGCACGACGCGAACTTCTGCTACCTTTACGCGCCGGCTTTCCACCCGGCCTTCAAGGCCATCCTCGGTGTCCGCAAGAAGATCGCCGAAAGCGGCACCAAGACGATCTTCAACGTCCTTGGTCCGCTCATCAACCCGGCGCAGCCCGCCCACATGTTGGTCGGCGTCTATGATGTCCGCTGGGTCGAACCCATCGCGGCCGCCTTGCACGAACTGGGCGTGAAGCGTGGCCTCGTCACGCACACCGCCGCGGGCGGCGGCATGGATGAAGTCACGACGGCGGGCCCCGTGCGCGTCCGCGGTTGCGGGGGATTGGCGCACATCGATGCGACCTGGTTGCCGGGCGATTTCGGCTTCAGGCAATGCACCGTCGAAGACCTGCGGGGCGGTACGCCGGAGGAGAACCTCGTGATGTTCTCCGACCTCCTCGTCGGCGGCGTCTCCGAAGGCTTGCTGGACACCTTGTGCCTCAGCGCCGGGACGGCCCTGTGGGTGGCCGATGTCGCGAAGGATCCGGCGGCCGGCGCGGCGCAGGCTCGCCAGATCATCCTCGGCGGCGGGTTGCGCGCCGAGGCGATCAAGCTGCGCGAGGCTTACCGGAGCTGAGCCCAGATGGCCTGCGCGGTGCGCCGTGAAGCCCCGCGGTTGGAGGCGTGCCATTCTTGACCGGCTTGGCCCATGCGCGCCCGGCTGGCGGGATCGCGGGCCAAGGCGAGCAGGGCGGCGCGGACGCCGGCGGCGTCGCTGGCCTTGCGGGCGGCGCCGACCTGCTCCAGCCCTTGGCAGATCGCCTTGAAGTTGGTCATGCGTGGTCCGTAGACCACCGGTACGCCCGCCGCGGCGCATTCGACGGGCGTCTGGCCACCGTCGTGCGGAGCAAGGCTCTTGCCGGTGAAGGCGAGGTCCGCGGCGCGCGTCAATTGGCGGAGCTCTCCGGTGGTGTCGGCGAAATGGATGACCGTGCCGACGGGGGCGGTGGGGCCTTGCGTCGAACGTTGATGGAACGGAAGCCCGCTCGCGGCGAGCAGGCGGACCACCGCGTCGCGACGCTCCGCATGGCGCGGCGCGAGCAAGAGGCGCGCGTCGATGCCTTCGTGGCGCAGCGCCTGCACGACGTCGATCAGCAGGGCCTCTTCGCCCTCCCATGTCGAAGACCCCAAGAGCACCAAGCTGCGTTCCCGGCCGTCGAAGCCGAGCGCGTGGCGCAGGACCAACCGTTCGCCGGTCGAGAGCGGGCCATCCGAGGCCACGTCGAATTTCAGGTTGCCGGTGACGTCGACCTGGGCGGGTTCGGCGCCTAGGGACATCAAGCGACGCGCATCCTCTTCGCTGCCCGCGCCGATCCACGTGAAGCCGGCGAGCAATCCGCGGCTGACCGCGTTGATTTTTTGATGGCGAGCGAAGGAGCGATCGGAAAGCCGTGCGTTGATCAGCAGCGTGGGCAGGCCCCGGGCGCGGGCTTGGCCCAAGTGTTCGGGCCACAGTTCGCCTTCCGTGAGCACGATGGCGGTGGGTCGCAGGCGACGGTAGGCCAAGGCGCTGCAGGGCCAGAAGTCCACGGGGAAGATGCCGATGAACGCGCAGACATCCCCGTAGCGCTCACGGGCCAAGCGATACCCCGTGCTGGTCGTCGTGGTCAGGACCAACTCGACTTGGCCGGACGTGCGCAGTTCCTTGAGCAAAGGCCCGATGGCCTCGATTTCACCGACCGAGACCGCCTGGATCCAGACGCGCTTAGGGTGGGCGGGGAGGGCGGGCAGGAAGCCTAGCCGCTGGCTAAACCCCGTTCCGTAGCCCCCACGACGGACCATTCGCCATAGGTAATAGGGCGAGGCCAGCAACAGGAGGGGGAGGAAGAGGATGCGGTAGACCCACAACATGAACCAAGCAACGTGCCGCCGCCTGATGGATTGTCAGCCCAAAACACCCCCTTTTTCCCTTGCCAGAGGGGGGGAGGGGTGTTTGAAACCCCTTTCCACCGTTGGAAGCGACCGCCGATTGCTTCCGACATCCAAACCAAAACTGCAGTCAAATACACCTGATCCAATGTCCTCTCCTTCGGCAGGAAGCGGGATACGGAGCCCAAAAATACCATGAACATCACCGTAAAAGACCTCCTCGACGCTGGCGTGCACTTCGGCCACCAGACCCGCCGCTGGAATCCCAAGTCCCGTCCGTACATCTTCGACCACCGCAACGGCGTGTCGATCATCGACCTCGAGAAGTCGCATGCGTGCCTCGCCGCCGCCGCCGCCTACCTCGAGGAAGTCTCCGCCAAGGGCAAGGAAGTGCTCTTCGTCGCGACCAAGCCGCAGGCCCAGGAAGTCGTCCGCGCCGCCGCCAAGGCGACCGGCATGCCCTTCGCCGTGAACCGCTGGCTCGGCGGCACGCTCACCAATTTCGCGACCATCAAGAAGTCGCTCGAGTCCTACCGCACCTACCTCAAGATGGAGCAGGACGGTTCCCTCGCCAAGATGCACAAGAAGGAAGGCGCCGCCGTCCGTCGCGAGATGTCCCGCATGCAGCGCAACTTCGAAGGTCTCCTCGAATACCGCGAGCTCCCGGCCGCGATGATCGTCATCGACACCAAGCATGAAGCCATCGCCGTCAACGAGGCCAACCGCCTCAAGATCCCGGTGATCGGCCTCTGTGACTCCAACTCCGACCCGTCGGTGCTCAAGTTCCCGATCCCGGGCAACGATGACGCCGCCAAGTCCATCCGCCTCGTGGTCGAAGTCCTCACCCAGGCTGTCCAGAATGGTCTGGCTCGCCGCAAGGTCGACGCCAACCCGCGCAAGACCGTGACCCCTCTCTCCCGTGGTGAGTCCAGCGAGAACGCCCAGCCTGAAGTCACCATCTCCGATGAGCTGATGAAGGCCAGCGAAGGCTCCGAAGGCGAAGAAGCCAAGGGTGCCGCCAAGACCGCTCGTCCGCGCAAGACGACCACCAAGTAATCCCGCCATGTCCGCTATCACCGCCCAGACGGTCAACGATCTGCGCCAGCGCACTGGTGCCGGTCTCATGGATTGCAAGAAGGCCCTCACCGAGGCCAACGGCGACATGGAAAAGGCCGTCGAAATCCTCCGCATCAAGGGGATCGCGACGCGCAACAAGAAGGCTGACCGCAAGGCCAGCGAAGGCATGATCGCCGTCCAGGTCGACGCGTCCGGCACCTCCGCCACGCTCCTCGAACTGAACTGCGAAACGGACTTCGTCGCCAAGAACGAAGCCTTCGTCGCCCTCGCCAAGGACCTCGTCGGTCAGGCTTCCCGCAACGGCGTCGACAACCTGCTCGACCAGCCCTACCACGCCGACGCTTCCCGCAAGGTGAACGACTTCCTGAACGATCAGGTCACCAAGATCGGCGAGAACCTCAAGGTCTCCCGCGTCCTGAAGTTCGCCGCCTCCGGCAACGGTCGCGTCTCCGCCTACGTCCATACCGGCGCCAAGATCGCCGTCCTCATCGAGCTCTCGACGAAGTCCTCCGCGGGCGCGTCGCACGCCGATGTGGCCGACTTCGCCCGCCAGATGGCCATGCAGGTCGTCGCGAACAACGGCCGTTTCGTCCGTCGCGAGGAAGTTTCCCCGGAAGTCGTCGCCAAGGAGCGCGAAATCGCCCTCGAGTTCACCAAGTCCGAAGCGGACAAGGCGATCGAAGAGTGCAAGCGCGTGATCGAAGACTACAAGGGTCAGCTCGTCGAGCAGCAGGAAGCCAAGAACGCCGAAGCCATCGCGGAGCTCGAAAAGCGCATCGTGGTCGCCGAGAAGCAGTTCGTCGCTTCCGAAGCCCGCAAGAAGGCGCAGCTCTCGAACATCGAGAAGATCATCTCCGGCCGCGTCGACAAGTACTTCGCGGACGTCTGCCTCCTCGAACAGTCTTATTTCCGCGACCCCGAGAAGAAGGTCTCCCAGCTCCTCGCCGAACTCTCCAAGAAGGTCGGCGAAGAGGTTTCGATCGTCCGCTTCACCCGCTTCCAGGTGGGTGAGACGGCCGCCGAATAAGCGACCTTCGTCCGCTCAACAGGGCCGGTTTCCGCCAGGAAGCCGGCCCTTTGCTTTACATGGGTTCCGGCGGGGCTAGGCTGGGCGCGTGGCTTTTCGTCCTGATATCTTCCTGCGGTGTGCCCGCGGGCTCTGTCCCGATTGCGGCCAGCCGGTCCGGCCACCGCAGACGAATGGTTTTTGGCGCCGCTTCGCGAACACCCCCGACGCCTGCGGGCATTGCGGCATGGTGTTGCGCCGGAAGGAGGGCTTCTTCCTCGGGGCGATCGTCTGGAATTACGGGCTCACGGCGTTCGGCGTGCTCCCGATTCTCCTGCTCTGTTTGGGGCAAGGGTGGGTCAGCGGACTCACCGCGGTGAAGATCGCCGCCGCCACCGCGCTCATCGTGCCGCCTTTCATCCATGCGTTCGCCTGGCGGTTATGGCTCGGCACCTACTATGCATGGCTGCCGGAGCAGTTGCCGTCTGCGGTGGGGCGTTCGGACGACTGAGCCGTCGCCTTAGCGGTCGCGGCTGGCCATCCGCGTGATCAGCGCGCGCAGGAAGGTCGTGTCGCCGCGGCAAGCGGACAGGTGGTCGACCGCCTCGGCCGTCAGCCGCCGGATGCGGGCTTGCGTGGCGGGGATGCCGTGTAGGCCCGGATAGGTGAACTTGCCGTTTTGCGCGTCGGCCCCGACGGGCTTGCCGAGTTGGGCGGCGTTGGCGGAACCATCAAGGAGGTCATCGACCAACTGGAAGGCGATGCCGGCGGCGCGACCGGCGCGGCGGCAACGTTCGACGTCGGCTTCGCTGGCTTCGCCGATGAGCGCGCCCATCGCGAGCGGGGCGCTGAGCATGGCGGCCGTCTTGCCGAGCAGGATGAACTCGAGCCGGTCGGCGTCGGCGCCGGCGGCGAGCCCACCCATGTCTTCGGTCTGTCCGCCGACCAGGAGGGTCGAGCCCGCGGCGTGCGCGAGTTCGGCGACGAGGCGGCGGGAAAGTTCCGGCCGGTCGGCATGGCCTTGGGCCAGCAAGGCGAAGGCCAAGGGCAGCAGGGCGTCGCCGGCGAGCAGGGCGGTGGCCTCGTCGAAAGCCTTGTGGCAGGACGGCCGGCCCCGCCGGAGGTCGGAGTTGTCCATGCACGGCAAGTCGTCATGGATGAGCGAGTACGTATGGATGCACTCCAGCGCGGTCGCCGCATGGCGGGCGTCGGCGGTGGGCTGGAAGGCTTGGGCGGCCGCGAGGCAGAGCACGGGGCGCAAGCGTTTGCCGCCGGCCTCGAGCGAGTAGCGCATCGCCGCGTGCAGGCGGGCCGGGCGCGTGTCGGCGGCCGGGGTCAGGGTTCGCAAGGCCAGTTCCGCGGCCTGGATCAGGGAGTCGTGCTGCGACTGGAACCCGGCGGCATCCATGGGTTATTCGCCGTCGTCCGCGGCGGCCTCGCCCAACTTGAAGAACGTCGCCGTGCGGCCGACGCTGCCGATGACCTCGCTGCCCGTGAGGCGGGCGAGTTCCTGCATCTGGGTTTCCATCGCATCCCGCTCCGCGGTGAAGCGCACCTTCACGAGGTCGGCCTTGTTGAAGGCCTGCAGGAGCAGCTTCGAGATGCCGTCGTTGATGCCGGCCTTGCCCACGAAGACTTTGGGGTCGAGCGTCTGCGCCAGGCTGCGAAGCTTGCTGCGTTCCGCCCCGGTGAGGCCGGGTTTGTCCGTTGAGCCGTTATCCATGGACCTATTCCGCTTTCGGAAGGGGAGGGAGTCAACGGGCTAATCGGGTGAGCCCTCGCTTGCCTGCTGGCCACGGGTTCGTAGGTTGCAGGGGATGAGCCCCGCAGCGGAGACCACGACCACGGTAAGGCCGGAGACGGCGGAGGCGACCTCGGTCCAGCCGCTGGAGCCCGTCGTCGTCCATGTCCGCGTCCCCGCGTATACCGCGGAAATGGTGCGGGTCTGGCAGAGCACCTTCCTCCTCGATCGCGACTCGAACCACACCAGCCGGCTGCTGTCTTTCGAGAAGATCTCGCTCTACCCGCATTGGACGAAACTCGACTACACCAAGCCCTACGTCTTCACGCTCGTGTTCGAAGGTTTGCCGAAGGCCGTCCGCTCCTTCGACCTTGCGGAGATCATCCCCGACCCGAACGGCTTCCGCATCGAGGCCATCGCGCGCCGGCCGGGCGATGTCTACGAAGTCGACGTCGCCTTCTGAGGCGGTTTCGCGCTGGACGAAACGGGCGGTTCTTCGGAGAAAGAGGCATGCAAGAAATGCCGCCACCCCTTCCGTCGTTGCTGAGCCGTTCGACCTTCTTCATCCGCGAACACGTCGGCTTCATGAAGCTGACGGATGCCTACGACCTGCTGGATCCCGTCACCGGCGCCCAGGTCGGCCTCGCCAAGGAAGAACCGAAGGCCGCTTGGCTCCGGCTGTTGATCAACAAGAAGATCTTGCCGACCAAAGTCACGGTCTATGAAGCGGATGGCCAGACGGTCGCTTTGCGGATCGAAAAGCCTTTCACCTTCTGGCGGACCCGGCTGAGCGTTTATGATGGCCAAGGGCGCTTCTTGGGCCTGCTGCGCACAAAGTTCATTTCCTTCAAGCGCGAGCTCATCGTGGAAGACGCCAACGAACGGCCGGTCGGCAGCTTCAGCGGCAAGTGGATGAGCTGGACCCGAGAACTCGTCGATGGCTCCGGTCAGGTGATCGGCACCATGGACAAGAAGTGGGCGGGCCTGGCCAAGGAGTTCTTTACCTCGGCGGACAACTACCAGCTGACCCTCGCCCCGGGCTCCGCCAGCCAGCCGGCGCAGGTGGCCCTGCTTTTGGCCGCTTGCCTGGGCTACGACCTTATTTTCACCGAAAACTGACCCCGGCAAGGGGCTGTGAATAAGTCCTTCCGGGGGCGGTTTCCTGCTTGCCTCAAGGGGGGTGACCTGTCACCAATTCGGCTTCACTTCGTTAGGGAGAAGGGTGGACCCCTTCTCACGCTGGCCGAGGAACGAAAGTTCCTTCCAGACGGAGGTTCCGGCCGTTCGGCTGGTCCTCGGGAATTTCTCCCAAGTCGGCCAAACTCAACCCAAACACCCACACAAAGTCATGTCGTTCGATAAGTCTGATATCATCAAGAAGCACCAGCAGGATGCCAAGGACACCGGTTCGCCTGAAGTCCAGGTCGCCATCCTCTCCGGCCGCATCAACCACCTCACGGACCACCTCCGTACCCACCGTAAGGATTTCCACTCGCGCCGCGGTCTCATCATGCTGACCAACCGTCGCCGCAAGCTCCTTGCCTACCTTAAGTCGAGCGATCTGGACCGTTACAACGCCCTGATCAGCAAGCTCAGCCTGCGTAAGTAAGCCCGCCGCACCTGCGGTCGGTCTTGCTTGCACGTCCCAGCCACCGCTGGGACGTCCGCTTTTCACCCCCCAACCAAAACCGCCGGGCAATCCCGCCTGGCACAACGCGCAAAACGCAAAAAACACAATGAAACAGAAACACTCGGTGACCATCGACGAACTCGGTATCACCATCAGCACCGGTTCCATCGCCCGCTTGGCGAATGGTGCCGTCACCATCAGCAAGGGCGAAACGACGCTCTTCGTGTCGGCCACCGCCGCCGAAGACCTCCGCTCGCCGGACCAGGACTTCTTCCCCCTGACCGTCGACTACCGCGAGAAGTTCGCCGCCGCCGGCCGCTTCCCCGGGGGTTACTTCCGCCGCGAAGGTAAGCCTTCCGACAAGGAAATCCTCACCTCCCGTCTCTGCGACCGCCCCCTGCGCCCGCTCTTCCCTGAAGGCTTCCTCAACGAAGTCCAGGTGATCGGCCTCCTCCTCTCGGCGGACCAGATCAACGACTCCGACGTGCTCATGGTGAACGGCGCCTCCGCCGCTCTCCTGTGCTCGGACATCCCTTGGAACGGCCCGATCGCCGGCATCCGCCTCGGTCGCATCAACGGCCAGTTCGTGGTCAACCCCACGCACGAAGAGCAGTACCAGTCCGACCTCGACCTCATCTACGTCGGCAACGAGAAGGACATGATGATGATCGAAGGTTCCGCGGATCAGCTCCCCGAAGCCGACTTCATCGCCGCCCTCGAGTACTCCCAGAAGGCCATCCAGCCGATCATCGCCGCCCAGCGCAAGCTCGCCGCGATGTACTCCAAGGCCAAGCGCCAGTTCCCGCTCGTCGTCTGCGAAGCCAAGGCGCTCGCCATCTGCGAACGCGTCGCCAACGAAGGCGACCAGCTCAAGAAGGCGATCTTCCTCGCTTCCAAGAAGGAGCGCGGCGACGCCGTCAAGGCCGTGGTCGAAAAGGCCAAGGCCGCCTGCAAGGCCGAGCTCGGCGACGTCTTCGACGCCCGCCAGATCAAGATGGCCTTCGAAAAGCTCCAGGAGAAGGTCTACCGCAACGCCATCATCCAGAGCGGTGAGCGCGCCGACGGCCGCACCCCGAAGGACCTCCGTCCGATCTCCTGCGAAGTCGACGTGCTCCCGCGCGTCCATGGTTCCTCGCTCTTCCAGCGTGGCGAAACGCAGGGCCTCGTGCTCGCGACCCTCGGCACCTCGAAGGACGCCCAGGAAGTCGACGCCATCACCGGCGGCCCGAGCAAGCGCTCGTTCCTCCTGCACTACAACTTCCCTCCGTTCTCCGTGGGTGAGACGGGTCGCTTCGGCATGACCAGCCGCCGCGAAACCGGTCACGGCAACCTCGCCGAGCGCTCGTTGCTCTCCGTGCTGCCTTCCGAGCAGGACTTCCCGTACTCCATCCGTCTCGTCTCCGAGATCATGGAATCCAACGGCTCCACCTCGATGGCCTCCGTCTGCGGTGGTACCCTCGCGCTCCTCGACGCCGGCGTGCCGATCAAGGCCCCCGTTGCCGGCATCTCCTGCGGTCTCGTCACCGAGGACCAGAGCGGCCAGATCGTGAAGCACCGCGTGCTCACCGACATCATCGGCGCCGAAGACCACTACGGCGACATGGACTTCAAGATCTGCGGTACGCGTGAAGGCATCACCGCCTTCCAGCTCGACCTCAAGATCCACGGCCTGCCGATCGGCATCGCCAAGGAAGCCATCGCGCAGAACAAGGTCTCCCGCGACGCCATCCTCGACATCATGGGTAAGGTGATGCCGTCGACCCGTCCGGAACTGAAGCCCTGCGCCCCCCGCACCCACCGCATCAAGATCCCGTCCGACAAGATCGGCGCGCTCATCGGTCCGGGCGGCAAGAACATCAAGCGCATCACCGAGTACACCGGTTGCCAGATCGACATCGACCAGGACGATTCCGGTTGGGTCACGATCTTCGCGACGGACGGCGAAAAGCTGGCCCGCGCGGTCAACGAGGTGAACCTCATCTCGGCCCAGATCGAACTCGAGAAGACGTACAAGGGCATCGTGCGCTCGGTCAAGGAATTCGGCGCCTTCGTCGAATGCCTCCCGGGTCAGGAAGGCCTCGTGCACATCTCCGAGCTCGCCGACTTCCGCGTGAACCGCGTCGAGGACATCGTGAAGCTCGGCGACGAGATCATCGTGAAGTGCGTCGGCATCGACGACAAGGGTCGCGTGCGCCTCTCGCGCCGCGCCGCCATCGCCGAGAAGGAAGGCCGCGAATACACCCCCGCCCCGAAGCCGATGGACCGCCCCCGTGGCGACCGTCCGGAACGCGGCGAACGTCGTCCCTTCCGCGAACGCGGCGGTGACAGCGAAGGTGGCGAAGCCTAAGGCCTAAGCCCCGTCTCCTCCGAAGCCCCGGTTCCTACCGGGGCTTCTTGTTGGCGTCGGCCAAGACCTGCGCCCACCAGCGCCGCGTTTCCTCGGTGGCGGGCGCGTCGCGCAGGAGCCAGCGGTCGTTGTGCGGGTCGATCGCCGTCGCGCCCGGAAAGGGGCCACCGAGGGCCGTCATGTCGATGTCGCGGCAAGTCCAGCCGGCGGGCGACAGCCGCGCGGCCAGGAACTCGCGGGTGCCCGTGCCCGCGATGCCTTGCGTGACCAGCAACGGTCGGCCGTGGAGGCGTCGGAGCCGCACCGTGGCCTCGGCTTGGTAGCGGTCCAGTGGGCTGCCCCACGTCTGTCCCGCCCAGGCGCGTGCCCCGTCGAAGTGGTCGTGCGCCCAGAAGCCGCACCAGAGCCGCGCGATCTCGTCGTCATGCAGCCCGAGGAAGGATACGGCGATGGCGCCACGCGAGAAACCGCAGAGCAGGACTTGCCGCGGTTCACCGCCGTACTCGGCGCAGATGCGCGGTACCTCTTGCTTGGCGTAAGCCACCGTCGCGTCGACGTCGCCCCACCAGGTGACCTCGTTGCGCCGCCGGTCGGCGGCCACGTATGGCAGGACGACCCAGATGGCCTGCCCGCGGCCCAGACCGTGGCCTAACGCAGCGCCTTCGACCTCCCCGGTGGAGCCGGAGGCGGGATGCCGGTTGCCGGTGTATTCGACGATCACGGGCCATCGCTTGCCTTGGGCCCGGGCTTGGGGACTCCAGTCATCAGGCAAGGCGAGGAGGTGGTGCACCTGGGTGCCGACGTATTCTGGGGCTGTGACGGCCACCCGTTTCCCCGCGGCGGGTTGTCCGTTCGCCAGCGGTGGCAACGGCAAGTCGGCGGCGGAAGCGAGCACGGTGAACACGAGGACGGCCAGAGGGGTGCTCCGCATGTCTCGACCCATAGCCGGTCCGGGAAAGACCACAAGCGTTCAACGGCGCCGTAGGCGTGCCGTCACGTGCAGAAGCGTCAGGATCGCGCTGGCGGGCATCAGCACCGTGGCCAGCAAGGGCGACATATGGCCGGCCAAGGAGAGCACGATGACCAGCACGTTGTAAGTGACCGTGAAGACGAAGACTTCGGTGAGCACACGCCGACGCAGGCGCGCCATGGCGAAGAGTTTGCTCAGGCCCCGCAGGTCGCGTCCGAGGAGGTAGAAGTCCGCCTTTTGTTCGAGCAGGCTGAGGTCGACCACGGGCGTGCCGCGGAGCGTGGCTTCCGTGAAGGCGAGCGCATCGTTGGCGCCGTCGCCGAGCATGAGCGTGTGTTTGCCGTCGTGCTCGCGAATCCAAGCGGCCTTCTGCTCGGGGGAGAGGTCGCCGAGTCCGGCGGAAGGCGGGAGACCAACCGCCTGGAGCAAGGCCGCGACCTTCGCGGGCCGATCGCCGGAGAGCACGAAGACTTCAAGTCCCTGAGCCCGGAGCGCGGCGATTTCCTCCGCCGCATGGGGGCGAGGTTCCTCCGCGAAAGTGAAGAGGGCGAGCTGTTCGCCGTTGCGGCAGAATTCCGTCTGCGCGCCTGGAGCAGGTCCACTCGCGGGCCGGTGCCAGTCTGGCCGTCCCAACGTCCAACGTCTGCCGGTGGAGTCGATGAAGGCCATGCCCCTGCCCGGGATGCTCTCCAGCTGCCCATCTGCGCTGCGGACCGCGGCGGTGCCCATGGCTTCACGTAGGCTGCGTCCGAAAGGATGGAGGTTCTGGTCCACCAGCGCCGCCAAGGCCGCCAGTTCGACGGGGGAGAGGCATTCCAAGGCCTCGGGATTAGTCAGGCGTGGGGTTTCCAGGCTGAGGGTGCCGGTCTTGTCGAAAACGACCTGTCGGACGGAGAGGGCGCGTTCCCAGATGCGCGGGTCACGGGCGTAGACGCCGCTGCGGCGGAGGGCGCCGACGGCGAGTTCGGTGGCCAAGGGGAAGGCCAAGCCGATGGCGCAGGGGCATGAGACGATGAGGACCGAAATCGCGGATTGCAGGGCCGCGCCCCAGTCGTGGGTCAGGGCGCCACGGAGACCAAAGCCCAGCAGTGCGATGACGATGACCGTCCCCAGGTAGATGGTCAGGATGCGTTCCAGCGTGCGTGGACGAAAGGCGCCGTCACCGGAGGTCTCGCTCAGTTTGCGGACCATCGAGCCGGACCAATCTTCCGCGGCGCGCACGCGGAGCTCATGTTGGCCCAAGTTGAGCCCGCCGGAGGGAATGAGCCGCCCTTGCGGGTAGGGTACCGGTTCGGATTCGCCGTTGATCCAGACGAGGCTGAGTTCCGCCGCGGCGTTCAGTAGCCGTCCACAGACCGGGGCGACCTGACCGGCAGGTACGCCATAGATTTCTCCGGCCTTGAGCTCCGCCACGGGTGCCTGCCGCATGGGGGTCGCGCTGTGTTCGTCGGCATAGACCGGTACCGTCCGCCACTGCGGTGACGCGGCCGGCAGTCGCCGGCGGTTGGCTTCGATGGCGCGTTCCTGGGTCCACCGTCCGACCAGCATCAGAAACGTGAAGAGACTGACGAAGTCCCAGTATTCCAAGGTCGGGAGCCCCCATGCCCAACCGACGAAGGACGCGCAATAGGCGGCCAGGAGGCCGAGGCTGATCGGCAGATCCATGTGCAACTGGCGATGTTTCAAGGACGCCAGCGCACGCGTCAGGAAGAACGTGCCGCCGACCAACAAAGACAAAGTCGCGCACCCCGCGGAGAAGAGGCGGAAGACCCCGGCGTAGGTCTCATCCGACCGCAGGCCCATGTAGCCGGGAATCGCGTTCAGCATCGCATTCATCGCGAACGCGCCGCACAGCCCGATCCGCAAGGTGAGCCCGTCGTCGACGGTTTGGCCGGCTTGATCCTCGGGGACGACGAGGTAGCCGAAGGCGCAGAGCTTCTCGGCGGCGGCCGCGAGGTCGGCCCCGGGATTCCATTCCAACGTGACGGCCCCCTGGTGGGCGTTGACCCGCGCGGCCACGATGCGTGGCTCGTCACCGAGGGTCTTTTCGATGAGCCAGACGCAACCGATGCAGGCGACCCCACGCAGGCCGAGGCGGACGGAGCACGACCCGGCGCGGTCCGCCTGGGCTTGGGCCGCGCGGAGCCACGTGAAGTCGCCCCCGCGTAAGATGGCCGCATCGACGGGCGCAATCGCTTCGGTGCGGAGTTCGTAATAGCGGGCGAGCCCGCAACTCAAGATGAGTCCATGCACCTGGGCGCAGCCTTGGCAGCAGAAGCCGGCCGGGGCGCGGCGGTCGAGGATCGCGGAGCCGCAGTGACGGCAGGCGACGATGGCTTCAGAAGCAGACACCGGACGGGGAGGGGAACCAGAGGAGTTTGGCGGCGATGATCAGGGCCGCGAGGCCGGAGAGACCGCGGCGCAAGCGGATGGCTCGCGCGGAGCCGAGGCTGAACGCCAGACGTTGGTAGCCCATCTGCGCCGCCCACAGCAAGGGCAAGGTTCCCAAGGCGAAGCCAAGCCCGATCTCCGCGCCGTGCAGGGGACTCGCGCTGATCAACGCCAAGCCCAGCAACGCATGCAAGGGGCCGCACGGCAGCAGCGGCGTGAGGCTTCCGAGAGCCAGACCCGACGTGAAGGGGGGGTGTCGATGGCTGAAGCGCATCCAGCGGGCCTGGAGTCCCCGGAGGAAGGGGGGGATGGGAAAGCCCCGATCGACCCCGAAGGCGAGGAGCAGGAGAAAGGCGACCATCGCCCAAGGCAGGACCGCGAGCAGGTTTGCGTCGAGGAGTCGGCCGAAGCGCGCCCCGAGCAGGCCGCTGATGGCGCCGCCGGCCGCGTAGACGGCGATGCGCGCCAGATGGTAGCCGGTCGTAAACCCGAGACGCTGGGATTCCGTGCCTTTCCATGGACCGAGGGCGCAGGTCAGCGGCGCGCACATGGCTCCGCAGTGCGGGGAGACCGCGAGGCCGGCGAGGAACGCGGCAAAGCCTGTCTCAACGGGCGGGAGCATGGAGCGCGGTGGAGGGGGGCGAGGAGGGGACCGTTTCGGGGGCGTGGCGCAGGGCCGTGAGCAGCCAGGCCAGCCAAGCCAACATGAAGCCCCCCATCAAGAGGGCCAAGGGAAGCCAAGGATGGCGTTGCCAAAGTCCTTTCATCGCGTGGTCGATGGGGTTGCCGCGGGTTCTGGGCCGAGGAAGTGGAGCTTCTGCTTGAGCCGCGTCTTCCCGTCTTCGCTCCGGAGTCGAACCGTCAGGTTGAATTCCCCGGTGTAGTGCGTGCGGTCGACCATGACTACCAGCGGAAAGGTGACTTCACCTTCGGGCGGTACGACCAGGCCGGCGCTTTGATTCAGGATGGTGATGGGGACGGGGCTGAACTCCGTTTCGATGAAGAAGCGGACTTCCTGCCCTTGCTTGTTGAGGATCTTCGCGCGGAAGAAGTTGGTCACGGCGCCGGGGCTGGCGGTGTAGAGTTCGACGCCCGGTTGGCGGGTCAGTTTGAAGCCCGCTTTCTGGATTTGGCTCAAGGAGAAGGTCGCGACCACGGCACCGATGCCGAGCAGGGCGGCATAGAGGATCGTGCGTGGCCGCCAATACTGCGTTTGGCCGCCGTTCAGTTCGTTCAGCGAAGCATAGCGGACCAGGCCGACAGGCCGCTTGAGTTTCGTCATGATGTCGTCGCAGGCATCCATGCAGGATGTGCAGGCGATGCATTCCATCTGCAGGCCTTGGCGGATGTCGATGCCCGTCGGGCAGACCTGGACGCAACGGCGACAGTCGATGCAGTCGCCCGTCGTGATGCCGGCCACGGCCTTGCCGCGCGGTTCGCCGCGGCGGGCGTCGTAACCCACGATCACGGAATTGTCGTCGATGAGGGCCGACTGCAGGCGGCCGTAGGGACAGATGGCGAGGCAGAGCTGTTCGCGGAACCACCAGAAGTTGAAGAGCAACACGCCCGTCATGACGGCCATGCCGATGAACGCCGTGGGATGGGCCGTGGGCGCGCCGGTGATCAGCGGATAGAGGCCGGGAATCGAGACGAAGTAGGCGAGGAAGATGTGCGCGACCAGCCAACAGAGCGCGACGTAGACGAGGAGGCGGAAGCCGCGCTTACGCAGTTTCTCCGGGTCGTTGAAGGGCAGGCCATCCAGTCGGGTGCGTTGGTGGTGGTCGCCTTCGATCCAACGATCCACCCAGCGGAAAAGGTGTTCCATGTAGACCGTTTGGGGGCAGGCCCAGCCGCACCAGATGCGCCCAAACATCGCCGTCACCGCGTAGATGGTGAAGCCAAGACCGGAGATGGCGAAGAACAGCAGCCAGAAGTCATCCAGGCCGAGGGTGGCGCCGAAAAGATGGAAATGCCGCTGCTCGAGGTCGAGGAAGACGGCCGGGTTGCCGTTGATCTCGATCCACGGCATCGCCGCGAACAGCGCGATCAGCAGCCAGCCGAAGGCCCGGCGGGCGCGCACCCACTGCCCGCTGACGTCCGCGGGCTGCAGGAAGCGGCGTGAGCCATCGGGGGCGATGGTGGTGACGCTGTCGCGCTGCGGGAGGTGAGCCATGGGTTATCGTTGCGACGGTTCTTCGGAGCGCGGGATGACGGTGAGCTTGCCGGGCTCCTGGGTCGAAAGAAGGAAGGCCGTGACGGCGGCGAGCTTGGCGGTCCCGAGCGCCTTTTGCGGGGCCATCCCCGTCGGTTTCCCGTCGAAGACGACGCCTTCGCTGATGTTGCGGTAGATCGCCGTCGGCGTGTTGCCGTGGACCCAGATGGCGTCATTCAGGCGGAAGCCGATGCCTTTCACGCCGGCCAGCGTGGGCCCGTGGCAGGTGATGCAGAGCGACGTGTAGACGGCTTGCCCTTCGGCGACCGTCTGCGCGTTGCGGCTCATCTTCCAGAGCGTCTCGTCGTTGAGGTCCTTGACGGCGGCCAGCTGCTTGGCCTCGAGCACGCTCAGGTCCTCATCGAGGGCCGCGTGGTCGTCGACGGCGACGCCGGAGTGGAAGAAGTACGCCCAGTATAGGACGGCGAACACGATGGAGCCGAAGAGCGTGAAGAGCCACCAATTGGGCAGGCTTTGGTCAAACTCCTGGATGCCGTCGTAGCTGTGCGGCATCAGGACCGGCTTGTCGTCGTTGGATTCGGGGGAGGTCATGGGCGTGACGGTCGTGGGTTTATTCGTCGTTGAGGGGTAGGTTCGCCAGACGCTCGGTCTCGGCCTTGGGCGTGGTCAGGAGGCGGCCGATGAGGAGCGCGATGCCGAGTGCCAGCAGGTAGAGCGCGACAACCTGCGCGTCCTGCATGAATTCTTCCCAGATGATGCGGCGGAACATGGTGGAGTCAGCGTTGAGGGGTGGGGGTCTTTTCGACGTTGAGTCCGAGGCATTTCAGGTAGGCCAGAAGGGCCACCATCTCCTCGTCTTTGCGGGCGGTGATGCCTTTGGCGGCGAGCTGCTTAACGATCTCGCCTGCCTCTGTCTCGTAACTGGCGTTGATGGCCGCCGGCGTGGAGGCCTCGGGCTTGTAGGGGACGCCGAGCGTGCGGAGCGCGGTGATCCGACCGAAGAGCGCGCCACGGTTGGCATCATCGTGCTTCAACCAGACGTAGCTGGGCATGATGGAGTCGGGTTCGAGTTCGCGGGGGTTCAGGAGGTGCCGGTAGTGCCACGCCAGGTCCGGCCGGGCCAGGCCTTCGCGGGCGAGGTCGGGTCCCATGCGGCGGGAGCCCCACTGGTAAGGGTAATCGTAGATGGATTCACCAAGCCGGGAGTACCCTTGGCCGGCACCATAGCGCAGGACGTCGGGCTTGAGCGTCCGAATCATCTGCGAGTGGCAATTATAGCAGCCCTCGCGGACGTAGATATCCCGGCCCATGAGTTCCAGGGGGCTATAGGGTCGCTGCACGCGGCCTTCGAGCATCTCGCCGCCGCTGTTGCCGCGGTAGAGGATGACCGTCGGCACGATCTGGAGGGCGCCGCCGATGGCGACCGCGATGACGGTGAGGATCGAGAAGGGCAGGGCGTTATGGAGGAGGTCCTCGTGCCAGCGCTTCCAGGTGTAGCCCTTGAGCTCAAAGTGCGCGACGGTGGCGATGACCGTAGCGACCGTGCCGACCAAGCCCACGACCATCCAGGCGTCGCGCCCGAGGATCCACAGGCAGGAGAAGAAGATGATGCCCGAGGAATAAAGCACCGGGGCGTTGAGGAAGGTGGCGAAGGCCGGAGCATGGCCGGGGGTGGCGATGCTGGGCTCGCGGACTTCGGCCCGGCCATCGGTGGCGACGCCCTGGCGGATCGTCTGCACCAGGTTGACGATCATGATGACGTAGCCGGCGAGGTAGAGCCCGCCGCCGAGGGCCCGCAGGTAGTACATCGGCTGGATGTTCTTGAGGGTCTCGATGAACGAGTTGGCCGGGGCGCTGCCGTCCGCCGTGAGTTGGTTCAGCGACAGGCCTTGGCCGATGCCGGCCACCCACATCGAAGCGACGTAGAAGAGGATGCCGATCATGCCGACCCAGAAGTGCAGGTTGGCGAGACGGTCGCTGTAGAGCGTGGTGTTCCAGAGGCGCGGGACGAGCCAGTAGAACATGCCGGCCGCCATGAAGCCGTTCCAGCCGAGGGTGCCGCCATGGACGTGGCCGATGATCCAGTCGGTGTAGTGGCCGAGCGCGTTCACGGCCTTGATCGAGAGCAGCGGACCTTCGAAGGTCGCCATCCCGTAGAACGTCAGGCTGGCCGCCATGAACTTGATGACGGGGTCGGTGCGCAGCTTATCCCAGGCACCGCGGAGGGTGAGGAGGCCATTCAGCATGCCGCCCCACGAGGGTGCCCAGAGCATGAGCGAGAAGATCATGCCCAGCCCTTGGAGCCAGTTGGGCAGCGAGGTGTTCAGGAGATGGTGCGGGCCGGCCCAGATGTAGAGGAAGATGAGCGACCAGAAGTGGATGATGGAGAGGCGGTAGCTGTACACCGGTCGGCCGGCGGCCTTCGGGATGAAGTAGTACATGATCCCGAGCACCGGGGTGGTCAGGAAGAAGGCGACCGCGTTATGCCCATACCACCACTGGACGAGCGCGTCCTGCACCCCGCCGAAGATCGGGTAGCTGTGCAGCAGGCTCGTCGGCAGCGAGAGGTGGTTGACGACGTAGAGCAGGGTCACCGTGACGATGGTCGCGATGTAGAACCAGATGGCGACGTAGAGGCTGCGCTCGCGGCGGGCGCGCAGGGTCATGAAGAAGACCGTGGCGAAGACGAGCCAGACGACCGCGACCAGCAGGTTGATCGGCCAGATGAGCTCGGCGTATTCCTTGCCGCGGGTCAGGCCGAGGGGCAGGGTGAGGGCCGCGAGCACGATGATGAGCTGCCAGCCGAAGAAGTGCAGGTTGGCCAAGGTCTCGCAGGCGAGGCGCGTCTTCAGCAGGCGTTGCGAGGAGTAGTAGATGCCCGCGAAGACCATGTTGCCGACGAAGGCGAAGATCGCCGCGTTCGTGTGCAGCGGGCGGAGGCGACCGAAGCTCGTCCACGGGAGGTCGAGGTTCAGGACCGGGAAGGCCAGCTGGAGGGCGATGAAGACGCCGACCAGGAGCGCCACGGCGCCCCAGGCGATGGAGGCGAGGACGAACCAGCGGACGATCCGGTCGTTGTAGGTGATGGTGGTATGGGCTTCGGCTTGCATGGTGAAAGGGTGCGGAACGGGCTTCAGGCGGACGGGGGAAGGTCGTCGTCGAGCGGGCGCAGGGCGTCGCGGTCATGACCGTCCGTGCGGCGGCTCGACCAGTCCCAGACGTAGGCGCCCAGCGCCAGGAGCGTCAGGAGCGACGAGAAGAAGATGGTGATGGTGAGCGCTTCCAAGGTGAACGGCGGACACCTGCAGATTACCACGCGGCCAGACGCATTCAAAGTTCATCCCGTCGGCTCGGCTTAGGCCTGCGCGGAAATTTATCTACTCTCAGCCATAAGAGCTGGCCTTGAATCATTCTAAGGTAAACCAGCAGGTAGTTGCGGACCTTGCTGGGATTGCCTGAAACTAATCTCGCTATCTGCGGTCAGGATGCCGCTGCGTCGCCCATTAGCAAAATACCGACCGCGATTAGGAGGCCTGCAAACCCGATCAGGCCTTCGGCGGCAGGCTCCGCTTGGCGTCCGTCACGTAGGTCCGCGAGAGCATGTCGTGCCAGCTGCGGCGGTCGTAGCGGAAGAGCGGCACGTGGAAATTGATGATCCCGATGACGAGGGTGATCGGATTGTAGAGCGTCACGAAGGCGGCCTTCCAGAACGAGCGCAGCAGGCAGGCCATGAACGTGGGCGTCGCTTGCGTGGCGTGGTCGACCGTGCGGAGGTTGAAGATGCGCTTGCCCAACGTCTGGCCCCGCCAAAGCCATTCCTGCAGGAAGAGGCCGAGCAGCATCACGAAGAAGCAGACCTCGCCTTGGAAGACATGCCAGTCGACGGTGGCTTGGAGGTCCTCCTCGGCCGGGTGCAGGACGGCGTTCATCAGCGTGCTTTGGGCCCGCGCGGAAGGGTTGGTCAAGGCCTGCTCGTAGAGCTTGAACAGACGCGCTTGGTATTGGTCGCTCTTGGCCCGCGCCGACTGGAGCTCATCCCCCGCAAGGTGGCCGGCGAGGAAGAGTCCGAGGATGACGAGCGGAATGAAGTCCGCGAGGAACGCCAACGAGCGCCACCAAAAGCCAGCCGGCGGTAGGGTCAGGGGTGGCGGCTTGACCTCAGCCACGGGCTTGGGCGCGTTCGCAGGCGTCGAGGGTGTTCTTCATCAGCATGGCCACGGTCATCGGACCGACGCCACCGGGGACCGGCGTGATGGCCGCGCAGAGCGGGGACACGGCATCGAAGTCGACGTCACCGACGATGCGGTAGCCGGTCTTCTTCGTGGCGTCGGGGACGCGGTTGATGCCGACGTCGATGACCACGGCACCGGGCTTGACCATGTCGGCGGTGATGAAGCGGGGCTTGCCGATGGCCGCCACGACGATGTCGGCTTGGCGAACGATCGCCGCCAAGTCCTTGGTGCGCGAATGGGCGATGGTGACCGTGCAGTCGCAGCCCTTCGCGAGCAGCAGGACCGCCGCCGGTTTGCCGACGATGAGCGAACGGCCGACCACGACGGCGTGCTTGCCGGCGGTCTCCACGCCGGAGCGGCGCAGGAGCTCGATGACGCCGGCAGGGGTGCACGCGGCGAAGGCGCCCGGCAACTCCTGCACGAGCCGACCGATGCTCTGCGTGCCGAAGCCGTCGACGTCCTTGTCCGGCGACACGCGGTTGAAGACTTCGGTTTCCGGCAGGTGCTTGGGCAAGGGGGCTTGGATCAGTATGCCGTGGACCGAAGGGTCGGCGTTCAGTTTATCCAAGTGGGCGAACAGCTCCTCTTTGGAGACCGTTTCCGGGAAGAGTTGGAGGCTGGCCCGCATGCCGACTTCGGCGGCGGTCTTCTGCTTCTTGGTGACGTAGGAGACGGAAGCGGGGTCGTCGCCGACGCGGACGAAGGCGACATGGGGGACGAGCGGGGCGAGTTTGTCCACGCGGGCCTTGACTTCGGCGAGGACTTGCTGGGCGGTGGCGTTACCGTCGATGAGGCGCATGGCACCTATTTGGGGACTGTGGGCGGGGAGGGCGAGAAAAGTTATCGTCCGTCCGCGCATTGATTGTCTCGCCCTCGGCCCCCGGAAGGCTCTAGTCGTCTGTCCGTGTCCGAAGGTCCCATGCGCATCCATAAGTTCCTCGCCCAAGCGGGGGTCTGCTCCCGTCGGGATGCGGAACGCCTGGTGGCGGACGGACAAGTCCTGATCAACGGCAAGGTCGCCGCCACGGGTCAACCGGTGGATCCGGCGGTCGATGTCGTGCGTTGCCAAGGCCGCGAGATCAAGCCCCTCGCCCGGACGGTCGTGCTGATGATGAACAAGCCGAAGGGCTTCCTCTGCACGAACGACGACTCCCATGGCGGCCATACGGTCTTCGAGATGGTGCCGCCCGAATACGCGCCGCTGCGTCTTTTCTGCGTGGGTCGCTTGGATAAGGACTCCGAGGGGCTGCTGCTCCTCACCAACGATGGCGCCCTGGCCAACAAGGTCATGCACCCTTCCGGCGGCGTCGTGAAGCGCTATGAGGTCCACCTGAATCGGGACTACGACCCCAAGCTCACCCCCCGCCTGCTCAAGGGCGCCGTGGAGGAAGGGGAGCGTCTGAAGTTCAAGAAGGTCATCCGTAATCCGGATGTCCCCACCCAGTTGGAGGTCCACCTCGACCAAGGCCGAAAGCGCGAAATCCGCCGTCTGTTCGAGATTTTCGGTTTCCATGTGAAGGTGCTGCGGCGTTTCCAAATTGGCAGCTTGGTCCTGCGACGCATGCCGTCGGGGGATTGCCGGCCGCTGTCCCGCAAGGAAATCGACATGATTTTCGAGAATTAAGCCGGCCAACCCGCTTGCCTTCTGCGGGGAATGGCCTTGTTTGATGGGGTGTTCGCCAACCCCATGCGTCTCCTTCCCGTCTTGCTGGCTTGTTTGGCTTCGTCCGTTTGGGCTGCGCCCAATACCGGCATGAAGTTGGTTTGGACCGAGAACTTTGATGGCCCGGCGATCGATGAGACCAAGTGGAACATCCACAACCGCAACGCCGGGTCCGTCAGCATCAAGGACGGCAAGCTGGTGCTGGCTATGTTGCCGGGCAAGGAATCGACCTACTGGCAGAGCACCGGGATCAGCACCGCCAATAAGTTCACCCAGGCTCAAGGGTATTTCGAGGCGTCGATCCGGATGATCCAGACCGGCGGTCGCGCCGTCCGTTTCGAGGTGCGCAACAAGAGCCTCGATGAACCGCCGTCCGCCCGAATCTTCTTCGAAGGGTGGGGGGATGACAAGATCTCGCCGACCACGCAGGTCGCCGACAGTGGCGGCATCCGCATGCTCCGCCCCTTGAAGCACGACATCAACTTCGACGGGGGCGCATCCTACCGGAAATTCCAGACGTACGGCATCCATTGGACGCCGAAGTACTTCGCTTGGTACGTGAACGGGAAGCAGGTCCACCGGCAGGACATCAAGGCCAACCCGATGATCCCGATGTATGTGGAATTCATCCATCACACCCCCGAAGGTGGCATCATCAAATCCTTCCCCGATCCCGCCAATCCGCCCGAGGCCCTGCAGGTTGACTGGGTCAAGGTCTACCGATGATGCCCATGAAGTCGCTGTTCGCCCTCTGCCTGATGTCCGTCGCCCTGTGGGCGAACCCGCCGTCCGCGGCCATGAAGTTGGTCTGGTCCGATGAGTTCAAGGACCCCTCCATCGACGAAAGCAAATGGACGTACGAGGGCGATCGGCAGGTCATCGCCATCAAGGAGGGCAAGCTGGTCATCACGATGCGCGAGCGGCCGGACGGCTGGCAGGGGAGTGGCCTGAGCACCCGGGAGAAGTTCACGCAACAACAGGGCTACTTCGAGGCTTCGATTCGCTTCCCGGCGTCCAGGGGCCATCATGGCGCTTTCGTGGTCCGCAACAAGGCGGCCAGCGAGCCGCCCGCGGCGGCGCTGCTTTTCGAATGCTTCGGCGATGACCGCCTCATGCCTTGGGCGAAGATCGGCGACTCCAGGGGCGTGCGCGAACTGCGTCCGATCAAGACGGACCTCAATCTCAGGCCCGGGCAGGTTTCGAAAGGTTTCTGTACCTACGGCTTCCTCTGGACGGAACGACAGTACGCTTGGTACTTCAACGGCAAGCTCATCCATAAACTCGATAAGCCCGAGGTGAAGGAGCCGATGTATCTTTTCCTGGGCCATTGGGTCTCGGATTTCGAGCGCAAGGATCTCCAGCCGGCCAAGTTGCCGGACGACGTGGAAGTCGACTGGGTGAAGATCTGGAAGTAACCCTCGGCGTTTTTAGGATTGTTGGCCGGGTGGGGTTGGTTGCATCCTGCCGCCTCGCCATGTCCGCTCCATACGACAAGAACAACCCGTTCCCGGCTCGCCTCGTTGACCGCCGCCGCCTCAGCGCCGCCTCCAGCCAAAAGGATACGCAGCACTTTTCGGTCTCCATGGTGGGCAGCGGCCTGACCTACAAGTGCGGCGATTCCCTCGGGGTCTACCCGACGAACAACCCGCAGGCGGTCGCGGCGGTGCTCAAGGCCGCTGGCTTCACCGGCGAAGAGCAGGTCACGATCCCGAAGGACCTGGCCCCGGTCACGCTCCGCTTCGCGCTGTCCAAGCGCCTGTCCTTGAACGGACCGACCTACAAGTTCGCCCAGCTCCTGCATGACCGCGCGACCGACGCCGGCGAAAAGGCTCGCCTGGCTGCCGCCATCGGCGAAACCGATCCGGAGAAGAAGAAGGCTTGGATGGAGCAGCGCGAGTTCCTCGACCTCTTCGAAGAGCATCCCTCCGCCAAGCTCGGCGCCCAGGAGTTCATCGAGCTCCTGCGTAAGTTGATGCCGCGGCTGTATTCGATTTCCTCGGCCCCGTCGAAGTACCCGGATGAAATCCACCTGACGGTCGCCGTCGTACGTTACGAAACCAACGGCCGTCAGCGCGAGGGCGTCTGCTCGACCTACCTTTCCGAACGGGCCCGCCTGAACGAACCCGACGTCCCGGTGTTCGTGGCGGATTCCCATTTCGGCCTGCCGGCCGACGATACCGTTCCCGTCATCATGGTCGGCCCGGGCACCGGCGTCGCGCCGTTCCGGAGTTTCGTCATGGACCGCGCCACCCGCGGAGCCACGGGCAAGAATTGGCTCTTCTTCGGCGACCAGCGCAAGGACAGCGACTTCCTCTATGCCGATGAATGGGCGGCTTACCTGCAGTCCGGCGTGCTCACCCGTCTCGACCTCGCGTTCTCCCGCGACCAAGCGGCCAAGATCTACGTCCAGGACCGCATGCGCGAAAACGCGGCCGAACTCTGGCGGTGGCTGCAGGCGGGGGCGTATTTCTACGTCTGCGGCGATGCCAAGCGCATGGCCAAGGACGTCGATGCGGCCTTGCATGCCATCGTCGCCGAACAGGGTGGGCTGACGCCCGAAGCCGCGGTGGATTGGGTCAAGCAGTTCAAGAAGGACGGCCGCTACCAGCGCGACGTTTACTGAACCTGCGTTGAGCTGTTTCCGACCCTTTTTCGGGAAGAAACGGGGCTGGGCTCTGTTTTCGCCACTTGCCTCGCAGGCGTTTTGCCTGCACATCCATGGCGATGCATCTGACGCATAATCCTCGGGTAGCTTTGGTCACCGGTGCCGGTCGCGGTATCGGCAAGGCCATCGCCGAACGCCTCGCCTCGCATGGCCACACCGTGCTCTGCGTCTCGAAATCCGAGACCTGCGTCGCCGTGGCCAACGACATCCTCGCCAAGGGCTGGAAGGCCAAGGCCTTCCAGGTCGACGTCTCCGACGCCGCCGCGGTCGCCAAGGCTTGCGAGCAGATCAACGCCGAGTTCGGCGCCGTCGAGATCCTCGTCAACAACGCCGGCATCACCCGCGACAAACTCGTCATGGCGATGTCCGAGCAGGATTGGAACGACGTCATCTCCACCAACCTTTCCTCTGCCTTCTATTGGACGAAGGGCCTCGTCCGGCCGATGACCAAGAAGCGCTGGGGTCGCATCATCAGCATCTCGTCCGTCACGGGCGTGCAGGGTAACGCCGGCCAGGCCAACTACGCCGCCGCCAAGGCGGGGCTCCATGGCCTCACCATGACCCTCGCCCGCGAGCTCGCCGGTCGCAGCATCACCGCCAACGCCGTCGCGCCGGGGTTCATCACCACCGACATGACGGGGGAGCTTTCCGACGAAATTAAGCAGAAGATCCTCGGGGTCATCCCGCTGGGTCGTTTTGGCTCGGTCACCGATATCGCCGCCATGGTCGATTTCCTTGCCTCGGAAGAGGGGGGGTACATCACGGGTCAGGTGTTTTCGGTTGACGGAGGCATGGCCATCTGACACCCAGAAACCACTCCCAATCACCACTTTACCATGCCTGAAAACATCGAAAAACGCGTCACCGACATCATCGTCAAGCAGCTCAGCGTGAACCCCGAGCAGGTCACCGCTGCCGCCGGTTTCCAGACCGACCTCAAGGCCGACTCCCTCGACCTGGTCGAGATCATCATGGCTTTTGAAGACGAGTTCGGCATCGCCTCGATCCCGGAAGACAAGGCCGCCTCCATGAAGACCGTGGGCGACGCCATCGAGTTCATCAAGGCCAACGCCACCAAGTAATTTTCCACGGGTTATTTTTGGCCCGTACCTGTGAGCACCGCCAGCCAGCCCCGCAGAGTAGTCGTCACCGGCATTGGTTGCCTGTCGGCTCTCGGTCCGGACACGGCGAGTTTCTGGGACGGCCTGATCAAGGGCCGTTCCGGGATCTCCCGTATCACCCGTTTTGACCCGACGGACTTCCCTTCGAAGGTCGGCGCGGAAATCCGCGATTTCGACGCCGGTAAGTTCATGGACCCGAAGGAGGCCAAGCGCAACGACCGGTATACGCAGTACGCGGTGGCCGCTTCCCGCATGGCCATCGAAGACGCCAAGGTCGACACGACCAAGCTCGATGCCGAACGCTTCGGCGTGATCATCGGTTCCGGCATCGGTGGGATGGAGACCATCGAGAACCAAGCCCGGGTGCTCATCGAACGTGGCCCGAGCCGCGTTTCGCCTTTCACGATTCCTTCCTTGATCGCCAACATCGCCTCCGGCGTCGTGGCCATCGAGTTCAAGGCCAAGTCCGTCAACTACGGGGTCGTCTCCGCTTGCGCTTCGGGTTCCCACGCCCTCGGCGAGGCCATGCGCCACATCCGTGACGGTCATGCCGACATCATGCTTTCCGGTGGTTCGGAAGCGGCCATCACCCGCCTGGGGTATGCGGGTTTCTGCAACATGAAGGCCATGTCGACCGACTTCAACGATACGCCCGAAAAGGCGTCGCGTCCGTTCGACAAGCTCCGCGATGGTTTCGTCATGGGCGAAGGCGCCGGCGTCCTCGTCATCGAATCCCTCGAGCATGCCCAAGCCCGCGGGGCCCGCATCTACTGTGAGCTCGCCGGTTACGGCGCCACGTGCGATGCCTATCACATCACGGGCCAGGACCAGGAAGGGAAGGGCCTCGCGCTCTGCCTGAACCGCGCCTTGTCCGAAGCCGGCATCGAAAAGTCCGAAGTGAGCTACATCAACGCCCACGGCACTTCGACCCCGATCAATGACCGTTGCGAGACTTTGGCCATCAAGCGCGTCTTCGGCGAACAGGCTCCCAAGATCGCCATTTCTTCGACCAAGTCCATGACCGGTCACCTGTTGGGTGCCGCCGGTGGCGTCGAAGCCGCCGTCTGCGCCTTGGCCATCCATCATGGCATGGTGCCGCCGACGATGAACCTCGAGAACCCCGACCCCGATTGCGACCTCGACTACGTGCCGAACCAGGCCCGGAAGATGCAGGTCAACGTGGCCATCTCGAACAACCTCGGCTTCGGCGGACACAACGCCTCCTTGGTCTTCAAGGCGCTCAAATAAGCCCTTGGGGTGGAACTTTTCGGCTTAATGGGGTTACACTTGTAACCCCCTCTCTCCCTATGCGCCTCCCTTGCCTCGCTTCCCTTGTCGTGTTGGCTAGCCTGCCATTCGCAGGTTGGAGCCAAGAAGTCGCTCCGCCCGCCCATGTGCAGGTAACCACGACTTTTACGAAACGTGATGCCAGCGGCAAGGTCGAGACCATCGCTACCCCGACGGCCGTGGCGGTCTCCGGCAAGCAAGCGACGATTGGGGTGAGCAGCAACGATGGCGGCATCACGTTCAGCGTCACCCCGACCGTCGGGCCCGATGGGGCGATCGCCTTGCGGATGGATACGCAGGTGAAGACCAAGGCCGACCCCGCCACCCAGAACCCCGACGAGCTTCGACGTAAGCAGAAGGAAGCCGCGCGCCAGAAGTCCAACATGCCGATCTTCCATTCGGCCATTCCGGCCGAAGGGCTCTATTCGATTGAAGATATCTCCGGTGTCCGTCGCTGGCTCAAGGTTGGCCGCGTCGTCGATGGCTGGACGATCAAGTCCTACGACGTGAAGCGTGAAGTCCTCACCATCGCCCAGCTTGGCAAAGTGCAGGAGCTGACCTTACACAAGGCGATTGTCGATGGCCTAGCGGTGACCCACGGCAACACCACCACGGCTTCGGTGAAGTCGGGTGAATCGACCAAGTTCACCACCCCGGAAGGCGTTGAGGTCGAGGTGAAGGCGGAAGTGATCCAGATGACCAAGTAGGCGTCCGCCAAGGGCCTCAAAAGCAAAACAGGCCGAGGCTTAACGCCCGGCCTGTTTTGCTTTGAGGCGCGATGGGCTTACTGATTGCGCCCGGCCATCACGCCACCGTCGACATCCCAGATCGCCCCCGTGACCCAGTTGGCTTCTTCGCTTAGTAGGAAAGCGATGACGGAGCCGACGTCCTTCGGCTGGCCCACCCGGCCAATCGGGTGGAATCCATTGAAGCCCGCCAAGGCTTCTGGGATTTGCGCTTCTTGGATGAAGGCCTTGTAAATCGTCGTCACGACCACGGCGGGCGAGACCGCATTGACGCGGATTTTATGGTCCGCCAGTTCCATGGCTAAGTGTTGGGTGAGGGCATGGAGACCAGCCTTGGCCATGGAGTAGGAACTGGATGGCGTGGCCTTGACCGCTTGCTTGGCCCACATCGAGCCGATGTTGACGATGCTCCCCCCGCCATGGGCTTGCATGTTCTTGGCTACCGCTTGGGTGATCAAGAAGATGGCTTCGTTGAGGTTGAGGTATTGGCGGTAGTCTGCCCTGGTTTGTTCGAGGAAGGCTTTAGGCGCAAAGTAACCCGCGGCGTTGACCAGTCCCTGGATATGGCGGGTGTCTTGCGCGATTTGGGCGCAAAGTTTGTCGACATTGTCGGCCTGGCCGAGGTCGCAGGAAATCGTGGTGACTTCGGGCGAGCCCAGTTTGGTGAGTTCCTGGGCGGCGACGGTTAGTTCGCTGGCACCTCGTGCGATGAGGGTCAGGGGTTGTTTCTGTTGAGCGAGACGCTTGGCGACATCGAGGGCGATACCTTTGGAGCCGCCAAGCAGGTAGGTGGTGTGGGCGTGGGTCATGGGCCATCACCATCGGCCCGCTGGTGACTTCGGCAATACGCCGAGGCGAAACTAGGGTGAGGGCCTTGAAATGGTTGAGGTCAACTACCTAGGCACTCCCTCCACAGGTGGGCTTCTCCGTAGATGCCGAAGGCTGTGAGACCCTCGGCGATCTCCGCGTGAGTGGGTTCTGTCACCGCATGCTTGGGGTCGTTGGGGAGGTCCGGACGAGCCTGACGGACCAAGGCCCAAGCGGCCCAGGCACGCCATTTCTTGATGGCTGCTCGGTCGCCGCGCACGCGATCCGCGAGGTGCTGGTAGTGGACCCGGGCATTGCCCGTGAAGGCGTCGCTCGGTTGCGAGACCAGCCAGCGGATGGCCGCATAGGGCAGGGGATAGGTGCGCAAGGCTTCATCCGATCCCTTCACGTCGCAATACAGCGCGCGGTCGACCGCCAAGAGGGCCCGCGCGGGCAGTCCATCCAGCCAGAGCTGTTGCCCGTATTCCAGGCAGAGGATGTACAGCTCGGCCCCGCGCTCTTCCCGGTGTTCCGCGAGGTCGCGCCAACTCAAGGTGCGTCCGCAGGAGGGCAGGAACGGGCAGGGCTGGTTCACGCTCAAGGCCGGGCGTAGGGATTCGTCTGCTTTTCTTGCCCGACCGTCGTGCGGCCGCCATGGCCGGGCAGCAAAACGGTCTCGTCCGGCAGGGTGTAGATCCGTGTGCGGATGGAGGTCAGGAGTTCGTTCCAGTTGCCGTTCGGCAGGTCGGTCCGCCCGACCGAACCACGGAAGATGGCGTCGCCGCAGAAGGCTACTTGGTCGTCGGCGCAATAGAACAGGAGGCTGCCGGGGCAGTGGCCAGGGACGTGCCGCGTCTCAAAGGACTTGCCCGCCGCCACGAAGGTGGACCCTTCCTCCAGCCAAGTCGTGACCTTGACGGACTTGAAGTCGGCCTCCGTGAGCGAGGGGATCATCGAAAGGTATCGGCTCTTGTACGCTTCGATGTTCTCGATGAGCTCGCGGTCGGCCTGGTGGGCGAGCACCTGCGCCCCGGCGGCGGCGAAGGCATGCGCTTCGCACATGTGGTCCCAGTGGCCGTGCGTCAGCAGGAGGTGCGTGAGCTTGAGCCCACGGACCTTGATCAGCGGCAAGAGCGCGGCCGCCGAGCGTTGCGGGGCATCGACCACGATGCACTCTTTGCCGTCGTCCGACGTGATCAGGTAGGCGTTGGTCTCGAAAGGACCGAGCGAGGAAGCTTCAATGTTCATCGGAAAGGTTCAGGCCGGCCCAAAGGCCTTGGCGAAGGCGGCTTCGACGATTTCCGGCGGGCGGATGGCCTTGAAGTCGCGGCTGACGAAGGCGTGCACGGTGAAGCCTTCGACCAGGAGTTCGTCGCCGCGTTCGACCTTGTAGTTCAAGCGGAGCCGGGCCCGGGGTCGTTCCGCCAACGTGACGGTGATGCGGACGCGGTCGTCGAAGTGCGACGGGCGGTGGTAGCTCAGGCCGGTTTCCAGGACCGGCAGGAGATAGCCCTGTTTTTCAAGTTCGCGATAAGGGCAGCCGAGTTGGTCGAGCAGGGCGACGCGGGCCATCTCGAACCATGGCAGGTAGTTGCCATGGTAGGTGACCCCCATGGCGTCGGTTTCGGCGAAGCGGACCCGGGTTTCGACGGTGGCCTGTGGCATGCGGTTGTTCTGGGTCAAAGAAACCCGCTTTCCAACCGTAAAGGCGTCGTTCGGATCGCTTCTCCTTGCCCCCTGCAGGGTGGTCGTGAAGATGGGGCCATGGGTCAGCGCGAGCGATGGATCATATTCTTGGTCGGTGCCCTCATGGGGGTCGGCGTCCTGTGGGTCGTGCAGACCAACAGCCAGCCCAAGCGCGACGCGAAGCGACAAGTCCGCGAGGGGCTCAATCTCCCCGGGATGATGTACGACTTCGCGGTGACCTCGAAGGGCTTCTATGGGCATTACGTGCTTTGGGAGTCCGTGGAGACCCGCCCGGACGGCTCCAAGGTGCGTTCCCTCGTCACCGGTGGTCGCCGGCACTACGAAGCTTCCGGTCGCGAAATGGCCCAGGAGTACCTTTTGATCCGCGAAACCTACGCGGCGGGCACCGCGCTGGCCGAAGCGGGTCCGGTCACGGACTACACCTTCCAGTTCGCCGATCGGATCGCGCTCAAACTGAAGCCCGGTCACCCAGCGGCGGAAGTGAAGCTGCCGAGCGGTGATTCCGCGCTCCCGGTCGCCGGCAAGCCCGACGAGGCTTTGCTGGCCTTGAAGCGCTGGCGTGAGCCCCTCGAGAAGACCCCGTGGGCGGAGCTGCCGAAGGTCCTCGCGGCCCTACGCGCCCACCCGGCGGTCGCGTCGGCCGAACTGGTCTCGATCGATTGGAGGAAGGAAGCGGAAGTCATCCGCGCCAACAGCGGACAGAAATGAACACGACGCTGCAGCGCGAAGGCACCTGGACGACCGGTCTCAGCTTGGTGGTGAACGTGCTCTTGGCCGGCGCTAAACTCGGCGTTGGGGTCATCGCCTCATCCCAAGCACTGCTCGCCGACGGCATCCATTCCTTGGTCGATATTGCCAGCGATATCGCTGCCATCGTGGGGTTGCGCTTTTCCCATCTGCCGAAGGACGACGACCATCCCTACGGTCATCATCGCTTCTCGACCCTGGCGACGATGCTCATTTCGTCGCTCGTCCTCATCTTCTGCGTCGGTCTGGCTTGGCAGTCTCTGGCCGCTTTGGTCAGTGGGGCCGACGTCGTCCAGCCCGGTCTTGCCGCCGCTTGGGTCGCTGGCGCCGCCTTGCTCATCAAGGAAGGTTTCTATCAGTATGCACGTCGACAGGCCGAGCGCTTAGGCTCGCGGCTGCTGCTGGCCAATGCTGCCGATCATCGCGCCGACGCCATTGCCTCGCTGCTCGCGCTCGTTGCGGTCGTCGTCGCCAATGTCAATCCCGAGTGGAAGGCTCTGGATAAGGTCGTTGGCCTTGTGCTCGCCGGCTGGCTGGGTTCCGAAGGCATCAAGTTGTTCAAGGGCAGCTGCGAAGATCTCTTGGACACCGCACCGGCCGCCCACGTGCTCCAAGATCTCAGCGAGCACATCTTGTCCGCCCCAGGGGCCAAGGGTTTCCATGCTTTCCGAGCCCGTCGCCTGGGGGATCGCTTCGAGGTCGATTTCCACCTGCAGGTCGCCGAGACCGCTACCGTCGCCGAAGGGCACGCCATCGCGGGTCGCATCAAGGCGGATATCCTGCGGTCGCATCCGGAGGTCATCGCCGTGCTGGTGCACGTCGAGCCCGACCACCCGGAGCACCTCAAGCCCGACGGTCACCACGGCTTGGCCGAGTGAGGTCGGTTTGCTTTGCTTAGGGCTGATTTCCGGCTATCAAACGGGCCATGCCCCGATTCCTCCTGCTCGGCCTCCTGGCTTTGGCCGCTGTCGCCCAGGCGGCGCCGCCGACCAACATCGTGTTCATCTTCGCCGATGACCAACGCGCGGATACCATCGCCGCCTTAGGCAACCCGGTCATCAAGACGCCGAACCTCGACCGCCTGGTGAAACGCGGGCTGTCCTTCACGCGTGCCTATATGCAGGGCGGCAACAACGGCGCCACCTGCGTGCCCTCGCGCGCGATGCTGCTGTCCGGTCGGCCCTATTTCCATGTCGACGAAAAGCTCACCCGGGACGAGACCTGGCCGCATGCCTTCGGCCAAGCGGGCTACGCGACCTTTGCCGCGGGGAAGTGGCACAATGGTCCCGGTTCGGTCGGGCGCTCCTTCCAGGCCGCGAAGTCGATGTACATCGGTGGGATGACCAATCCGCTGAAGGCGCCGGTTTGCGACCTCCTGCCGATGGGCAAGATGGGGCCGCAACGGCTATCGCCCAAGCACCTGTGTGAGCAAGCCACGGACGAAGTGCTCGCTTTTCTCAAGACGCAGGATGGTGCGAAGCCTTTCTTCGCCTACCTGGCTTTCGACGGCCCGCATGACCCGCACATCGTGCCGGCCGAATTCCCGGTCGCCTACGACCCCGCGAAGATCCCGCTGCCGGCGAACTTCCTCCCGCAGCATCCTTTCAACAACGGGGAGATGGTGGTCCGGGATGAGCAGCTCCTGCCGTGGCCGCGTTCACCGGCGGATATCCAGCAGATGCTCGCGGACTACTATCGTTACATCAGTTTCCTCGACCTGCAGATCGGCCGGGTGCTCGATGCGGTCGAAGCGTCGCCGGCGGCGGCGAACACGCTGATCGTCTTCGCCGCGGATTCGGGCGTCGCCCGTGGTTCGCACGGACTCATCGGCAAACAGAACCTCTACGAACATTCGCTGCGGGTGCCGTTGGTCATCGCCGGCCCCGGCGTGCCGAAGGACCAGCGGACGGATGCCCTGTGCTACCTCTTCGACGTGCTGCCGACCCTCGGGAAGGCCTGCGGGGTCGCCGCCCCGCAGACCAGCGAAGGACGTGAATTCACCGCGCTCTTCGCCGCGCCCGCGGCCGCGCACCGTACCCAACTCTTCTTCGGGTATCGGAATGTCCAGCGGGCCCTGAGCGATGGACGTTGGAAACTCATCCGCTACCCGCTGATCGGCCGCACCCAACTCTTCGACCTCCAGACCGACCCGTTCGAAATCACCGACCTTTCGGGTAAGCCCGAGCACGCGGCGCGGATGGCCGACATGTTGGCAAGCCTCGCGCAGGAGCAGAAGGCCGTCGGCGACCCCTTGCCCTTGGTCGTCGCCAAGCCGCAGCCGGCGGACTGGATGCCTCCGAAGAAGGCACCCAAGCCCGGCGAGAAGGGTTTCTAGCCCGAACCGGCTTAGACGCCGGTCGCGGTGTAGGCCTTGCGCCCGTACTTCTTGCCGAGCCAGTTCTGCAGCTCGAGGAAGTCGGCGGGAGGGGCCACTTCGATGGTCAACGGCTTGCCGGTCTGCGGGTGGAGCAGGGTGAGGCGGTTGGCGTGCAGCATGACGCGCGGCATCGGCCAGCCATCGAAGGCCGGGTAGTCGAACTTGCCGTAAGTGCGGTCGCCGAGGATGGGGTGCCCGATGTGCGACAAGTGGACGCGGATCTGGTGCGTACGGCCCGTGTGCGGGAACGTGCGGATCAGCGCGGCTTGCGTGCCGTACTTCTCTTCGACGCGCCAATCGGTGATGGCCTCGCGGCCGTCTTCGCGGACGGCCATGCGCACGCGGACGGTGCGGTGGCGGTCGATCTTGGCGTCGATGGTGCCGCCCAGGAGGCGCGGGCACTTGTCGACCAGCGACAGGTATTCCTTCTGGGCCGTGCGTTGGGAGAATTGCTCGACCAGGTTGTGGTAAGCCTTGTCGGTCTTCGCCAGGACGATGACCCCGGAGGTCTCGCGGTCGAGGCGGTGGACCACCCCGGGGCGCGGGGCGCCGCCGGCCGGAGCCAGCTTGCCCTTGGTATGGTAGAGGAGACCGTGGACGACCGAGAGCTCATCGGAGCCCTGCACCGGGTGCGTGAGCAGGCCGGAGGGCTTGTTGATCGCGATGAGGTGGGCGTCTTCAAAGAGCACTTCCAGCTTCATCTTCACCGCCGTGGCGGTCGGCTCTTCCGGCGTCGGGAGCTCGATGACGATCTCATCGCCGGGATTCAGGACCGTGCGGCGATCGATGGCCTTGCCCCCCATCGTGATCAGGCCGAGGTCGAGCGCGCGCTGCACGCGGGAGCGGCTCACGCCCTCCATGAGGCCCGAGACGATCTTGTCGGCGCGCGCGGCGGCTTGTTCCTCGGAGACGCGCACCTTGAATTTTTCGTTCGGCTTGGTCTCCGTGGCGGGCGCCCGGCGGGCCGGGTCGCGGGAGGCGCGGGTGCTGCGCCGCGGTTCGGGCTGGGCGCGGGGCGCGGCCTTGCGGGTCTGCGCTTTGTTGGCGCTGATGGGCTTGATCGAACCAGGGGAGGGCTTCGAAGGCGTCTTATGCTTAGACTTGGCCATCTTAGCGCTTTTTGCCGAGGAGGTACTCAGGATTCAGTTTTTGGAGGGCTTTGGGCACGAACATACCATCCTTGCGGATGACCTTGCCGTCAAAGCGGATTTCGCCGCCCCCGTATTCGGGGCGCTGGATGCAGACCATATCCCAGTGGATCGAGGACTTGTTGCCGTTGTCGGTCGTCTCGTAGCACTTGCCTGGGGTGAAGTGGAAGGAGCCGGCGATCTTCTCGTCGAAGAGGATGTCCTGCATCGGATTCAGGATGTGCGGGTTGAAGCCGATGGCGAATTCGCCGATGTAGCGGCCGCCCACGTCGGTATCGAGGATCTCGTTGAGGCGCTTGGTGTTGTTCGCCGTCGCCTCGACGATCTTGCCCTTCTTGAAGACGAGGCGGATGTTCTCGAAGGACACGCCTTGATAGATGGTCGGGCAGTTGTACTGCAGCACGCCGTTGACCGAGTCGCGGATCGGCGCGGTGAAGACCTCGCCGTCGGGGATGTTGTATTCGCCGCCGCAGGGGATGGCGTTCATGCCCTTGATGTTGAACTTGAGGTCGGTGCCGGGGCCCGTGATCTGCACCTCGTCGGTGGCCATCATGGCTTGCTTGAGGGCTTCCATGCCCGGAATCATGCGGGAGTAGTCGAGCGTGCAGACGCGGAAGTAGAAGTCCTCGAACGCCTCGGTGCTCATCTTGGCCTGCTGGGCCATGGAGGAGGTCGGCCAGCGGAGCACGACCCACTTCGTCTTGTTGACGCGCCAGTCCATGAGCGGACGGACGGTTTCGCCCAGGAGGCGGGCGCGGTCGGCGGGGACGTCGCTGGATTCGAAGATGTTGTTCGCCCCGCGGACGGCGATGTAGGCGTGCATCTTCTTCATGCGGGCAAGCTCGTGGTCGGCGAAGAGCTTGAACTGCTCGGCGTTGCCTTCGCGGGTCATCTCGCGGGAAACGCGGGCCTGCTGGATGTTCACCATCGGAATCGCCCCGTGCTGGCGGGCGGAGCGAATGAGGGCGATGACGAATTCCTCGGGGGTTTCGGCGACGTCGATGAGGACTTTCTCGCCTTTCTTGAGGCGGGTCGAGAAACCACAGAGGACGTCAGCCAGTTGGGCGTAGCGCGGATCCATATTCCGGCGACAATTGCACGCTCCGCCTTATTTCCAAGCGTGAAAGCCACGCTTGCGTGAATCGTCGGCGCCGCCAAGTTGGGTGCCATGGAAACCGCCAGCCCGATGGAACGCGCGCAAGCCCTCAGCGCGGAGGCGTCCTTCGACTTCGCGGTCGGTGATGAAGCCGCCGCCTTGGCCAAGCTGGCGACGGCGGTGCAGCTTGAGCCCGCTTGCTTCGAGGCTTGGCTGGCCAAGGCCGAAGTCCATTTCGCCCTGCGCCAGCTCGACGACGCCTTGGCCGCAGGTGAAGCCGCCTTGGCGCTCCGCGCGAAGGACATCCACGTGCACACGTCGCTTTCGCGCATCTGGATGGAACGCGGCGATAAGCCCAAGGCCGAGCACCACGGTGCCCAAGCCAGGTTGCTGGGGTGGGGGGATCAACTGAAGCAACCCGAGGGTGGGTTGCCCGGCGAAATCGGCTAGCCTGGGCGCTAGGGGTAGGGGGCACCTTGGACACTTGTCTCACCCCCCTGCGACAGGCTGTCCCTTGAAAAGGCGGGAACAAGGCCCTCCAAAGGGGGTCATGACCTAGCGGACCCCCGAAAAACCCCTTAATCGGTTGCTAAACCCCACCAAACCCGTTTTGGCATCTCTTCTGCAAACTCTCTGACGCCCCTTCGGGCAATCTCTACCCAAACACACTATGGCCAAAAATACCAAAATCACCGTAAAGCCCCTCGCCGACCGCGTGCTCGTGCAGCGCATCGAGGAAGCCGAAGAAATCAAGGGCGGCATCATCATCCCTGACTCCGCCAAGGAAAAGCCGCAGGAAGCCAAGGTCGTCGCCCTCGGCACCGGCGCGGTCGACAAGGACGGCAAGAAGATCCCCTTCTCCGTGAAGGTCGGCGACAAGGTCCTCATCGGCAAGTACGCCGGTTCGGAAGTGAAGCTCAACGACGAGATTTACCTCCTCCTCCGCGAAGAGGAAGTCCTCGCCGTCATCGAATAATCCTCTCCCCCTAACCCTCTCAAACCACATCCACCATGTCTAAGAAGCAAATCCTGTTCGATGAAGCCGCCCGCCGCAAGGTGCTGAACGGCGTCTCCATCCTGGCCCGCGCGGTCAAGGTCACCCTCGGTCCGAAGGGCCGCAACGTGATGATCGACAAGAAATTCGGCGCCCCGAAGGTCACCAAGGACGGCGTCACCGTCGCCAAGGAGATCGAGTTGAGCGACCCCTATGAAAACATGGGCGCCCAGATGGTGCGCGAAGTCGCCTCCAAGACCGCCGACAAGGCGGGTGACGGTACGACCACCGCGACCGTGCTCGGCGAAGCCATCTACAAGGAAGGTCTCCGTTTCGTCGCCGCCGGCGCGAACCCGATCTTCGTGAAGCGCGGCATCGACAAGGCCACCGAGGCCGTCGTCAAGGAGCTCGCCAGCATCTCCAAGAAGATCAAGACCCGCGAAGAGATCAAGCAGGTCGCGACCGTCTCCGCCAACTGGGATTCCTCCATCGGTGACATCATCGCCGAGGCCATGGACCGCGTGGGCAAGGACGGCACCATCACCGTCGAAGAGGCCAAGACCATCGAAACCACGCTCGACGTCGTCGAAGGCATGCAGTTCGACAAGGGCTACCTCTCCCCGTACTTCGCGACCAACGCCGAGACGCTGGAAGCCATCATCGAAGACGCCTACATCCTTCTCTACGAGAAGAAGGTGTCCGCGATGAAGGACCTCCTCCCGCTCCTCCAGGAAGTCGCCAAGGCCGGCAAGCCCCTCCTCATCATCTCCGAGGAAGTCGAAGGCGAAGCCCTCGCGACCCTCGTCGTCAACCGCCTCCGCGGTACCATCAACGTCTGCGCCGTCAAGGCCCCGGGCTTCGGCGACCGCCGCAAGGCCATGATGGAAGACATCGCCGTCCTCACCGGTGGCCGCTTCGTCACCGAAGACCTCGGCATCAAGCTCGAGTCCGTCAAGGTCGCCGACCTCGGCCGCGCCAAGCGCATCGTCGTCGACAAGGAGAACACCACCGTCATCCAGGGCGCC
>JACCDW010651881.1_pt1 | contig 78626 bp, 85 predicted proteins | sample 7449781 | NCBI WGS metagenome assembly JACCDW01 (sample SAMN15323449, study PRJNA562643) | freshwater metagenome | isolation source: river surface water | place: USA:Blue River Watershed | collected 2017-08-18
GCTCAAAGTACTCACGTTGATCACTCCTGCCACCCTGCACAAAAAATAAGCAGGGTAGCTTGTGGGGTGGCTCAAATTTCAACGTGTAAAGCTCTGAAACTGGCTCAGTTTTGGTTGTGATTCAACAATCTCGGTGCTGATTGATGAGACTGGCTACGCGCTTGCGCCCTTTTATGATCTGTTGTGCGTGCAGGTCTACGGAGACGACACTCTCGCGCTCTACATCGGTGATGAGAACCGCTACGCTAGCGTTGGCGCCCACTCGTGGGAGGCCTTTTGCGAAGACTGCGGCTTCAGCGTCAAAGCGACCATGTCGCTGTTCAGGAAGATGGCGCAAGATGTGGCAAAGGCTTGGGCCAAGGTTTCCGCGCAGGCCACGGCAGACTTTGCTCTCTCTCAGTCAGAGTTAGGGTTGATCCAATCCATCACCAAGGTCATTGAAACCAACTGTTCAGCCGCACTGTCGATGACGACGAAACGCTGACAGGCGCCCCGGCCCGGCCGCACAAGCAATGTGCCGCAAAAAGAAAAGGCTCCTTTGGAGGAGCCTTTCCAAACTCTTCCGAGTGGTCGAGTTTATTTGTGCGTCCTTGCGGTTGCACTTTCAGGTTCATCCCCACTGGTGTGGGGAAACAGGTGTACCAGCTTGCGATGGTGCTCCCGCGCTTTCTTTTGAAAGACTTCTTCGGATCATCCCCACTGGTGTGGGGAAACAGGTGGACCACCTTGCGATGGTGCTGCCCGTGCTTTCTTTCGAAAGACTTCTTCAGATCATCCCCACTTGCGTGGGGAAATGGGCTGAGACAGTCTCGATGCTTCGTCCGTCAAGACTAGGACCGACCGATGAATCATCGATTGGGTTCGTTGTAACTGCTCAGCTTGGATGGTAGTATACTCCAAAAAAGCAACTGCGTAAAAAAATAAAAAACTATTTTTGCAGCCAAAGCGCCTTGCAGATTTGCAGAGCGCCTCCAGCTGACCTGAGAGCAAGTTGGGTTGGAAGTCTGGATGCGCATGAGTCACAACGCAGGTCGGCCGCTCAATTGCCCCTTGCACATACCTTGGAGTCATTGATGGACACGAAGCGCTGTTTGTTTTCTGAAATCAGTGAAGGGCTGCAGGCATTGAGCGATGCCCGGGAGGGCAGGTGCACAGTAAGTAGCAATGAGAAGCGGCTATCAAAGAGGTTGCGAAGGGCGACGGCCGAAGAGGTGAAAGCGCTGCGAGAGGGGCTGAACCTTTCGAAAGCAATGTTTGCTCGTCAATTGGGCACAAACACCGGAACGCTTGAGAGTTGGGAGAAGGGGTGCACCCAACCCAATGGACAAGCGAGCTTGCTCATCGACCTGATCAAGCGTTATCCGGACACTGTCTTGCGTCTGCAGGCGCTGTGCTGATAGGTATCATTGAGGTGCACATGACCACCATTCAATCCAGTCGACCTGATGGAGTGATTGGGGGTCCACTTAGGGGGTCCACCAAATCGAGCTTCCCCGGGATTTGGTGGTGCGCTAAGTCCTTGATCTATATAGACCTTTGAGCAGAGACAGTGGTTGTGGTGTCGAATCCGACAACCGGCACCACGCACACAGCCCCGCCCGCCGGGGCTTTTGCATTTTCAGCGGGCGCCCGCCTGCACCTTGATGCGGATGCCCGTGACGCCCAGCCCCTGGGCCTCGAGCTGCAGTTGCAGGGCCGGCAGCAGCTGGCGCAGTTTGGCCGCCACCGCGTTCGAACTGACCAGCAGGCACCATTGCCCCTCTTCCATCGGCCCGGCCTGCACGCTGGCGCGCAGCGGCGCGGGCAGCACCAGCCGAATGGCCTCGAGTCGGCGGCTCGAGGCGTGCACGCGCGCCACCAGCCGCGCCAGGGTGGGCGATTCTTCGGCCGCCTGGTGCAGGGGAATGGCGTAATGGCGTCGCTGGTGTTCGCTCACGGTGCGGTGATTATCCTGTAGCCCCGCCAGCGTCGCGGGCACGCAGCGCCAAACGCTAGAATGAAGGGTTGCTTTCGGGCGCCGCGCAGGCGTGGCCGAAGCCTTTCATCGACCCAACCCACAGGACAACGGTTGCCCCTGGCCCAGCCCGCAACCGTGCAGACATGGCCATCCAATTCCTCACCAAAATCTTCGGCAGCCGCAACGACCGATTGCTCAAGCAGTACCGCAAGACGGTCGAGCGCATCAACGCCCTCGAGCCCAGCCTGGAGGGCCTGTCCGATGAGGCGCTGAAGGCCAAGACCGACGCATTCCGCCAGCGCCTGCAGGCCGGTGAAACCCTCGATGCCCTCTTGCCCGAAGCCTTTGCCGTGGTGCGCGAGGGCTCCAAGCGCGTCATGAAGATGCGCCATTTCGATGTGCAGTTGCTCGGCGGCATCGCGCTGCACAAGGGCAAGATCGCCGAGATGCGCACCGGTGAGGGCAAGACGCTCACCGCCACGCTGCCGGTCTACCTGAACGCGCTCACCGGCAAGGGCGTGCATGTGGTCACCGTCAACGACTATCTGGCCAACCGCGACGCGCAGTGGATGGCGCGCCTGTACAACTTCCTGGGCCTCACGGTCGGCATCAACCTGCCGCAGCTGTCCAAGGCCGACAAGCAGGCCGCCTACAAGGCCGACATCACCTACGGCACCAACAACGAATACGGCTTCGACTACCTGCGCGACAACATGGTCTACGAGACCGCCGAACGCGTGCAGCGTGGCCTGAATTTCGCCATCGTCGACGAGGTCGACTCCATCCTGATCGACGAGGCGCGCACGCCGCTGATCATCAGCGGCCAGGCCGAAGACCACACCGCGCTCTACCAGGCCATGCGCCAGGTCGTGCCGCTGCTCACGCAGCAGATCGGCGAGGCCGACCCGCGCACCGGCGAGGGCATCGTCACGCCGGGCGACTTCACGCTCGACGAAAAGTCACGTCAAGTTTTCCTGACCGAGCAGGGCCACGAAAAAGCCGAGGAAGTGCTGGCCCGTCTGGGCATGCTGCCCGAAGGCGCGAGCCTGTACGACCCGGCCAACATCACGCTGATGCACCACCTCAATGCGGCATTGCGTGCGCAGCACCTGTACCACCGCGACCAGCACTATGTGGTGCAGGACGGCGAGATCGTGATCGTCGACGAGTTCACCGGCCGCCTGATGGCCGGCCGCCGCTGGAGCGACGGCCTGCACCAGGCGGTGGAGGCCAAGGAAGGTGTGCAGATCCAGGCCGAGAACCAGACGCTGGCCTCGATCACCTTCCAGAACTACTTCCGCCTCTACGGCAAGCTCGGCGGCATGACCGGCACGGCCGACACCGAGGCCTATGAATTCCAGGAAATCTACGGCCTCGAGACCGTGGTGGTGCCGCCCAACCGCAAAAGCCAGCGCGAAGACCAGCTCGACCGCGTCTACAAGACCGCGCAGGAAAAATACAACGCGGCGATCACGGACATCCGCGAGTGCCATGGCCGTGGCCAGCCGGTGCTGGTGGGCACCACCTCGATCGAGAACTCCGAGCTCATCTCGCAGCTCCTCACGCAAGCCAAGCTGCCGCACCAGGTGCTCAACGCCAAGCAGCATGCGCGCGAAGCCGACATCGTGGCCCAGGCCGGCCGTCCCGGCATGATCACCATCGCCACCAACATGGCGGGCCGCGGCACCGACATCGTGCTGGGCGGCAACATCGAAAAAGACGTGCAGGCCATCGAGGCCGATGCGTCGCTGTCTGAAGCGCAGCGCCAGGCGCGCGTGGCCGCGCTGCGCGACGAGTGGAAGACCGTCCACGAACAGGTCAAGGCCGCCGGCGGCCTGCGCATCATCGCGACCGAGCGCCACGAGTCGCGCCGCATCGACAACCAGCTGCGCGGCCGCTCGGGCCGCCAGGGCGACCCCGGTTCCTCGCGCTTTTATCTGAGCCTGGACGATCCGCTGATGCGCATCTTCGCGGGTGACCGCGTGCGCGCCATCATGGACCGCCTGAAGATGCCCGAGGGCGAGGCCATCGAGGCCGGTATCGTCACGCGCAGCATCGAGAGCGCGCAGCGCAAGGTCGAGGCGCGCAACTTCGACATCCGCAAGCAGCTGCTCGAATACGACGACGTCTCCAACGACCAGCGCAAGGTGATCTACCAGCAGCGCAACGACATCCTGGACGCGCAAGACCTGCATGCCCAGATCGCCTCGCTGCGCGAGGGCTGCTTCACCGACCTGGTGCGCCAGTTCGTGCCGGTGGAGTCGGTCGAAGAGCAATGGGATCTGGCCGGTCTGCAGGCGGTGCTGCACAACGATTGGCAGATCGAGATCGACCTGCAGGCCCAGGTGCAGGCCTCGAGCAGCATCGGCGATGAGGACATCCTCGAGGCCGTGATCGCCGCCGCCCACGCCCATTTCGAGGCCAAGCTCGCGCTGGTCGGCGCCGACAGCTTTGTGCCCTTTGAGCGCATGGTGCTGCTGCAAAGCATCGACACCCACTGGCGCGAGCACCTGGCCGCGCTCGACTACCTGCGCCAGGGCATCCACCTGCGCGGTTATGCGCAAAAGCAGCCCAAGCAAGAATACAAGCGCGAGGCGTTCGAACTCTTCGGTCAGCTGCTCGACTCGGTCAAGAACGAGGTCACCCGCATCCTCATGACGGTGCAGATCCAGACCCAGGAGCAGGTGCAGGAAGCCGCGCACGCCATCGAAGACAAGGCTGAGCACATCAGCAACGTCACCTACAGCGCCCCGGACGAAACGGGCGCGCAGCAGGTGACCACCGCCAACGGCGTCGATGTAAGGCAATTTGCCGGTGTGGGGCGCAACGACCCTTGCCCCTGCGGTTCGGGCAAGAAGTTCAAGTTCTGCCACGGCAAGCTGAACTGATCGCACCTTTTTTCACGCAACGGGCTTCGGCCCGTTTTTCTTGAACCAGATTTTTCTCACGGAAGTGCCACATGCCTGTGAACCTGCCCCCTCTTGACCCGGCCCAACTGCATCCCGTTGCGGGCGTGCGCTGGGGCATCACCGAAGCCGGTGTGCGCAAGGCCAACCGCAAGGACCTGAGCGTCATGCTGCTGGACGAAGGCGTGAGCGTGGCCGGTGTCTTCACCCAAAACCGCTTTTGCGCCGCGCCCGTGCAGGTCTGCCGCGAGCACCTGCAAGCGGGCCAGGGCATCCGCGCCCTGGTCATCAACACCGGCAACGCCAACGCCGGCACCGGCGCCCCGGGTCTGGCCCATGCGCGCCAGACCTGCGAGGCCATGGCCGCGCTGCTGCAATGCCAGCCCGGCCAGGTGCTGCCGTTTTCAACCGGCGTGATCATGGAGCCGCTGCCGGTGGACCGCATCGTCGCCGGCCTGCCGGCCGCCATCGCCGATGCGCAGGCCTCGCACTGGGCCCGGGCCGCCGAAGGCATCATGACCACCGACACCGTGCCCAAGGCCGCCAGTGTGCAGCTGCAAATCGGTGGCAGTACCGTGAGCATCACCGGCATCAGCAAAGGCGCGGGCATGATCCGCCCCAACATGGCGACCATGCTGGGCTTCCTGGCCACCGACGCGGCCATTGACCCCACGCTGCTGCCCGCGCTGGCGCGCGAGCTGGCCGACGGCTCCTTCAACCGCATCACCATCGACGGCGACACCTCGACGAACGACTCCTTCGTCGTCGTGGCCACGCACCGCGCGGGCCATGCGCCCATCACCTCCTGGGCCACGCCCGAGGGCCAGGCGCTCAAGGCCGCGCTGATGCAGGTGGCGCGCCAGCTGGCGCACGCGATCGTGCGCGATGGCGAGGGCGCCACCAAGTTCCTCACCATCGCTGTCGAGGGTGGCCGAAGCGCCCAAGAGTGCCGCCAGGTGGCCTATGCGATCGCGCATTCACCGCTGGTCAAGACCGCCATGTACGCCAGCGACCCCAACCTGGGCCGCATCCTCGCGGCCGTGGGCTATGCCGGCATTGAAGACCTCGACCAGGCCCTGATCGAGTTGCACCTCGACGATGTGCATGTGGCCACGCAAGGCGGCCGCCATCCGGCTTACCGCGAAGAAGACGGCCAGCGCGTGATGCAACAGGCCGAAATCACCGTGCGCGTGGGCCTGGGCCGGGGCAGCGCCAGCGACACCGTCTGGACCTGCGACCTGAGCCACGACTACGTCTCGATCAACGCCGACTACCGGAGCTGAGAGCCGATGAACGACAAGTTTGAGCGCCTGATCGAGCGCGCCGAGCAACTGATCACCCGCATCGAATCGGTGCTGCCCCAGCCCCTGTCCGCGCCCGATTGGTCGCAGGCTGTGGCCTGGCGCTACCGCAAGCGCAGCTCGGGCCATGGTGTGCTCGAGCCGGTGCGCCATGTGGCCCAGCTTGCACTCGATGACCTGCAGGAAATCGACGACCAGAAAGAAAAGATGCAGCGCAACATCGAGCAGTTCGTGCAGGGCCGACCGGCCAACAACGTGCTGCTCACGGGGGCGCGCGGCACCGGCAAGTCCTCCCTCATCAAGGCCTGTCTCAACGCCTATGCCCCCCAGGGCCTGCGCCTGATCGAGGTCGACAAAGACGAGCTGACCGATTTGCCCGACCTGATCGAGGTGGTGGCCGGCCGGCCCGAGAAGTTCCTGGTCTATTGCGACGACCTGAGCTTCGAGGATGGCGAGCCCGGCTACAAAGCGCTCAAGTCCATCCTCGACGGCTCGGTGGCTGCGGCCACGCCCAATGTGCTGGTCTGCGCCACCAGCAACCGCCGCCACCTGCTGCCCGAGTACATGAGCGAGAACCTCACCTACAAACACACGCCCGACGGCGAGGTGCATCCGGGCGAGGGTGTGGAAGAAAAAATCTCGCTGTCCGAGCGCTTTGGCCTGTGGATCAGCTTCTACCCCTTCTCGCAGGACGAGTACCTGACGATCGCCGGGCAATGGCTCGGTGCGCTGGGCGCCACGCCTGCGCAGATCGAAGCGGCGCGCCCGGCGGCCTTGTTGTGGGCGCTGGAGCGCGGCTCGCGCAGCGGCCGCGTGGCTTACCAGTTCGCGCGCGACTTCATCGGTCGCCAGGCCTGAGCATGGACAAAACCCTGGTGGCCGATGGCGCGCTGGCACGCGAAGGCGGACCCGAGCGCCCCGTCACCGAGGTGGCCGTGGGCGTGCTGCTCTTGCCCGATGGCGCCTTCTTGCTGACCTCGCGGCCCGAGGGCAAGGTCTATGCAGGCTACTGGGAGTTCCCGGGCGGCAAGCTCGAAGCCGGCGAAACCGTGGAGCAGGCCCTGCGCCGCGAACTGCATGAGGAGCTGGGCATCACCATCGGCGCGGCCGAACTCTGGAAGACGCAGCTGGTGGACTACCCGCACGCGTTGGTGCGCCTGCATTTTTGCAAAGTGCGTCAGTGGGATGGCGAGCTGCAGATGCGCGAGGCGCAAAGCTTTGCCTGGCAGCGCCTGCCGGTGGCAGTGCAACCGGTCTTGCCGGGCACGGTGCCAGTGCTGGCCTGGCTGGCCGAAGAGCGCGGCTTCGTGGGCGCAACCCACGCCTGAACAGCGGGCGCCAGGCGGCGCCGGCTCAGTGCAGTTTGGGGTCGCCGAACGGCTCGTCGGGCGGCGTGTCTTCGGGCAGGCGAAAGCTTTCGCTGGCCCAGGCGCCGAAATCCAGTCCCTTGCAGCGGGCCGAGCAAAACGGGCGGTAGGGGTTGCGCGGGCTGTAAAGCGTGAGCGATTCGCAGGCCGGGCAGCGCACCTTGCGCTCGGCAAAGTCGGCGGCCGACTCGGGGTGCGTGCTCATGCGCACAAGGTCATCTCGAACGGCACATCGGCGCTGCTGGCCAGCTGTTTGCCGTCGCCCTGCTGCTGCAGCATGCGGATCACCACCAGCAGGCGGTTGCAGCTGATCTCGGGCGTGAAGCCCAGGCTCGGGTCGATGCGCAGGCGCAGCAGCTGGAAGGTGCGGCCTTGCGGCAGGTTCTGCTGCAGCTGGCCCTGCATGGCCATGACCTTTTGCGTCATGCCCGAGTCGCGCAGCATTTGCATGAGCAGCGCGATCGCCTGGGCGACGGGCGCGAAGGGCGCGGTCCAGCGCGTGAGGTCGGCCTGGCGCGCGGCCGGCGCCAGGTGTTGCCAGGCGTGGTAGGCCGGCAGGTCGAATTCGCAGGTGCCGCCCGGGATCACGGCGCGGCTGCGCACGCTCATGAGGAACTCGTCGTCGTTGAGCTCCAGGCCCAGCTTGCCGCTTTGCGCGTTGAGGGCCTCGAAGTGCGCATCGAGCCGGGCGATCACGCCGTCCAGCGCGGCCTCCGAAATCGCCGGGTTGCCGCGGTAGCCGTTGTAGAGCTGCTTCTGGCGCTCAAGGTCTTTGAGCACATCGGCCTTGAGTTCGGGCCGCGAGGCCACTTCCATGACCTCGAACAGGGTCAGCAAGGCAAAGTGGTGGTCGATCGCCTCGGCCCGCGCCATCAGGACACCCAAGCGATCGAACATCTGTTGCAGCCGCAAATAGGTGCGGATGCGCTCGTTGAAGGGGTATTCGTACAGTATCACGGGCGATCTTCCAATCCCGGGATCATAGCCCGAAGTGGCGGGCGGCCTGGCGCACCTCGGCGTTCAGCGCGGCCAGGTCCAGGCCCTGGTTGTAGACCACGATGTCGGCGCAGGCCAGGCGCTGCGCCCGGCTGGCCTGCTGCGCGATGATGCGGTCGATCTCCGCCAGCGCCAGGCCACTGCGCGCGGCCACCCGTGCGCGCTGGGTGTCGCTGTCGCAGTCGACCACCAGCACGCGGTCCACGGCCGCGCGCCATCGCGCGCCGCCCTCGACCAGCAGCGGCACATCGTGGACCAGGCAGCGGGCGCCGGCCCGCACCGCGGCCTCGGCTTGCTCGCGCGTGATCTGGCCCACCAGGGGGTGGATGATGGCTTCCAGCTGCGCCCGCGCCTGGGCGTCGGCGAACACGCGTGCACGCATGGCCTGCCGGTCCATCGCGCCGTCGGCGCCGACCATCTCGGGCCCGAAACGGGCGCGGATGGCCTCGATGGCGCGGCCGCCGGGGGCCGTGAGGCTGCGCGAGATGGCGTCGGCGTCGATTACGGCGGCGCCGAGCTCGGCCAGCATGGCGGCCACCGTGCTCTTGCCGCTGCCGATGCCGCCGGTCAGGCCAATGCGCCAGGTGTGTGGGGTGTGCATGGTGGGTTCAGAGGGTCAGGAAGGCGGGTGCCTCAAAGAACAGCAGCCACGCGCCGGCCAGCGCGAGGTGGGGGCCGAAAGCGATTTCGCGGCTGCCGGGCAGCCGGCCACGCCACTGCAGCCACACAGCCGCCAGCAGGCCGCTGAGCGAGGCGATCAGCACCAGCGCGAGCAGCGGCTGCCAGCCGAACCAGGCGCCCAGCGCGGCCAGCAGCTTGAAATCGCCGTGGCCCATGCCTTCCTTGCCCGTGACGAGCCGAAAGCCCCAGTAGACCGACCACAGGCTCAGGTAGCCGGCCACGGCGCCGGCCAGCGCATCGGCCAGGCCCAGGCCTGTCCAGCCCATGGCGGCGGCGATCAGGCCACCCCAGGTCAGCGGTTGCGTGAGCGCATCGGGCAGCCAGGTGGTGCGCGCATCGATCACGGCCAGTGCCAGCAGGCCGGTGGCGAATGCTGCCCAGGCAAGCGCGGCGGCGCTGGCGCCGTGGGTCAGCAGGCTCCAGACCCAGAGCGCCGCCGTGGCGAGTTCGACCAGCGGGTAGTGCCAGGCGATCGGCGCCTGGCAATGGCGACAGCGCCCGCGCAGCCAGGCAAAGCTCATCACAGGCAGCATGTCGTGCCAGGCCAGGGGGTGCTGACAACGCGGGCAATGCGAGCCCGGAAAGGCCAGGCTCAGCGCGGGCTGGGCGTGGGCACCGGCCAGCGCACAGGCCTGCTCGACCATGATGGGCAGGCGGTGGATCAGCACATTCAGGAAGCTGCCCACGCACAGGCCCAGCAAGGCCGCGAGGGCGACGGTCAGGGGGTCGAGGGGCATTTAAAACACTTGGCCGAGCCGGAAGATGGGCAGGTACACGGCCACAAGGATACCGCCGATCGCCCCGCCCAACACCACGATGATCAGCGGCTCGAGCAGGCTCGACAGCGTCTGCACCTGGGCCTCGAGTTCTTGCTCCATCAGCTCGGCTGAACGCGCCAGCAGGGTGTCGAGTGTGCCCGTTTCTTCGCCGGTGGCGCACAGCTGCACCAGCATGTCCGGAAAGCGCCCCGTGTGCGCCATGCCCTCGCTGAGCCGACCGCCCTGCGCCACGCGCCGCTGCAGGTGCACGCTGATGCGGCCGTAGACCGGGTGCGCGCAGGCCTGGCCCGCGGTGCCCAGGGCCTCGGTCAGGGGCACCCCGGCGGCCAGCAGGGCCGACAGGGTGTGTGCCCAGCGCGCGAGCACGGCGCTGCGCAGCATCGCGCCGATGTGGGGCAGGCGCAGCGCGCGCCGGCTCCAGGCGCCTTGCCAGCCCGGCTGGCGCCAGGGGCGGTAGAGCAGGGCCAGTCCACCCGCCAGCGCCAGCCCCAGCCACAGCGTGGGCGATTGCAGCGCATGGCTCAGTCCCAGCACCAGCTGCGTGGGCCAGGGCAGCTCGGCGCCAAAGGCACGGAACACTTCCTCGAACACCGGCACCACCTGCATCAGGATCAGCGCCAGCACCGCCAGGGCGATCGCGACCACCACCGCCGGGTAGCTCAGCGCGGCGCGCACGCGCGCGTGCAGGGCTTCGTTTTTTTCCAGGGTGTGCGCCAGCCGCGCCATCATCGCGTCCAGGATGCCGGCCGCTTCGCCCGCCTGCACCATGCCCACATACAGCGCGGGAATGTGCTGCGGGTGTTGCGCCAAGGCCTGCGACAGCGCCAGGCCCGACTCGACTTGCACGCGCACCGTCCGCAGCAGGGCCGACAGGGTCGGCGAGGGGGCGCTGCGCTCGAGCATCTGCAAGGCCGGCGCGAGGCTGATGCCCGCCCGCAGCAGCGCCGCCCATTGCCGCGTGATGCCCGCCAGCTCACGCGGGGCGATGCGGGTGTGGCCCTGTCGCCGCCACTGGCGCTGCAAGGCCTGCACCGCGATCCCCTGGCGCCGCAGCTGGGCCTGGGCGAGTGGCCGGTTTTGCGCCTGCAGCGTGCCTTGCTGGGCGCGGCCTTGCGCATCGCGGCCGCGCCAGGTGTAGTGGCGTGGCACCCGAGTCCTCATGCCCGATCCCGCGTCACGGCCAGCACCTCGTCGAGCGAGGTCACGCCCGCCAGCACCTTGCGCAGACCGGCCTGGCGCAGGCTGCGCACGCCCTCGCTTTGCGCCTGCCGGGCCAGGGCCAGGCTGCTCGCGTCTTGCAAGATCAGCTCCTGCAACGCCTCGCTCACGGGCATGACCTGGAACAGGCCTGTGCGCCCCTTGAAACCCTTGTGGCATTGGGCGCAGCCCTGCGGCACGAACACCGGCCCCTCGGGCGCTGGCGCCCCCTGTTCGCCCGCCGCCTCGCGCCACACCCCGGACGGCAGCCGCACCGCCTGGCGGCAATGCAGGCACAGCTTGCGCACGAGCCGCTGCGCCGTGATCAGCGACACGCTGGCTGCGAGGTTGTAGGGCGCGATGCCCATGTTGCGCAGCCGTGTGAGCGTGGCCGGCGCGTCGTTGGTGTGCAGCGTCGACAGCACCAGGTGGCCGGTCTGGGCCGCCTGCACCGCGATCTGCGCGGTCTCGAGGTCGCGGATTTCGCCCACCATGAGGATGTCCGGGTCTTGCCGCAGAAAGGCGCGCAAAGCCACCGCGAAGCTCAGGCCCGGTTTGTCCTGCACATTGACCTGGTTGATGCCCGGCATCTGGATTTCGCAGGGGTCCTCGACCGTGGCGATGTTGACGCCGACGGTGTTGAGCAGGTGCAGGCAGGCATAAAGCGACTGCGTTTTGCCCGAGCCCGTCGGGCCGGTCACGAGCACCATGCCGTGCGGTCGGCGAATGGCCGCCAGCAAGTGCGCGAGTTCGTCGGGCTCGTAGCCGAGCACGGCCAGGTCCAGCTCGGACAGGCGCGCATCGAGCACACGCACCACCACCTTTTCGCCAAACAGCGTGGGCAGGGTGCTGATGCGCAGGTCGAGCTCGCGCCCATCGCCCAGCCTGAACTGGATGCGGCCGTCCTGCGGCAGGCGTTTCTCGGCCACATCCAGGCGGGCCAGCACCTTGATGCGCGCGGCCAGGCGCTCGCGCAAGGCCAGGGGCGCCTGCGCCACCTCGTGCAGTTCGCCATCGAGGCGCATGCGCACGCGGTAATGCTGCTCATAGGGCTCGAAATGCACATCGGACGCCCGCAGCGCCACCGCCTGCTCGAGCAGTTGCCGCACATAGACCACCACGGGCGCATCGTCCAGCTGTCCCCCGTGCATCACCACATTCAAAGGCTCGGGCATGGCATTGACTGAATACAAAAGGCAACAATCATGCGCGACGGTGAATGGTTTGTAAATCCGTCCATCTCCGCAGGTGCCGCTGCCGGGCCCCCGGCCAGCGCGGCTGCCATCGCCAAGGCGATACCCCGGATTGGACATTGGCGCTATCGTGCCGTACCGGCCACGATGCCGTGGTTGGCACCCACTCAAAAAGGAGACTGTTGGATGATCGGTTCGAAAAAATGGCGCAGTGTGTGCCTGGTGGCGGCTGCCGTGCTGGCTCAGCAAGCGGCCATGGCCCAGCAAGGCAAACTGTCGGGCGATTCCGTCAAGATCGGTGTGCTCACCGATTTCTCGGGCGTGTACAGCGACTACGGCGGCCAGGGCGCGCTGGTGGCTGCGCGCCTCGCCGTGCAGGACTTTGGCGGCAAGATGTTCGGCAAGCCGATCGAGATCGTGAACGCCGACCACCAGAACAAGCCCGACATCGCCAAAAGCATCGGCCTGCGCTGGTTTGACCGCGAAGACGTGGACATCTCGGTGGAAAACCTCAACTCCTCCGTGGCCCTGGCCATCCAGGCCCTGGGCAAGGAAAAAAACAAGATCACCATCACCACCGGTGCCGCCACCGCGCGCCTGACCAACGAAGACTGCTCGCCCAACACCGGCATCCATTACCTGATGGACACCATCGCGCTGAGCAAGGTGGTCGGCAAGGCGATCGTGCGTGACGGCGGCGATTCCTGGTTCTTCCTGACCGCCGACTACGCGTTTGGCCATTCGCTCGAAAAAGACACGGGCGATGTCGTCAAGCAGTCCGGCGGCACGGTGCGTGGCGCCGTGCGCCACCCGCTGGCCACCAGCGATTTCTCGTCCTTCTTGCTGCAGGCGCAAGCCTCTGGCGCCAAGGTCGTGGGTCTGGCCAACGCCGGCGGCGACACCGTCAACAGCATCAAGGCCGCGGCCGAGTTCGGCCTGACGCGCAAGCAAAACCTGGCTGCGCTGCTGATGCTGATCACCGACGTACACGCCGTGGGCCTGGACGTGGCGCAGGGCCTGTACCTGACCGAAGGCTGGTACTGGGACCTCAACAACGAGACGCGCCAGTGGGCCTCGCGCTACGAAGCGCAAATGAAGCGCAAGCCCAACTCCAACCACGCCTCGGTCTACTCGTCGGTCATGCACTACCTCAAGGCGGTGCAGGCGGCGGGCACCGATGACACCGCAGCGGTCATCAAGAAGATGCAGGACACGCCGATCAACGACATGTTCGCCAAGAACGGCAAGCTGCGCCCCGATGGCCGCATGGTGCACGACATGTACCTGTTCCAGGTGAAAAAGCCCTCGGAGTCCAAGGCGCCCTGGGACTACTACCACCTCAAGGGCACCGTGAAGGGCGACGAAGCCTTCCAGAGCCTGGCCGATGGCAAGTGCGCGGCGGTGAAGAAGTAAATTCACGGCCCCAGCAAAAAGCCCGCAAGTCTTGCGATTTGCGGGCTTTTTTGTGACCCGGAGGGCCAAAATTGGTCGGGGTGAGAGGATTCGAACCTCCGGCCTCTACGTCCCGAACGTAGCGCTCTACCAGGCTAAGCTACACCCCGAGGTAGAACCCGAGATTGTAGCAAACCCGCGCGCGCTGTTTCGGCCGCGCCCGGCCAACCCTTCAAGGCTTTTGGCTGCCAATGACGCCGCCGATGGCGGCGCCTCCGAGGGTGCCGGTGGTGCTGCCGCCGGTCAGCACCGAGCCCGCCACACCGCCGATGGCGGCGCCGGCGGCGGTGTTTTGCTGGCGGCGTGTCATGCCTTCGCAGCCGGCCAGGCCGAGTGAGGCGATGACCACGCCGGCACAGACGGCCCATGCAATGCGTGTCCTGTTCATGGCTGTTCTCCTTTCCAATGGGAACCTGCAAATTACGCCGGTGCGGCCCCGCCGTGTGTTACCGATCGTGAGCCTTTGTGCCCGTTTTCTGCGCACGCCGTGTGGCGGGGCGTTCGGGCCGAGCTTGGGCGCGGTCCGAGCGCCGTCTGACAATGTGAATAGAATCACGGCAGGCCAAGCGGCAGCTTCGCAAAAATCCCGGTTGTGGTGCTTGCGCTGTCCGAGATTGCCGACGCGACTCGGCGTGCAGTCGATGAACACAGCTTTGATGGGTGGGGTACATGTCTCAGTCCACAGTCCTCCTGGTTGAGGACGAACTTCTGTTGCGCGAAGGCGTGCAGGAAGTCCTGGAAGTCCATGGCTACAAGGTCATGGTGGCAGGCGATGGTGCAGAAGCACTGGCCTTGCTGGGGCGCACCCCGGTGAACCTGATCATTTCCGACCTGGTCATGCCGAACATGAACGGCGTGGATTTTGTGCAGCGTGTGCGCCAGCAGTTTCCCCAGCTGCCCATCATCGTGGCTTCGGGCAGCCCCGGGGCGGTGATGAAACGGCTGGGCATCGATTCGATCCAGGTGCCGGGGGCCACGGCCTGCATCATGAAGCCGTTCAAAAGCGCGGAACTGCTGGCCCTGGTCAAGCAGGTGCTGTTGACCGCCGCATGAGCTCCCCCGAAGACGCCGTGTGCCCCGCCTGCGGCGCCGCCTGGCCGCCCCAGGCCCAGGCCTGTGCGCAATGCGGCAGGGCGTCGGTGCAAGACGAGGCGGCGCCCGCCGCCGAGCCCGATTATTTGCAGCAAATCCGCGAGCAGCAGCGGCGTGTGGCCGAACAGCTCAAGCCGCTTGAGCGCGGTCGCAGCTGGTGGAAAAAATACTTTTGAGCGGGGCCTGAAGCCGTCCCGCCGTGCTGGCAGGCGCTCAGGCGCGGCGTTGCAACAGCTGCGAGGCCAGCACCACCATCGCCTGGCGGTGGGCATTGTCGGGCAGGCGCAGCGCCGCATCGATGGCGCGCTGGGCTTCGGCCGCCGCCGCCTGGCGCGTGGCCTCCAGGGCACCGCTGCCGCGCACGATGGCCACAATGTCCGCGAGCCGCTCGACGCTGCCGGTTTCGATCGCCGAGCGCACCGTGGCCGCCTGCTCGGGCGTGCCACGCTGCATCGCCAGGATCAACGGCAGGGTGGCTTTGCCTTCACGCAGGTCGTCGCCCAGGTTTTTGCCCATTTCGGCGCTGTCGCCGTCGTAGTCCAGCACATCGTCGATGACCTGGAAGGCCGTGCCCAGCGCCTGGCCATAGTCGGCGCAGGCCTGTTCGATCTCGGCGCCTTCACCGGCCAGGATGGCGCCCAGACGTGCGCTCGCCTCGAACAGCTTGGCCGTTTTGGAGCGGATCACGCGCAGGTAGCCTTCTTCGTCGAGCGAGGCGTCGTGCATGTTCATCAGCTGCAGCACCTCGCCCTCGGCGATCACATTGGTGGCGTCGGCCAGCACCTGCATGATGCGCATGCTGCCCGCATCGACCATCATCTGGAAGGCGCGAGAGTACAGAAAGTCGCCGACCAGCACGCTGGCCGGATTGCCGAAATTTTCGTTGGCGGTGGGCCGACCACGGCGCAGCGTGGAGGCATCGACCACATCGTCGTGCAACAAGGTGGCGGTGTGGATGAATTCGACCACCGCGGCCAGGTTGTGGCGCTGGCCCTCGGTGTAGCCCAGCGCGCCGCAGCTGAGCAGCAGCAGCACCGGACGCAGGCGCTTGCCGCCGGCCGAAATGATGTAACGGGCCACCTCGCCCACCAGCGGCACCCCCGAATCGAGGCGATCGGCAATGACACGGTCCACTTCGGCCATGTCGGAGGCCACCAGGGCCAGCACGGAGGCGGTGGGATTTTCGGGGGCAGGCAACTTGGACAATCCAGTAAGAGGGGGCCGCTGGGGCCATGACGGCTCAGGCGCAGCACACGCCGCCCCGATCGCGCCGATTATAGGAGCGCCCCCCACCCCGGCGGCGCCGGGGTGGGGCCTGAGCAGGCCGGGGCTGGCCACTCGGTCAAAGCGTGCTATAATCACGGGTTCCTTGGGATTCGCCCTGGGAAACTTCCATTCAAGAGGTCATTATGTACGCGGTCATAAAAACCGGTGGCAAGCAGTATCGCGTTGCTTCCGGCGAAAAAATTAAAGTAGAACAGATTGCTGCGGACGTGGGCCAGGAAATCGTGATCGACCAGGTTCTGGCAGTCGGCAACGGCGCTGAGATCAAGGTGGGCACGCCCCTGGTGTCCGGCGCTACTGTGAAAGCCACCGTTGTGGCGCATGGCAAGCACGACAAGGTGCGCATTTTCAAGATGCGCCGTCGCAAGCACTACCAAAAGCGTCAAGGTCATCGTCAGCAATACACCGAACTGCAAATCGGTGCGATCGCTGCCTAAGGAGAACAGGTCATGGCACAGAAAAAAGGCGGCGGCTCTACGCGCAACGGTCGTGATTCCAAGCCCAAGATGCTGGGTGTGAAGGCCTTCGGCGGCCAGCTGATCAGCGCAGGCTCGATCATCGTGCGCCAGCGTGGCACCAAGTTCCATGCCGGCACCAACGTCGGCGTGGGCAAGGACCACACCCTGTTTGCCCTGGTCGACGGCCATGTGTCGTTTGCCGTCAAAGGCGAGCTGAGCAAGCACACCGTGAACGTGACGCCGGCCGTTTAAGCCCCGCCCCGTTCCAGCGAAGCAGCCCCGCCCGTCGGGGCTTTTCGCTTTCTGGTCCCGGTGAGCCTGACCTGTTTGGCCGCATCACCCCTCAGATAAACTGGATCCTCCATGAAGTTCGTTGACGAAGCCTACATCGACATTGCCGCCGGCGACGGCGGGAACGGCTGCGTCTCGTTCCGTCATGAGAAGTACAAAGAGTTTGGCGGCCCCGACGGCGGCGACGGTGGCCGTGGCGGCCATGTGTACGCCGTGGCCGACGCCAGCCTCAACACCCTGGTCGATTACCGCTATTCGCGCCGCCACGAGGCCAAGCGCGGCCAGCACGGCATGGGCTCGGACATGTTCGGCGCCATGGGCGACGACATCACGCTCAAGATGCCGGTGGGCACGCTGATTTGCGACGCCGAGACCGGCGAGGTGCTCTACGAGCTGCTGGAGCCCGGTCAGAAGCTGATGATCGCCAAGGGCGGTGACGGCGGCTTTGGCAATTTGCGCTTCAAGAGCGCGATCAACCGCGCGCCGCGCCAGAAGACGCCGGGCCACCCCGGCGAGCGCAAGAGCCTCAAGCTCGAACTCAAGGTGCTGGCCGATGTGGGCCTCTTGGGCATGCCCAATGCCGGCAAGTCGACCTTCATCACCGCGGTCTCGAACGCCCGCCCCAAGATCGCCGACTACCCCTTCACCACGCTGCACCCCAACCTGGGGGTGGTGCGCGTCGGCCCCGAGCAGAGCTTTGTGGTGGCCGATGTGCCCGGCCTGATCGAAGGCGCCTCCGAAGGCGCCGGCCTGGGCCACCAGTTTCTGCGCCACCTGCAGCGCACACGCTTGCTGCTGCACATCGTCGACATCGCGCCGTTTGACGAGGGTGTGGATCCCGTGGCGCAGGCCAAGGCGATTGCCGCCGAACTCAAGAAATACGACCCCGAGCTCCACGCCAAGCCGCGCTGGCTGGTGCTCAACAAGCTGGACATGGTGCCGGCCGAGGAGCGCGCCGCGCGCGTCAAGGATTTCGTCAAGCGCATGCGCTACAAGGGCCCGGTCTATGAAATCTCGGCCCTCACGCGCGAGGGCTGTGAAGCCCTGATCCGCGACATTTACCAGCACATCCACGCCCGCCATGTCGAAGAGCAGGGGCCGACCGAGGTCGACCCGCGCTTTGCCCAGCCCTGAGCCGCTGGCGGCCAGCGTTTGAACCCCAGCAGAAGATGAGCACACCGATTTCCGAAGTCCTGCGCGACGCGCGCCGCATCGTCGTCAAGGTGGGCTCCAGCCTCGTCACCAACGAGGGCCGCGGGCTCGACGAGCAGGCCATTGGCGAGTGGTGTCGGCAGATGGCGCAGCTCGCCGAAGCCGGTAAGGAAGTCATCATGGTCTCCAGCGGTGCGATTGCCGAAGGCATGAAGCGCCTGGGCTGGACGACGCGCCCGCACGAGGTGCATGCCCTGCAGGCCGCCGCCGCCGTGGGTCAGATGGGCCTGGCCCACATTTACGAAACCCAGCTGCGCGCGCATGGCCTGGGCAGCGCCCAGGTGCTGCTCACACACGCCGACTTGGCCGACCGCGAGCGCTACCTGAACGCGCGCTCCACCTTGCTGACCCTCTTGCAGAACCGCGTGCTGCCGGTCATCAATGAAAACGACACGGTGGTCAACGACGAAATCAAGTTCGGCGACAACGACACCTTGGGCGCGCTGGTGGCCAACCTGGTCGAGGCCGATCTGCTGGTGATCCTCACCGACCAGAAGGGCCTGTACACCGCCGATCCGCGCAAACACCCGGATGCGACTTTTGTGCACGAAGCGCGCGCCGGCGATGTGGCGCTCGAAGCCATGGCCGGTGGCGCGGGCTCATCGATCGGCAAGGGCGGCATGCTCACCAAAATCCTGGCGGCCAAGCGCGCTGCCGGCTCTGGCGCGTCCACGCTGATCGCCTGGGGCCGTGCGCCCGATGCCCTGCTGTGCGTGGCGCGCGGCGAAAACATCGGCACCTTGCTGGTGGCGCAAACCGCCAAGCAGCAGGCGCGCAAGCAGTGGATGGCCGACCACCTGCAGCTGCGCGGCTCGGTCACGGTGGACGCGGGCGCGGCGCACAAGCTGTGCAGCGAAGGCAAGAGCCTGCTGCCGATCGGCATGACCGCGGTCGAGGGCGATTTTTCGCGCGGCGACGTGATCGCGATCCGCGACCCCGAGGGCGGCGAGATCGCGCGCGGCCTGGCCAACTACGCCGCCGCCGAGGCGCGCCTGCTGTGCCGCAAGCCTTCGCACGAGTTCGAGGCGCTGCTGGGTTATGCGGCCGAGCCCGAGATGGTGCACCGCGACAACCTGATCCTCACACGCTGACGTCGGACCCCAGCAAAAAGCCCGCAGCGCAAGCGTTGCGGGCTTTTTGCTGGGGTGGCCCCGATCAACCCTGCGGGTTGGGGTCGAAGCTCGCACCGGGGGGCAGCTCCAGGTGCGGGGGCGAGCCGGGCGGCAGGCCTTGGGGCTCGCGCTCGACCGGGTGGATGCGGTTGTTGTTGCGGCCGCCGCCGTGGCGCAGGTAGCGGTTGTGGCGGTCGTTGCGCGGCAAAAAACGCACGAGTTCGGTCAGCGCCATTTCGTAGACGCCGCGCTTGAACTCCACCACCACATCGAGCGGCACCCAGTAATCGTTCCAGCGCCAGGCATCGAACTCGGGGTGGTCGGTGGCGCGCAGGTTCAGGTGGTGGTCGGCCACCACCATTTGCAGCAGGTACCAGATCTGTTTCTGGCCTTTGTAAAAACCGCGGGCGTCGCGGCGGATATAGCGCTCTGGCACTTCATAGCGCAACCAGTCGCGGGTGCGGGCCACGATGCGCACATGCTCCGGATGGAGGCCCACCTCTTCGTGCAGCTCGCGGTACATGGCCTGCTCGGGGCTCTCGCCCCGGTCGATGCCGCCCTGCGGAAACTGCCAGCTGTGGGTGCGGATGCGCTTGCCCCAGAACACCTGGTTTCGCTGGTTGAGCAGAATGATGCCGACGTTGGGCCTGAAGCCTTCCCGATCCAGCATAATCAACCCCAAATTTTTTGAATTGCGGCCATTATGCACGGCCCTGTGCAGGCGCGGCACAGCCCCCGCCTGCAACCCTGCTTGAGTCCCCCCATGCGAGCCTCCCAATTCCTGATTTCCACCCTCAAAGAAGCCCCGGCCGACGCTGAAATCGTGAGCCACCAGCTCATGACGCGCGCCGGCATGATCAAAAAGCTCGGCGCCGGCATCTACAACTACATGCCCATGGGACTGCGCGTGATCCGCAAGGTCGAGGCCATCGTGCGCGAAGAGATGAACCGCGCCGGCGCCATCGAGATGACCATGCCCGTGGTCCAGCCCTCGGAGCTGTGGCAAGAGACCGGCCGCTTCGAGAAGATGGGCCCCGAGTTGCTGCGCATCCAGGACCGCCACGGCCGCGACTTCGTCGTGCAGCCCACCAGCGAAGAGGTGGTGACCGATGTGGCGCGCCAGGAGTTTCGCAGCCACAAGCAGCTGCCCAAAAACCTCTACCAAATCCAGACCAAATTCCGCGACGAGCGCCGCCCGCGTTTTGGCCTGATGCGCGGGCGCGAATTCATCATGAAGGACGCCTACAGCTTCGACAAGGACCAAGCCGGTGCCAAGGCCAGCTACCAGAACATGGCGCAGGCCTACCGCAAGATCTTTGACCGCTTTGGCCTGCGCTACCGCGCTGTGGCGGCCGACAGCGGCGCCATCGGTGGCGATCTGTCCGAAGAGTTCCAGGTGATTGCGGCCACCGGCGAAGACGCCATCGTCTACTGCCCCCAGAGCGACTACGCGGCCAATATCGAAAAAGCCGAGGCGCAGGCACCCACGCAGCCGCGCGGCGCGGCCAGCCAGGCGATGGCCAAGACGCCGACGCCGGGCAAGAGCACCTGCGAGGACGTGGCGGGCTTGCTGAACGTGCCGCTGTCCACCACCGTCAAATCGCTGGTGCTGGCCACCGACGAACTGGACGAGCAGGGCGCGGTCAAGCAGACCACCGTCTGGCTGCTGCTGGTGCGCGGCGACCACGACATGAACGAGGTCAAAGTCGGCAAGCTGCCGGGCATGCAGGGTGGCTTCCGCTTTGCCACGCTGGCCGAAATCGAGGCGCACTTCGGCTGCAAGCCCGGCTACCTGGGCCCGGTGGGCCTGAAAAAGCCGCTCAAGGTCGTGGCCGACCGCGAGGTGGCCGTCATGGCCGACTGGATTTGCGGTGCCAACGAAGTCGACTTCCACATGACCGGCGTGAACTGGGGCCGCGACCTGCCCGAACCCGATTGGGTGGCCGACATCCGCAACGTGGTCGCGGGCGACCGCTCGCCCGACGGCCAGGGCGAGCTGGCCATCGAGCGCGGCATCGAGATTGGCCACGTGTTCTACCTGGGCACCAAGTATTCCAAGGCCATGAACGCCACCTTCCTCGGCGAAGACGGCAAACCCCAGTTCATGGAAATGGGTTGCTATGGCATCGGCATCACGCGCCTGCCGGCGGCGGCCATCGAACAAAACCACGACGAGCGCGGCATCATCTGGCCCGACGCCATCGCCCCCTTCACCGTGGTGGTCTGCCCGATCGGCATGGACCGCAGCGAGGCGGTCAAGCTCGAAGCCGAGCGCATCTACGGCGAACTGCTGGCTGCGGGTGTGGACGTCATCCTGGACGACCGTGGCGAGCGCCCGGGCGCCATGTTTGCCGATTGGGAGTTGATCGGTGTGCCGCACCGCATCACGATCGGCGACAAAGGCCTCAAGGACGGCCAGGTCGAGTACCAGCACCGCCGCGACACGGCGCCCAGCAAGGTGGCCAGCGCCGACATCGTGGCCCAGGTCAAGGCCCGCCTGGCGGCTTGAGCCTGTGTGGCCCGTCGGCACGGGCGGGCACTGAACGGACACGCACAAAAAAGCCACCCGCGGGTGGCTTTTTCATCGAGCAGGCGGGGCTCAGGCCTGGCCCGCAATGACCTGCTGCAACTCGCCCGATTCGTACATGTCCATCATGATGTCCGAGCCGCCGATGAACTCGCCCTTGACATAGAGCTGCGGGATGGTCGGCCAGTTGCTGTACTCCTTGATGCCCTGGCGGATCTCGGCGTCGTCGAGCACGTTCACCGTCTTCAGGCCCTTGGGGTCGACGCCGCAGGCCTTGAGGATCTGCACGGCGCGGCCCGAGAAACCGCACATGGGGAAGCTGGCGCTGCCCTTCATGAACAGCACAATGTCATGGCCTTTGACGAGTTCGTCGATGCGTTGCTGGGTATCGCTCATGGGGGATCCGATCTGTGAATGTGCAGATTATCGCCGTCCGCCAAAACCCACGCCGCCCAGGGGTGACAGGCGCCCGTGCTGCCGCATAATCGGCAGGAATGCTTTTGGATTCAGGATGCGTGCCATGAAAAAACTGCTGTGGGTGCCGGTGGTCGTTGTATTGGGCCTGTTTGGCTATGTCTACTGGTTCTACTACAACATCTACAGCGACGGCAGCCGCGAAGGGGTGCTGGTCAAAATTTCGCGCAAGGGCAATCTCTTCAAGACCTACGAAGCCGAGGTGTTGCAACCGGGTTTTCGGGCCGGCGATGGCGCGGTCAAGGCCAACACCTTCAAGTTCTCGGTGCAGGACCCACAGGTGGCCCAAAGGCTCGAAGACGCCGCGGGCCAGACCGTCAAGGTGCACTATGTGCAATACCGCCGCACCTTGCCCTGGCGCGGCGACAACTACGACAGCGACAACGCCGAACCCGGCCAATACATCGTCGACCAGCTGATCCATGTGACCCCGGCCGCGGGCACGCTGTCGCAGACGCCGGCCGTGCCGGCGGTGCCCATGCTGCCCGGCGCCTCGGCCGCGCAGTAAGGGCCTCAGGCGCGCTGCGCGCCGCTGCAGCGCTCGATGCCCGCCAGGTCGCGCCGCGACTGCACGGCCTGCCAGCCCCCCGCTCGCCCGAACAGTTCGCGCACGGCCGCGGCTTGTTCGTGCCCGTGCTCGAGCAGCAGCCAGCCGCCGGGCGCCAGGTGCGCCGGCGCCTGGGCGATCAGGGTGCGGATGTCGTCCAGCCCGTCGGGGCCACTCGTCAGCGCGCGCAGCGGCTCGTGGCGGAGGGCGGCCAGGTGCGGGTCGTCCTGCGCGATGTAGGGCGGGTTGGAGACGATCAGATCGAAATGCCCGCGCACCTGCTCGAACCAGTCGCTGAGGATGAAGCGCACCGGCAGGCCCAGGCGCTCGGCGTTGGCGCGGGCCACCGCCAGGGCGTCGGCGCTGGCGTCCACCGCGCTCACCTCGGCCTCGGGCCGCGCTTGCTGCAGGGCCAGCGCGATCGCGCCGCTGCCGGTGCCCAGGTCGAGCAGCCGCCGCGTTTGCCCTGCGGGCAGCCGTTCGAGCGCCCACTCGACCAGGGTCTCGGTGTCGGGCCGCGGGTCGAGCACGCGTGCGTCGACCTGCAATGGCAGCCCGAAAAACTCCTTGGTGCCGGTGATGTAGGCCAGCGGCTCGCCCGCAAGGCGGCGCCGCAGCAGGGGCTCGAGCCGCCCGAGCGCCTCGGCATCGAGGGCGTCGCTGTCGTGCGCGATCAGCCAGGCGCGCTCATGCAAGGGGCGGCCCAGCGCGAACAGGTGCAGCAACTGGGCGTCGATGCGGGCCAGCCCCAGATCCTGGGCGCGGCGCAGGCTCTCGGCCAGGGACACGGGACCCCCGGGTTCGCCCACGGCGTGTGGCGCTCTGCCCCCCGGGGCGCTCGCGCCTTGGGACGGCCCGGCGGCGCTCATGCGACGCCGCCGATCTCGAGTTCGGCCAGCTGCTCGGCCTGGCGTGCGGCCTGCAGCGCAGCCACCACCTCCTGCAGCTCGCCCTCCATCACCATGGGCAGCTTGTAGAGCGTGAGGTGGATGCGGTGGTCGGTCAGGCGGCCCTGCGGGAAGTTGTAGGTACGGATGCGGTCGGAGCGGTCGCCGCTGCCGATCAGGCCCTTGCGCAGCGCCGCGTCCTGGGCGGCCTGTGCGCTGCGCGCCTTTTCTTCGATGCGCGCGGCCAGCACCTGCAGGGCCTTGGCCTTGTTGCGGTGCTGGCTGCGGTCGTCCTGGCATTCGGCCACGATGCCGGTGGGCAGGTGGGTGATGCGCACCGCCGAGTCGGTTTTGTTGATGTGCTGGCCGCCCGCGCCGCTGGCGCGGAAGGTGTCGATGCGCAGGTCGGCCGGGTTGATCTGCACCGCCTGCGCTTCGTCGGGTTCGGCCAGCACGGCCACGGTGCAGGCGCTGGTGTGGGTGCGGCCCTGGGTTTCGGTGGCCGGCACGCGCTGCACGCGGTGCCCGCCCGACTCGAAGCGCAGCCGGCCGAACACACCCTCGCCCTCGATGCGCAGCACGACTTCCTTGTAGCCACCCAGCTCGCTCGGCGATTCGCTCAGCAGCTCGACCTTCCAGCCCTGGGCCTGCGCGTAGCGCGTGTACATGCGCAGCAGGTCGCCAGCGAACAGGGCCGACTCGTCGCCGCCGGTGCCCGCGCGGATTTCGAGGTAGGCATTGCGCGCGTCCTGCGGGTCCTTGGGCAGCAGCAGGCGCTGCAGCTCGGCTTCGAGCTTGACGATCTCGGCTTCGGCCTCGGCGATTTCTTCGCCGGCCAGCGCGTGCATCTCGTCACCTGCGGGCAGTTCAGTCTGCATCTGGCGTGCCGCCTGCAGGTCGGTCTGGCGCTGCCGGTAGCGCACGTAGCGCTGGGCGACTGCCGCCACCTCGCTGTGCTCGCGCGAGAGCTTCATGAACTGCGCCATGTCGGCCATGATGTCCTGGCGCGAGAGCAGGAAGTCCAGCTCGGCCAGGCGTTCGGCATAGCGCTCGAGCTGTTGGATCAAAAAGGGTTTCAAGGCGGCGAACTCGGACGGGCAAAAGGGCGCCCCGATGGGGGCAGCGGCGAAAGGGCAGGGCGCCCTCGCGCCTTGCGCTAACGCTCTTTGCGCAGAAACAGGCGCTGCACCGTCTGCATGGTCTGCTCGCGCTGCTCGGGGCTGGCGCTGTGCAGCTCGGCCAGGGCCCCGTGCAGCATTTTTTGCGTGAGACCGCGCGACAGGGCTTCGAGCACCGCATCGGGCGCCTCGCCCTTGGCCAGCAGCTTGCGCGCGCGCTGCAGCTCGGCCTCGCGCCAGGCTTCGGTTTGTTCCTGCAGCTGGCGGATCAGCGGCACGGTGCCGCGCTGCGTCATCCAGTGCATGAAGCTGCGCACACCGGCGTCGATGATGACCTCGGCGTCGGCCACCGCCGCCTGGCGCTGGGCCTGGCCGGCCTGCACCACGCTGGCCAGGTCGTCGACGGTGTAGAGGTAGACGTCTTCGAGCGACTGCACCTCGGGTTCGATGTCGCGCGGCACCGCCAGGTCGACCATGAACATGGGGCTGTGCTTGCGTTTTTTGAGTGCGCGCTCGACCGCGCCCAGGCCGATCAGGGGCAGGGTGCTGGCAGTGCAGCTGACGACGGCGTCGAATTCGTGCAGGCGCTCGGGCAGATCGGCCAGGCGCAGGGTTTCGGCGCCGAAGCGCGCGGCCAGCTTTTCGCCGCGCTCGAGTGTGCGGTTGGCGATCGCCATGGCGCGCGGGTTCTTGGCGGCGAAGTGCGTGGCCACCAGCTCGATCATTTCGCCCGCGCCGACGAACAGCACGCGGATGTCCTTCAGGTCTTCAAACAGCTGGCCGGCCAGGCGCACCGAGGCGGCGGCCATGCTGATCGAATGCGCGCCGATTTCGGTGGCGGTGCGCACTTCCTTGGCGACCGCAAAGCTGCGCTGGAACAGTTGGTTGAGCGTGGTGCCCAGGGCACCGGCCTCTTCGGCAGCGCGCACCGCGTCCTTGAGCTGCCCCAGGATCTGGGCCTCGCCCAGCACCATCGAATCGAGCCCGCTGGCCACACGAAACGCGTGGCGCGCGGCCTCGTCGCCCTCGAGCACATAGGTGTGGGATTGCAGCTCCTGCGCGCTCACGCCGCCGGTCTGGGCCAGCCAGTGCAGGGTGTCGTGCGGGTTGGCCTGCTCGGCCGCGCAGTAGATTTCGGTGCGGTTGCAGGTCGAGAGGATGGCGGCCTCGGGCGGCACCTCGGTGCGGGCGGCCAGGTCGGTGCGCAGACGCTGCAAGGTGGGGGCCAGCTGGTCCACGGCGAAGGCGAACCGGCCACGCAAATCCAGCGGTGCAGTGGTGTGGTTCAAGCCCAGGGTCCAAACAGCCATGCGGGCATTATAAAAACTGCCGGCGGTCCTGCGGGCGGGGGCTGGCTTCAGGGCACAATCGCGCCGACAAGGAACTGGGGCATGGGCTTCGCGCAACTGCTGTTTCATCTGGGCAACTTCATCGGGCCCGCGCTGGGCATGGCGCTGCTGATGCCCCTGGCCGGGCGCTGGGTCATGGGCCCCGCGGCCATGGCCTGGCACCGGCGCGCGCTCTGGCACGCCCTGCTGGGCACGGCGGTGCTGGTGCTCGGGCTGCTGTGGCAGGGGCAGGACGGCGCCATGGCCACCTATCTGGTCCTGGTGCTGGGCGCCGCCAGCCTCGAGTGGGGCCTGCACCGGCCCTGGCGGCGCGGCTGAGCCGGTGCGGCAGCGGCCACAGCCGTATCCCTACAGGGTTTGTGATTGCTGCGCTGCGGTAACATTCGCCCTCAGCCCGGCGGCCCGTCCGCGGCCGGGGCTGGCTGCGACGGCCGACCCTTATGAATGCACCCACCACCCTTGAGCACCTGATCCAGGCCGAGTCGGACACCCCGCGGCTGCGCGAGATCCCCTACAACTACACGAGCTTTTCGGACCGCGAGATCGTGATCCGCCTGCTCGGCGTCAAAGCCTGGGACCTGCTCAACCAGCTGCGCCAGGAGCGCCGCACCGGCCGCTCGGCGCGCATGCTCTACGAGGTGCTGGGTGACATCTGGGTGGTTGAGCGCAACCCCTATCTGCAAGACGACCTGCTGGACAACCCCGGCCGGCGCAAACTTTTGGTCGATGCCCTGCACCACCGCCTGGGCGAGGTGCAAAAGCGCCGCACCCCCGAGGCGGACGCCGCGCGCGACGCGCTGGTGGGCGAGCTGCTGGCGCTGGCGCGCGAGGCGGTGACGGCCTTCAACGAGCGTTTCAATCGCCAGGCCGAGCTGCGCCGCAAGGTGCAGCGCACCCTGCGCCGCTACACCGGCAAGGACAACATCAAGTTCGACGGCCTCTCGCGCGTGAGCCACGTGACCGACGCCACCGACTGGCGCGTCGAATACCCCTTTGTGGTGCTGACCCCCGACACCGAGGCCGAAATGGCTGGCCTGGTCAAGGGCTGCATCGAGCTGGGCCTGACCATCGTGCCGCGCGGCGGCGGCACTGGTTACACCGGCGGCGCCGTGCCGCTGACCTGGAAGAGCGCGGTCATCAACACCGAAAAGCTCGAGGCCATGACCGAGGTCGAGCTGCTCGACCTGCCCGGCATCGGGCACAAAGTGCCGACCATCTGGACCGAGGCCGGCGTGGTCACGCAGCGCGTGGCCGATGCGGCCGAGCGCGCCGGTTTTGTGTTCGCGGTCGACCCGACTTCGGCCGAAGCCAGCTGCGTGGGCGGCAACATCGCCATGAACGCCGGCGGCAAAAAGGCCGTGCTCTGGGGCACGGCGCTCGACAACCTGGCCAGCTGGCGCATGGTCACCCCCGACGCCGAATGGCTGGACGTGGTGCGCATGGACCACAACCTGGGCAAGATCCACGACGCCGAGGTCGCCACCTTTGAGCTGCGCTACTTCAAGGCCGACGGCAAGACGCCGCTGCGCACCGAGACGCTGACCATCCCGGGCAGCACCTTCCGCAAGGAAGGCCTGGGCAAGGACGTGACCGACAAATTCCTCGCAGGCCTGCCGGGCGTGCAAAAAGAGGGCTGCGACGGCCTGATCACCAGCGCGCGCTGGGTGGTGCACCGCATGCCCGAGCACACGCGCACCGTTTGCCTGGAGTTCTTCGGCCACGCGCGCAACGCGGTGCCCAGCATCGTCGAGATCAAGGACTTCATGTTCGCCGAGCAAAAACGCACGGGCACGGTGCTGGCCGGTCTGGAGCACCTGGACGACCGCTACCTGCGCGCCGTGGGCTACAGCACCAAGAGCAAGCGCGGCGGTTTTCCCAAGATGGTGCTGATCGGCGACATCGCCGGTGACGACGCCGACGCGGTGGCCAAGGCGACCTCGGAAGTGGTGCGCATCGCCAACTCGCGCAGCGGCGAGGGCTTTGTGGCCATCAGCGCCGACGCGCGCAAGAAATTCTGGGCCGACCGCAAGCGCACGGCCGCCATCAGCCGCCACACCAACGCCTTCAAGGTCAACGAAGACGTGGTGATCCCGCTGCCGCGCATGGCCGAGTACACCGATGGCATCGAGCGCATCAACATCGAGCTCTCGCTGCGCAACAAGATGGCGCTGTGCGCCGAGCTCGAGGCCTTTCTGACCAAGGGCCACCTGCCGCTGGGCAAGCTCGACGAGACCAGCGACATCGCGCCGGCCGAACTGCTCGAAGACCGCGTGACGCAGGCCCTGGCCGTGCTGCGCGATGTGCGCGACCTGTGGGCCAACTGGCTGGTGCAGATCGACACCCTGTTCCCCCAGCTGCAGGACCACACCCTGCGCGCGAGCTGGAAGACGCAGATCCGCGCACCCTTCCAGGACATCTTTTCGGGCTCGGCGTTTGCGCCCATCCTGGCCGAGTGCAACGCCATCCACCAGCGCGTGCTCAAGGGCCGTGTGTGGGTCGCGCTGCACATGCACGCGGGCGACGGCAATGTGCACACCAACATCCCCGTCAACAGCGACAACTACGAGATGCTGCAGACCGCGCACGAGGCGGTGGCCCGCATCATGGTGCTGGCGCGCAGCCTGAACGGCGTGATCTCGGGCGAGCACGGCATCGGCATCACCAAGCTCGAGTTCCTGACCGACGCCGAGATCGCCGACTTCACCGCCTACAAGGCCAAGGTCGACCCCGAAGGCCGCTTCAACAAAGGCAAGCTGCTGCGCGGCGAAGCGCTGAAAAAGCTGGGTGACGATGTGCACGCGGCCGACCTCACGCATGCCTACACGCCCAGCTTTGGCCTCATGGGCCACGAGTCGCTGATCATGCAGCAGTCGGACATCGGCGAGATCGCCGCCAGCGTCAAGGACTGCCTGCGCTGCGGCAAGTGCAAGCCCGTGTGCTCGACACACGTGCCGCGCGCCAACATCCTGTATTCGCCGCGCAACAAGATCCTCGCGACCTCGCTCTTGGTCGAGGCCTTCCTCTACGAGGAGCAGACGCGGCGCGGCATCTCGGTCAAGCACTGGCAGGAGTTCGAGGACGTGGCCGACCACTGCACGGTGTGCCACAAATGCCTCTCGCCGTGCCCGGTCAAGATCGACTTCGGCGACGTGACCATGAACATGCGCAACCTGCTGCGCAAGATGGGGCAAAAGAGCTTCCGCCCCGGCAACGCCGCGGCCATGTTCATGCTCAATGCCACCAACCCCGAGACCATCAAGCTCGCGCGCACCATGATGGTCGACTGGGGCATGAAGGCCCAGCGCATCGCGCACGACCTCTTCAAGATCGCGGCCCGCAAGCAGACCAGTGCGCCGCCGGCCACCGTGGGGGCCGCGCCGATCAAAGAGCAGGTGATCCACTTCGTCAACAAGAAGATGCCGGGCAATCTGCCCAAGAAGACGGCGCGCGCGCTGCTCGACATCGAAGACAAGGACTACGTGCCCATCATCCGCAACCCGCAGGCGACCACGCCCGAGACCGAGGCGGTGTTTTACTTCCCGGGTTGTGGTTCGGAGCGTCTGTTCAGCCAGGTCGGCCTCGCCACGCAGGCCATGCTCTGGCACGCGGGCGTGCAGACGGTGCTGCCGCCGGGCTATCTGTGCTGCGGCTACCCGCAGCGCGGCAGCGGCCAGTTCGACAAGGCCGAGAAGATGATCACCGACAACCGGGTGCTCTTCCACCGCGTGGCCAACACGCTGAATTACCTGGACATCAAGACCGTGGTCGTGTCCTGCGGCACTTGCTACGACCAGCTGCAGGGCTACAAGTTCGAAGACATCTTCCCGGGCTGCCGCATCGTCGACATCCACGAGTACCTGCTCGAAAAAGGCATCACCCTGGGTGGCGAGGGCGCTTACCTGTTCCACGACCCCTGCCACTCGCCCATGAAGCAGCAAGAGCCGATGAAAACCGTCAAGGCGCTGCTGGGCCCGCAGGTGGTCAAGAGCGAGCGTTGCTGCGGCGAGTCGGGCACGCTGGGCGTGACGCGCCCCGACATCTCGACCCAGGTGCGCTTTCGCAAGGAAGAGGAAATCCGCAAGGCCGAAGCTCAGTTGCGCGCGAGCGCCAGCGTGGGCGCGCAGGACAACCTCAAGATCCTGACCAGCTGCCCCAGCTGCCTGCAAGGGCTGTCGCGCTACGGCGACGACCTCAACAACGGCCTGCTCGAGGCCGACTACATCGTGGTCGAGATGGCGCGCCAGATCCTCGGCGAAAACTGGATGCCCGAATACGTGCAGGCCGCCAACGAAGGCGGCATCGAGCGCGTGTTGGTTTAAGGAGCGTTGACCCATGGCCGGTTTGAACAAAGACACCCCCAGCCCCGAATCGCTGACGCTGCACGGCGCCTCGCGCGTGCTTGAGGTCGGGTTTTCCGATGGCCAAACTTTCCGCATCCCCTTTGAGCTGATGCGCGTGTACTCGCCCTCGGCCGAGGTGCAGGGCCATGGCCCGGGGCAGGAGGTGCTGCAAACGGGCAAGCGCCAGGTGGCCATCGAGGCCCTGGAGCCCGTGGGCAACTACGCGGTCAAACCCACCTTCTCGGATGGGCACGACTCGGGCCTCTTCACCTGGGAATACCTGTACTTCCTGGGCACGCAGGAGCAGGCCTTGTGGGCCGAGTACGAACAGCGCCTGCAGGCCGCCGGCGTGGGCCGCGACGACCCGATGCCCGAAAAAGCCGGCGCCTCCTGCGGCCACCACCACTGAAGGCCGCGCATGAGCAGCACCCATTTCGGCTTCAAGACCGTCGACGAAAAAGACAAGGCGCGCCATGTGCGCGGCGTGTTCGATTCGGTGGCGTCCAAGTACGACGTCATGAACGACCTCATGTCCGCAGGCCTGCACCGCCTGTGGAAGGCCTATACCGTGCAGGTGGCCAACCTGAAAGAGGGCGACCAGGTGCTCGACATCGCGGGTGGCACCGGCGACCTCTCGATGGCCTTTGCCAAAAAGGTGGGCGCCACCGGCCGCGTGGTGCACACCGACATCAACGAGGCCATGCTCTCGACGGGCCGCGACCGCCTGCTCAACCACGGCCTGGCGCTGCCCACGCTGGTTTGTGATGCCGAGCAGCTGCCTTTCCCCGACGGGCATTTCAACCTGGTCAGCGTGGCCTTCGGCCTGCGCAACATGACCCACAAGGAGGTGGCCCTGGCCGAGATGTGCCGCGTGCTGCAGCCCGGCGGCAAGCTGCTGGTGCTCGAGTTTTCCAAAGTGGCCAAGCCCCTGGAAAAAGCCTACGACTGGTACAGCTTCAACATCCTGCCCAAGCTCGGCCAGCTGGTGGCCGGCGATGCCGAGAGCTACCGCTACCTGGCCGAATCCATTCGCATGCACCCGGACCAGCACTCGCTGAAAACCCTTATGCAAAACAGTGGTTTCGGTCATGTGGATTTTCACAATTTGTCGGCGGGGGTGGTAGCCTTGCACGTGGGCATCAAGTGCTGATGCCGCGGGTTTTCACACAATCAGAGCGACGGAGATAAAGTGAACAAATTACTGACCTTGATGCTGGCGGGCGTTCTGGCCCTGGGCAGCCTCAACGCCGAAGCCGCACGCCGCATGGGCGGCGGCAAATCGATCGGGCAGCAGTCGAGCAACGTCACGCAGCGCGAAGCCGTGCGCCCGCAAACGCCGGCCGCGCCCGCCCAGCAGGCGGCGCCTGCACCGGCCAACAAGCCCGCTGCCGCACCGGCCCCCGCTGTCGCCCAGAAAAAACCCTGGGGCGCCATGCTGGGCGGCCTGGCCGCTGGTCTGGGCCTGGCCTGGCTGGCGCATTCGCTGGGCCTGGGTGAAGCCTTTGGCAATGTGCTCATGGTCATGCTGCTCGCGCTGCTGGCCTTCGGCCTGATCGGCATGTTCCTGCGCAGCCGCCGCGGCGCGGCGCCGCAAATGGCCTACCAGGGCGCCGGTGCCTCGGCCGACCAGCCGGTCGCCTTCAAGCAGTACAACCCGGAGAAAGTCGGCAACGACGCCTCGGCACGCCCCTGGGAAAGCCAGGCCGCGGCCTTCGAAGCCCCGGCGGCTTCGGGCGGCTCCATGATCGGCGCGGGCCTGCACGGCACGCAAAGCTGGGGCGTGCCCGCCGGCTTTGATGCGGCCGGTTTTGTCGATGCCGCCAAGCGCAACTTCATCACCCTGCAAGACGCCTGGGACCGTGCCGATGTGCCGACCCTGCGCTCGATGATGACCGACGCCATGGTGACCGAAATCCGCAGCCAGCTGGCCGAGCGCGAGTCGCAGTTCCCGGGTCAGCCCAACAAGACCGAAGTGGTCATGCTCGATGCCCAGCTGCTGGGCGTGGAAGAGCTCGCCGAAGGCTATATGGCCAGCGTGGAGTTCAACGGCATGATCCGCGAGGAGCCTTCGGCCGGTCCGAGCCCCTTCCGCGAGGTCTGGAACATGACCAAGCCCAAGAACGGCAGCAGCGGCTGGCTGGTGGCCGGCGTGCAGGCGCTGCAATGAACGCCAGCCCCTGAGGGGCGAAGGCTTTCGGGAATAATCGGGGACTATGGCAACACAGTCCCCTTTTTCTTGGCTGGCGCAGGCCGCTGCACAGCTGCAGCCGCCCGAATGGGTGGTTGACGAGACGCTCAACCGCCTCGTGCTCTTCCTCAACCACGTGCTGGGCAGCGAGCCGCAGGCCATGGCGCGGCTGTCGCGCCACCAAGGCCAGCGCATCGCGCTGGTCTGGCAAGGCAAAACCCTGCAGCTGCGGCCCACGCCCGCCGGGCTGCTGGAGCGCGCCGAGGGCGAAGCCTTTGACCTGCGGCTGACGGTCACCGAGTCCTCGCCGCTGCAGCTCGCGGCCACACTGGCGCGCGGGGACAAACCCAAGGTGCACATCGAAGGCGATGTGCAGCTGGCCGCCGAGGTCAACTGGCTGATCGACAACGTGCGCTGGGAGGCCGAGGAAGACCTCGCGCGCCTGATCGGCGACGCGCCGGCCCACACGCTCGCCAGCCTGGGCCGCCAGGCCTGGGCCGCGCTGCAGGGCTTTGTGGCGCGCCAGCGCCCTGCCGCCGGTGGCGCAGCATGAGACAGCTCGCGCGCGGTTTCTTCATCTTTTTCATCGTCCTGCGCTACGGCCTGGACGAGCTGGTGCTCTCCAGCTTCGAGCACCCCTGGCTGCGCCGGCTCACGCGCGTGCTGACCCTCGGGCGCAACCTGCGCGCGCCGCGCGGTGAGCGCCTGCGCGAGGCGCTCGAGCGCCTGGGGCCGATCTTCGTCAAGTTCGGCCAGGTGCTCTCGACGCGGCGCGACCTGCTGCCGCCCGACATCGCCGAAGAGCTCGCCAAGCTGCAGGACCGCGTGCCGCCTTTCCCCTCGCGCGTGGCGGTGGCCACCATCGAGCGCGCCTTCGGCCATACGGTGGGCGAGCTGTTCGAGCATTTCGAGATGGAGCCGGTGGCCAGCGCCTCGATTGCGCAGGTGCACTTTGCCACCCTGCGCGACAAATCGGGGGCCTTGCGCGAGGTCGCGGTCAAGGTGCTGCGCCCGGGCATGCTGCCGGTGATCGAGAAAGACCTGAGCCTGATGCGCCTGATGGCCGGCTGGGTCGAGCGCCTGAGCGCCGATGGCAAGCGCCTCAAACCGCGCGAGGTGGTGGCCGAATTCGACAAATACCTGCACGACGAGCTCGACCTGGTGCGCGAAGCCTCCAACGCCGCGCAGCTGCGCCGCAACATGCAGGACGTGGGCCTGGTGCTGATCCCCGAGATGCTGTGGGACTGGTGCCACCCCGAGGTCATCGTCATGCAGCGCATGCATGGTGTGCCCATCAGCCAGGTCGAGCGCCTGCGCGCGGCTGGCGTCGACATCCCCAAGCTCGCGCGCGATGGCGTGACCATCTTCTTCACCCAGGTGTTTCGCGATGGCTTTTTCCATGCCGACATGCACCCGGGCAACATCCAGGTCAGCCTCGAGCCCGCGACCTTTGGCCGCTACATCTCGCTCGATTTCGGCATCGTCGGCACGCTCACCGAATACGACAAGGAATACCTGGCGCAGAACTTCACCGCCTTCTTCCGGCGCGACTACAAGCGCGTGGCCGAGCTGCACATCGAGTCGGGCTGGGTGCCGGCCGGCACCCGCGTGGACGAACTCGAGGCCGCCATCCGCGCGGTGTGCGAACCCTATTTCGACCGCCCGCTCAAGGAGATTTCGCTGGGCATGGTGCTGATGCGCCTGTTCCAGACCTCGCGGCGCTTTCATGTCGAGATCCAGCCGCAGCTCGTGCTGCTGCAAAAGACCCTGCTCAACATCGAGGGCCTGGGCCGCCAGCTCGACCCCGAGCTCGATCTGTGGAGCACCGCCAAGCCCTTTCTCGAAAAGTGGATGCTCGAGCAGATCGGCCCGAAAAAACTCTGGCAGCAGCTGCGCGACCAGGCGCCGCACTACGCCAAGCTCATCCCGCAGCTGCCGCGCCTGCTGCACGACTACCTGCAGCAGCCCGCCGCCGCCCGCAACGACCCGCGCCAGCTCGCGCAGCTGCTGGCCGAGCAGCGCCGCACCAACGCCCTGCTGCAGGTCATGCTCTACCTCGCACTGGGTTTTGTGGTGAGCCTGCTGCTGTTGCAGGCCTGGGTGCACTTGCACGTCTACATCTGAGAAAGGGAACCCCGACCATGCTGCTCACGCTTGTGATGGCCTACCTGGTGGTGACGATCGCGATCGGTCTGGTCGCGGCCAAGCGCGTGAAGAACTCGGCGGACTTCGCCATCGCGGGCCGCCACCTGCCGCTCACGATGATCATCACGACCACCTTCGCGACCTGGTTCGGCTCGGAGACGGTGCTCGGCATCCCGGCCAAATTCGTCAACAGCGGTCTGGGCGGCGTGGTGGAAGACCCCTTCGGCGCCGGCAGCTGCCTGATTTTGGTGGGCCTGTTCTTCGCGGCGCGGCTGTACCGCATGACGCTCCTGACCATCAGCGACTATTACCGCGAGCGCTATGGCCGCTCGGTCGAGGTGGTGTGCTCCATCATCATCATGGTCAGTTACCTGGGCTGGGTGTCGGCGCAGGTGACGGCGCTGGGCCTGGTGTTCAATGTGCTTTCGGGCGGTGCCATCGGCCTGCCCATGGGCATGGTGATCGGCGTGGTCTCGATCCTGGCCTACACCCTGTTTGGCGGCATGTGGTCGGTGGCGGTGACCGACTTCATCCAGATGATCATCCTGGTGGCCGGCCTGGCCATCCTCGCGGCCTTCGCGGGCCAGCAGGCCGGCGGCGTCGACAAGGTGATCGCCCTGGCCGTGAGCCAGGACATGTTCAAGTTCTGGCCCGAGCCCAACTTCCACGACATCGTCTTCTTCGTGGCCTCGGCCATCACCATCATGCTCGGTTCGATCCCGCAGCAGGACGTGTTCCAGCGCGTGATGTCGGCCAACAGCGAATACGCGGCCACGCGCGGCCCGGTGATCGGCGGCGTGTTCTACATCCTGTTCGCCTTCGTGCCCATGTTCTTGGTGGTCAGCGCGCTGATCATCATGCCCGAGCGCGCCGCCGAGCTGATCCAGGACGACCCGCAAAAAGTGCTGCCCACGCTGGTCATGGAAAAAATGCCCTTCGTGATGCAGATCCTGTTCTTTGGCGCGCTGCTCTCGGCCATCAAATCCTGCGCCTCGGCCACCTTGCTGGCCCCCAGCGTGACCTTCACCGAGAACATCTGGCGCCAGTTTTTCCCGCACCAGTCCGACCGGCAGGAGCTCAAGGCCATGCGCATCACGGTGCTGGTGTTCAGCCTGCTGGTGCTGGGCTACGCCATCTGGATGCAGGGCTCGTCCATTTACGAGATGGTCTCGGGCGCCTACCAGGTCACGCTGGTGGGGGCCTTCGTGCCGCTCGCCTTTGGCCTGTACTGGAAGAAGGCGACCACACAGGGCGCGCTGTTCGCCATCGTGCTGGGCCTGCTGAGCTGGGGCCTGTTCCTCGCGACCCCCGCGGGCGAGGAGTTCCCCGCCCAGCTGGCGGGCGTGCTCGCCAGCCTGGGCGGCATGCTGATCGGCTCGCTCGGCCCGCAGGCGATCCGCAACCAGCAGGGCTCGCACCACCGCCTGGTGGGCGTCACTTCCTGAGCCGCGGGCGCCCTTGGGCCGCGCGGTCGGGCGCGGCGGCGCAGCGCCCCTTGAAGCCGGGGCCTGCCGCCTATAATTGAGGGTTTTCTTTCACCCACCACTGCACTGGTCTCACCATGCCCATTTACGCCTACAAGTGTGAGTCCTGTGGCCATGCCAAGGACGTTTTGCAGAAAATTTCCGATGCGCCGCTGACCGAATGCCCGGCCTGCGGCCAGGCCAGCTTTTCCAAGCAGCTGACCGCGGCCGGTTTCCAGCTCAAGGGCTCGGGCTGGTACGCCACCGACTTCCGCGGCGGCAGCGCCGGCGCTGGTGGCACTGCGGCCACCGCCACCGCGGCGGCCGAGACCGCCTCGGCCAGCAGCGATGCGGCCCCCGCCCCGGCCGCCGGCTGTGGCGGCAGCTGCGCCTGCCATTGAACCCGCTTCCTCCACAAGGCCCCCGCCCATGACCCGACGCCTGCGCCAATACTTCATCACCGGCTTGCTGGTGTGGCTGCCCATGGGCGTGACCATCTGGGTGCTGACCTGGTTGTATGGCCTGTTTGACGGCATCTTCCTGATGGTGCTGGGCGCGGCCAACGCCGTCATCCCCGGTCTGGAAAACCTGGCCCACTGGCTGCGCAGCATCCCCGGCTTTGGGGTGCTCGCGGTGGCGGTGGTGATGCTGGTCACCGGCATGTTCGTGGCCAACATCTTCGGCCAGTGGTGGCTGCGCCAGTGGGACAAGCTGATGAACCGCATCCCCGTGGTGCGCAGCATCTACACCAGCGTCAAGCAGGTCTCCGACACCCTGTTCTCGGGCAGCGGCCATGCCTTTTCCAAGGCGCTGCTGATCCGCTACCCGCACACCGAAGCCTGGGCCATGGCCTTCCTCACCGGCAGGCCGGGCGGCGAAGTCGCGCGCCGTCTCGAGGGCGATTACGTCAGCGTGTTCATCCCGACCACGCCCAACCCGACCTCGGGCTTTTTCCTCATGCTGCCGCGCCAGCACATCATCGAGCTCGAGATGTCGGTCGACGACGCGCTCAAATACATCATCTCCATGGGCGTGGTGGTGCCTGGCGGTCCGGACAACCCGGCGCTGCAGGCCCGCTGAACGCGCCCCCCCCGTTTGCAACCGGCGCCGCGTGCGCCCCGACCAGAAAGAAAACCATGTCCTCGATGCGTTCCCACTACTGCGGTCTGGTGACCGAAGCCCTGTTGGGCCAGACCGTCACGCTGTGCGGCTGGGTGAACCGCCGCCGCGACCACGGGGGCGTGATCTTCGTCGACCTGCGCGACCGCGAAGGCTATGTGCAGGTGGTGTGCGACCCGGACCGCCCCGAGATGTTCAAGGCCGCCGAAGGCCTGCGCAACGAGTTTTGTGTGCAGATCAAGGGCCTGGTGCGCGCGCGTCCCGAAGGCACGACCAATGACAGCCTGAAAAGCGGCAAGATCGAGATCCTGTGCCATGAGCTGACGGTGCTCAACCCGTCCGTGACACCGCCCTTCCTGCTCGACGACGAGAACCTGTCGGAGACCACGCGCCTGACGCACCGAGTCTTGGACCTGCGCCGCCCCTACATGCAAAACAACCTGATGCTGCGCTACAAGGTGGCGATGGAAGTGCGCAAGTACCTCGACGAGCACGGCTTCATCGACATCGAAACGCCCATGCTCACCAAGAGCACGCCCGAAGGCGCGCGCGACTACCTGGTCCCAAGCCGCGTGCACGACGGCCAGTTCTTCGCGCTGCCGCAGTCGCCCCAGCTCTTCAAGCAGCTGTTGATGGTGGCCGGCTACGACCGCTACTACCAGATCACCAAGTGCTTCCGCGACGAAGACCTGCGCGCCGACCGCCAGCCCGAATTCACGCAGATCGACATCGAGACCTCCTTCCTCACCGAGGAAGACATCCGCGCCATGTTCCAGGGCATGATCAAGCACGTCTTCCAAAAGACCATGGGCATCGACCTGGGCGAGTTCCCCCACATGACCTATGCCGAAGCCATGCACCGCTTCGGCTCGGACAAGCCCGACCTGCGCGTGAAGCTCGAATTCACCGAGCTGACCGATGTGATGAAGGACGTGGACTTCAAGGTCTTCTCCACCCCCGCCACCAGCAAGGGCGGCCGCGTGGTCGCGCTGCGCGTGCCCGGCGGCGCCGAGATGAGCCGTGGCGAGATCGACGGCTACACCGAGTTCGTCAAGATCTACGGCGCCAAGGGCCTGGCCTGGATCAAGGTCAACGACGTGGCCGCCGGCCGCGAGGGCCTGCAGTCGCCCATCGTCAAGAACATTCATGATGCGGCCATCGCCGAGATCCTGAAGCGCACGGGTGCGCAAAACGGCGACATCCTGTTCTTCGGCGCCGACAAGGCCAAGGTCACCAACGACGCGATTGGCGCGCTGCGCCTGAAAATCGGCCACAGCGACTTCGCCAAGAAAACCGGCCTGTTCGAAGACCGCTGGGCGCCGCTGTGGGTGGTGGACTTTCCCATGTTCGAGCACGACGAGGACGAGGGCCGCTGGAACGCGGTGCACCACCCCTTCACCGCGCCCAAGGACGGCCACGAAGACTACATGGACAGCGACCCCAGCCGCTGCATCGCCAAGGCCTACGACATGGTGCTCAATGGCTGGGAGCTCGGCGGCGGCTCGGTGCGCATCCACCGCGCCGAAGTGCAGAGCAAGGTCTTCTCGGCCCTCAAGATTTCGCCCGAGGACGCGCAGCAAAAATTCGGCTTCCTGCTCGATGCCCTGCAGTACGGCGCGCCCCCGCACGGCGGCCTGGCCTTCGGCCTGGACCGCCTGATCACGCTGATGACCAAGGCCGACTCCATCCGCGACGTCATCGCCTTCCCCAAGACCCAGCGCGCCCAGTGCCTGCTGACCCAGGCGCCGAGCCCGGTCGACGAAAAGCAGCTGCGCGAGCTGCACATCAAGCTGCGCAATCCGATGGTGACGGGCTGAGCGGCTACGCCCTCATAAAACGCCACCTTCGGGTGTCTTTTTTGTGAGGCCCTCAAGCGCAATGCACCACGCTGCGCCAGGGCAATTCGGCATCGGCCTCGTAGTCCGCCACCACCCAGGCGCGCGAGGGGTGCTCGGCCATGTCCTGCAAAAACTCGCGCAGCACGCGCACCGAGGCCATGTCGAGCGAGGCGTAAGGCTGGTCGATGCAGGTCAGGGGGGCGCCGCTGGCCAGCAGGGCCACCAGGCCGACTTTGCGCCGGCTGCCGGTGGAGAGCATGGACAGTGACTTGCCCAGGTGCTCTTGCAAACCCAGCGCTTCGGCCAAGGCCACCTGCCAGTCGGGCTGCCAGTGCGGGTGTCGGGCCTGCAAGGCGGACCAGATGTGCAGCGGCGTGTCCGGGTCGTGCTCGGGCAGGCGCAGGTCCAGCCACAGCGCGCCGGGCGTGTGCGCGGCCAGCTCGCGCAGCAGCCGGGTTTTGCCTGTGCCCTCGTCACCGGTGACCGCATTCAAGCCGGGCAGGATGCGCAGGCCCTGCCGTTCGAGCAGGGCAGGGAGTTCGGGGGCCTGGAAGGTCTGATGCCACATGCCGCCGATGCTATCAGCCGCTCATTAGAATGAAACGATGGTGGTGCAGGCCAATCGCTCCTACAAAATCCCCGAGTCCGTGCTGGTGGTGATCCACACGCCGGCGCTCGAGGTGCTCTTGATCCGCCGCGCCGACGCCGGCACCTGGCAATCGGTGACCGGCAGCAAAGATGAGCCGCAAGAAAGCTACTGGGACACGGCGGTGCGCGAGGTGCGCGAAGAAACCGGCATCGACGCGTTGCACCCCGACTGCGACTTGCAGGACTGGGCGCTCGAGAACATTTACGACATCTACCCGGCCTGGCGCTGGCGCTATGCGCCCGGCGTCAGCCGCAACACCGAGCGCGTGTTCGGCCTGCGCGTGCCGGTGGCTGTGCCGGTGGTGCTCAGCCCGGGTGAGCACACGGCCCACCAGTGGCTGCCCTGGCGCGCGGCGGCCGACGCGGTGTTTTCGCCTTCGAACGCCGAAGCCATCCTGATGCTGCCGCGCCTGCGGGAGGGGGCCCCATGACCCACGCCATGCACGAGCACCCGGTGCTGCGCGTGGCCACCTGGAACATCCACAAGGGGGTGCAGGGGCTGGGGCCGCTCAAGCGGCTGGAGATCATGAACATCGGCCACGCCATCGAGCAGCTCGACTGCGATGTCGTGTGCCTGCAGGAGGTGCGCTTTGCCAACCGGCGCGAGGCGCGCCGCTTCGCGCACTGGCCCGAGCTGCCGCAGGCCGACTTTCTGGCGCCCGAGGGTTATGTGTCGGTCTACCGCACCAACGCCGTCACGCGCGACGGCGAGCACGGCAACGCGCTGCTCTCGCGCTGGGCGGTGCTCTCGCACCAGCACGAGGACATGTCGGACCACCGCTTCGAGCAGCGCGGCCTGCTGCACACCGAGGTCGAGGTCGCGGGGCGCAGCGTGCATGTGCTGGTGGTGCACCTGGGCCTGATCCCGGCCAGCCGCGACCGCCAGGTCTTGCAGCTCAAGCACTACATCGAGCGCCAGATCCCGCCGGGCGCGCCGGTCATCGTGGCGGGCGACTTCAACGACTGGGGCTCGCGCCTGACGCACGCGCTGGCGCGCTTTGGCCTGCACGAGCACCAGGGCGAGCGCACGCCCACCTACCCCTCGCGCCTGCCGCTGACCCAGCTGGACCATGTCTACGCGCGCGGGCTGCGGCCGCTGTCGACCGTGGTGCCCAAGGGGCGCATCTGGCGCCAGATGTCCGACCATTTGCCCCTGGTGGCGGAATTCGTCTGGTCGGCTTGAGCCATGCCGCGCACCGCCCCGCTCGCCGATGGTCACCAGCTGCGCCTGATCGAGGGCGGCGATGCGTATTTCCGGCGCCTGGTCGCCGCCATCGACCAGGCGCGCTGGCAGGTGCAGCTCGAGACCTACATCTTCGATGTCCAGGGCGCGGCGCAATCGGTGGCCGAGGCCCTGGAGCGCGCCGCCCGGCGCGGTGTGCGCGTCTGGCTGGTGGTCGATGGCGTGGGCACCGGCCGGCTGCCCAAGGCCTGGCTGCGGCGCTGGCAGGCCGCCGGCGTGGAGTGCCGCATCTACTCGCCGCTGGGCACGCTGGGCCTGTTGATCCCCAGTCGCTGGCGGCGCCTGCACCGCAAGCTCTGCGTCGTCGACGGCCAGGTGGCGTTTTGCGGCGGCATCAACATCCTGGACGACTGGCACGACCCGCACCACGGCCCGCTCAAGCACCCGCGCCTGGACTTCGCGGTCGAGGCGCAAGGCGCGCTGGTGCAGCAGGTGCAAGAAACCATGACCCAGCTGTGGTGGCGCCTGCAGGCGGTGCGCCATGTGCGCCAGCACAATTTCCCCGAAGCCTTCAGCTCGTTTCGGGCGGCCGGCCTGCATGCGCCGTGGACGCATGGCGCGCCCTCGGACCGCCCGCCGCAGGCGGTGGCGCGCGCCGGCCTGCTGCTGCGCGACAACGTGCGCTACCGCAAGCAGATTGAGCGGGCCTACCTGCGCGCCATCGGCGCGGCGCGCGCCGAGATCGTGATCGCCAACGCCTATTTCCTGCCGGGCCGCCGGCTGCGCCGCGCGCTGCTGATGGCCGCACAACGCGGGGTGCGCGTGCGCCTGGTGCTGCAGGGGCGCTACGAGTATTTCATGCAGTACCACGCGGTGCGCTGGGTCTATGGCGACTTGCTGGCCGCGGGCATCGAAATCCACGAATACGCCGCCAGCTTCTTGCACGCCAAGGTGGCGGTGATCGACGCCGAGCACGAGCGGCCCTGGGCCACGGTGGGTTCGTCCAACCTCGACCCCTTGAGTTTCCTGCTCGCGCGCGAGGCCAATGTGGTGGTGGCCGATGCCGCTTTCGCGCGCGAGCTGGCCGCGCGCCTGGAGCAGATCATCGGTGACGATTGCGAGCAGGTGCAGGCCCACACCGAGCGGCGCCGCTCCTGGGGCCAGCGCCTGCGCGACCGGCTGGCCTATGGCGCCATGCGCCTGGCCTTGCTGCTGAGCGGCTCGCGGTATTGACGGCCGGGCAGTGGCCGCTGCGGGTGGAGCGCCCACGCACACGGGACGCAGGGTCTGTGCCGGGCTGTTAGGATGCGCAGATGCTGATGAAAGCCGAGCAAGCCATGAACACTTCAACCACCCCGTCTGCCCAGGACGAGGGCGTGCCGGTGTCCGTCAAGATCCGCGAACGCGTGATGGCGGCCCGCAAGCGCTTCAATGCCAATGACAACATCGCCGATTTCATCGAGCCGGGCGAGCTGGACAAGCTGCTCGAAGAGGTCACGGCCAAGATGGAGGGTGTGCTCGACAGCCTGGTCATCGACACCGAGCACGACCACAACACCGGCGACACCGCGCGCCGCGTGGCCAAGATGTATGTCAACGAGGTGTTCAAGGGCCGCTACGTCAAGGGCCCGGAGATCACCGAGTTCCCCAATGCCGAGCACCTCAATGAGCTGATGATCGTCGGGCCCATCACGGTGCGCAGTGCCTGCAGCCACCATTTCTGCCCGGTGATCGGCCGCATCTGGATCGGCGTCATGCCCAACGAGCACACCAATGTGATCGGCCTGTCCAAGTACGCGCGCCTGGCCGAGTGGATCATGGGCCGCCCGCAAATCCAGGAAGAAGCCGTGATCCAGCTGGCCGACCTGATCCAGCAGAAAACCCAGCCGGACGGCCTGGCCATCGTGATGGAAGCCAGCCACTACTGCATGGCCTGGCGCGGCGTGAAGGACATGGACAGCAAGATGATCAACTCGGTCATGCGCGGTGTCTTCCTCAAGGACGCCAACCTGCGCCGTGAATTCCTGTCGCTGATCCCCAACCGGAGCTGAAGCCATGCTCGTTCGCCTGCTCTACGCCAGCCGCGCCGTCGACCCGCGGCCCGACACCATCGAGGCCATCCTCTCGCAATCGCGCCAGTTCAACCCCACCAGCGGCATCACCGGCATCCTGTGCTACGGCGGCGGCATCTTTTTGCAAGCCATCGAAGGCGGCCGCAGCGCGGTGAGCGACCTGTATGGCCACATCCAGAAGGACGAGCGCCACAAAGACGTTGTGCTCTTGCACTACGAAGAAATCACCGAGCGCCGCTTTGGCGGCTGGACCATGGGCCAGGTGGACGTCTCGCGCGTCAACACCAACATCCTGCTCAAGTATTCCGAGCGCGCCGAGCTCGACCCCTACAGCGTCTCGGGCAAGGTCTCGCTGGCCCTGCTCGAAGAGCTGATGGCCACCGCCAGCATCATCGGCCGCGCCTGAACGAATCGGGGTCTGACCCCGATTGATTTTTTAGCCTCGCACACAGCCCATGCCCTTGAGCGCCCTGGCCCTCGTGGTGCTGGCGGGCTTCATCCACGCCAGCTGGAACATCGCGGCCAAGCACGCCGGTGGCGATGTGCGCTTTGTCGGCTTCACCTCGCTCGTGCTGATGGTGTTCTGGGCCCCGCTGGGCCTGTGGCTGGGCTGGCAGCAGCTGCCGCTGTGGGGCTGGCGCGAGTGGGCGCTGGTGGCCACCAGCGGGCTCTTGCACGTGGTCTATTTCATCACCTTGCTGCGCGGCTACCGCGCGGCCGACCTCACGGTGGTCTACCCGGTGGCGCGCGGCAGCGGGCCCTTGCTGTCGTCCCTGCTGGCCATCACCTTGCTGGGCGAGCAACTGTCGGCGCTTGGCCTGCTGGGCATCGCCGGGGTGGTGGCCGGCGTGTTCCTGATCGCGGGCGGGCCCGCGCTGTGGCGCGCCGCGCACGACCCGGCACGCCGCGCGCGCGTGCACCAGGGCCTGTACTGGGGCGGCCTGACGGGCGTGCTGATCGCGGCCTACACCGTGGTCGATGGCTACGCCGTCAAATGGGTGCTGATGTCGCCCATCCTGATCGATTACTTCGGCAACCTGATCCGCCTGCTCTTCATCGGTCCGCTCTTGCTGCAGGACCGGCCCACCGTCGCACGCCTGTGGCGCGCGCAGTGGCGCCATGCCTGTGTGGTGGGGGTGCTCAGCCCGATCTCCTATGTGCTGGTGCTCTACGCCATGCAGGTGGCGCCGCTGTCGCACGTGGCGCCGGCGCGCGAGGTCTCCATGCTGTTTGCCGCACTGCTCGGCGGCCACCTTCTGGGCGAGCGCGACCGCGGGCCGCGCATCGCCGGGGCGCTGTGCATTGCCGCCGGCGTGATGGCGCTGGGCTGGGGAGGCTGAGCGGTGCAGGTGATCGGCTGCGATTTCTCCAGCGCGCCCTCGCGGCGCAAGCCCATCGTGCTGGCCCTGGGGCAGGCGCAGGGCGCGCGCGTGCAGCTGCAGGGGCTGCAGACCTTCGACACGCTTGCCGCGTTTGGCGACTGGCTCGCGCAGCCCGGCGACTGGGTCGGCGGTTTCGACCTGCCTTTTGGCCTGCCGCGCGGGCTGGTCGAGGCCCTGGGCTGGCCCACCGACTGGGCGGCCTGCATGGACCACTATGCCGCGCTGGACCGCGCGCAGATCCGCGCCCAGTTCGCGGCCTTTTGTGACGCGCGCCCGGCCGGCGGCAAGTTCGCGCACCGCGCGACCGACCGGCCTGCCGGCTCCAGCCCCTCGATGAAATGGGTCAACCCGCCGGTGGCCTACATGCTGCACGCGGGCGTGCCGCTGCTGCGCCGCGCGGGTGTGCAGCTGCCGCGCCTGTGCGCGGGCGATGCGCGCCGCGTCGCGCTCGAGGCCTACCCGGGCCTGCTGGCGCGCGAGGTGCTGGGCAACGCCTCGTACAAAAGCGACGACAAGGCCAAGCACACGCCCGAGCGCCTGCTGGCGCGGCGTGAGCTGCTGGGCGCGCTGGAGCGCGGGCAAACGCGCCTGCAGCAGCGCCTGGTGGCCAGCCATGCGCTCATGAACCGCCTGGCCGAAGACGCCAGCGGCGACGCGCTCGACGCCACGCTGTGTCTGCTGCAAGCCGCTTGGGCCGCGCAGCAGCACGCGGCCGGCCACGAGGCCTACGGCCTGCCCGCCTGCGACCCGCTCGAAGGCTGGATCGTCACGGCCTGAGGGCGCTCGCCGCGCCTGTGTGCCCTGACGCACACGTCGGCCGCGCGGCGCCTGGCGGTCCGGGCGCAGCTTGGGCAGCATGGCCGCTTGCGCCATGAGCACCCCAGCCGACCTCCTCGCCCGCTACAGCCGCATCCGCGAACGCACGCGGGCGCTGTGCGCGCCGCTCGCGCCGGAAGACCACCTGCCCCAGCCCGTCACCGAGGTCAGCCCGCCCAAATGGCACCTCGGCCACACCAGCTGGTTTTTCGAGGCCATGCTGCTGGCGCCGCACCGCAGCGGCTACCGCGCCTTCGATGCGCGCTGGGCGCCGCTGTTCAACAGCTATTACGAGAGCCAGGGCGCACGCGTCGAGCGCGGCGCGCACGGCCACCTGAGCCGCCCCACGCTGGCGCAGCTGCAGGCCCATCGCGCACACGTCGACGCCGCGATGTCCGATTGGCTCACCAGTGGCCAGACCCTGGGCGCGGCGGTGCTGGCCCTGCTTGAGCTGGGCTTGCAGCACGAGCAGCAGCACCAGGAGCTCTTGCTGACCGACCTCAAATACATCCTCGGCAGCCAGCCGCTGGCGCCGGCCTATGGCGACACGCGGCCCGGCGTGCCGCTGCCGATCGCGCTGTCGGCCGAGCACGCGCCGCAGCCGCCGGGGCAGGGTGGCCAGGCCACGTGCGACTGGCAGGCGCATGCGGGCGGCGTGCTCGAGATCGGCCACGCGCCGGGGCCGGACGCCGGTTTTGCCTTCGACAACGAAACGCCGCGCCACGCGCTGCTGCTCGCGCCCTTTGCACTGCGCCGCCAGCTGGTGACCAACGCCGAGTACCTGGCCTTCATGGCCGACGGTGGCTACGCGGATTTTCGGCACTGGCATGCCGAGGGCTGGGACTGGGTGCAGCAGCTGCCGCAGCGCGCGCCGCTGTACTGGCGGCGCACACCGGATGCGGCGCTGGGCTGGCGCCACTACACGCTGCAAGGCGAGCGCGCGCTGGCGCCCGAGGCGCCCGTGAGCCATGTCTCGTTTTACGAGGCCAGCGCCTTTTGCCACTGGGCCGGCTGGCGCTTGCCGCTCGAAGCCGAGTGGGAAGCGCTCTCGCCACAACTCGACTGGGGCGCGCGCTGGGAATGGACCGCCAGTGCCTACAGCCCCTACCCGGGCTTTGCGCCGCTGGCGGGCGCAGCGACCGAATACAACGGCAAGTTCATGCTGAGCCAGATGGTGCTGCGCGGCGCCTCCTTCGCCACCTCGCCGGGGCATGCGCGCCGCACTTACCGCAATTTTTTTCACCCGCCGCTGCGCTGGCAATACACGGGCATCCGGCCCGCGCGCGGGGCCTGAGGCCATGCACATGCCCCTGCCCGACGCCGAAACGCTGCGCGCGCTCGCGCACGATGTGCGCACGGGCCTGGGTGCGCAGCCCAAGGCGCTGCCCTCGCGCTGGTTTTACGACGACGCGGGCTCGCGCCTGTTCCAGGCCATCATGGCGCTGCCCGAGTACTACCTGAGCCGCGTCGAGGCGCAGCTCTTGCGCCGCCACGCCCATGCGCTCGCGCACTGGCTGCTCGGCGCCACGCGCGCGGCCCCGGGCCACCTGATCGAGTTGGGCAGCGGCGACGGCAGCAAGGTCGCTCCCTTGCTGGCGCGCGTGCTGGCGCTGGCCCCGCCAACCGTGTACCGGCCCATCGACGTGTCGGCGGCCGCGCTCGCGGCCTTGCAGGCCCACCTGCGCCAGGCCTTGCCGTCCTTGCGCGTGCAGCCGCAGACCGCCGATTACCTCACGCAGTGGCCGCCCGTGGCGGCGGGTGAGGCGCAGGCGGTGCTGTACCTGGGCAGCAATCTGGGCAACTTCGCGCACGAAGACGCGCTTGCGTTGCTGCGGCGCCTGCGCGCGCGCGTGGTGGCCGGCGACACCCTGCTGCTCGGCGCCGACCTGCAAAAAGACCCGCACACCGTCCTGGCCGCCTACAACGACGCGCAGGGCGTGACGGCGGCCTTCAACCTCAACCTGTTGCAGCGCCTGAACCGCGAGCTCGGCATGGACTTTGCGCCCGCGCAGTTTCGCCACTACGCCGGCTACGACCCACTCACCGGCCTGGCGCGCAGCTTCCTCGTGAGCCGCTGCGCGCAGGTGGTGACGAGCCTGGTGCTGGGCCAGGGCTTCGCGTTCGCGGCGGGTGAATGCCTCTGCACCGAGCAGTCGCAGAAATACACCGGGCCCATGCTCGCCGAGATGGCGCAGGCCAGTGGCTGGCGACCCGAGCGCTCTTGGGTCGATGCGGCGCTGCCCTATGCGCTGTGCGGCTGGCGTGCGGTGTGAGGGGCGCGGTCGGTCAGCGCTCGCTGTCGAGGTCGGGGATGCGGTTGAAGGCGATGCGCATGGGCGCGTGGTCGCGGCCCGCATGGGCGCTGGCGAAATACACGGTGTTTTTGCCGTGCGTGCGGTTGAGCGCGTCGACCGCGGCCAGCAAGCGCGCGCGCTCGCGCGGTGCGCCCGGGCTGCGCGAGGCCGCGGCTTCAAAGAGGTCGGGCGTGTGCTGCGCCGCCGGCACCAGGCCATGCAGCTGCACGCCCACCGAGACGGGGCGCGGCAGATCCTGCAGGCCGCTCATCCACAGCCGCTGCAGTGTGCCCAGCAAAAAGGCGGTGTCCTGCGTCTCGCCCACCTGGGCCCAGCGCTCGCCATCGGCCTTGTGCGCGAAGCGGTGGGCGCAGCGCACATGCACGCTCATGCTGCACGCGTAGTAGCCCTGCTGGCGCAGCCGCATCGCGGCCTTTTGCGTGAGGCGGTGCAGCACCGCCAGCGCACCGCCTGGGTGGCGCATGTCGGGCGGCAGCACGTGCGAGTGGCCGAGCGAGCGCGTGGCACTGGCGCGCGGGCCATAGGGCTGGCCGCGCAGGCGGTCAAACATGTCGGCGCCCGCCACACCGCCCCAGGCCGTGACCAGCACATCGCGCGGCGCCGCGTACAGCTGCTGCACGCTCGTGATGCCGCAGGCCGCGAGGCGGCGCAGCATGCGTGGGCCGATGCCGTTGATGCTTGAGAGCGGCAGGCCGTACAGGCGCTCGGGCAACTCGTGCTGCTCGATCACCGTCAGGCCATCGGGCTTGTGCATGTCGCTGGCCAGCTTGGCCAAGAGGCGGTTGGGCGCGATGCCCACCGAGGTGCGCATGCAGGTGCCCACCTCGCGCAGCAGCGCGGCCTTGACCTGCTGCGCGAGCTGCAGCGCGCGCTCGCGTTCGCGCCAGCGGCCCGTGAGCTCGCATTCCATCTCGTCGATGCTCACCACCTGGCGCACCGGCACGATGCGGTCGACCACCGCCACCGCCTGCTGGTGCACCTGCACGTATTTGGCGTGCTCGGCCAGCACCAGCACGATGCCGGGACACAGGCGCTTGGCATCGCCCACGCGCGTTCCGGTGGTCACGCCAAAGGCCTTGGCCTCGTAACTGGCCGCGATGCAGCACGAGGAATCGGCCATCACCGGCACCACGCCCACGGGCCGCCCGCGCAGCGCCGGATCGAGCTGCTGCTCGACCGAGGCGAAGTAGCTGTTGAAGTCGACGAAGAGGGAGCGGAGCATGGGGCATCTGGCGGAGCGCCAGTGCCCACCTGCATGCCAAGTATATGTATGTATATACAGTTTTGGAGAATGGCCGTTATTTCAGGCGAGCGGGCACAGGCGATGCCATCGTCAGGTCTGCGCAGGTGCTGGTGTTCGATGCCAAAAGAAATCAATATCTGTGTTTTTAAAGATAAATAGGTTTTGTTTTTGAATTCAAAAGTGTTCCCAACGCAATAATGGACGGCTGACCATCCTGCCAAACCTGCCCGCAGTGGGCGGGGTCATGGGTGTTAGGCAAAGGAGCAAGGCATGCAAGGAATCGCGGTTCGTGGCCTCGTGGCCGGGTGTGTGGCGTTGTGGGCGGTAGGCATCCAGGCGCAAACGGTCGAAGCGCCAGCGGCCTTGAAAGCGCTGTTGCAAAAACACTACCGAGCGTATGGGGTGGGGGGTGACCCTGTGGCGACTTTCGCGCAAACCACGGCGGCCGATTGGGCCAATTGCAGCGGCAACGGGGTCCGTTGCCAGACGCGCGATGAGTTGAGCCAGCAACTGCTGGGCTTGCACAAGCTGGTGCCCGATTTGAATTGGCAGATCCTGGACATCCTGCCCAGCAGGGACAAGGTGGTGGTGCGTGGGCAGGGCGCTGGCACGCCGGCGGGCGATTTTTTCGGGGTGCCGCACACGGGCAGAAGCTTCAAAATCATGTCGATTGACATCCACACCCTCAAGAATGGCAAGATCGTGCACACCCACCATCTCGAAGATTGGGCAGAAGCGATCGGGCAGTTGTCGGGTCGCTGATGGTCCCATGACACCAAAGGACAGCACATGATCTGGCTCATTCTTGGACTCATCGGCTTCCTTGGCTCGCACCTGGTGCGCGTGGCGGCCGAAGACTGGCGCACGCGCACACGCGAGCGCATTGGCGAAAAGCGCTACAAGCTGGTCTATTCGCTCGTCTCGATCGTTTCGTTTGCGCTGGTCGTGTGGGGCTATGGCCTCGCCCGCCATGACAGCCCCGTGCTGTGGGTGGCGCCTCGCGCCGGGTACCACGCCACCGCCGGCCTCATGCTGCTGAGCATGGTGAGTCTGGCGGGCTTTCATGCCAAGCGCAGCCACCTGAGCGTGAAGCTGCACCACCCCATGCTGTGGAGCGTGGTGCTGCTGTGCATCGCGCATTTGCTGGTCAATGGCCGTGTGGTCGATCTGGTGTTGTTCGGCAGCTTCCTGGTGTGGGCGGTGGTCGATCTGATCAGCAGCTACCAGCGCGATGTGCGCTACCAGATCGTCTACCCCGCGCCGCAGTGGCGGGCCACGGTCATCAATCTGGTGGCGGGGGTGGCCTTCTACCTGGTGTTCGCCTTCTACCTGCACGCCCCCCTCATCGGGGTGTACCCCATCATGGGCTGACCCGAGAGGGGTGTCCGAGCGATGGATGCCCGCAAGGACCCGCGATGAACCCGTTGCCCAACCTGCCAGAGCCTGCGACCGTGCTGCACTTTTGGTTCGAGGAAATCGATCCCGCGCAGCACTGGCGGGTCGACCCCGCCTTTGACCAAGAGATCGGCGAGCGCTTTGGCATGCTGCACCGCGCCGCGGTGCAAGGCGAGCTCAGCGCCTGGCGTGCGAGCGCCCAGGGGCGGCTGGCCGAGGTGATCGTGCTCGACCAGTTTTCGCGCCACCTTCACCGCGGCGCGCCCGCGGCCTTTGCCGCCGACCCGATGGCGCTCGCGCTCGCGCAGGAGGCAGTGGCCGCCGGCCATGACCAGGTCTTGCCGCCCGCGCAGCGCGTCTTCCTTTACATGCCCTTCATGCACAGCGAATCGCGGCGCGTGCACGCCGTGGCGCTGCGCCTCTTCGAGGCGCTGGGGCTCAGCGTCGATTTCGAGCGGCGCCACAAGGCCATCGTCGACCGCTTTGGCCGCTACCCGCACCGCAACGCGATCCTGGGCCGGCCTTCGACCGAGGAAGAGCTGGCCTTCTTGCGGGAGCCGGGCTCGGGCTTCTGAGCGCGGCGGGTGTCGGCGTGCCAGCTGGTATGGTGCCGGCTTTGGCACTTTGGACCTTCGCCCATGTTTCGCAGTTTCTTTCTGTCGCGCCGCTGGGCCCTGTGGGCCTGGGGCGGCTTGCTCGTGTTGGTGGCCATCGTCTTCGTCACGGTGCAGCAGACGGTGCGCCTGAACACCTGGTACGGCCAGTTTTATGACCTGCTGCAAAAGCCGGAACAGGCGGGCGGCCTGGCGCAGTTCTGGGGCTTCATGCAGCAGTTCGCCTGGATCGCCTTTCCCTACATGCTCCTGCGCAGCTTGGAGGCCTACCTGGCCTCGCACTACGCCTTTCGCTGGCGCCAGGCCATGACCGAGACCTACCTGCCGCGCTGGCAGCGCACCACCGAGACGGTGGAGGGCGCTTCGCAACGCCTGCAGGAGGACTGCATGCGCTTTGCGCGCCAGACCGAAAACCTGGGTCTGGGCCTGGTGCGCGCGGTGCTCACGCTGGTGTCCTTCATCCCCATTTTGTGGGGCTTGTCCCAGGGCATGGCGATCGCCTGGCTGCAGTTTGAGGGCTCTTTGTTTTGGGTGGCCCTGGCCACCGCGCTGGGGGGCACGGTGCTGTCGTGGTTCGTGGGCATCCGATTGCCGGGCCTCGAATACAACAACCAGCGCACCGAGGCCGCGCTGCGCAAGGAACTCGTCTATGCCGAGGACGACCGCAGCCGCATGACGCTGGATGGCGTGATGTCGCTGTTCATGGGCGTGCGCCTGAACAACTTTCGCCTGTTCAACCACTACGCCTACTTCAACCTCTGGAGCAACCTCTATGGCCAGACCATGGTCATCTTCCCCTACCTGCTCATGGGGCCTTCGCTGTTCACCGGCCTGATCACGCTGGGCGTGATCCAGCAGGTCAGCAACGCCTTTGGCAAGGTCAACGAGGCGTTTTCGTATCTGATCGAACGCTGGACCGACATCACCGAGTTGCGCTCGATCTACAAACGCCTGCACGAATTCGAAAAAGGCCTGGCGCCCGCCTGAAGCGCGCCGCAGGCCACGCGGGCCACACCCAACACCGGTATAGGCGGCCCCGCAGTCCGCTTGCTACAGTGGCCCCTTCTTTTATCAGGGAACCGCCATGCCCCAAACCGTTCGTTTTCAGCGCGTGCTGCGCGCCCCGGCCGAGCGCGTGTACCGCGCCTTCACCGACCCCGAGGCCATGGTCAAGTGGTTGCCGCCCCATGGTTTCACCGGCCGCGTGCACGCCCTGGACGCGCGCGTGGGCGGCGAGTACCGCATGTCCTTCACCAACCTGAGCAATGGACAAACCCACGCCTGGAGCGGCCATTTTGCCGAGATGCGGCCGGGCGAGCGCCTGGTGCACCGGGACCGTTTTGACGACCCCCAGCTGCCCGGCGAGATGACCACCACGGTGGTTTTCAAGCCGGTGTCGGTGGGCACCGAGCTGCAAATCGAGCAAAGCGGCATTCCCGACCCGATCCCGGCCGAGGCCTGCTGCCTGGGCTGGCAGGAGTCCCTGGCCTTGCTGGCGCTGCTGGTCGAGGCCGACATCCCCGATTGAGGCCAGCAGGACGCCCCGGGGCCCGGCGGCTCAGATCGCGGCCGCGGCCATGTCGTTGGGCAGGGGCGCGAGTTGCTGCAGCGCCTGCAGCGCTTCGGCATCGGTGCGGTACAGGCGCAAGCCCGGCGCCGCGGCCAGTTCGCCGGCGCGTCGCAGCGCGGTTTCCACCGGCAGCTTGATGCCGCTGATGTGCAGTGTGATGCCTTGCGCGGCGAGCTGGCGCCGCACCTGGGCGAAAGCCTCCGCCCCGGTCACGTCGATGCGGTTGATGGGCTGCGCGAACAGGCAGACATGGCGCACCCCCGGGTGCTGGGACAAATGGGTGCTGATGGCGCGCTCGAAGCCGCTGGCGGCGGCGAAGTCCAGCTCGGCGTCCATGCGCAAGGCGTACAGCTGTGGCGCCAGCGGCGGCAGCTGCCAGAGGTGGCGGTCGCGCAGCGAGCCATCGGGGTGCAGCCCGACTTCGATGATGCGCGGGTGCAGCCGCGTGTGCAAAAAGTAGGACAGGCCCATCACCACCCCGGCCAGCACGCCCCAGTACAGGCGCGGCGCCGACGCCAGCGTGATGCCGAAGGTCAGCAAGGCGATGCCGCCCTCGATGCGGTTGACCCGCCACAGCTGCACAAAGGCGCGCGGCTTGAGCAGGCCCAGCACCGCGGCCACCACGATGGCCGCCAGCACCGACTGCGGCACATGGTGCAGCACCGGCGTGAAAAACAGCAGCGCCAGCAGGATCACCCCCACCGAGACCACGGTGGCCCAGCCGGTCTGCGCGCCGGCGTAGAGGTTGAGCGCCGAGCGCGAGAAGGACGAGCTGGTCGGGAAGGCGCCGCACAGGCCAGAGGCGAGCTTGCCCAGGCCCTGGCCGATCAGGTCCTGGTCCTGGTCCCAGCGCTGGCCCTTGCGTTCGTTGTCGACCTTGGCGCTGGAGGCGGTTTCCAAAAAGCTCACGAGCGTGATGACCAGCGTGGGCAGCAGCAGCTGCTTGAAGCCGTCCCAGTCCAGGCCATGCGGCAGGTACAGCGTGGGCAGGCCCTGCGGCAGGGCGCCGACCACGGCCACGCCCCGGCCCTGCAGGCCCAGCGCCCAGCTCAGGCCGGACGCGCCCAGCACCACCACCAGCACGGTGGGAAAGGTGGGCTTGAGGCGCTTGCTCAGCAGCAGCACCGCCAGGCTGGCCACGCCAAAGCCCAGGCTGGCCAGGTCGATGCGGCCGGACCCGAGCAGGGTGGACCAACCTTGCGTGAGGCCCAGCAAGGCGGGCAGCTGCGAAGACAGGATGATCACCGCCGCGCCCTGCGTGAAGGCGGTCAGCACCGGCGAGCTCACCAGGTTGAGCAGCCAGCCAAAGCGCGCAAAACCCAGCGCGATCTGCAACAGGCCCGACAGCAGCGAGAGCCAGACCGCCAGCTGCACCCACTCGGCGCTGCCCGGCGCCGCCATGCCGGCGAGCGAGGCCGAGACCAGCATGGCAGTGAGCGCGGTGGGGCCCACCGACAGGCGCGTGGACGCGCTGAACAGCACGGCCACCAGCGCCGGCAGCAGCGAGGCGTAGATGCCTGTGACCAGTGGCATGCCGGCCAGCGCCGCATAGGCCACGCCTTGCGGGATGACCATCAGGCCCACGCTCAGGCCGGCGAAAAACTCACCGCGCGCCAGCGCCGCATCCGGGCGCGGCCAGTTCAAAAAGGGCAGGTGTCGGCTCAAGGACGGGCGTGCTTGCATGGGCCAGCATCTTACGGCCAGCCCCGTTCGGTTCACTCCAGGCGCAGCTGGATGCGGCGCGCCACCTCACCCCAGCGCTGCGTGTCCTGGGTCAGGCGCGCGGCGGCTTCGCTGGGGCCGTCGGCGACCACGCTCTGGTCGGACTGCGCGAGCTTGTCGACCATCTCGGGCGACTTGAGCGCGGTGGCCAGGGCTTCGTGCATTTTTTGCACGGTCGCAGGGGGCGTGGCCCTGGGTGCGAACAGCAGCAGCGAGAAGCTGGCGTCAAAGCCCGGGTAGCCCGACTCGGCCACGGTGGGCACTTCGGGCAGGAGGGGCGAGCGCTTGGCGCCCGACACCGCCAGCGCCACCAGGCGCCCCGCGCGCACATGCGGCAGCACGGTGGGGCCGGCCAGGAAGCCGCAGTCGACCTGGCCGCCCAGCATGTCCTGCACCGCCGGGGCCGGGCCCTTGTAGGGCACGTGCGTCATCTGCACGCCGGCGGCGGCGCTGAAGAGTTCGGTGGTCAGGTGGCCGGGCGAGCCGGCGCCGCCCGAGGCGTAGGTCAGCGGCGAGGCCTTGGCTTTCTTGACCAGCTCGGCCACCGTCTTCAGGCCCATCTTGGGGTGGCACACCAGGGTCTGGCTGAAGCTGCTGGCGCGGATCACGGGCTGCAGGTCCGAGGCCTTGAAGGGCATTTTTTCGTAGACGTGCGGGTTCACCGTGAGCGTGGTGTCGGTGGTCCACAACCAGGTGTGGCCGTCGCCCGTGGCGCGCGCGGCCTCGGCCGTGCCGATGTTGCCATTCGCGCCCGGCTTGTTGTCGATCACCAGCGGCTGGCCCAGCAGTTGTTGCACCTTGGGTGCGGCGCCGCGCAGCACGATGTCGCTGGGGCCACCGGGCGGCAGCGGCACGATCACGCGCATGGGTTTGTCGGGCCAGCTCTGGGCCGAGGCCGTGAAGCCGCTCAAGCCCAGCAGGGCGCTCAGCAGGATGCGGGTGAACGGGCGGGGACGGGTCATGGCTGGTTTCCTCTGTGGGGGGTCAGCGCTGCGGCATGTCTTTGGTGGAATGGCCCAGGCTGATGGTGGCGTCTTCGGGGATGGGCGGCATGCTGGCGTGCCAGGCTTCCCAGGCCGTGCGCATGGCGTCCAGCCGCTCGGGCTGGCGCTTGGCCAGGTTGGCGCGCTCGCGCTCGTCGGCCGGGATGTTGAACAGGTAGTCGTTGCCGTCCACCCGCAGGTATTTGTAGTCGCCCAAGCGCATGGCGCGCTGGCCACGGTGGTTCATGCGCCAGTGCATCGCGCGTTCAAAGGGTTTGCCGGGCTCGCGCAGCACGCCGGCCAGCGAGACGCCGTCGAGCGGGTACTCGGCCGCGGGCTTGGCGCCCGCGAGCTCGACCAGGGTGGCCGACCAGTCCATGGTCAGGCAGTGCTGGCGCGTCACGCCGCCGGGCGCGATCTGCGCGGGCCAGTGCGCGATCCAGGGCACGCGGATGCCGCCTTCGGTCAGGTCCATCTTGCCGCCCACCAGCGGCCAGTTGTCGGAAAAACGCTCGCCGCCGTTGTCGCTGGTGAAGACGATCAGGGTGTTGTCGAGCTGGCCCGTTTCGCGCAGCGCCTCGACCAGCCAGCCGATGCCCTCGTCCATGTGGTGGATCATGCGGTGGTAGGTGTGGATGTTGCCGCCGTCCAGGTGAAACAGATTGCTCTTGACCTCGGCCGCCAGCGCATGGTCTTCGCGCGTTTCCCAGGGCCAGTGGGGCGCGGTGTAGTGCAGGCTCAGGAAAAAGGGCGTGCCTTGCTTGCTGCCTGGCGCCATGCGTTTCACATAGTCGACCGCGCGCTGCGAGAGCAGGTCGGTCAGGTAGCCCTCTTCGGGCTTTTCTTCCTCGCCGCTGTACAGGTCGTGCGTGCCGTTGTTGCTGGCGTGGGTGAAGTAGTCGACGCCGCCCGACATGGGGCCGAAGAATTCTTCATAGCCGGACTTGAGCGGGCTGAAGTTGGGCGGGTAGCCCAGGTGCCATTTGCCGATCAGCGCGGTGCGGTAGCCCGCGTCCTTGAGCAGCGAGGGCAGGGTGGGGTGCTCGGGCGGCAGGCCCAGCGTGGTGCTGCCCTTGCTCTTGCTGTTGATCGGCTCTTCGGCGGCGCCGCGCAGGCGGTACTGGTAGCGCGCGGTCATCAGGGCAAAGCGCGTGGGCGAGCACACCGGCGAGTTGGCATAGCCCTGGGTGAACTTGAGGCCGTTGGCGGCCAGACGGTCGAGCACCGGCGAGACCGGGCCGAACTGGGCGTCGCGGCCACCGTAGCAGCCCAGGTCGGCAAAGCCGAGGTCGTCGGCGACGATGAAAATGATGTTGGGGCGTTGCATGGGGGAGATCATTCGACTTTCATGCCGGTGGACTGCACCACGCGGCCATAACGTTGGGATTGCTCGTTCAGGCGCTTGACGGCGCTCGCGCCCGTGAGGCCTTCGTAGAACAGGTCCATGCCGACCAGCTGGGCCTGGGTGTCGGGGCGCTTGAGGGCTTCGGTGAAGGCCTTTTGCAGCACTTGCACCACCGGCTCGGGCGTGGCGGCGGGCACCATGGCCACGTAGAGCACTTCCAGCTCCAGGTCCTTGAGGCCCGCTTCGGCCACGGTGGGGATCTCGGGGGCCGAGCGCGAGCGCTGGCGGCTGGTCACGGCCAGCGCGTTGATCTTGCCGGCCTTCACATGCGGCAGCATGCCCGGCGTGGCCAGCACGCCAGCGTCCACTTCGCCAGCCAGCACTGCCGTCACGGCCGGGGTGTTGCCTTTATAGGGCACGTGCTGGATCTTGATCCCGGCCGCGTCCATGAAGATTTCGGCGGCCAGGTGGCCCGGGCTGCCGCTGCCGGCGCTGCTGAAGGTCAGGCCCTTGCCCTTGCCTTGGGCGATCAGGTCCTTGAGGGTCTTGAGGCCGGTGCCGGGGTGGGTGCCCACCAGCAGGCCCGAGGCGGCCATCACCATGATGGGCTTCAGGTCCGCCGGCTTGAAGGCCATGCTTTTGTAGATGTGCGGATTGACCGTGAAGGTGGTGTCAATGCCCAGCAGCACGGTGTAGCCATCGGCAGCGCTCTTGGCGACAAAGTCGGCGCCGATGTTGCCGCCCGCGCCGGGCTTGTTCTCCACCACCACCGGCTGCTTGTACTGCGTGGTGAGGTGTTCGCCCACGGTGCGCGCCAGGAAGTCCGACGGGCCGCCGGCCGGGAAGTTGCTGACGAATTTGATGGGCTTGCTGGGGTAGTTTTGGGCCCAGGCGGGTGCGGCGGCGCTGCAGGCCGCGAGGGCCAGGCTCAGGGCCCAGGCGCTGAAGGGGTGTTTCATGTCGATCGAAGGTGAAGGTGGGAACAGGGCTCAGTCGAGTTGCACGCCGGTGGCCTTGATGGGCTTTTCCCAGCGCGCCAGGTCGGCTTTTTGCGCGGCGGCGAGCTCGGCCGAGTTCGAGCCGATGGTCTCGTAGCCGAGCTTGTGCAGCTTGGCCTGCATGGCCGGGTCGCGCGCCATCTTGACCATGGCTTTCTCCAGGCGGGTGAGCGCCTCGCCCTTGAGGCCGGCCGGGCCGTACATGGCGAACCAGGCAGTGGCCTCCATGTTGATGCCCGACTCCTTGAGCGTGGGCACCTCGGGCACCTGCGGGTCGCGCTGGCTGCCCGTGACGCCGATGATGCGCACCTTGCCGTTGCGGTGCAGCTCGGCGGTTTCGCTGACCACGTCAAATTTGTAGTCGATGTGCCCGCCCAAGAGCGCATTGTTGGCCGGCGCGCCGCCCTGGAAGGGCACGTGGTTGAGCTGGATGCCCGAGGACTGCTCCATCAGCACGCCCATGAAGTGCGGCAGCGTGCCCGCACCCGGCGTGCCATAGCTGCCGACGCCGGGGTTGGCCTTGGCCTTGGCGAGCATCTCGGGCAGGCTCTTGACGCCGCTGGCCGGGCCGGCCACCACGCCGAACTGGAAGCGCGCGATCTGCGAGACGGGCGTGAAGTCTTTCACCGCGTCGTAGTCGAGCTTTTTGTAGACGTGCGGGAACAGCACCATGGGGCCGCTGGGCAGCACGATCACGGTCTGGCCGTCGGGCTTGGCCGTCTTGACCATGTTCAGGGCGATGCGCCCGCCGGCGCCGGGCTTGTTGTCGACCACGATGGGCGCGAAGTCCTCGCGCAGGCCTTCGGCCACCAGGCGGGCCAGCACATCGGCCGAGCCGCCGGGGGCAAAGCCGACCAGGATGCGCAGCGGGGTTTTGTCCTGCGCCAGGCTCAGGGTGTAGGCGCAGGCCAGCAGGCCAAGGGCCATCAGACGTCGAAAATGCAAAGCCATGGGTGTCTCCGGGAGGGGCGGCTGTGGGCGCCGCGATTCGGCCCACAATGTAGGGGCAGTGTGTGTGATTGATCTAATCAACCATCCCCCCGGAAAACCCTGATGCCCAGCCCTTTGCCCCTGGCCGCCACCCCGTCCGAGCGCCTCGCCTCGGTGGACGACATGCTGCTCTACCGCATGGGGCAATTCAGCGCGGTGGCCGGGGCCATGGTGGTGCGCCTGTGCGAGGGCGGCTATGGCGTCACGCGCCGCGAGTGGAGTGTGGTGGCGCAACTGCACAGCCAGCCCGAGGGCATGCTGCCTTCGGTGCTGGCCGAGCGCATGCAGCGCGACCGCGCGCGCACCTCGCGCGCCCTGGGCAGCCTGCAGGCCAAGGGCCTGATCCAGCGCGTGGCGCTGCCCAGCGACCGGCGCAGCGCCCGCGTGAGCCTGACGCCGGCCGGGCAGGCGCTGTATGCCGAGCTCATGCCGCAGGTGCAGGCCATCAATGCGCGCATCCTGGAAGCGCTCAGCAGCGCCGAAAAGCAGGCCTTCGACGCCGCGCTGGTCCGCTTGCGCGCCCGCGCGCTGGACCTGCTGGCCGAGATGAAGCCCGCCTTGCCCAAGGCCGACCGGCGCCGGGGTGGCCGTGGCCGCGCCAGCCCATGAAACGCTGGCTGGCCAGCTTGGCGCTGTTGTGGGCCGTGCCCGCCTGCGCGCTGGAGTCGGCCTGGGTGAGCTGGGTCATGGACGGGGACACCGTGCTGCTGGTGCCTGAGGGCCAGCACGAGGCGCTCAAGTGGCGCATCGCGGGCATCGACGCGCCCGAGACCTGCCAGCCCGGTGGTGAGGCGGCGCGCGAGGCGCTGATCGGCCAGGTGCTGCGCCGCACGGTGCAAATCGAAGCCCAAGGCCAGGACGTCTATGGCCGCCAGATCGGCCGCCTGTGGCTGGGTGAGCAGGATGTGGGCGCCGAGATGGTGCGCACCGGCATGGCCTGGGCCTGGCAGCACCGCGCCGGGCGCGGGCCTTATGCGGCGCTGCAAAAGCAGGCGCAGCGCGAGCGCCGGGGTGTGTTTGCGGCGCGCGAAACGGCCATGTCACCGGCGCTGTTTCGCCAGTTCCATGGCAGCTGCCATGACGAGGGGGACAAGGGCGCGCCGGTTCAGCGCGTGCCGCAGACCGGGCAGGCCGGGTCGCGCTGAAGGCGGATGTCGCTCCAGGCCAGTGCGCGGCCGTCGAGCATCAAGAGGCGCCCGGCCATGCGCGAGCCCATGCCCGAGAGGATCTTGAGCGCTTCGGCCGCCTGCACCGTGCCGATGATGCCCACCAGCGGTGCGAACACGCCCATGGTGGCGCAGCGCGTCTCTTCAGGGGCCTCGCCGGGCGGGAACAGGCAGGCGTAGCAAGGGGCTTCGGGCAGTCGGCTGTCGTAGACCGAGACCTGGCCGTCCATGCGGATGGCCGCGCCCGAGACCAGGGGCTTGGCATGGCGCACACAGGCGGCATTGACCGCGTGGCGCGTGGCGAAGTTGTCGCTGCAGTCGAGCACCACATCGGCGTCCTGCACCAGGGTGTCGAGCAAGGCGGCGTCGGCGCGTTGGGTGATGGCCTGGACCACCGGGTCCGGGTTGATCTGGGCGATGGCGCTGCGCACCGATTCGGCCTTGGACTGGCCCACGCGGTCCAGCGTGTGGGCGATCTGGCGCTGCAGGTTGGTGGCGTCCACCGTGTCGTGGTCGACCACGGTGATGCGGCCCACGCCTGCGCTGCCCAGGTACAGCGCCACCGGCGAGCCCAGGCCGCCGGCGCCGATCACCAGCGCGTGCGCGGCCAGCAGCTTTTCCTGGCCATCGATGCCCAGTTCTTCGAGCAGGATGTGGCGCGAGTAGCGCAGCAGCTGGGCGTCGTCCATGCCGCTGTCAGTTCTTGTCTTTGGCTTCGGGCTTGCGTTCGGCCAGGATGGTGCTGGCCTTGACCGGCCGGCCCTTGAGCTGGTTGAGGGCCTGCTGCAGCTGGAAGTCCTTGTCCGAGCCGAACTCGGGCAGGCGGCGTTCGGCGGCGGGCTTCTTGGCTTCTTCCTCGAGCTTCTTGATGGCTTCCTCGCGCGCCTTCTCGCGCTCGAGGTCTTTCTTTTCGGCTTCGCGGCCGTTGGAGAGGTGCTTTTCCAGGTCGGCCTCGCGCGTGCGCAGCACGGCGAACACATTGCCTTCGGCGGTTTCGTCGAGCATCACATCGGGCACGATGCCCTTGGCCTGGATGCTGCGGCCGCTGGGCGTGTAGTAGCGCGCCGTGGTGATCTTGAGCGCGGTGTCGGGGCCGAGCTGGCGCACGGTCTGCACCGAGCCCTTGCCGAAAGTCTGGCTGCCCATCAGGGTGGCGCGCTTGTGGTCCTGCAGGGCGCCGGCCACGATCTCGCTGGCCGAGGCCGAGCCTTCGTTGACCAGCACCACCAGCGGCACTTTCTTGAGCGCGCCGCCCGTGGCCTGCGTGAGCCGGCCGATCGGGTCGTTGCTGGCGTTGCGGCGCCAGAACTGCGGCGCGGCCTTGTAGGTGAACTTGCTTTCCTCGAGTTGGCCGTTGGTCGAGACCACGGTGACGTTCTCGGGCAGGAAGGCGGCCGACAGCGCCACGGCGGCGTCCAGCAGGCCGCCCGGGTCGTTGCGCAGGTCCAGCACCAGGCCCTTGAGGGCGGGGTCTTGCTTGTAGAGCTCTTCGAGCTTGCGCGCGAAGTCGTCGACGGTGCGCTCCTGGAACTGCGACACGCGCACCCAGGCGTAGCCGGGCTCGACCAGCTTGGCCTTGACCGACTGGGTCTTGATTTCCTCGCGCACGATGGTCACGGGGAAGGTGCGGTTTTCGTCCTTGCGGAAGATGGTCAGCAGCACCTTGGTCTTGGGTTCGCCGCGCATGCGCTTGACCGCGTCGCTCAGCGTCAGGCCCTTGACGGGGGTGTCGTCGATCTTGGTGATCAGGTCGTTGGTCTTGAGGCCGGCGCGGTCGGCCGGCGAGCCCTCGATGGGCGAGACGATCTTGATCAGGCCGTCTTCCTGGCTGATCTCGATGCCGACGCCGACGAAGCGGCCCGAGGTGCCTTCGGAAAATTCCTTGAAGCTCTTTTTGTCGAAGTACTGCGAGTGTGGGTCGAGGCTGGCGACCATGCCCGAAATGGCTTCGGTGATGAGTTTTTTCTCGTCGACGGGCTCGACGTAGTCGCTCTTGACCATGCTGAAGACGGCCGCGAGTTGCTGCAGCTCTTCGAGCGGCAGCGGCGCCATATTGGCGCGCGCCACGGTTTGCAGCGACACCGTGGTCAGCGCGCCCGCGAGCGCGCCGGCGCCGATCCAGCCGACGATCTTCAACTTGTGTGCCATCTTGCCCATCAGAAACAGTCCTTCAACGGGAGGCAATATACACCCCGCCGCCCTCGGGCGCGGGCCCATTGGCGCAATAACCGTGCCTCGGTCAGGCACCGCACGCGCGCGCGGCGCCCGGCAGGCGGCGGTTGGCGCTCAGGCCTTGCCCTGGCTGGCCACCGCGGCGGCCGCCTTGGCCGCCGCTTCGGCGTCGCCCAGGTAGTAGTGGCGGATCGGCTTGAGCTTGGCGTCGAGTTCGTAGACCAGCGGGATGCCGTTGGGGATGTTCAGGCCCACGATGTCCTGGTCGGAGATGCCGTCCAGGTACTTGATCAGGGCGCGGATCGAGTTGCCGTGGGCCGCGACCAGCACGCGCTGGCCGCTCAGGATGGCGGGGGCAATGCGGTCGTTCCAGGCCGGCAGCACACGCGCCACGGTGTCCTTGAGGCATTCGGTCAGCGGCACCACGTCCGCGCTGGGGTAGCGGCGGTCGCGCTTTTCGCAGCGCGGGTCGCTGGCCTCGAGGGCCGGCGGCGGCGTGTCGTAGCTGCGGCGCCAGACCAGCACCTGCGCGTCGCCATATTGCTTGGCCATGTCGGCCTTGTTCAGGCCCTGCAGGGCGCCGTAGTGGCGCTCGTTCAGGCGGTAGTCCTTGACCACGGGCAGCCAGGTGCGGTCCATCTCGTCCAGGGTCAGCCACAGCGTGCGGATGGCGCGCTTGAGCACCGAGGTGAAGCAGATGTCAAAGTCCCAGCCTTCGGCCTTGAGCAGTTTTCCCGCCGACATGGCTTGCTGCACGCCCACAGGGGTCAGGTCCACATCGGTCCAGCCGGTGAAGCGGTTTTCGAGGTTCCAGGTGGATTCGCCGTGGCGGATCAGAACAAGTTTGTACATGGCTGCGGTTCTCAGGCTTAAGGGAAACAGGGGTAAGCCCGCCATTTTAGAATTCGCGCATGGCGGTGCCCTGACGCCGCTGCTTTTTGGGAACCTGCGATGAATTTTCTGATCGACAACTGGATGCTGCTGCTGGTGGCCCTGACTTCGGGCGCCGCGCTGCTGTGGCCTGTGCTGGCCCAGGGCAAAGGCCTGAGCGCCTCCGAGGCGGTGCTGCTGATGAACCGCGACAAGGCGGTGGTGATCGATGTCTGTGAACCGGGCGAATTTGCTCAGGGCCACATCACGGGCGCGCGCAATGTGCCGCTGTCGCGCCTGCAGGCCGATTTGCCCGGCCTCGTCAAGAACAAGGCCACGCCGGTGATCCTGGTGTGCCAAGCCGGTGTGCGTTCGGGCCGTGCGGTCGCCATCGCGCGCAAGCTGGGCTACGAACAGGCCCAGAGCCTGGCCGGTGGTCTCAAGGCCTGGCAGGCCGCCAGCATGCCGCTGGCCAAGGCCTGAGCGTCGTTTTTTCAATTCAGCCGGAGTCCTGCATGCAAGCCGTGAAGATGTACACCACCGCCGTTTGTCCCTACTGCGTTCGCGCCAAGCAACTGCTCAAGGCCAAGGGCGTCGAGCAGATCGAGGAGATCCGCATCGACACCGCGCCCGATCAGCGCGAGCACATGATGCAGATCACCGGTCGGCGCACGGTGCCGCAGATTTTCATCGGCGAGACGCATGTCGGCGGCTGCGACGACCTGATGGCGCTGGACGCCCGCGGCGGCCTGCTGCCGCTGCTGCAAGGCGCCTGAGCACAGGCGCACAGGGGCCGTGCGGCGCCCCCAGGCGTTCGCGCATAATGCCCTGCAACTGATCGCGGATCGGCCCATCGGGGCCGATCTTTTTTGACCCAAGGGAATTTCCAGCATGTCCGACAACACCACCCCGGCCGCCGACGCCACCCCCGTGTTCCAGATCCAGCGTGTCTACCTCAAGGAAGCCTCGCTCGAGCAGCCGAACTCGCCGGCCATCCTGCTCGAGGCGCAGCAGCCCAGCGTGGACATCCAGCTCGGTGTGGAAACGACCCAGGCGGCCGAGGGTGTGTACGAGGTCTGCGTGACCGCCACGGTCCACACCAAGATCGCCGACAAGACGGTGTTCCTGGCCGAGTGCAAGCAGGGCGGCATTTTCGAAATCCGCCACCTGCCCGAGGACCAGATGGGCCCGATCATGGGCATCGCCTGCCCGCAAATCGTCTACCCCTACCTGCGCGGCAACATGGCCGACCTGATCACGCGTGCCGGCTTTCCGCCGGTGCACCTGGCCGAAATCAACTTCCAGGCCATGTACGAGCAGCAGGCCCAGCAGGCCGGCGCCACCCAGTAAACCGACCGCTGCGCGATGCTCGGCCGCATCACCGTGATTGGCGCCGGCGCCTGGGGCACGGCGCTGGCCATGGCCGCTTGCCGCGTCGCCGAGGGCGCGGTGCCCGCACGCACGGTGCGCCTGCATGTGCGTGACGCGGCGCAGGCCGCGCAAATGCAGGCCGAGCGCGTCAACACCCGCTACCTGCCGCAACTGCCGCTGCCGCCCGCGCTGGAGATCGTGCAGGGCCCGCTGGCGGCCCTGGTGGGCGATGCGGTCGCCGACGAGCTGATCATCATCGCCACCCCCATGGCCGGTTTGCGCCAGACGCTGCAGGCCCTGGCCCCGGTGCCGTCCTCGGTCGCCTGGCTGTGCAAGGGTTTTGAGGCCGGCACAGGCCGCATGCCGCACGAGGTGCAGGCCGAGATCGCGCCGGGCTTGCGTGCGGGCGCGCTCAACGGCCCCAGCTTCGCGCAGGAGGTGGCGCGCGGCCAGCCGGCCGCGCTGGTGGCCGCCAGCGCGCACGCGCAGGTGCGCGAAGCCCTGGTGAGCGCCTTCCATGGCCCGGCGCTGCGCATTTATGCCAACGACGACATCGTGGGCGTCGAGGTGGGCGGCGCCGTCAAGAACGTGCTGGCGATCGCCACCGGCCTGTGCGACGGCCTGTCGCTGGGGCTGAACGCGCGCGCCGCGCTGATCACGCGCGGCCTGGCCGAAATGACGCGCCTGGGCCTGGCGCTCGGCGCCAAGGCCGAGACCTTCATGGGCCTGTCGGGCCTGGGTGACCTGGTGCTCACGGCCACCGGCGATCTGAGCCGCAACCGCCAGGTGGGGCTGCTGCTGGCGCAGGGCCTGAGTCTGCCGCAAGCCGTGGCCTCGCTGGGCCATGTGGCTGAAGGCGTTTACAGCGCACGCACCGTGCACCAGCGCGCGCAGGCGCTGGGGGTGGACATGCCCATCACCGCCACCGTGGTCGAGCTGCTCGACGGCCGCCTTTCGACCGAACAGGCCGTCAAGGCCCTGATGGGCCGCAGCCCGCGTGGCGAAACGCTGTGAGCGCGGCCTGATCAGGCCTGCAGGCCGGTGCCCGCGGCCATGGCCGGGCGCTGGATCAGTTCGATCTTGTAGCCGTCGGGGTCGGTGACGAAGGCGATCACCGTGCTCCCGCCTTTGACCGGGCCGGCTTCGCGCGTGACCTGGCCGCCATTGGCGCGGATCTTCTCGCAGGCGGCGTAGGCGTCTTCGACGCCGATGGCGATGTGGCCATAGGCGGTGCCCATCTCGTAACTTTCAACGCCCCAGTTGTAGGTCAGCTCGATCTCGGCCTGGCCGGGGTTGCCGCCCTCAAAGCCCAGAAACGCGAGCGAGTATTTGTACTCGGGGTTGTCGGAGGTGCGCAGCAGCTGCATGCCCAGCACCTGGGTGTAGAAGTCGATGGAGCGCTGGAGGTTGCCCACACGGAGCATGGTGTGAAGGATTCTCATGGCGCCGATTGTGCTGGCAAATCAAAGACCCGGCACAAAGGGCTGGCGCCGCGCCCGCACGGGGGCATGGCATCATGGCCCCCGTTTCCAAGGACAGCCATGACGACATTCACCCAGGTGGTGCTCTACACCGACAGCGACGGCCGCGCCCGCTTCAAGGAGCAGGCGATCGAACTCAGCGAAGGCAAGCCCGAGGCCCGGCTGTCGGCCCTGATGGCCAGCGGTGGCTACCAGCTGCGCCACAGTCCCGTGGGTTTTCGCAGCAGCTTCCACTGCACCGGTGCGCCGCAGTGGGTGTTCATCCTCGGTGGCCAGATGGAAATCGGCCTGCAGGACGGCAGTTCCCGCGTGTTCGGCCCGGGCCAACACTTCTATTCGGCCGATGTCTTGCCCGAGGGCGCCAGCTTCGATCCCAGCGTGCACGGCCACTGGAGCCGCCAGCTCGGCAGCGAGCCCCTGGTCACGCTGTTCGTGCGCGGATGAAGGCCTCCACGGCCTGGGCCACGGCCTCGGGCTGGTCGCGGTGCGGGCTGTGGCCGCAGGCGGGCAGCTTGAGCAACTGGGCGTGCGGCACCGCGCGCGCGATGTTGTCGATCTGCGCCATCGTGCCGTAGGGGTCGTCCTCGCCCTGGATCGCCAGCAGCGGTGCGGCGATCGTCGCGACCTCGCCGCGGATGTCGTAGCTGCGAAAGGCGTCGCTGAGCCAGACATCGTTCCACTGCCAGAAGGCGCCGTCCACATCGGCGTGGAAGGGCGCCAGCCGCGCGCGCAGCGGACCGTGCTCAAACGCCGCGCGCGCCTGGGTGATGGCTTGCACTGAAATGTCCTCGACCATGACGTGCGGCGCCATCACGATGCAGCCGGCCACCGCGTGGTGTGCCGCGTGCAAGAGCGCGATGGTGCCGCCGTCCGAGTGCCCCAGAAGCCAGGGCCGCGCGATGCCCAGCGTCTGCAGCAGCGCGGGCAGGACCTCCAGCGCTTCGCGGTGCATGTAGTCGGGCGTCCAGCGTCCGAGGTGGCGGCCGGCCTCGACGCGCGTCGTGCCGCGCACATCGCCGTGCGGGCTGGACTGGCCATAGCCTTCGCGGGAATACAGCAGGCCGGCGCAACCCAGGCGCTGGCACAGCTGGGCAGGCCAGTCGCGCCACAGCGCGATGCTGCCCAGCCCCTCGTGCAGGAACACCAGCGTGGGCGCATGGGCCGGGCCGGCGATGCGCAGGGTGTGCAGCTGCAGGCCGAGCACAGGCGTCAGGGTCATGGACATGGGCGTGTCAAGAATGGCGTGATGGGGCAGATTACACTGAGGGGAGTTTTTGGAAAGCCCTGTCGTGAGCGTTCTTGTGCACATTGTTCTTCGTTTTTTCCTGGGTCTGGGCCTGTGCGCGACAGCCCTGGCGCAGGCCTCGGGGCCGGCCCCGGTGTTTGTGCTGAATTCTCTGGACGGCAATGTGAGTGTCATCGACCCCCAGACCTGGACCGAGAAAAAGCGCATCCCCACCGGCAAGGAGCCGCACCACCTGTACATGACGCCCGACGAGAAGTCGGTCATCGTGGCCAATGCGCTGGGCGACTCGCTGACCTTCATCGACCCGCGCACGGCCGAGGTGCAGCGCACCGTCACCGGCATCCTCGACCCCTACCACCTGCGCTTTTCGCCCGACATGAAGTGGTTTGTGACGGCGGCCAACCGCCTCAACCACATCGACATCTACCGCTGGGACGGCCAAAACCTCACGCTGGCCAAACGCATCGCCACGGGCAAGACGCCCAGCCACCTGTGGATCGACAGCAAGAGCACCACGGTCTGGTCGACCATGCAGGACAGCGACGAGCTGGTGGCGATCGACCTGGCCACGCAAACCCTCAAGAGCCGCGTGCCCACCGGCCCCATGCCGGCCGATGTGTTCGGCACGCCCGACGACAAGACCCTGCTGGTCGGCCTGACCGGTGGCGACGGTGTCGAGGTCTACGACATCGGCAGCGGCACGCCCAAGAAGGTGCGCACCCTCCCGACCGGCAAGGGCGCGCACGCGTTCCGCGCGCTGGGCGACCGCAAACATGTGCTGGTCAGCAACCGCGTGGCCAACACCATCAGCCAGATCGACTACAGCACCTTGCAGGTGGTGGCCGAGTTCCCCGGCCCCTCGGGCCCGGACTGCATGGAAGTGAGCGCCGATGGCAAGACCATCCTGGTGGCCTCGCGCTGGGCGCGCAAGCTCACGGTGATCGACATCGCCAGCCGCAAAGTGGTGCGCCAGGTGGCGGTGGGCAAGTCCCCGCACGGGGTGTGGACGCTCGACCATGCGGGCCGCCGCTGACCGCATGCGCCGCTGGCTGCTCGCCAGCACCCTGTTGAGCGGCCTGCCCGCGCTGGCCAGCTGTGAGCGGCCGCTCTACCTCACCTTCGACACCGGCCACATGGGCGTGGCCCCGCTGATCGCCGAGGTGCTCGCGCGCCAGCAGGTGCGCGCGACATTTTTCGCGGCGCACGAAAAAACCCAGGAGGGCGATGGCAGCCTGGGCGCGCACTGGGCGCCCTGGTGGCGCGCGCGGGCGCAGGAGGGGCATGCTTTCGCCAGCCACACCCACGACCACGCCTACTGGCGCGCCGACCTGGACGGCGGTTTTCGCATCCGGCCGAGCAGCGGCCCGCAGGCCGGCCAGGACCTGCGCTGGCGCGCGCAGGACTATTGCGACAACCTGCACCGCGCCTCGGCGCGCCTGCACGCGCTCACCGGCCAGGCACCGCTGCCGCTGTTTCGCGCGCCCGGCGGCCGGCATTCGCCGGCGCTGCTGCAGGCCGCCGAGGCTTGCGGTTACCGTCATGTGGGCTGGTCCGAGGCCGGTTTTCTCGGCGACGAGCTGCCCAGCGAGCGCTACCCGAACGCGCGTTTGCTGCAGCAGGCGCTCGCGCGCATCCGGCCCGGCGACATCCTGATGGCGCATCTGGGTATCTGGTCGCGCCAGGACCCCTGGGCGCCGGCTGTGCTCGAGCCGCTGATCGTCGGCCTCAAGGCGCGCGGGCACTGTTTCGCCACCTTGCGCGAGCACCCCCAGTGGCGCGAATGGATCGCCGCCCACCCGCTGCCGTCGGCAGCTTTGCACACCCCAGGATCCTGAAGCCATGGAGACACTGAGCGACTGGTTTGCGCTGGCCCAGCAAGCGCTGTTCGAACAGCTGGTGCAGCCGCTGGCTGTCTGGGCTGGCCTGTCCAACCTGCTCGAAGTGGCCTACGAGGGCACGGGCTGGCTGCTGGTGGGCCTGCTGCAGATCGCCCTCATGCTGTTGATCATCGGGCCGCTTGAGCGGCGCTGGCCCGCCTCGCCGGTGCAAGAGCCGGCGGCGGTGCGCGTCGACGTGCTCTACACCCTGATCCACCGCCTGGGCCTGTTTCGCCTGCTCATGTTTTTCAGCTTCGATGCCTTGTTCGAGCAGGCCCTGGGCTGGGCGCGCGCGCACGGCCTGCCGACCTGGCACCTGGACCAGCTGTGGCCCGGCGTGAGCGACCACGCGCTCGTGAATTTCGTGATTTACCTGCTGGCCTTCGACCTGCTGAACTACTGGATCCACCGCGCACAGCACCAGTCCGAGCGCTGGTGGGCGCTGCACGCGCTGCACCATGCGCAGCGCGACATGACGATGTGGAGCGACAACCGCAACCACCTGCTCGACAGCGTGCTCAACAGCCTGATTTTTTCGGCCGTGGCGGCGCTGATCGGCGTCGGGCCCGGCCAGTTCGTGGCCCTGATCGCGCTGGGCCAGCTCAGCGAAAGCCTGCAGCACGCCAACCTGCGCTGGTGGTTTGGCCGCTGGGGCGAGCGGCTGTGGGTCAGCCCGCGCTTTCACCGCCGCCACCATGCGATCGGCATCGGCCACGAGTCGCAGCAGGCGGGTCGCACCGTGCTGGGGGGCTGCAATTTCGGCGTGCTGCTGCCCTGGTGGGACATGCTGTGGGGCACCGCCGACTTCGAGCGCCGTTTCGACCCCACCGGCGTGCGCGACCAGGTCGAGCAGGGCCGTGACTACGGCCGCGGCTTCTGGGCGCAGCAATGGCTGGGCCTGCGCCGGCTCTGGCGCGCGCAGGCCGGCGCGGGCGTCGACCCGCAGCCGCGCGCGCCCACGCAAGCGCACTGAACGGCACCGGCCCCGCCTGCACAATGGGGGCTCTTTGACTTTCTCCAGGAACGAACCCATGAAAAAACTGCTTGTGGCCATGTCGACCGTGTTGAGCCTGGCCGCCTGGGCGCAAACGCCCGCGGCGCCTGCCGCTGCCGCGTCTGCCGTCTCTGCCACCGCCTCGGCCTGCGAAACGCAGGCCGCCCAGAAGAAGCTGGCCGGCGCGGCCAAGACCTCGTTCATGAAGAAATGCGAACGCGATGCCGCCGGCAGCGATGCCCAGGCCACCTGCGAAAAGAACGCGGCCGACAAAAAGCTCGCGGGCGCGGCGCGCAACAGCTACGTCAACAAGTGCGTGAAGGACGCGGGCGCGCCCAAGTGAGCTGCCCCTGAGAAGGCGCCGCGGCCCCCTGGCGCCACAAGCCCCGGTCGCCGCACGGTGCCGGGGCTTTGTTGTGGGCACACCGAAGCGGCCCAGGGGGCCTGCTAAGCTCGGCGCATGCCTTTGTTTGTCGATTCTTTCGCACGTGCGCTTTGGTATTGCCTGCACCCGCGGGTGATCGCCTTATCCATCCTGCCGCTGCTCATCATGGTGGGCGCTTCGGCGGCGCTCGGCTACTGGTTCTGGGACGATGCCGTGGCCCGCGTGCAGGGTTGGCTCGAGGACCTGAGCCTGCTCGACATGGTCTGGCGCTGGTTCGAGGGCGTGGGCGTCTCCAACCTCAAGACCGTGGTGGCGCCCCTGCTGGTGATCTTCACCGCGACGCCGTTGCTCGTGATCGCCTCCCTGCTGGCCGTCTCGCTGTTCATGACGCCTGCACTCGCCCGCCTGGTCGCCGAGCGGCGTTTTGCCGGCCTGCAGCGCCGCCATGGCGGCGGCTTCTGGGCCAACCTGGGCTGGTCGCTGGTGTCGGTGCTGCTCGCGCTGGGGGCCTTGGTGCTGACCCTGCCGCTGTGGCTGGTGCCGCCCATGGCAGTGCTGCTGCCCGCGCTGATCTGGGGTTGGCTGACCTACCGCGTGATGGTGTTTGACGTGCTCGGGGAGTTCGCCAGCGCCCACGAACGCCAGTCCCTGATGGCGCGCCACCGCCTGGGCCTGCTGGCCATTGGTGTGTTCGCCGGCCTGCTGGGCGGCGCGCCCAGCGTGGTTTGGGCCTCGGGCGCGCTGTTCGCGGCGGCCTTCGTGATCCTGATCCCGGTGGCGATCTGGATCTACATGCTGGTGTTCGCCTTTGCCTCGCTGTGGTTTGCGCATTTCGCGCTCGCCGCCCTGGCCGAGCTGCGTGCGCAACAGGCGCCTGCGGATGAGGGCATGATCGATGTCCCGGCGACGACGCGCGCGCCTTCGCTGCACGCGAGCGAGCGTTTAGCATCGGCGCATGACCCCCTCGAAGACCGACACCACCCCTGAGGCCAGGGCGCCGCGCTTTGGCCTGATCATCATCGGCGACGAAATTCTCTCGGGCAAACGCGCCGACAAGCACCTCGCGCGCTTCATCGAGATCCTGGCCGCGCGCGGCCTGGCGCTGGCCTGGGCCGAGTACGTGGGCGACGAGCCCGAGCGCATCACCGCCAGCCTGGCCCGCGCCTTCGCCTCGGGCGATGCGGTGTTTTGCTGCGGCGGCATCGGCGCCACCCCCGATGACCACACGCGCCAGTGCGCGGCACGGGCCCTGGGCCGGCCCCTGGCCCTGCATCCCGAGGCCGCGCGCCTGATCCGCGAGCGCATGCAGGATGTGGCGCGCGAGCAAGGCCTGCCCTACGAGCCCGAGCGTGCCGACAATGTGCACCGTCTGAACATGGGCACCTTTCCCGAGGGCGTGCAGATCATTCCCAACCCCTACAACAAGATTCCGGGTTTCCACGGCCACGCCGCGGGCACCCCGCCCTGGGGCGGCGGCGTGTATTTCCTGCCGGGTTTCCCGGTCATGGCCTGGCCCATGGCCGAGTGGGTGCTGGACACGCACTGGGCGCACGCCTTCCAGCGCCAGGCGGCGCTCGAGAAATCGGTGATCGTGTTCGAGGCCATGGAATCGACCCTGACGCCGCTGATGGAGGCGCTCGAGGCGCAGCATCCGCAGATCAAGGTCTTCAGCCTGCCCAGCGTCGACCACCCGCAGTGGGGCCGCCACATTGAACTCGGCGTCAAGGGGCCGGCCCCGGCGGTCGAGCTGGCTTACGCGGCCCTGCGGGCCCAGCTGCAGCCCTTTGGTCTTCGATTGGGCCCCGAATTGGTGCGCTGAGGTTGATTGCACCTCAAAGGTGCATAATGGCCCCAATTTGGGGCGGCGGCAGGCGTCTGGGTGCGCTTGATTTTTTGGTGCCTCGGCCCGGAACCCGCTGGGCGCACAGGCACAATCCGGGGTGGTGTTCGGGGCCAGGCCATGGCGCCGGGCTGGCACAGAACCTGCTCAACCGATCCATACGATTCCAACCCCATCCCAACCAGGAGATTTTGATGGCCAAGACCGTCGCAGACGTGATGAAGATGGTGAAAGACAACGAAGTCAAGTTCGTCGACTTCCGTTTCACCGATACCCGTGGCAAGTGGCAGCACATCACCGTGCCCGTGTCCCAGTTCGACGAAGAAAAATTCGAGCAGGGCCAGGCCTTTGACGGTTCCTCGATCGCCGGCTGGAAAGGCATCGAAGCCTCCGACATGCTGCTGGTGCCCGAAGCCAGCACCGCCTTCATCGACCCCTTCTTCGAAGAGACCACCCTGGTGCTGGTCTGCGACGTGATCGAGCCCACCGACGGCAAGGCCTACGAGCGCGACCCGCGCTCGATCGCCAAGCGCGCCGAAGCCTACCTCAAGGCCTCGGGCCTGGGCGACACCGCCTTCTTCGGTCCGGAACCCGAATTCTTCCTGTTCGACGACGTGCGCTGGAGCAACGAACCCGGCCACAGCTTCTACGCGATCGATGAGTACGAAGCGCCCTGGAACAGCGGCACCAAGATGGAAGGCGGCAACCGCGGCCACCGTCCGCGCACCAAGGGCGGCTACTTCCCCGTGCCCCCGGTGGACAGCACGCAAGACCTGCGCAACGAGATGGTGCAGGTGCTCGAGGCCGTGGGCGTGCCGGTTGAAGTGCACCACCACGAAGTGGCGGGCGCCGGCCAGTGCGAAATCGGCACCAAGTTCAGCACGCTGGTCGAGCGCGCTGACTGGACGCTGCTGCAAAAGTACGTGATCCAGAACGTGGCCAACGCCTATGGCAAAACCGCCACCTTCATGCCCAAGCCCTACCACGGTGACAACGGCTCCGGCATGCACGTGCACCAGTCCGTGTGGAAAGACGGCAAGAACCTGTTCGCGGGCAACGGCTACGCCGGCCTGAGCGAGTTCGCGCTGTACTACATCGGCGGCATCATCAAGCACGCCCGCGCCCTGAACGCCATCACCAACCCCGGCACCAACAGCTACAAGCGCCTGGTCCCGCACTTCGAAGCCCCGGTCAAGCTGGCCTACTCGGCCAAGAACCGCTCGGCCTCGATCCGCATCCCCAACGTGGCGTCCGACAAGGCCCGCCGTGTGGAAGCGCGCTTCCCCGATCCCCTGTGCAACCCCTACCTGGGCTTTGCCGCGCTGCTGATGGCCGGTCTGGACGGCGTGGAAAACAAGATCCACCCGGGCGAGGCCGCCACCAAGGACCTGTATCACCTGCCGCCCGAAGAGGACAAGCTGGTGCCCACGGTGTGCCACAGCCTGGACCAGGCCCTCGAGTGCCTGGACAAGGACCGCGCCTTCCTGACCAAGGGCGGCGTGTTCACCGACGCCTGGATCGACGCCTACATCGAGCTCAAGATGCAGGAAGTCACCCGCGCCCGCGTCGAAGTGGCTCCGGTCGAGTACGACATGTACTTCTCGCTGTGATGCCATGAACGCGATTGCACGGACCGTGCAATGCCAAAGGACGGCCTCGGCCGTCCTTTTTTTCTGTTCAGGCGCCTGAGCGTCTTCCCTGCCATGAACGCCGCCGCCCGTTACCTGTCGTTTGACCTCCTGGCCACGCCGGTGGCCGTGCTCGATGCGCACGGCCGCATCGTCTCGGTCAATGCCGCGCTCGAAGACGTGCTGGGCCAGTCGCGCCGCAGCCTGCAGGGCCATGCCATGGCCGAGCAGTTCCTGGACCCGCGTCCCTTGCTCACCGCGCTGCAAGGCGTGCAGGCCAACGAGTTCGCCGCGCTGCGCTACGAGGCCGCGCTGCGCCGCGCGCACCACGCCGACCACTTGCCGGTGCATGTGATCCTGGCGCCGTCGGACCGGGCCGGCGAGGTCATTGTGGAACTGGTGCCGGTCGAGCAGCAGACGCGCCAGGAGCGCGAGGAGCGGTTGCTGGAGCAGACGCAGGCCAACAAGGAGCTGATCCGCAACCTCGCGCACGAGATCAAGAACCCGCTGGGCGGCATCCGCGGCGCGGCCCAGCTCTTGGAAATGGAGTTGCCGAGCAAGGAGCTGACCGAGTACACCCAGGTCATCATCCACGAGGCCGACCGACTGCAAACCCTGGTGGACCGGCTGCTCGCGCCGCACCGCCGTCCGCATGTGGTGGGCGATGTGAACATCCACGAGGTCTGCGAGCGCGTGCGCGCCCTGATCCTGGCCGAGTTCCCCAAGGGCCTGGCGGTGGTGCGCGACTACGACATCTCGATCCCCGAGTTCCGCGGCGACCGCGAGCAACTGATCCAGGCCGTGCTCAACATCGCGCACAACGCGGCGCAGGCGCTGGCCGAGCGCATCGCGCAGGGCGATGGCGAGATCATCCTGCGCACCCGCATCCTGCGCCAGGTCACCTTTGGCAAACAGCGTTACCGCTTGGCACTGGAATTGCATGTGATCGACAACGGGCCTGGCGTGCCGGACTCGATCAAAGACCGCATCTTCTTCCCCCTGATTTCGGGGCGCGAGGGCGGTTCGGGCCTCGGCTTGACGCTGGCCCAGACCTTTGTGCAGCAGCACCATGGCCTGATCGAATGCGACAGCGAGCCCGGTCGGACGGATTTCAAGATCCTGATTCCTTTGCCATGAACCCAAGAAAGCCCGCATGTCGATGAAGCCGATCTGGATCGTAGACGATGACCAATCCATCCGCTTCGTGCTGGAGAAGGCGCTGCAGCGCGAGGGCCTGCCCTGCCGCAGCTTCACCCACCCGCGCGAGGTGCTCAAGGCCTTGGAAGCGGGCGAGGGCAGCGAGGGGCCGCAGGTGCTGGTCAGCGACATCCGCATGCCCGGCGGCTCGGGGCTCGATTTGCTGTCGAGCGTCAAGGAGCGCCTGCCCGGCCTGCCGGTGATCATCATGACCGCGTTTTCCGACCTGGACAGCGCGGTGTCGGCCTTCTCCAGCGGCGCCTTCGAGTACCTGCCCAAGCCCTTTGATCTGCCCAAGGCGATCGAGCTGATCCGCCGCGCGGTCGACGAGAGCCTGCGCGAAGAGGTGGCCGAGGAGCAGACCGACGAGGCACCCGAAATGCTGGGCCAGGCGCCCGCCATGCAGGACGTGTTCCGGGCGATTGGCCGCCTCGCGCAAAGCCATGTGACGGTGCTGATCACCGGCGAATCGGGTTCGGGCAAGGAGCTGGTGGCACGCGCGCTGCACAAGCACTCGCCGCGCGCGAGCGGCCCCTTCGTCGCCATCAACACCGCAGCGATCCCGAAGGACCTGCTCGAGAGCGAACTCTTTGGCCACGAGCGCGGCGCTTTCACCGGCGCGCAGACCTCGCGCCGTGGTCGCTTCGAGCAGGCCGAGGGCGGCACCCTCTTTCTCGACGAAATCGGGGACATGCCCTTTGATTTGCAAACGCGCCTGCTGCGCGTGCTGTCGGACGGGCACTTTTACCGTGTGGGCGGCCACAGCGCCGTCAAGGCCAACGTGCGCGTGATCGCCGCCACCCACCAGGACCTGGAGCAACGCGTCAAGGAAGGCGGTTTCCGCGAAGACCTGTTTCACCGCCTCAACGTGATCCGCCTGCGCCTGCCCGCGCTGCGCGAGCGCCGCGAAGACGTGCCCATGCTCACGCGCCACTTTTTGCAGCGCAGCGCACAGCAATTGGGCGTGGAGCCCAAGCGCATCACCGAAAGCGCGATGGCGCAGCTGGGTCAGTTCCAGTTTCCGGGCAATGTGCGCCAGCTGGAGAACATTTGCCACTGGCTCACGGTGATGGCGCCGGCCCAGGTCATCGAGGTCAAGGACCTGCCGCCCGAGGTGCAGCTGCCGCCCGCCGTGGCCGAGGCCGGGTCCGCCGAGGGCGTGGGCGCGGAGCCCTCGCCGGTGCGGGTGCCGGCGCCACCCGCCACCAGCTGGACGCCCTTGCCGGCCTCGGGCGGCTTGCCGGCGCCCTTGCCCCTGAGCGCCAGCCCCGGCGTGCTGCCCATGGGCGGCTGGGAAGGCGCGCTCGAGAGCGAGGCGCTGCAGCTGCTGGGCGAGGGCCGCACCGATGTGTGGGACGTGCTCACGCGCAAGTTCGAGTCGCGCTTGATTTTGGCGGCGCTGTCGACCACGCGTGGGCGCCGCATCGAGGCCGCGCAAAAGTTGGGCATCGGCCGCAACACCATCACGCGCAAGATCCAGGAGCTGGGCATCGACGACTGATGCCCTTGGCTCAGTCGCTGAACGGGTCTTTCAGCACCACGTCGCTCAAGGGAAAGGCCACGCAGGGCAGCACGCAGCCCTCGGCCTTTTCCTCGGGCGTGAGGCCCGGCCAGGCCATCTCGTAGCGCACCTCGCCCGAGACCAGGGTGGCCAGGCAGGTGCGGCAGCTGCCCGCGCGGCACGAGCTGGGCCACTGCAGGCCGCCTTGCTCGATCGAGTCGAGCAGGCTTTGCTGCTTCCACGCGTCAAAGGTCTGGCCGCCCGGCGCGATGCGGCCAGTCACGAAAGGGGGGTCTTGACTCATGGGCCGCGAGTGTAGCGGCAGGACGCCTCAGGCCAGAGGCCTCAGTTGCGCCGCGCCACCCAGTAGGTGGCGCCTTCGGGGCCGTAGCGCTCGTCGTGCGGCACATCGCGCTCGAGTGCGAAGGTGTCACCGCGGGTCAGCGACTGGGTTTGGCCCGCCACCGTCAGCCACATCTGGCCCTGCACCACCAGCGCCTCCACCGCAAAGGGGTGGGTGTGCTCGGGCAACACGGTGTCGGGCGCCCACGCGCGCTCGAGCACTTCGTCAAAGCCTTTGGCGCGGGCGCTTTGGGCAAAGGTTTCAAAATCGGGCAGCTTCATGCGCCCCATTGTGCGGGCGGCGCCAGCCCGGTCCAGTCCCGCAGGCATCAGGCCCTGCGCCGGGCAGGGTCAAAGCCGAAAGTCCTCGTGCAGGCGCTGCGCGAGTGCTGGCAGCGGCAGGTCGGTCAGGTCGAGCGCATGCTTGGCGCACACATGCTTTTCCAGCTGGCCCTGCGCGTGGTGCACGAGCTCGCCCAAAAAGCGGTTGGGGGCGATCAGCGCGATGCGGGCCACCTGCTGGGTGTGCAGCGCATGCGTGAGCCAGCGGCAGATGTCCAGGGCAAACACATCGCGTTCGTGGTCTTTGGGTTCGGTGGGCTCGGCCAGGCCGGCGCGGCCGCGGATGCCGCTGTGCCGGTGTTTGCCTTCGAAGTTGTGCAGCTGCTGGCGGGTGCTGGGGCTCACCCAGTCCTTGACCTCGGTCAGCGGCTCGCCCGGACGCGTTCTTTGCAGCACGCGTGCGCGCGAGCCATTGGCCACCACGATCCAAAGGGGATAAGACATGACAGGCTCCCTGTTGGCGAGCCACCCATTGTGGGCGCCACCCGTGGGTGGCGCCATCCGGCCAAAGGGGTAGACCGGCGCGGCAGAGGCCTCACTTGCCCCAGCTGTCCTTGAGCCCCACCGCGCGGTTGAAGACCGGCTGGCCCGCCGTGTGGTCGAGGCGGTCGGCGACGAAGTAGCCATGGCGCTCGAACTGGAACTTCTGGTCCGCTTGCGCGAGCGCCAGCGAGGGCTCTACATAGGCCCTGATGACCCGCAGGCTGTCCGGGTTGAGCGCCTGCAAAAAGTCCTTGCCGCCCGCGTCAGGGTGCGCCTCCAGAAACAGGCGGTCGTACAGCCGCACTTCGGCTTGCACGCCGTCGGCCACCCCGACCCAGGTGATGGCCGCCTTGGCCTTGACGCTGTCGGCACCGGGCGTGCCGCTCTTGGTGCCGGCAATGACCTTGGCCTGCACCTCGGTCACCTGACCCGCCGCATCGCGCAGGCAGCCGGTGCATTCGATCACGTAGCCACCCTTGAGGCGCACCACATTGCCCGGGAACAGGCGCTTGTAGCCCTTGGGCGGCACCTCTTCGAAATCTTCGCGTTCGATCCAGACCTCGCGGCCGATCTTGAACACGCGATCGGGCGGCGTCTGGCCCTCGGGCACCGCGCTGTGGGGCAGGGCGGGCAGGGTGCAGTCCTCGGTGTAGGCCTCGCTGCTAAACACCTCGGCCCAGTTGCTCAGCACCAGCTTGACCGGGTCGAGCACGGCCATGCCGCGGTGGGCCTTGTTTTCCAGGTCTTCGCGCAGGCAGCCCTCGAGCGTGCTGTAGTCGATCCAGCTGTCGCTCTTGGTCACGCCGATGCGCTCGGCAAACAGCTGCAGCGCCTCGGGGGTGTAGCCTCGGCGGCGCAGGCCGACGATTGTCGGCATGCGCGGGTCGTCCCAGCCGCTCACGCGCTTTTCGTTGACCAGCTGGGCCAGCTTGCGCTTGGAGGTGACCACATAGGTGAGGTTCAGGCGCGCGAATTCGTATTGCCTGGGCGGTGGGCTGGCCAGCAGGCCGCCTTCGATCAGGCGCGCCATCAGCCAGTCGTAAAAGGGCCGCTGGTCTTCGAATTCGAGCGTGCAGATGCTGTGCGTGATCTGCTCGAGCGCGTCCTCGATCGGGTGCGCGAAGGTGTACATGGGGTACACGCACCAGGCCTTGCCGGTGTGGTGGTGCTCGGCGTGGCGGA